>Ga0302175_10000388_pt1 | contig 14607 bp, 11 predicted proteins | sample I_Fen_N3_3_FD_198791 | JGI IMG/M metagenome (GOLD analysis project Ga0302175, IMG submission 198791) | Peat permafrost microbial communities from Stordalen Mire near Abisko, Sweden - I_Fen_N3_3 | ecosystem: Environmental > Terrestrial > Soil > Wetlands > Permafrost | place: Sweden: Abisko... | reverse complement strand
GGATTGCCAAGACCATTATCGGAGTCATCGTTGCACTGATGGCTTTGACCGGTTTCGACGCCATTTTCAAGGCCACGACGCACAGTAATGATGCGGCCAAGGTCAACGGCGAAGAAATCAGCCAGAACGAGCTGAGCCAAGCCGTCGATATGCAACGCCGTCAGCTGATGCAACAGCTAGGCAAGGATTTCGACGCGTCGTTGCTCGACGAAAAAATGCTGCGCGAATCGGCCCTCAAGGGTTTGATCGATCGCAAGCTGCTGCTGCAAGGCGCAGAAAAATCGAAATTCGCTTTCTCTGAAGCCGCTTTGGACCAGGTGATCCTGCAGACGCCTGAATTCCAGGCTGACGGCAAGTTCAGCCCTGAGCGTTTCGACCAGGTGATCCGTCAACTGGGCTACAGCCGTATGCAGTTCCGCCAGATGCTCGCTCAGGAAATGCTGATCGGTCAGTTGCGTGCGGGCTTGGCCGGCAGTGGTTTCGTTACCGATGCACAGGTGCTGTCCTTTGCCCGTCTGGAAAAACAGACCCGCGACTTCGCCACCCTGAACGTCAAGGTTGACCCGGCGGCCGTGAAGCTGACCGACGATGAGGTCAAGGCTTACTACGACGAACACGCCAAGGAATTCATGACGCCGGATCAGGTGGTCATCGATTACCTGGAATTGAAGAAGTCTTCCTTCTTTGATCAGGTCGCCGTCAAGGACGAAGACCTGCAAGCGGCCTATCAGAAAGAAACCGCCAACCTGGCCGAACAACGCCGGGCTGCGCACATTCTGATCGAAGTGAACGACAAAGTGACCGAGGCGCAAGCCAAGGCCAAGATCGAAGAAGTGCAGGCGCGTCTGGCCAAAGGCGAGAAGTTCGAGGCCCTGGCCAAGGAATTCTCCCAGGACCCGGGTTCAGCGAACAACGGCGGTGACCTCGGTTACGCCGGTCCTGGCGTCTATGATCCGGCGTTCGAAAAAGCCCTGTACTCGTTGGCCAAGGATCAAGTGTCCGAGCCTGTTCGTACCGACTTCGGCTTCCACCTGATCAAGCTGCTGGGCGTTGAAGCGCCGCAAGTTCCTACGTTTGCCAGCCTCAAGGACAAGCTGACCCGCGAGCTGAAAACCCAGCAAGTCGAGCAGCGTTTCGTCGAAGCGACCAAGCAACTGGAAGATTCGTCGTTCGAAGCGTCTGACCTGGCTCAGCCGGCGCAGGACTTGAAGTTGACTGTCCACACCTCCGCGCCGTTCGGCCGTGAAGGTGGCGAAGGTGTTGCGGCCAACCGTGCCGTGGTCACTGCAGCGTTCAGCCCTGAAGTGCTGGATGAGGGTGCCAACAGCACCGCCATCGAGCTCGATCCGGAAACCGTGATCGTGCTGCGTGCCAAAGAGCACCTGAAGCCTTCGCAGTTGCCGCTCGAAAGCGTGGCTGCTAGCATCCGTACGCAATTGGCCAAGGAGCACGCCAGTGCTGCCGCCAAGACCAAGGCCGATGAGTTGATCGCCAGCCTGCGCGATGGAAAGACCCCGCTGGACAAGGCTATCGACGGCCAGAACTGGAAAGTCACCGCAGCAGCCACCCGTGCGCAGGAAGGGGTTGACCCAACCGTGCTGCAGGCGCTGTTCCGCATGCCTAAGCCAGCCGCCAAAGACAAGCCGACCTTCAGCAGCGTGACCCTGGCCGATGGTAGCCTGGTGATCGTGCGCCTCAATGGCGTGAACGAAGCGGCGGCGCCGACCGATGAAGAGAAGGCTCAATACCGTCGCTTCCTCGCTTCGCGCATTGGCCAGCAAGACTTTGCTGCCTACCGCAAGCAGTTGGAAGCCGAAGCAGACATCAAGCGTTACTGATGACTGACTGAGTTTTGCGCTCCACAAGAACCCTGGCCGAAAGGCCAGGGTTTTTTTGTGGGTCAAGATCGCAGCTATCGGCAGTGCCTACAGGCGCGTAGGAGCTGCCGAAGGCTGCGATCTTTTCATCTTTGCTCTATTCATCGGTAATCCGTCCTGCCCAGCGCGACTTTTCCTCCATATAACGGTCAACACACCTGTAACCGTTTTAAGACACTAATCGGTGCGCACCTAAGCATCGTTCTGTTGCACAATACGCCCCGGACCGTTTTCTCTCAGGATGTTCAATGTTTAGATCAATTCCCATGCGTGTTGCAGGATTGGCGCTGATGCTGGCCGTTGCTGCCGGTTGTTCGTCGAAGAAAGCCGCCATCTATGAGCATGAGAACTTCGACGATTCCGGGACCTTTTCTCGCAACTATCCGGTGACTGATACGCAGACCTGCGAAGCCGCTCGTCGCGCCTTGCTCAGCCAGGGTTACATCATCACCAGCAGCGATCCGAAACTGGTCAGCGGGCACAAGAGCTTCCAGCAGACCGGCGAGACCCACATGGAGATCAGCTTCAGTGTGGTCTGTGCCGATGACGGCTCCGAAGGCCATCACGCCACGATGTTCGCCAACGCCTTGCAGGATCGCTACGCGTTGAAGAAGACCAATAACTCCGCCAGCCTCGGCGTCGGCGTGTTGGGCTCGGTGTCGATGCCAATCGGTTCGTCTGACGATTCGATGGTCAAGGTGGCCAGCGAAACCGTGTCCTCGGCCAAATTCTACGAGCGTTTCTTTACCCTGGTGGAGTTGTTCCTGCCGCCGGAAGCGAAGAAAGCCGCGCACATTGTCGAGAAACCGAAAACCGACCTGGGCGTGCCTGAAGCCAAGGCTGCACCGGCAGCACTGGCGCCGACGCCAGCGCCAGCTCCCGTCGCAGAACCTGTAGCGGCCCCGGCCCCCGAACCGGCCCCTGCGGTCTCGGAGCCGGTCGCACCGCCACCAGAAGCGGCCCCGATCACCCCGGTTGAAACGTCTGAGCCGGCGGCTCCAAGCACTGAAACCATCACGCCACCTGTGCATCCGGACAACATGCCGGCGCCAAGCGAGCCGATCCCTGCGATGCCGTCCTCCGGGCAGTAAGCGCCCCAGGCGCTACGGGAGCGTGCCGCCGGCACGTGTCCCGTAGTCGTCATCAAGATTGACCCACGTTAAACCAGGCCGTTGTCCTACGGGCTGAATCGAAAAAATCCTGTGATAAATTCCTGACCACCTGCTACGTTTTATTCAGTAGCGGCAGAGTGTCGTGTGAGCGTCATTTTTCTTTCACGCGGGCACTTTATGCTCAAGGCGCTGGTCATTTGATCAGGCCATTTTTAATGAGTAACAGGGGGAACATCACAATGGATGAATATCAAGAAGAGCTGCTCGAGTACCAGGCGTTTGAACTGGACCCGCTGGAACCGGCCGAAGACGCCACCGAGCTGTAAGGCGTTACGCGGATTGGCGATGGCTGCGGCGAAACTCGCCAGGTGTCTGGCCGTTCCAGCGTTTGAAGGCTCGTTGAAAGGCTTCGGCTGAGGCAAAGCCCAGCAGATAGGCGATTTCCCCGAACGCCAGTTCGGTATCGCGAATGTAAGTCATGGCCAGGTCGCGGCGAGTGTCGTTGAGAATTGCACGAAATTGCGTGCCTTCCTCGGCGAGTTTGCGACGCAAGGTCCAGGTTGGCAGCTTCAGGCGTGCCGCCACTTCTTCCAGGTCGGGTTCCCGACCGCCATTGAGCAACGGACCCAGCAACTGAGTGATGCGTTCGCGCAGGCTGCGGGTGCGTGTCAGTTGTTCCAGTTCCCGTTCACACAGTTGCAGCAGGTGTCGCCAGGTGCTCGGGCAGTGTTGCGGGTTGCGCTGGGCGAGGCTGTCCAGGCTCAGGCGCAGTTGGTTGTGTTCGGCGCCGAACTGGATCGGACAATCGCCCAAGACGTCGTAGGCCTCCCGATAATCCGGTGCCTCGAATTCGATCTCGATGCGTTCGGCCCGCAGTGGGGCAGGGCTCAGGCTGGACAACTGCTGCAACCAACCAGCGATGATCGAATCCACCACAAAGCGGTTGTAGGCGTTGTACGGGCTGATGGAGTAAAACCGCAGCCACGCGCCCCGGACGTCTTCGTGAAAACTCGACTGGCCGCGATAGTTGGAGCCGTACAAGGCCTCGAAGCGAATCAGGCAACGCGCCGCTTCCCGTACTGTAGGCGCCTGCGCGGCGGTGACCCCGGCAAGGCCGGCCTGGCTCAAGCGACTGAGTTGGCCCATGCGCAAGCCCAGCGCCGGGTCGGCGGTCAGTTGAATCGCGCCGTGGCCCAGGCGCATGTAGCGCGGGATCGACAGGCGGGCGCCGGCTTCACCCAGGCGAGCCGCGTCGAGGCCGTATTGGTCGAGCAACGGTTGAGGATCGGTGCCATGGCTGCGCACGGCGTCGGCCAGGCTATGAACAAAGCCCACCGACAAATCCCCAAGGCGCATCGGCAGCGGTTTCATGATTTACAACCAGAGGTTCAGCAAACGCGCGCCACGGTCACTGCCATCGGCGGAATGTTGGCCGTTGCTGCTGAGAAAGCTTTGGCCGGCGCTGCCCTTGTCCCAGAACTGTCCACGCAGGAACACGCTCACGCCGGCAATTGCCTGACTGCTGGGTGGCTGGGCAATCAGGGTCAAGCGGTGCCAGGCCTGGCCTTCGCTGAGCTCGCCGGGCTTGAGGCTGACCGAACCTGGCGTCGACAGGCCTTTATAGCCGCGCCACGGTTTGTCCCAAGTACCGTGCCCGACGACGAACGCGGGGACTGCCACCAGTTGCGCGCCCTGTTCATCGAGCTTGCGGTAGTTGTCCGGGTACCAACTGTCGCTGCCGATCAAGATGCCCAAACGCCCGGCCGGGGTGTCGATCACGTTGACCGTGTGGTCGGTATTGGCGGCCAAGATGTCCTGTTCGTCGAAGATCGGATGCATCTGCCGCTGCGGCTGGCCGATCGGCAAACCATCACGACCAAACACCACGCTGCTGTTGAACAGCGCGCCATGACCGATTTTCAGGGTTCCATCACGCACGCTCGGCTCGGGCAGCACGATGGAACCGGCCACCAGCGTGACGTGGAATTCTTTTGCCAGCCCGCCGAACAGCGCCTGGTAATCCTTGGCCATGCTTTTGGCTTTCATGCGCAGGTGGGCATCATCCAGGCGACTGGCGCCTTTGGCGCTGATCAGGGCGCGGACAAACTGCAGGGGATTGCTCGCCGCCAGCCAGTTCATGGCTTCTTTAAGGGTGCTGGCCTGGTACAACTCGTCTTTCTCGCCGGCGACCATCAGCCAAGTGCCGACATGCTCCGGCAGCACGACGATGGTTTTTTCGTTCAGCAGGCCCTGGTCCTGGGCTTTTTGCAGGTAAGCCGCGAGTTTGCGGTGCAAGCGCTCGGGGCTTTGATAGTCGGTGGGGAACAGCTCGGGCTGGATACCCAGCAAGTTGCCGCGATCGGCCGGGGTGCCTTGATCGACCGCCAGATTGATCCGCAGGTCCGACAGGTAATGACCCACCGGACGGTCCGCGGCCCACATGGCGTAGGTCGTCAGGGCGGCGATCAACGCCATGGAAAAGGTCAGGTACAGAAGTTTGCGCATGGGAAAGCAGTCAATAGCCGTGTGCGGGATTCGCCGACTAGGGTAGGGCGCATGCCGGCGCTTGCCAAGGGGCGCTGCGCATTTGGATCAATAAGTTGTCAGTTTGGGTCATTGAGTGACGGCGGTGCGACTCTTAGTCTGTCGAACATGACTGACGGGGGCCGAAGAGTTCCTGCATTTTTTCCGTGATCGCTCGATGTGGAGTTACCGATGGCCGCTGCTCACTACCCGCACCTGTTGGCCCCGCTGGACCTGGGTTTTACCACGCTGCGCAACCGTACCCTGATGGGCTCGATGCACACTGGTCTGGAAGAAAAGCCCGGTGGTTTCGAGCGCATGGCGGCGTATTTTGCCGAACGTGCCCGGGGCGGCGTTGGCCTGATGGTCACCGGCGGCATTGGTCCGAACGATGAGGGCGGCGTGTATTCCGGCGCGGCCAAGTTGACCACTGAAGAAGAAGCGCTCAAGCACCAGATCGTTACCCGTGCGGTGCACGAGGCGGGTGGCAAGATTTGCATGCAGATCCTTCACGCTGGCCGTTATGCCTACAGCCCGAAACAGGTTGCGCCGAGTGCCATTCAGGCGCCGATCAACCCGTTCAAGCCCAAAGAGCTGGACGAGGAAGGCATCGAGAAACAAATCAGCGATTTCGTCACCTGCTCGGTTCTGGCGCAAACTGCCGAGTACGACGGCGTCGAAATCATGGGCTCGGAAGGTTATTTCATTAACCAGTTCCTCGCGGCCCACACCAACCACCGCACCGACCGTTGGGGCGGCAGCTACGAAAACCGTATGCGCCTGCCGGTGGAAATCGTCCGTCGTGTACGCGAGGCGGTCGGTCCGAATTTCATCATCATCTTCCGTTTGTCGATGCTCGATCTGGTGGAAGGTGGCAGCAGTTGGGAAGAAATCGTCACCCTGGCCAAAGCCATCGAGCAGGCTGGCGCGACGATCATCAACACCGGCATCGGCTGGCACGAAGCGCGGATTCCAACCATCGCCACCAAAGTGCCGCGTGCCGCGTTCAGCAAAGTCACCGCGAAACTGCGTGGCTCGGTGAACATCCCGCTGATCACCACCAACCGCATCAACACCCCGGAAATTGCCGAGCAGATCCTCGCGGAAGGCGACGCAGACATGGTGTCGATGGCCCGGCCGTTCCTCGCCGACGCCGATTTCGTCAACAAGGCTGCCGCTGGTCGTGCCGACGAAATCAACACCTGCATCGGTTGCAACCAGGCCTGCCTCGATCACACGTTCGGTGGCAAGTTGACCAGTTGCCTGGTGAACCCTCGGGCCTGCCATGAGACCGAACTCAATTACCTGCCGGTGCAGCAGATCAAGAAAATCGCCGTGGTCGGCGCGGGTCCGGCGGGCCTGTCTGCGGCCACCGTGGCCGCCGAGCGTGGTCATCAGGTGACTCTGTTTGATTCGGCCAGCGAAATCGGCGGCCAGTTCAACATCGCCAAGCGTGTGCCGGGCAAGGAAGAATTTTTCGAAACCCTGCGCTACTTCAACCGCAAGTTGCAGACCACCCACGTCGAGGTGTGCCTGAACACCCGTGTCGATGTGGCGCAATTGGTGGCCGGCGGTTACGACGAGATCATCCTCGCCACCGGCATCGCACCGCGTACCCCGGCAATTCCGGGCGTCGAGAATGCCAAGGTGCTGAGCTACCTGGATGTGATCCTCGAGCGTAAACCGGTGGGTAAACGCGTGGCGGTAATCGGCGCTGGCGGTATCGGTTTCGATGTCTCGGAGTTTCTGGTTCACGAAGGGGTGGCCACCAGCCTGGACCGCGAAGCGTTCTGGAAAGAGTGGGGCATCGACACGCATCTGGAAGCCCGCGGCGGTGTGGCCGGGATCAAGGCCCAGCCCCATGCACCGGCCCGTGAGGTGTTCCTGCTGCAACGCAAGAAGTCCAAGGTTGGCGATGGTTTGGGCAAAACCACAGGCTGGATTCACCGTACCGGTTTGAAGAACAAGCAAGTGCAGATGCTCAACAGCGTCGAATACCTGAAGATCGACGACGAAGGCCTGCACATCAGCATCGGCGAAACCGGCGAGCCGCAAGTGCTGGCGGTGGACAACATCGTGATCTGCGCCGGGCAGGACCCGCTGCGTGAATTGCAGGATGGTCTGGTCGCGGCGGGCCAGAACGTGCATTTGATTGGTGGCGCGGACGTGGCGGCGGAGCTGGATGCCAAGCGCGCGATCAATCAGGGTTCGCGGTTGGCGGCTGAGTTGTAATCGGCAGGTCAAGCGTGCCAATGGCTTTCGCGAGCAAGCTTTGCTCCTACAGGTTTAAAGGTGTTCACCCGATGGTGTTTCAACCGCTGTAGGAGCAAGGCTTGCCCGCGATGGCGTCCTGACTGCTGCTAAGATGCCGGCTCTTTACCCAGAGCCGGCATCAATGATTTCCCCTCCCCGCGACTGGCTCCCTCAAGCTCCCCTCAACCTTCTTCACCTGGACTGGCTCACCGCCGCCGGGCTCGAAGTCGCGATCCTGCGTCTGGACCAGATCGACCCGCTGATCAGCGGTAACAAGTGGTTCAAGCTCATCGAACACCTCAACGCCGCAGACCGGGCCGGCGCCGACGGCATCATCAGCCTCGGTGGTGCGCATTCCAATCATTTGCACGCGTTGGCCGCTGCCGGCAAACGCTTCGGCTTCACAACCGTTGGCCTGTTGCGCGGTCATCCGCAAGACACCCCGACCGTGAAGGATTTGCAGGACTTCGGCATGCAATTGCACTGGTTGGGCTACGGTGGTTATCGGGCGCGGCATGAGCCGGGTTTCTGGCAACCCTGGCGCACGCAATACCCGACCTTGCAAGCGGTACCGGAAGGGGGCGGTGGATTGCGCGGCGCGTTGGGATGTATGCGGCTCATGGATCAGGTTCGCGAGCAATTGGGCGCGATGGGCTGGAGCGACTATGACGGCTGGTGGCTGGCCTGCGGAACCGGTACCACTCTGGCCGGCCTGGTGTTGGCCGAGGCGGGTGAGCATCCGGTTTATGGCGCTCTGGCGGTGCCCGATGATCATGGCGTGGCGCAGCAGGTTGAATCGATTGTGCAAGAAGCGGGGTTGTCGGCCCCGACTTATGAGCTGTTCGACGCCAGTCGAGGTGGGTTTGCCAAGGTTGATCCGTTGTTGCTTGAGTTCACTCAGCAGACCGAACAGTCCAGCGGCATTCCCCTTGAACCGTTGTACACCGGCAAAGCGCTGCTGGCGCTCAAGCAGCAGGTAGAAGCCGGAAGGTTCCCCAGGGGCACGCGCCTGATCTTCATCCACACCGGCGGCTTACAAGGCCGACGCGGATTCACCTAATAACAGTGCCCCCCCGTAGGAGCTGGCGAAGCCTGCGATCTTTTGATCTTGATCTTCAGCGATTTCAGCCAAGATCAAGATCAAAAGATCGCAGGCTTCGCCAGCTCCTACGGGGCTGACTAACGGGTTCAGGTATTGCGACTGACCCGCTTCGGCATCATCCGCAACAACGTGTTATCCCCCACCACATAGTGGTGATACAGCCCGGCCACCGCGTGCAAGCCGATCAGCCAGTAACCGATCGTGCCGCCCAGTTCATGCCAACCCTGGATTTGCCTGGCCAGTTGTTTGTTTTCAGCCACCAGTAACGGCAGATCGAAGCCGTAAAACATCACTTGATGTCCCTTGGCGCTGGTCACCAGCCAGCCGAGGATCGGCATGGCGATCATGAACAGGTACAACGCCCAGTGCATCAGCCTGGCCAGGGTGGTCTGCCAGTGCGGCGACGCCGGGAAAATTTGCGGTGCCGGGCCCAGGCTCCGGGCGAACAGCCGCAGCCAGACCAGCACAAACACCGTGAGGCCCAGCATGAAGTGCGATTCGGTGATCAGCGTGCGCCCACCACTGCCTTTGGGGAAAATCCCGCGAAATTCGATGCAAGCGTAAACCAGTATCAGCAAGACCAGCATCAGCCAGTGCAATGCAATCGACACCGTGCTGTAGCGTGAGTCGGAGTTCTTCCAGGGCATACGGGGCTCTCCACAGGTCAATGCTTAAAGTGCCGTTCTTGTGCGGCGCTGTGCTTTAACTGTAATCCTGTTTTGGCGGATTTGCCTGTGGCGATTTGTCCGTTCAATGCTCTGGTTCAGCTAATTGACAACAAATAAGCGTGCAGGAGCATGGCTTGTCCGCGATGGCGTCCTTGAGATCGTCATCGCGGGTAAGCCAGGCTCCTGCAGGGTATTCAGTGGATCAGTGGGTTTGCGGCATCTCGCCGTTGGCCAGGCGTTGGTTGATATCGGCAATCACCTGAGGCAAATCGGTGATGGTGTCGATCATGTAATGCGGCCGCGAGCCTTCGAACATGGCGTGGATACGCTTGCGCTCGCTCGCCAGTTCCTCACTGCCCAGTGCCTGATATTCCGCGTAGTCCAGGCCCAGCGCGTTACCGGAACAGATCAGCGCCACGGTCCACATGCCCGCGCGGCGACCTTCAAGAATGCCCGGCACGGTGTCGTCGATCTTCACGCAAGCGGCGACGTCATCGATGCCCAGGGCAATCACGTTGGCCAGGGCCTGAGCCGGCCATGGGCGGCCGTTCGGTACTTCGTCGGTGGCGACCACGTGGTCGGCGACGTAGCCGTTGGTGGCGGCCAGTTCCACCACTTTATCCATGACCTGTTTCGGGTAGCCGGAGCAGGAGCCGATCTTGATTCCTTGCTGACGCAGGTGGGCGATGGTCTCCAGGGCACCGTGGATCAGCGCCGAATGCTCGGCGATTTTTTCGATTTGCAGCGGCATGAAGCGTTTGTAGATGGCGGTGACGTCATCGTCGGTCGGCGTGCGGCCGAACGCCTTGCGATAACGTTCAGCGACTTGCGGCTGATCGCACAGGGTGCGGATGTGGTCCCACTTGCCCATGCCCATCGGCCCCCGGGCTTCCTCGATGGACACCTGGACGTCGAATTCGGCGAAGGCTTCGACAAAAATCTGGGTTGGCGCGAAGGAGCCGAAATCGACCACGGTACCGGCCCAGTCGAGGATCGCGGCTTGGAGTTTGGTGGGGTTTGTATAGTTCATGGTGATCAAATCCTGTGGCAACTGGCTAATGACGGGCTGCTTTGGGTGGGAGCGGGCTTGCTCGCGAAGGCGGTGTGTCAGTCGACATCCATGTTTAATGTCAGGTCGCTTTCGCGAGCAAGCCCGCTCCCACAAGGGCGTTACGGTGTGGGTCAGATTTCGAGGACTTCCATTTCCCGCAGTACCTCGGCAATCGCCGCCACTGCCGCGTGCATTTCGGCTTGGTTCACATGGCCGATGCAACCGACGCGGAACGTCTCGACCCGGGTCAATTTTCCGGGGTAAAGGATGAAACCCCTGGCCTTGACCCGTTCGTAGAATTCCTTGAACTGGTAGCGCGGGTCTTTCGGCGCGTGGAAGGTGACGATGATCGGCGCCTGGATCGCGACGGGCAGGAAGCTGCGCAAACCGAGTCGGGCCATGCCCTCAAGCAGCACTTGGCAGTTGTTGGCGTAGCGCTGATGCCGGGCGGGCAAACCGCCTTCTTCGTTGTATTGCAGCAGGGCTTCGTGCAGCGCCGCGACCACGTGGGTCGGCGGGGTGAAGCGCCATTGGCCGGTCTTGGTCATGTAGGTGTGCTGGTCGAACAAGTCCATCGCCAGTGAGTGCGAGTTGCCGGCGGCATTGGCCAGGGATTCTTTGCGAGCGAAGACGAAACCCATCCCCGGTACACCTTCCAGGCATTTGCCCGAAGCGGCGATCAGCGCGTCGAACGGCACCTGTTGTGCATCAATCGGCAGGGCACCAAAAGAACTCATCGCGTCGACGATCAGGCGTTTGCCGTGTTGCGCAATAACGCGGGCGATTTCCGGCAGCGGATTGAGGATGCCAGTGCTGGTTTCGCAGTGAATCAATGCGACGTGGCTGATGTTAGGGTCGGCCCGCAACAGGCGATCAACATCTGCGGCGGTGGTCGGTTGATCTTCGGCGGTTTCGAAGGTGCTGAATGAGCGGCCGAGCACTTCGCAGATCTTCGCCAGGCGTTTGCCGTAGGCGCCATTGATCAGCACCAGGACTTTGCCATCACGCGGCACCAGGGTGCCGATGGCCGCTTCGACCGCGAAAGTGCCGCTGCCTTGAAGCGGTACGCAATCGTGACTGTCGGCGCCGTTGATGATCGCCAACAGTTGCTCGCACAGGCTGGCGGTCATTTGGTTGAAGCGGTCATCCCATGAACCCCAGTCAACCATCATCGCCTGACGGGTGCGTGCCGAAGTGGTCAGTGGGCCGGGGGTAAGCAGGATGGGTTCGGCGGTACTCATTCTCGTGTCCTTGCAATCGATGGGATGACGCTACGGGGCTTAAATTGCAATTTGCAGTCACATCAATCAAATTGTTTGTTGTTATGCCAGCCATCAGCGAGAGTTATTCATGAACCTGTTCCAGCTCCGTGCGTTCGACGCGGTGGCCCGCGAGGGCAGCTTCACCCGGGCTGCCGCGCGATTGTTTATCAGCCAGCCGGCGGTCACCGGGCACATCAAGGCGCTGGAGGAGCACTACCAGATCACCCTGTTACGGCGCACCGCGCGACGGGTGGAGTTGACGGAGGAAGGCACCCAACTGGCGGCAATCACTCGGGCCATGTTTGGCCTCGCCGAAGAAGCGCAAGTGATGCTCGAAGCCAATCGGCAATTGCTCACCGGGCGCCTGGAAGTGGCGGCGGACGGGCCGCATAGGGTTATGCCGATGCTCGCCAGTCTGCGTGTGCGTTATCCGGGGATCACCGTGAACTTGCGCTTGGGCAACGCGCAGGAAACGTTGGCGGCGTTGTTGTCCGAGCACGCCGACGTGGCCGTGTTGACTGAGGTCGAGCCGCGCAAGGGCTTGCATTTGCAAGCGTTGAGCGAATCGCGGATCTGCGCGCTGGTGCCGGTCGGGCACCCTTGGGCACAGCGGGCCAAGGCCTTGCCGTTGAAGGAACTGGACCAGGTGATCATGGTGTTGCGCGAGCCGAGTTCGATTACCCGGCGCACGTTTGACGAAGCGTGCAGCCAGGCCAGGGTTAATCCACGGGTGTTGCTGGAGCTGGACAGCCGCGAGGCGGTGACTGAAGCGGTTGCTGCCGAACTGGGGATTGGCGTGGTGTCATCGGTGGAGGTCAGCCATGACCCACGGGTGGCCGCGGTGCCGATTTTGGGGGAGGGGTTGGTGAACCGACACATGATCGGGTGCATGGAGCGTCGGCGGGATTTGCGCTTGATTCAGGCGTTTCTCGATTTGGCGCCCAAGGCATGAGCGAACGATAAATCTCGGCGCAGGAGCTGCCGCAGGCTGCGATCTTTTGACCTTGGCGCTTAAAAAAAAATCAAAAGATCGCAGCCTGCGGCAGCTCCTACAGGGAGCGGTCAAACATGATGCTCGCGCACCAGACCCGGTCAGCGGGCGTTATCCGGGAGTGTCCCGGCGATTGACCAGCCAATCGAAGAGCAGCCGGGTATCGCCGCGCGAGGGGGGCGTGTGGGTAGGGCGTGGGTTTTGCAGGTTTGAGCCGACGTGAAGGATCGGCCGATCCGGGTCGCTGTCGAGGAAACTGATGAACACGTCGCTGCCAGCGACTGGCAGCCCGGAAGGGTCGTCGCAGCTACCCATCGCCACCGGCAACCAGAGGCCAACCGGTTCCGGCGCAATCGCTTGGGGCCACAGGCTGACTTGAATCCGGCCCTGTTCATCGAGCATCGGCGGTTGACCGGGTTCACCGAGCCCCCGGGCAGGCTGATAGCCGGGGATGTTCGGCCTGGGCTGTTTGAGCGCCGGCCGGAACACCGTTGACCAGGGAATGGCGGTGAACCGGTTGCAATAGCCGGGCCCCGCCGCGAATTCTTCCTGATTGAGAATCGACGGTTGCTGCCCGTGATGGCGGATTTCGGTGAGCAGCCATTGGTCATTGAAACTCGACACCGGGTGCTGTTCGACCTGCACGATGCGGCCGCTGAGCAAGCCGGGCTGATCGCTTTTGCCGTGGACTATCCGTTGCTGGCAGCGCAGCCGTTCCAGCGTCCGGTGGCTGCGTTGATCGCGGTGCAGTTGCCCGGTCGCCAGGCGTGTGGAGATCGGCCTGTTGCGGGCCAACGGATGATTGGCCGCTCCCAGGCTGGGCGGCGTTGTGCCTCGGTCGCGAACCTCGGCCTGGGTGAGTATCAGTGGCGAGTCGTGACGCTGGAACAACTCGCGAATCGTGGCGACATCAGGCTCTTCAAAGGGATCGCCATGGAAGGGGGTCAACACCGGTACCTGGGGGAAACTCAAACTGTCATCCGCCAGTACCAGCACATGCCCGTCGTGATGGTGTTCGAAGTGATAGTGGATGCCTTCCGCTTCGCAGAGCCGATGCAGCAAGGCCAGGTCGCTTTCTTCGTATTGAATGCAAAAGGGCCGGATCGGGTAATGCCCGGTGCTCAGTTCAAAACGGTAGCTGTGCCTGGGCAGCGTATGTTCTTCCAGCAACTGGCGCAGGATGGCCGGCACGCTGAGGCGCTGGAATACCCGGCGCACGGGCTGTCGTTCAAGGTTTTGCAGGTGCGGCACGAGCACCAGTCGGTAGCCGATCCGATGCGGGCCGCGATGTTCGCGGCTGGCGCTGTGCAGAATGCCGTGGAATCCCTGGCCGTCCCCCAGGCTCAGGAACGCCGGTTGTTGCAGCAGTCGGTCGAGGTTCATCGCCGGGGCCAGGCCGATCACTTCGATGTCGAACCGATAGGGCTGGTTGAGGGCTTCATGGCCGCTGAACTGCAACACCTGCAAACTCAAATCATCCTCGACCAGGGTCAGGGTGAAGGGACTTTCCTTGTCGTTATGCATTGCGTGCGTTTCTGCCATGAAATTCGGGGCGCAGAGGGTACGAAACCGCAGCGCGGAATAGTCATCGCAAAGCGACTTTTCAGATTTGCCCTACAAGCGCTGTTGAAGAAGTCGACGGCATGCCGCTCAACAGGATGGAATTTTTGGTCGATTGCCGACTTTAGGCCGTATAAACTTGCCGCCATGCGTCGGCCAATAGATGTCTCGGCGCCACAGATCAAGAGAGTGAGTAATGGGCGCACAG
>Ga0302175_10000386_pt1 | contig 14759 bp, 10 predicted proteins | sample I_Fen_N3_3_FD_198791 | JGI IMG/M metagenome (GOLD analysis project Ga0302175, IMG submission 198791) | Peat permafrost microbial communities from Stordalen Mire near Abisko, Sweden - I_Fen_N3_3 | ecosystem: Environmental > Terrestrial > Soil > Wetlands > Permafrost | place: Sweden: Abisko... | reverse complement strand
CTTCACCTCGCAGCGAAAGCACACCGTCAAGGGGCTCCGTTGTCACAAGAGCTTCACACACCACCGTTAACAGCGATGCATGTCTTGTTAGGCTACCGCTGGTCATACATTGAGTCCGCTGCCAATAAGTACTTGCAATGGCAGGACAATGACAGGTAAAGCCTCGTGCCGCACAGGATGGTCTGAAGTAGGCAGCTATTTTTCGACCGCTGGGCCATAGGGGATTCAAAAAACGGCAGCCGTTCAAAATCGATCAAGTCTGCCGCCTATTTCATCCATTTTTCCGCAGCAAGCGCCTTGAAGCGACTATTTCCCTCATTAAGGGCGCACCTCTCCGCGCCGGAAAGAAAATGTCGACATGCCATCCACAGGTTCGACAGGGCGGAAAACGTCACCATCTGAGCAGTGTTTTTCACCAAGCCTCGAAAGTACACTTTCGTATAACCAAACTGACGCCTGATCACCCGAAACAATGGGATGGACTCCTCCTCACCTCGGTATTTTGCGTGCCAGACTGGAGGTACGAACCACAGTCAACGGCGAAAGGGAGTCTACAAATGAAACTTATGCGCATTGGAATCGATCTGGCCAAAAGCGTGTTTCAGATCCACTGCGTGGATGGTCATGAGCAACCAGTCTGGCGGCAGCGCTTGCCTCGTGATCGCTGGCTTCAAACGGTGCTGGAGAAGATCGAGCCCGGCTGTGAGGTCGGCACGGAAAGTTGCGGCGGTGCACACCATTGAGCGCGACAACTTCAGGCAAACGGATATCGAGTGAAGCTAATCGCGCCGCAATTCGTCAAGCCGTACGTCAAGAGCAACAAAAATGATGCCAACGATGCAGAGGCAATCTGTGAGGCAATCAGCCGCCCCAGCATGCGCTTCGTCGTCATCAAGAACATTGTGCAGCAGGATATTCAAGCGACGCATCGCATCCGGGCCTCCTTAATCGAACAACGGACTGCCAAAGCCAATCAGATTCGGGGGCTTGTCGCCGAGTACGGCCTCATCGCCCCGAAAGAATTGCTGATGCTACGTCGTGCGATACCGTGCTGGCTCGAAGATGCGGATAACGGTTTGACGCTACGTTTTCGCCGATTGCTGGATGGCTTTTGAGGAGACCTACGCGTCCTGGATAAGCGAGCCTGCGAACTCGACAGCGACATCGCTGCGATAGCGAAAAGCGAACCGGCCGCCCTTCGTATGCAACAGCTGCGCGGCATCGGCCCGATGATTGCTCCCGCACTCGTCGTGGCTCTCGGTGATCCTCGCCAGTTTGCCAATGGCCGACAGTTCGCTGCCTCACTGGGATTGACGCCGAGGCAACATAGCTCGGGCGGCAAGGATCGACTGCTTGGTATCAGCAAGCGCGGCGACGCGTATCTACGAACACTGATGGTCCATGGTGCCCGCTCAGCGTTGCGTACGGCGAAACCCAAGGACGACCGACTCAGCAAGTGGGCCGTCCGATTAGCCGAGCGCTCACATCCCAATGTGGCTGCTGTGGCGCTGGCGAATAAAACCGCATGCATGGCATGGGCGATGCTGCGTCACGATTCTGACTACCAACCGGATCTGGCAGCAAGCTGATCTATTTACGCGAAGCACCCTATGAAAGTAAATCCTTAGCCACGATTGCGAAGCAACCTGAGCGATGGCAAACCGGTCGAACCGGCGTCGGAAAAACCCTCAGCATCCAAGTGCGAAAAGCACGGCGAAACAATTGGGAGCCGACGCGCGAATAGCCCATCATGGCCCAGCATCGAGCCCGATGCCGTAGTCAGAGGCCGAATATACGTGTGCAGTCGGCACGGGGGTCAAAGCAAAGAGGCTTGCAGAGAGGAGGAGTCCATATAGGATGCTCAACCTTGGAGCGGACCTGAGCCTTGGCTCTCTCTATCTTGCGTATTGCTTTGTACAACACGCTGCGTTTTCCGTGCTTCTTGTAGACGCTGCGCCGGACTGCAACCTGCCAGGTGACTTGGCGTTCAGCATCCTCTTTGCGCTTCTCGACACCGGTATAGCCTGCATCGGCGCAGACCACGTTCTCAGCACCGTGTAGAAGTTTGTCGACTTGGGTCACGCCCGCCACGTTGGCCGCCGTGACCACCATGCTGTGCACCAGCCCCGAGTCATCGTCGACACCAATGTACGCCTTGGCGCAGAAGTAATACTGGTTGCCCTTCTTCGTTTGGTGCATTTCCGGGTCGCGCTTGCCGTCCTTGTTCTTGGTCGAACTGGGTGCATGAATCAGCGTGGCATCGACGATGGTGCCTTGTCGCAGTGACAAGCCACGGTCGCCCAGACAGCCATTGATCACGCCGAGAATGCCAGTGGCCAACTCGTGTTTTTCCAGCAGGCTACGGAAGTTGAGGATGGTGGTTTCGTCCGGGATTCGCTCCAGGCTCAGACCGGAAAGCTGGCGCGGGATCGTCGTCTCGTAAAGCGCCTCTTCCATCGCCGGATCGCTGTAACCGAACCAATTCTGCATTAAAAGAACACGCAGCATAGCCATCAACGGATAAGCCGGAAGACCCCCTTCGCCCTTCGGGTAATGAAGTTCGATCAGGACAATCAAAGCCTTCCAGAGCACGACCCGATCCATCTCGATCAGGAACATTCCTTGCGGGTCCTCTTGCGCTTACCGGCGTACTCGGCATCGGCGAAGGTCATTTGCTCCATCATCGAAAGGCTCGGCGATTGGTGTCCGGTGATTTTGCCAAATCAGGAAGTCCTTTTCAGAATTTCCCTAAGCCCAGACGCTGATCAGCAGCCATATCATGCCCGAGCCAAAGCATTGACGGATGACATTATTAACGCCATAAGTATTTGATAATATTTAGGATTTTAATTAGAGCGCGGGTCGTTGCAGCGCTCGCATCGCACTCAATCCACACCTGCCATCATTGAGCCGGAGATTTAGTTCAGTGAAAAAATGTAAATTTTTTTACATAGTGAGTTGACAACATTTTCACATCCCTGCATCTTCGTCCCTCGCATGGAGCATCCGCTGTCCGTTCCAGGCGTATGCACGGGTTCGAGCAAGTAAGCTGCCGGTGTTTTTGTTTAAAAGGAGCTTAACAACGCCATGTCCTCGCCTTCGCAGCCGCTAGATGGCCTGAAAATCAGCTCGAGAGTCACGCTGCTCGAGCCAGGCATGTACATCTTCCGGTACGCCTCTCAGCCGCCCGCCGACAAACCAGTGTGCATCGCACTGCAGCAAGCGCCACTCGGTAAAGGCTCGATCGATTTCTTCCCCGCCGAGGGTGTCAGCAAAAACATGCTGAACAAGCTGGGCGACACCATCGTTGCTCGCGTCAAGGGCGGCGTGACCACGGTTCTGATCACCGAATACCACATGTTCGACGACGTGATCGACCCGGTTGACCTGCGCATAGACCGCATCGACAACTCCCCTGCCATCATGCGTACGTTTGCTGTGGTCGCCAACAGCGATCCGGAACTGGCGCTGGAAGCCAGCACTGCACCCATGGCACTGGAGCTCACTGCACACCTGCAACATGCCGGCGAGATTGTCTCGAGTGAAGGCTTGGTAGGCGCGCCTGACAGCGAAGAATTCATCGAAGCGTTCGCCATTTGCTGGCCAGATAAGCCAGCGGATGTAGACCTGCTTTACACCTGCATGGCGGCCGGCTCCGGCCCAAGCCGCAACGTCTCGACCGGCACCGTCGTCGGCATTCGCGGCGAGGGCCTGCCACTGATCTGCGCCGGCTTCAGCCTGGTCGGGCCGCGACGCAAACATTACGAACTCTCCGGTCACATAGTTTTCGGCAACGCCGAACCACAACGTTTGATCGCCAATCAGATGATGCATGGCCCCACTGGCAACGAGCCACTGGTGGCGCTGCATATCGCCATTACTCCCGCAACGAAGATGAACGCTGCCCGCTCTAAGTCTCCGTGGGAAAACTCTGCTTACCAGCAGAAAATAAGTGTCGCAAGCCAATTGGCTTGAAGTCGTAGGAATCGATCATGCAATACGATAGCCCCGTTTCGTCTACCGAGTTTCAGTCTTTCCTGACAGCTACTACCCTGACTGACAGCACTGTTAACGCCATCAGCTCGCTGCTGGGCCTGGACGCTGAAGGCGCCACCGTCAACGTTGCTAGCTTCGACGGCGTGAACCTGGAACTGCCAGCTGGCGGCGCAGTAGATGTTGTTACTGGCGAAATCGCTGGTGTTGCAACCGACCTGGTGACTCTGGACCTGTCCGAAGCTGAAGCTGCTGGCGCTCGCGCTTACATCCTGGAAAGCGATGCAAGCCTGAACGTTACCCTGCAAGGCCAATCGGGCGCTGCCCCTGCTGCCTTCGCTGCTCTGGCTGCCGATATCGCTGTCAGCGCTGACGCCAACGCCGAAATCGGCCTGGTTGTCACCACTGGCAACGGCAACGACGTGATCACCGTCAATGGCGACCAGAACACCTACATCGACGGCGGCGACGGCAACGACACCATCGTTACCGGCAATGGCAACAACACCGTTGTCGCTGGCGCTGGCAACAACAACGTCAAAACCGGTTCGGGTAACGACACTGTCGTCCTGAGCGGCGTCAACCACACTGACATCGTCGATACTGGCGCTGGCTACGATGTGGTTCAGCTGGACGGTTCGCGTGACGACTACGCGTTCGCTACCAACTCCAACTTCAACGTTACTCTGACCGGTAGCCAAACCGCTTCGATCTCCAACGCTGAGTTCCTGACCTTCGTTGAAGGCGATACCGTTGAGACCGTTGCACTGGCTCACAGCGAAGCTGAAGCTTCTGCCCTGCGTCTGTACCAAGGTATCCTGGGCCGCGATGCGGACCTGCAAGGTGCTAAGGACTTCGTAGGCGCTGTTAACGGTGGAACTTCGCTGACCGACATCGCCAACCTCTTCCTGAGCTCCTCCGAGGTCAAGGACGTTGTTAACGCTGCCGACATCAACGATCTCTACCAAGCTCTGCTGGGCCGTGACGCTGACGAGCAAGGCGCTTCGGATTGGGCTGGCCTGCTGGCCAACGGCGGTTCGCTGAGCGACATCGCTGCTGCGATCGCAGTTTCGCAAGAAGCTATCGCTGCCGATGAATCCAACGGCAACTTCGTACGCGACCTGTACGAAAACGTCCTGGGCCGTGAAGCTGAAGAAGAAGGCCTGAACGCTTGGGTCGGTCAGTTGTTCAACGGTGCAAGCCGTTCCGAAGTGGCTTCCGCCATTGTTGGTTCCGCTGAAGCTCAGACCAAGTCCGATGCAGACTTCATCGAAGGCCTGTACCAGACCGCTCTGGGTCGCGATTCCGACGCAACCGGCAAAGCTGCTTGGCTGGGCCTGCTGGCCAACGGCGGCACTCACGCCGATGTTGCCCTGGGCATCGTTGGTTCGCCTGAAGCTGTTGACCACATCGACAACGTCGTTGTGCTGCACGGCCAGGTGTAACTAGCCCTGCCGTAGCGATGCGTATGCCCGGCCGCAAGGTCGGGTGTATGCGGAAAGGGGCGACTTCCGGGTCGCCCCTCTTTTTTATTTCTACTCAAGCCAAGTTTATGTCCAGACACCTCGACCATGGGCGAGAAACGCTCATGGACATTTTCCACCGCCATCGCCTAGCCAACGAGCACAGCCTCGCGGCTACTGCGCTCGAGCGTGCCATGCAGACCGCCGAGTACCTGCCGGAAGCCTTGGTGTGGAAAGGCATCGCGGCACTCCCGCAAACGCCTGACCTGGCTTTTATTTATTTTGCCAATGCAGCCCAGGCGCTGCCCGACCGTGCCGACATCCATGCACTGGTTGGCCGCAGCATGTTGGCGCAAGGCCACTTCGAACTCGCTACCCGCTACCTGACAACAGCCTGGAAAACCCAGCCCAATGACCTGGCGCTGCGGATGACGCTGTGGCAGGCACGCAGTCAGTCGGAAGCTCCCGCCGAGCTGCGCCGGATGATCCTTGCCCATTTGCCTGAAATCCATACAGCGCATGAGCTCTCGCAAGTGCTCAAGCTGCTTGCCATGCAAACCGACGCCCCGGGTAAGGTTGGGGTGGTGCGCTACGTACCTGAACAACGCGTGATCCAGGGCTGGGCGATCGATCTGCACAATTTGCAGACCCCGGTTGCACTAAGACTCGAAGCCAATGGCGTGAGTGTCGACACCCACGCCAGCGCACCACACCCATTGCTCAGCGCTGCAGGCCTGCCCACGACCCATGGCGGCTTGCGCGTGAACGCACCCAATCCAACTGCGGCAGTTCACCTGCGCTTTGCTGATGGCACACCGCTGCTGGGGAGCCCGGTGTTTGCCATGCAAGCATTTGTGCCTCCGCCTTCGGCGGGCGGGCGCGGCGATAAGCAGCCAGTGGATGTGCTGATACCGGTCTACGCTGGCCTTGATGAGACGCTGGAATGCATCAATAGCGCGCTTGAAGCACGCAAGCTCAATCGCACGCCGCATCGCCTGGTCGTTGTCGAGGACGCCACTCCCCTGCCCGCCCTCGCCAAGGCATTGAGGGTGCTCGCGAGCAAAGGCAAGATCACGCTGGTGAACAATGCGGTGAATCTGGGCTTCATTCGCAGCATGAACCGCGCCATGGCGCTGAGCCCGAGCAAGGATGTGGTGTGGCTTAATGCCGACACTCGCGTGCATGGCAACTGGCTTGATCGTCTGCGCCAGGTGGCCTACAGCGATGTCAGCATTGCCTCGGTGACGCCGCTCACCAACAATGGCGAGCTGATGAGCTTTCCTCAGAGCAGAGTCAGCCACCCCATGCCCAGCGCCACGGCTCAGGCGCAGTTGGACGACCTCGCCCGACAGACCGACAGCCCGCCTGTAGAAATTGAGACCGGTTGCGGGTTCTGCCTGTACATCAAGCGCAGCGCGCTGGATCATGTGGGTTATCTGGACGAAGTGCACCTGGCGCGCGGCTACGGCGAAGAAACGGACTGGTGCCTGCGGGCGCGCAGTCTCGGTTGGCGTCATATGGGCGCAGCGAATGTATTTGTCGCGCATCAGGGCGGGATTTCATTCGGCGCCGAAAAAACGCTGCGCGTGGCACATAACAACGCCATCCTGCGCAAGCGTTACCCTGACGCTTCCGCTCGCTACAATGCGTACTGCCTGCGCGATCCGATCAAACCGGCCCGTGAGCAATTGCAGCGTGCCCGTGTAGCCAATCTGGCGGGTCTAAGCACCACTGCACTAAAAGCATTTTGGAGCGAGCAGACTGCCCAAACCCTTCATATAAGTGGCGGCGATGCACACAGCGAATCGGTATTCAGCCTCGCGTGGCGCCACGAGCATCATCGCGTCTGGGCTACGTTGCAGGCGCCTATGCGGCCGCTGTCGCTGAGCCTGGAGTTCGAGCTGCCGGGGCAGTATGAGCAATTGCTTGAGGCATTGCGGTTGCTGCCCGTTTGCGAAATTCAATATGAGCAGCTGACCCGCTGCCCCACTGAGCTGTGCGAGCTACCTTCCCTGCTCGGACTGCCCTATCGGATCATCTGCCGGGACGACCGGCTCCTCAGTCAGGACGCTACCTTCGACTGGCAGCGCTTTGCCTGCGCAGCAACTGCCATCCAGCTACCTTGGCAAGCGTTGCAGGCAGGCTACGCTAGTAGACTTCCAGAAGCAGCCTTGCTGCCTCCCACCCATGCCCCTGCATCCGTAGCAGACCCTGTAGCGGCTGCAACCCTCCAGCAGGTGTTGCTGATCGGCGACAGCCTCAGCCGGCCAGCCGTTGCACAGCGCTGGCTAAGCCTGGCTAGACAGGCCATTCGTGAACAATTACCGCTGATACTGTTAGCCAAGGATGATGGGCCTTGGCTCAAGGCTCTACAGGCAACCGGTGTCGTTCATCGGCTTCCGCTGCTGCACGATTTCAGTCTGGCCGAGCGCGCTCGCGCTGCGGGCTGCGGCGCCGTGCTAAGCCTCGATGATGCACCTGGCGCCGACTGGAACGCTCCAATGCTCGCCGAGACGCTGGCTGTGCCACTGTTTGCCAACCCAGGTGCGGTTGCGACCGAAGCCGGTGCGAGCGCGTTGACTTCTTTACCCTTTTCAGTGAGCCAGGCCTGATGACTCAAGATCTCTTGGAAAAACCCCAGGCGGGCCAACACCCAGTACTGCCCTGCACGCATGCCGGTGTCATCCTTGGCCTGCAAGGTGACGTGTTACATGGCTGGGCGATGAACACGGCACAACCAGATCAACGGCCGATTGTGGAAGTGATCATCGATGGCGCACCGGTCGCGCTTGCCCGTGCAGACCAGTATGAGCCTTTGGCACCCACCGGTGACCAGTTTCATGGGTTTACCGTGCAACTGCGGCAGAGTTGGTTGGATGAAGCAGCGGTGATTGCAGTGCGGATTGCCAATGATAGTTTTTCGCTAGAAGGCACTGTAGTGCTACCGGCCAGAGCTCCTCTGGAGGTCTCGGCCATTGCTTCGCAGGTGTGGCACACAGGAGGATTACGCATTGGTGGTTGGTCGTGGGACCCTCTATCCCCAATGCGTCATGTCGTAGTCACGGTACGTGAAGAGAATGTGGTAATAGCGACCACTACCTGCAATATTCACAATCAGGCATTAGCCTATCGGTCGACCAGCGATCACGGTTTCTCGATTGACCTACCGTGGCGGTTGGCCGACGGGAAGGTCCATTTTCTGGACATATTCGACGACAGTGGTAATCCGCTAGCTGGTAGCCCTATCAGGTTGTGCTGCTGGCCTGAAGGAGCCGAGGGGCTCTTACGCCAACTTGACTCGACGCAGGCTCCTGAGACAGTAGCTCTCCTATCACAGGTGGTCAGAGAGCAAACGTTACTACTTCCAAAGAGCGCCGGTTGGCAATGCTACCCTGAATGGTTTGAAGTTTTCCAAAGCAAGAAAGCTTCAAATAATTCCAAGATACAAGGAAGTATTGGCCTGCTCCTAATTAGCAACGGCGATCCACTTGCAGAGCAGCGTAGCCTGAATAGCTCGATATCAAATGTTACAAGCCTTCACAGCGAAGTCGCCAAGACATCCACCGACCTAATGCTGGCCGTTACAAAACTCTTGGATGCAGGGTGTGACCGTATTATTCCGTTGCATGCAGGTGATCGACTGGCTCCCCAAGCGCTGGCAGAGCTAAGCGCACTGCTCGATGACGGCAGTGCATGGGGCTATGGTGATTGTGATCGCGATGGCCAGGACGGCGAGCGAAGTCTCCCATGGTTCAAGCCCGCCTGGGATATCGACCTATTTATCGGTGCCGATATTTTCACACCAGGTGCAATATTCAGTGCGGAAGTAGTTCAAAAAGCGCTGGGGCTGCTAGCTGCGCGAACAGCCGCATCAGCTACAGGATGGCATGATTTGGTCGCAGGCATTGTATTGGCCACTGAAAATTGTGACGCCAGAGTAGTGCATCTGCCAAAGGTGCTGTATCACCGAGCCTTAGACCAGCCAGCTAGTCCCGAGGAAGCTGAGCCCTCACTTAGTCGCTTGCACGCCATACAGTGGTTATGTGCTCAACTTGCACTGGGTTCACAGGTAACTCAACTTGCTGGCTTTCCAGCGCTGTTAAGGGCACACTGGCCATTACCTGCTCAATTGCCGCGGGTATCTTTAATTATACCGACACGCGATCAGTACGCGCTGTTGAAGACCTGCGTAGAAGGATTGCTCGAGCACACTGACTACCCAGATCTTGAGCTGATCATTGTTGATAATGATTCGACTGACCCTGACACACTTGATTACCTCTCTGCCGTAGAGAAGCGCGGCGTTAGAATCCTGGCTCATCCTTACCCGTTCAACTATTCAACTATCAACAACTGCGCAGCAGCGATCGCAACAGGCCATATAATAGGCCTTGTAAATAACGATATCGAGATCATAGGCAGCTGTTGGCTTCGGGAGATGGTTGCCCAACTCCACAGGCCTGGAGTGGGGGCGGTCGGAGCTAAACTAATGTGGCCCAATCGTATAGTTCAGCACGGGGGGGTGGTCGTAGGTGTCAACGGCTTGGCAGCGCATACTGGTAATTTCTCACATGAAGGTGATCCAGGCTATCTGGGGATGAATCAGATAACTCGACGTCAGAGCGCTGTTACCGCCGCGTGCTTGGTTATGCGCAAGTCGGTATTTGATGAAGTTGGCGGATTGGATGAGCTAGCGTTCCCCGTAACATTTAATGATGTGGATCTCTGCTTACGCATCCAAGAACATGGGATGCACATTGTCTGGAGCGCTTTCGCTCGCTTGATCCATGCGGAATCCGCTAGTCGAGGGAAAGATTTATCCCCCGAGAAGAAAGCGCGCTCTAAACGCGAACAACGAAACTTTTTGGAGAGGTGGGGACAATACGGCTCTGTGGACCGCTACTACCACCCCTCGCTTAGCTTGGACTATTTAAGCGGCCCCTATGGAGGCTTAACAATGCACCACAGCAAAATCAAGCCACGGACCCAGCTGCTAGGATTGCACAAGCCCTGACGGCAACCCGAATCAGGGTAATTACAGAATTATTTCTTTTATAGAATTCATGGATGCGACGCTGAAACAAAATGAAAAAGCCCTCAATTTTATTTATATCCAATACATCGAGACATAAACGGCCCTACTACGACCCTTCAACTCGATATCGCTGCTTCAATTTTGCGCAGAGCTTATCCGTACTAGGTCATCCAACATCATGTACAACGCAGGCGATATTCCAAAGTCAACCCGCAGTATTTACCAACTACGATTACTATGTTTTTCACCGGCCTGCGCTTACCGCAGAGCTTGCTGAGTTCATTATGGCCATGCCTACTGAACGTGTAATCGCGGACTTTGATGACCTTAACTTCAGCGTACTCCACGCCATTGAAACACCCGCAGTCAGAACCCGCTCTGAAAACGTGTCAACTGTGAGTAAGAGCCTTGCAAAAATCGCTGGCGCCGCATCGCTATTTACAAGATTCAGCTCATCCACTACCCCACTGGCAGAGCACTTATCAACTCTATTTTCCGCGGAAAAGTCTGCTGTAATCCACAACGGAGTAGATCCGACGTTCGCCGGGATTTCCGAAATGGTGCGTGAGCGAAATCCAGTTAGTAAGCGCCCTTACACTTTCGCTTATTTCCCTGGCACAGCCTCCCACAATCCTGACTTACAGATGATTGAAGAGCCACTCAGAGAAGCCTTGGCGTCTAACTCTTCAATTAAATTGATGATTGCGGGCCCAGTTAAAATACCAAACTCTTTGAGCAGGTATTCGGATCAAATTCACAAAGCTGATTACGTAGCTTTTCATGAATTACCAAGATTGATGGCCAAGAGCAAATTCGTTCTCGGCCCTTTAGAAGACACAGAATTTAACCAATGCAAAAGTGGTTTGAAATTTTTTGAAGCCGCCTTATCAGGTTGCACAGTGATCGGTACTCCTATTCCCGACATTGATCGCTTTGAATCGATTTTATTGAGAAAATGCAGATCCACGGATGACTGGAAAGAAGCGCTCCTAGCGCCTATCAGCCATTACGAGCACGAGCTAGAAGATGCAGCCAGAAGCGTTGATCTAGAAGTCTCTGCGGAAAAGCAAGTCGCCAAATGGGTTAATGAGTTTATTGAACAATGAAAATTCTACTTTATGTCGAACCACATCCCGTCCGCGATAGCTTCGAAGAGTTTTCTGGTATCGGCGCTTACCTAGCGGAATCACTGCTAAAACAAATTGATTCCAATGATTTGGACTTACGGATACTTTCAAATAACGCAGTTATTGATGTGATTTGCGGTAAGGTTCCTCAGGCCTCCTTGATCTGTGAGCGGCCAACGGGCATCGAATCCAAACAGATTGAGGACTATAAATCAGCGTGGGGTAAAAGTAACATTGATGTATGGATTGACCTTACAAATGGTACCGGTCCTGCATCAGACCTGTACGTATCAATGTTGGGCCGTATATATCAGAAATACCCGTTCGATGCAGTAGTACTGTGGTCTGAAAATGGTGCGGTAAGACGCTTCTGCGATACGCATGATCTTATCGTTCTGCATGGCGAACTTGGTCCTACGCGTGCGCCTTTTGTTGAGACTATGTATTTCGACCCTGCAGGAACAAATGGGAATGCCGCTGCTAGACAAGCTATGATTTCAGACTTGTCGCTAAAAAACTACCCGGTACAGACCTGGCTGGGCCCCAAAAGTCGGCACGAAAACAACCCTGAAGGTATTGGCATCGTTGACGTACCCTACACTGCCACTCCAGACCCTATAACCAGCCTTGTTAAGTTCCCGTTTGTCTATGTTCCTCTGCAATTAGCAGATGACCTAAATACAATAAAAAATTCAGATTTCGAATGCCCACTGGATTTTCTACAGAAAGTCCTTCCCGCCTTTATTAGCCAAGGCTATCACGTGGTAATCAAGCCACATCCGGGGTCGCTAAGCCGCCCATATAATCTCATAGAAGAAACTAAAGCTTTAATCTACGCACGGACCTTTAACGAAAATGTCACAATTCTTGACCGTGCAGTCACTGTTACTCGCTCACTACGCTTGATATCTCAGGCAGCATATGTGTGTACGATCAACAGTTCTGTGGGATACGAAGCACTTCTTCTAGGGAAAAAGGCTTTAATACTGGGTGACGCGATGTACGATGTGGGCGGCGCACTCAAAGTCAGCCTAGATGATATTCAGAAGCTTGAGAGAGTCCCGAACAACCCGTCTTACGTTAGAAGCTTATTTAACTTTATGTCCGGGCACCTTCTAATTAATAAGGACATTGTTGGCACAGGCAAGCCAATCGTTGACATTCTGCTATTTCTGAGGGAAATGAAGAGTCAAGGTATTGCGCCAACTCAAGCATTGTACTGGCAGAACTGGGTTAATAAATTCAAGTACGGCATAAATTGGCTTGATGACGATGTCGCGGATGATGAGACTGTGCCCGAGCCTCTCGATATCTTTGGCAATCTGAAACTATTGGCCTCTAAAACCAAGACAATCAAAATAAGCAATGGCGTCGCTACCATTACTGCGCGTGAATCAGGGCGAGCAGTAGCGTGCGGCTCTGCCAAAGTTCTTGATAAGCTATTTGTTGGCAACATTGATATCATCTCGCCAGTGGACGGGAAGAAGGGTGTTACGAAAATAGAAGGTTGGGCGATAGATGACAAACTTCGCCAAGCTGCGCTTATACTGGTGATAAAAGACAACGCAGTCCTCTCCTCTCAATATGTCGTGGTTGCACGCTTGGACACTGCTGACTATCTGCGCGAGCTTGCAAACTCACCCATACGCACGTTCCCCACTAATTGCGGCTTTAGGGTAGAAGTGCCAGCCAGCATCTCAGATAAGTGCGGACATTGCATTGCCCTACTCACCTCCGACAATACTATGTTCATAGTAAATGGTAAGCTGGGCTCAATAACTAAATAAGTATTTCGAGCATTAATCCGCTGTTCAGCTCTAGCAACGTGGGAACAGCGGATTATCAGTGAATCAGCGAGATAACTGCCTCATGAACAGCCGACGCGTTAATGACGATTACACCTTGAAGGATGATGTACTGCTAACCAAATCGGGTTTTGCTTACTTAATTGGCGGCAATCACTCGGTATTAAAATATATCACTGGCGAATCAGAACCCACCGCGCAGTCGCTAGAGAACTTCAAATTCAACATTTCACGCCGCGCTTATATTTCGAAACTCGCGAAATGTAAATTTCTACACGTGATCTTTCCAGACAAGCAATCTGTTATTGATGATGAATTCCCGATCCCTATAAAGTCTAGACTTGGGGACAGATATATCGAGCACATAAAGCCGGATGGCCTTCAAGGACTTGTCTTTTACCCGGCTGATTTTCTCAAGCAGACCCTAGGACACAGAGCTTATGAAAAGCTTGATACGCATTTATCTGATTTAGGATCGCTAGTAGTGCTGGCGAGAATTCTTGACCTGCTCGGCTATCCTGCTCCCGTTGCGCTTAAAGAAATACAGGCTTGTATCAACCTGAGAAAGACTGTTACAGGCGATTTGGGTAACAAGTTCTCCCCCCCCTTGAAGCAGAATACTACAAAGCTGAATCCTGACTGGAACCACTGCAAATTTTCAAGCAACGGCTCATCGAATAACGGCCAGATTGATATCTATTTTAGCCCGGAGTCTAGTACTGATAAGAGACTACTGATCTTTGGAGACTCTTTCTTCAGGCTCATGCTCCCACACCTCTCCAAAATTTTTAGACAGGTCGTATTTCTCCGCACACCTTACTACCATGCGGAGATGGTAGAGTTGATTCGGCCGGATATCGTACTAACAGGTAATGCCGAACGTTATTTAGCCGATGTAGCATCGGATAATAACGCTCCTGCATTTCAGACGTATTCATACACCCACAACATTGCATCCAGACCCTCCTCACTTTTTCTGAATGCGTTCCGTTCCATTACTGCCCCTAGAGCTATTTCCTCGCAAAAATACTTCACACAACTATTTGATAATATGGCTCAAGAAAAGAAGATTATTGGGCCGTCACACATGGTCAGATGGGCTCAACATGTAAGCAATGGTCTTTTGAAGCAGCCAGCATCATCCGCCAACCTCATTGGTTTTGGAGGCGCGCCGGTGTGGTCTCAACGTCTACTTGAAACGGCTAGAAAAGCGTGTAATGGAGACACTAAGGTCCTATTAATGGTTGGTGACTTTCGTTTCGGAAATGACATCGCTTTGAGGGCAGATCGGGATTCTCTACCGCTGTTCTTGCCAAACGTATCGGGAATCAATGGT
>Ga0302175_10000384_pt1 | contig 14792 bp, 14 predicted proteins | sample I_Fen_N3_3_FD_198791 | JGI IMG/M metagenome (GOLD analysis project Ga0302175, IMG submission 198791) | Peat permafrost microbial communities from Stordalen Mire near Abisko, Sweden - I_Fen_N3_3 | ecosystem: Environmental > Terrestrial > Soil > Wetlands > Permafrost | place: Sweden: Abisko... | reverse complement strand
GAGGCCAGGATTCGCGCATCGCTGGTGACAACACCGTCCTTGACTGGGACGTTGAGGTCTTCACGGATCAGTACGCGCTTACCTTGCAGATCGAGGTCGGTCATCTTCAACACGGTCATGGGTCGCAATTCCTGGGTTACTGCTGTTGAGAAGCAGGGAGTAGAGGGGCAGAAAGTGAAGCAGCTGTTTGCAGATAATGTCCTGCAACGTCCAGCATTCGGTTGGCAAACCCCCATTCGTTATCGAACCAGGCCAGGATATTCACCAGCCGGGGGCCGGAAACACGGGTCTGACTGGCGTCGACGATCGCCGAATGCGGGTCATGGTTGAAATCACAGCTGGCGTGCGGCAGCTCGGTGTAGGCCAGCAGGCCCTTGAGCGGGCCGCTGGTGGCGGCCTCGCGCAGGATCCGGTTGACCTCGCCGGCATCAGTATCACTGACAGTTTGCATCGTGATATCGAGGCACGACACGTTCACCGTCGGCACGCGCACTGCTTTGGCCTGAATTCGCCCGGCAAGTTCCGGCAGCAGCCGTTCGATGCCTCGAGCCAGACCGGTGGACACCGGAATCACCGACTGGAACGCCGAACGAGTGCGGCGCAGGTCTTCGTGGTGATAGGCGTCGATCACCGGCTGATCGTTCATCGCCGAGTGAATGGTGGTGATCGACACGTATTCCAGGCCAATCGCCTGATCCAGCAGACGCAACAGCGGCACGCCGCAGTTGGTGGTGCAGGACGCGTTGGATACCAGCAGCTCGCGGCCGGTCAGGCAATCCTGATTGACCCCGTAGACGATGGTGGCGTCGACATCCGCCTCGCTGGCCATCGGCTGGGAAAACAGCACCCGCGGCGCACCCGCATCGAGGAAGCGCTGGCCATCGGCCCGGGTGTGGTAGGCGCCAGAGCACTCCAGCACCAGATCGACGCCCAGGGACGCCCAATCGATGCCTTCGGGCGTAGCACTGCGCAGGACCTTCACGCAGTTGCCATTAATATGCAGACAATCGCCATCGACCCTCACCTCGCCGGGGAACCGGCCATGGGTGGAGTCGAAGCGTGTCAGGTACTCAATACTGGCCATGTCGGCCAGATCGTTGATTGCCACTATTTCGAACCCGGCCGCAGCCCCTCGCTCGAACAGAGCACGCAAGACGCAACGACCAATCCGGCCGTAGCCGTTGAGTGCAACTTTGTAGGGACGCGGTTGAGGCATGGGGTTCTCAATCAGGCACAGGTAGACACACTTGTTATGCGCAACACCTTGCAGGAGCTGGCTTGTGTGGCGAGGGAGCTTGCTCCCGCTGGAGCGCGCAGCACTCCCAAACCGGCTGCCGAGGTGTATCTGATACATCTCGAGAGGTCGGTTTGGGGCCGCTTCGCAGCCCAGCGGGAGCAAGCTCCCTCGCCACTACAAGCTCGCTCCTACACAGAGGAGCGGTACGTTTTAGTCTTCCAGCAGCTCTTCAGCCTGACCCAGGATGTTTTCCAGGGTGAAACCGAACTCTTCGAACAAGGCAGGCGCGGGGGCCGACTCGCCGTAGGTGGTCATGCCGATCACGCGGCCTTCCAGGCCCACGTACTTGTACCAGTAGTCCGCGTGAGCGGCCTCGATGGCGATACGGGCGCTGACCTGCAACGGCAGGACCGATTGCTTGTAACCAGCGTCCTGGGCATCGAACACGCTGGTGCATGGCATGGACACCACGCGCACCTTGCGGCCTTGCTCGGTCAGCTTGTCGAACGCCTGAACCGCCAGGCCCACTTCGGAACCGGTGGAGATCAGGATCAGCTCAGGCTCGCCTGCGCAGTCCTTTAACACGTAACCGCCACGGGCGATGTCGGCGATCTGGCCGGCATCGCGGGTTTGGTGCTGCAGGTTCTGACGGGAGAAGATCAGCGCCGAAGGGCCGTCCTTGCGCTCGATGGCCAGCTTCCAGCAAACCGCCGATTCCACGGCATCGGCTGGACGCCAGGTATCGAGGTTCGGGGTGCTGCGCAAGCTGGTCAACTGCTCGACCGGCTGGTGAGTCGGGCCATCTTCGCCCAGGCCGATGGAGTCGTGGGTGTAGACGAACACCACGCGCTTCTTCATCAGCGACGCCATGCGCACTGCGTTGCGGGCGTATTCCATGAACATCAGGAAGGTCGCGCCGTACGGCACCAGGCCACCGTGCAGGGCTACGCCGTTCATGATCGCGCTCATGCCGAACTCGCGAACGCCGTAGTACATGTAGTTACCACTGGCGTCTTCAGCCGACACGCCTTTGCAGCCTTTCCACAGGGTCAGGTTGGAACCGGCCAGGTCAGCGGAGCCGCCCAGCAGTTCAGGCAGCAGCGGGCCGTAGGCATTCAGGGCGTTCTGGCTGGCCTTGCGGCTGGCGATGGTTTCACCCTTGGCCGCGACTTCAGCGATGTAGGCCGAGGCTTTTTCAGCGAAGTCGGCAGGCAGTTCACCGGCCAAGCGACGTACCAGCTCATTGGCCAGTTCAGGGAAGGCGGCGGAGTAAGCGGCAAAACGCTGATCCCACTCGGCTTCGACCGCGCGGCCAGCTTCCTTGGCATCCCACTCGGCGTAGATATCGGCCGGGATTTCGAACGGTGCGTAGTTCCAGTTCAGCGCCTTGCGGGTCAGGGCGATTTCCGCGTCACCCAGTGGGGCGCCGTGGCAGTCTTCCTTGCCTTGCTTGTTCGGCGAGCCGAAACCGATGGTGGTCTTGCAGCAGATCAGCGTTGGCTGCTCGCTCTTGCGCGCGGTCTCGATCGCGATCTTCAGTTCTTCAGGATCATGACCGTCGACGTTGCGGATCACCTGCCAGTTGTAGGCTTCGAAACGCTTCGGGGTGTCATCGGTGAACCAGCCTTCGACTTCGCCGTCGATGGAGATGCCGTTGTCATCGTAGAAGGCGATCAGCTTGCCCAGGCCCAGGGTACCGGCCAGGGAGCCCACTTAGTGGGAGATGCCTTCCATCATGCAGCCATCACCCAGGAACACGTAGGTGTGGTGATCGACAACGTTGTGCCCTGGGCGGTTGAACTGCGCCGCCAGGACTTTTTCTGCGAGGGCGAAACCCACGGCGTTGGCCAGGCCCTGGCCCAACGGGCCGGTGGTGGTTTCAACACCCGGGGTGTAACCGAATTCCGGGTGACCCGGGGTGCGGCTGTGCAGTTGGCGGAAGTTTTTCAGGTCTTCGATCGACAGGTCATAGCCGGTCAGGTGCAGCAGCGAGTAGATCAACATCGAGCCATGGCCGTTGGACAGCACGAAGCGGTCACGGTCGGCGAAGGCAGGATTACTCGGGTTGTGCTTCAGGTAGTCACGCCAAAGTACCTCGGCGATATCCGCCATACCCATCGGGGCACCGGGATGGCCGCTGTTGGCTTTTTGCACGGCATCCATGCTGAGGGCACGAATGGCGTTGGCACGCTCACGACGGCTGGGCATCGCTGATCTCCTAGGGTTTGAATAAAACGGAACGGAAAAAAGACGCGCATTTTCCCTCAGCCCGTAGGCGGGGGCAATGACAGATAGTCGTTCTGGCACGTTTTTCCTGTGGATAAAGTGCTTATCGCCTGATGAAACCTTTCTGCATTTGCTCTTTAGAGAGCAAAGGCTGCTTCAAGTGCCACTTATCTACCAATATCAAAACTTTTTGATATTGGTCTTGCGGGGTCTTATGAGCGTCACTAGACTGCGCCACTATGAATTTACGTGTGCCTTCCATTCGCCATGACGATTGCGATGAACTGGCGGCCTTGTGCAAGGCCGGCGGCGATCCGCTGCGACTGAATGTATTGCGCGCGCTGACCAACGACTCGTTCGGCGTACTGGAGCTGGCGCAGATTTTCGCCATCGGCCAGTCCGGCATGAGCCACCACCTCAAGGTCCTGGCCCAGGCCGACCTGGTGGCGACCCGCCGCGAAGGCAACGCGATCTTTTATCGCCGCGCCCTGCCCAACGCCGAGCAACTGGGCGGCCGGTTGCACGCAGCCCTGCTCGATGAAGTCGACCAGTTGGCCCTGCCCTTTGACGTACAGGCGCGGATCGGCCTGGTGCATCGGCAACGGGCGACGGCCAGCCAGGACTTTTTTTCCCGGGTCGCGGAGAAGTTTCGCGCCCAGCAGGACCTGATCGCAGGACTGCCCCAGTACCGCGAGAGCTTGCTTTCGTTGCTGGACCAGCTGAATTTCGGCAGCACCGCCACAGCCATAGAAGTCGGCCCGGGCGACGGTGGCTTTCTGCCGGATCTGGCCCGCCGCTTCCATCAAGTCACCGCGCTGGACAACAGCCCGGCAATGCTGGATCTGGCACGCCAGCTGTGTGAACGCGAAGCGTTGGCTAATGTCAGCCTGCAGTTGGCCGATGCACTCAATGGCGTAAGCCTGAGTGCCAACTGCGTCGTGTTGAACATGGTCTTGCACCATTTCGCGGCGCCCGCCGAAGCCATGAAACACATGGCCGGCCTGCTGCAACCAGGCGGTAGCCTGTTAGTGACAGAGTTGTGCAGCCACAACCAGAGTTGGGCCAGGGAGGCCTGCGGTGATCTCTGGCTGGGCTTTGAACAGGAAGATCTGGCCCGTTGGGCCACCGCTGCGGGACTGGTTCCCGGGGAAAGCCTGTATGTAGGCTTACGTAATGGTTTCCAGATTCAGGTCCGCCATTTTCAGCGGCCGGCTGGCGACACTCACCATCGGTAAATTTAGGAAACCGTCGAGATGAGCGAATACTCCCTTTTCACCTCCGAGTCCGTGTCTGAAGGGCATCCGGACAAAATCGCCGACCAGATTTCTGACGCGGTGCTGGACGCCATCATTGCTGAAGACAAGTTCGCCCGCGTGGCTTGCGAGACTCTGGTGAAAACCGGCGTGGCGATCATCGCCGGCGAAGTCACCACGTCGGCCTGGGTCGACCTGGAAGAAATCGTCCGTAACGTCATCCTCGACATCGGCTACAACAGCTCCGATGTCGGTTTTGACGGTGCCACCTGCGGCGTGATGAACATCATCGGCAAGCAGTCCCCCGACATCAACCAGGGTGTCGACCGTGCCAAGCCTGAAGATCAGGGCGCCGGCGACCAGGGCCTGATGTTCGGCTACGCCAGCAACGAAACCGACGTGCTGATGCCAGCACCGATCACCTTCTCGCACCAACTGGTGCAGCGTCAGGCCGAAGCCCGTAAATCCGGCCTGCTGCCTTGGTTGCGTCCGGACGCCAAGTCGCAAGTGACCTGCCGTTACGAAGGCGGCAAGGTGGTGGCGATCGACGCCGTCGTCTTGTCGACCCAGCACAACCCTGACGTGTCGTACAAAGACCTGCGCGAAGGCGTGATGGAGCTGATCGTCAAGCACGTGCTGCCGGCCGAACTGCTGACCAAGGACACCCAGTTCCACATCAACCCGACTGGCCAGTTCATCATTGGCGGCCCGGTGGGCGACTGCGGCCTGACCGGTCGCAAGATCATCGTCGACAGCTACGGCGGCATGGCCCGTCACGGCGGCGGCGCGTTCTCCGGCAAGGATCCATCCAAGGTTGACCGTTCGGCCGCCTACGCCGGTCGTTATGTAGCCAAGAACATCGTCGCTGCCGGCCTGGCCGAGCGCTGCGAGATTCAGGTTTCCTACGCTATCGGCGTCGCTCAACCGACTTCGATCTCGTTGAACACCTTCGGCACCGGCAAGATCAGCGATGACAAGATCGTCAAGCTGGTGCGCGACGTGTTCGACCTGCGTCCATACGCCATCACCACCATGCTCGACCTGCTGCACCCGATGTACCAGGAAACTGCTGCTTACGGCCACTTCGGTCGTACCCCGCAAACCAAGACCGTGGGCGAAGACACCTTCACCACCTTCACTTGGGAAAAAACCGACCGCGCCGAGGCCCTGCGCGCCGCTGCCGGTCTGTAAGCGTCACCTGGCAACATCCAAAGCCCCGCACGGTTCGCCCTGCGGGGCTTTTTTGTAGCCGAAGGTTTCCCTGACGGCCTCTGGCTCGGGCTTTACCGGCTGCCTGCCGCTTCCCGAAACAACCGGCAACCAGCCGATGGCCCCGCGTCTCTCGAAGCGACCTAACCTGGGTCGACATCACTCCCGAGCAAGGACGCTCCCCATGCTGCCCAGACTGCAACGGTTTATCAGTGTCGCCCTCGCGCTTCTCGCACTTCCGGCCATAGCCGCCTGCCCGGACTGGCCCGCGGCCCGCGCCGCTGAAGAAACCAGCGCCCTGCAACGGCAACTCCAGGACTGGGACGACCGCTACCACCGCCAAGGCCAATCCGCGGTGGCCGACGAGCTGTACGACCAGGCGCGGCAGCGCCTGACCACCTGGCACCAGTGCTTCAGCATCGCGCCCACGGTCGACCAACCGCTGCGCAGTGCTGCCGGCGACGTGGCCCACCCTGTTCCCCACACCGGCCTCGAAAAACTCTCCGCCAACCAGGCCGTGCAGGCCTGGCTGCAAGGCCGTCGCCAGGTCTGGGTCCAACCGAAAGTCGATGGCGTGGCGGTGACCCTGATCTACCGTCGCGGCCTGTTCCAGCAGGCCATCAGCCGTGGCGACGGCCTGCGCGGCCAGGACTGGAGCGCCGCCGCGCAGTTGATCGAGGCCATTCCCAAGCGACTGCCCCAGCCGGTGGACCTGCTGCTGCAAGGCGAGCTGTACTGGCGCCTGGAAGCCCACGTCCAGGCTGAGGCCGGCAGCCGCAAGGCCCGCAGCCAGATCGCCGGGTTGATGGCCCGCAAACAGCTGCGGTCGGAGGAGGCACGGCAGATCGGCCTGTTTGTCTGGGACTGGCCGCAAGGCCCGAACACGCTGCCCGAGCGCCTGGCGCAATTGGGCCGCCTGGGCTTCGCCGAAAGCCGCGAGTACAGCCAACCCATCACCGACTTTGACGACGCCCGCCACTGGCGCGACCACTGGTATCGCACGCCCCTACCCTTTGCCAGCGACGGTATTGTGTTGCGCCAAAGCCTGCGCCCGCCCGCACAACGCTGGCAGGCCAAGGCGCCGTACTGGCTGGTGGCGTGGAAGTATCCCTACCGACAAGCCCTGGCCACGGTGCGCAAGGTGCAGTTCAAGATCGGCCGCACCGGGCGCATCACCCCGCTGCTGGAGCTGGAGCCGGTGCGCCTGGATGACCGACAGATCCGCCGGGTCAGCAGTGGCTCGCTACAGCGCTGGCAAACGCTGGATATTCGCCCCGGCGACCAGGTGGCCATCAGCCTTGCCGGGCTGACGGTGCCGCGCCTGGACAGCGTGGTGCTGCGTGCAGCACAACGCGTGCCGATCACGGCGCCCGACCCCAGGGCCTTTGATTATCTGAGCTGCTGGCAGCCGCAGCCCGGTTGCGAGAGCCAGTTCCTCGCACGCCTGACCTGGCTCAGCGGCAAGCAAGGGTTGGACCTGCCCCATGTCGGCAGCGGCACCTGGGAGAAACTGATTGCAACAGGTCATATCAAAGGCTTGGTCGATTGGTTGACCCTCGACCGCGCAGAGCTTGCTAACATTGCCGGCTTTGGCGAACGCAGCAGCGCGCGCCTGCTCGACAGCCTGCAAAGCGCCCGGAAACGGCCTTTCGCACGCTGGCTGAGAGCCCTGGGCCTGCCGCCCAGTGGCACGGCCAGCCTGCAAGGTCCGTGGCAGGCCCTGGCGAGCAAAAGTACCGAACAATGGCAGGCCGAGGGCGACCTCGGCCCGACACGCGCCGCCCAGCTGAGCGCGTTTTTACAGAGCCCGCAGATGCGGGCTGTCACTGAAGAATTAAGAGCCGCCGGGGTCGAAGGGTTTTGACGACTGATCGATCCGTGGTGCTGAACCCAAGGGCACGACTAGGCTCCAAGAGTCCAACCGCCTGCCCACCTGATAGCGACCTTACGGAGCCTTTATGAAACTGTTTTCACCGCTCGCGCTTTTGACCCTTTGCAGCCTGGTGGCTGCACCTTTGATGGCTGCCGAACAGGCCCCGGAACTCACCGGCTGCGCCGCCAAGCGCCAGGCCATCAGCACCCAGATCGAGCAAGCCAAGGTCCACGGCAACAGTGAACAGCAGGCGGGCCTGGAAAAAGCCCTGAGCGAAGTCAGCGCAAACTGCACCGACGCCTCGCTGAAGAAGGAGCGGGAAAACAAGGTGCTGGATGCCAAGCACGAAGTCAGTCGCCGTCAGGCCGACCTGGATAAAGCCATGAAAAAAGGCGATTCGGAGAAGATCAACAAGCGCAAGGACAAGCTCGCCGAATCCCGCAAGGAACTGCAAAAAGCCCTGGACGAGCTGGATAAATAAGCGACTGACGGGCTTTGACCCCAAGCCTTGGCTCAGGACGGTTATGGCGAGGGCGCTTGCTCCCGCTTGCCTGCGCAGCAGGCGCCGCCTCAAATCCCGGGGCTGGCCGCTGCCGACGCGACAAGCGCCCCGGCCCAACCCAGGTAGCCCTGTCTATACGGAATCAGTGATCACGAAACTCTTTATGGCAAGCACTGCACGCGTCTTCGACCTTCTGCACCGCCGGGCCAAGATTGGCGGCCTTGTAGGGCTGGACCTGGCTTGCGATCACCAATTCACCGGTGGCCGCCTCAAGGTTGCGCGCCAGCTCCTGGAAGCGCGACTGTTTGCGCCAAACATCGTCGGTGGCGCTGGTATGTTCCTCTTCCTTGACCTGGGGAAAGTGCTTCCACGGTTCATGGGACAGGCTGTCGAGCTTGACCGCGCCCTCGGCAAAACGCGCACCGTCGAAGGCAATCCGCCCGCGAAGCATGCCGCCCAAGTCTTCACCGGTCTTGAGCATCTGTTTGAAGATCGCCTTGCGCTGGCCCAGGGGCGAGTTCGGATCGACTCCACCGCAGGCAGAAAGCGTCAGGCAGGCCAGCAATACAACAGCAAGTCTTTTAAGAATCATGGTGGCTCGAGGTTCGGGAAAACGGCGGCCAGTATCCTCGCCTGCCCGACAAAGACCAATAGCCCTATTAACAATAAGGGTTGCCCGGGCGCCTGCACGGTCCGGGCAATCGCCAAAGGAAGTACCGCATGAATCTGAGTTTCAGCGCCTGGCGCCGTCACCTGACCTGGACCCTGCCGACCCTGGCCCTGCTGGCCGGGTGCAATGGCAACGACACCGAAACGCCCCAGACCCACGCCATCGCCACCTACGTCAGTGCGCCATGGGAGGCCCTGCCGCAGGTCGCCGACAACGACTTGCTGGCCGGCTTCGGCTCCTGGCGCAGCGCCTGCACCCGACTCAAGGCCGATACGATCTGGGGACCGACCTGCGCCGCGGCGGCCAATGTGCCGCAGACGCCTGCGGCCATTCGCAGCTTTCTTGAACAACACCTCCAGGTCTACGGCCTGCGCTCGGCCAATGGCAGCAGCACTGGCCTGATCACCGGTTACTACGAGCCGGTCTACCCCGGCAGCCTGACCGCGACCAAGACCGCCAATGTGCCGGTGTACGGCGTGCCGGACGACATGATCATCGTCGCCCTGGACAGCCTCTACCCCGAACTCAAGGGCAAGCGCTTGCGCGGCCGGCTTGAAGGCCGGGTGCTCAAGCCCTACGACGACGCCGCCAGCATCGAGACCAAGGGCGTCAAGGCCCCGGTGATCGCCTGGCTGACCGACCCGATGGACCTGCAATTCCTGCAGATCCAGGGTTCGGGACGGATCCAACTGGCCGATGGTCGCCAACTGCGCATCGGCTACGCCGACCAGAACGGCCACCCTTATCGGCCGATTGGCCGCTGGCTGGTGGATCAGGGCGAACTGAAAAAGGAAGAAGTCACCATGGGTGCCATCGCGGCGTGGGCCAAGGCCCATCCGGCACGCATTCCCGAACTGCTGGGGAGCAACCCCAGTTATGTGTTCTTCAACCGCAACCCGGACAGTAACGAAGGTCCGCGCGGGTCGCTGAATGTGCCTTTGACCTCAGGCTACAGCGTGGCGGTGGATCGCAAAGTGATCCCCCTGGGCAGCCTGTTATGGCTATCCACCACTCGCCCGGATGGCAGCAGCCTGGTGCGCCCGGTAGCCGCCCAGGACACCGGCGGCGCCATCACCGGCGAGGTCCGTGCGGATCTGTTCTGGGGTACGGGGGACGCGGCGGGGCAACTGGCCGGCGACATGAAGCAGCAAGGGCAGATCTGGATGCTCTGGCCCAAGGGCGCAGCGCTGCCGGCGGTCCCGGAAGTGGCCGACAGCAAATAAACCCGGCGCCTGCGGCCCTCAGGGGCCGCAGCACAAGGTCGACCAACAACAATCAGATCGAGACGAAGAAGAAGCTGGCAATCAGCGCCATGCCCACCCCCCACACCACTGAACGCAGGATCGCCCAGTCCGCCAGGTAGCAAATGATGTACAGCAGGCGACTGGTGATGAACAACACCGCCAGCACGTCGATGGTCACCAACTGCGCCACGTTGGCGATATGGGCAATGATCACCGCCGCCGCAAAGGCCGGGGTCACCTCAAAGCTGTTGAGCTGGGCCGAATGGGCGCGCTTGGCAAAGCCTTCGAGGGTCTCCAGGAAGGCACGCGGATCGTGGTTCTGCCGTGGCCCAAACTTGCCACCACTGAACTTGGCGATACCGGTGCACAGGTATGGCAGGAAGATGGCGATCAATACACACCAAAAGGCAACAGTCATGGCAGGGTCCTTTTTAAAAATGAGGGGGTCGGGTCAGAACTTCATCACCAGCATGCCGATCAAGACCAGCCCACAGGCTAAGAGCCGCAGCCGCCCGAAAGGTTCTTGCAAATAGCGCATGCCAAACAGCACCACCAGGATCACGCTGATCTCGCGCAACGTCGCAGCTTCGGCAATCGAGCCAAGCTGCATGGCCCAAAGCACCAAAGCGTAGCTGAACAATACGCAAAACCCGACGCACAACCCCAACCGCCACTGTTCACGCCAGAACAACACGAATGCCGGGCGCGGGCGAACCAGTGCAGCACCAGCAAGCGCTCAGCACTGCCGCTACCAGAGCCAGACTTGTCGCCAGGCTTGATTGAGGTGAAACGTTTCATCTGATCCTTTCAGCTATATATAATCACGCCGGCCAGGTCGCACTCAGTTGCACAAAGACCTGTTCCAATAATTCCTGCCGCCGCTCGCCCCTCAGGGGGACGGGAACCGGCAAGCGCGCGCCTGATCAAAGCGGCAAGACTAACAGCAGCTGCCAGCGGCACGTGAAGAGCCCTCAGGCTTGAAACATGCAGCTGAAGTCCCGAAGCTTGCCGCCCCCCCCCGTCACCCTCGTTGCCCATCCAAAGGAGTCCGGATGCTTGAACTTGTCGCTGCATTTATCTGCCTGACCACCCTGCTCACCTACGTTAACTTCCGCTTTATCGGCCTGCCGCCAACCATCGGCGTGATGGTGACCGCACTGCTGTTTTCCCTGCTGCTGCAAGGCTTGAGCTTTCTCGGCTACCCCGGGCTCGAAGAGCACGTGCAGCAGCTGATCGGCCAGATCGACTTCGGCGATCTGCTGATGAACTGGATGCTGTCGTTCCTGCTGTTCGCCGGCGCCCTGCACGTCAACCTCGGCGACCTGCGCAGTTACCGCTGGCCCATCGGCCTGCTGGCCACGGTCGGCGTACTGGTCGCGACGGTGGTGATCGGCAGCCTGGCCTATTGGATCTTCGGCCTGTTCGGTTGGCAGGTGAGTTTCCTTTACTGCCTGTTGTTCGGCGCGCTGATTTCCCCTACCGACCCGATTGCCGTGCTCGGCGTGCTGCGTACCGCCAATGCGTCCAAACCGCTGAAGACCACCATCGTCGGCGAGTCGCTGTTCAACGACGGCACCGCCGTGGTGGTGTTCACCGTGCTGCTGGGCATCGCCCAGTTGGGTGAGACCCCGACGATTGGCGCAACGGCCATGCTGTTCGCCCACGAAGCCATTGGCGGCGTGGCATTCGGCGGGCTGATCGGCTACCTGGTGTACTTGATGATCAAAAGCATCGAGCAGCACCAGATCGAAGTCATGCTGACCCTGGCCCTGGTCATCGGCGGCTCGGCGATGGCCACCGAACTGCACGTATCGGCACCGATCGCGATGGTAGTGGCGGGGCTGATCATCGGCAACCTGGGGCGCAACCTGGCGATGAACGACATGACCCGGCGCTACCTCGACGGTTTCTGGGAACTGCTGGATGACATGCTCAACGCCCTGCTGTTCGCCCTGATCGGCATGGAGCTGCTGCTGTTGCCGTTCTCCTGGCTGCACTTGCTGGCGGCCAGTCTGCTGGCGGTGGCAATCCTGCTCTCGCGCCTGCTCACCGTGGCCCCGGCCATCCTTCTGCTACGCCGCTGGCGCACAGTGCCGCGCGGCACCATTCGGGTCCTGACCTGGGGCGGCTTGCGCGGCGGGGTTTCGGTGGCACTGGCGTTGGCCCTGCCCCTGGGCCCGGAGCGCGACCTGCTGCTGAGCATCACCTACATCGTGGTGCTGTCGTCGATCCTGTTGCAGGGCCTGAGCATCGGCAAGCTGGTTCGCCACGTGACCAACGATGCCCCGGCGCCTGTCAGCCAGGCAGACGTTCACTGATCATTTTTTGATCTCTCGCGGATCGGGCGCTGGCGCCCGGCCCGCGATTTTACTGAGTTTGCCACTCTCGCTACGCACCTGGGCATGGCTGATCAGGGCAAAGATGCAACTGCCGCCGATGATATTGCCCGCCAGGGTCGGCCCGGCGAACACCAGCCAGAAATCCTTCCACGGCAACTCGCCGGCAAACACCAGGTACGAGACCTCGGCCGAACCGACCACGATATGGGTGAAGTCACCCAGCGCCATCAGGTAGGTGATCAGGATGATGATCCAGATCTTGGCGCTCTCCATGGACGGGATCATCCAGACCATGGTGGCAATCATCCAGCCGGAAATAATGCCCTTGGCGAACATCTGGCTGCTGTCGTTTTCCATGACCTTGCGCCCGATATCGAGGAAGGCCATATCGGTCTTGCCGTCAAAAATCGGCAGGTGCAGCATCACGTAAGCCACCAGCAGGGTGCCGCACAGGTTGCCCACCAGTACCACACTCCACAGCCGCAGCAGGCGCCCGACGTTGTTCAGGGTCGGCTTGCTCATCACCGGCAGCACGGCAGTCAGGGTGTTCTCGGTAAACAGTTGCTGGCGCGCCAGGATCACCGCGAGAAAGCCCGCGCAGTAACCGAAGCTGGCGATCACCTTGAAGCCCTCGGTGTCGGGCAGGCGCGAATTGAGCAGCCCCATGCCCATCAATGACAGGCCCATGGTCAAGCCGGCAGCCAGGGCCGACCACCACAGCGCGGCGACGCTGCGCTCAAGCTCCTGGTCGCCCTGGGTGCGGATGATTTCATGCAGGACCGCCGCGCGAGGCGGTTGGTTGCGGTCGACGTCATGCTGTTCTTCGGCCGACAGGCCGGGGGTCTTGCCGTCTTTTTGCGTGTCCATAAGGCTCCTGAACCAGGCGGGTGATTTAGCTACGACCTGCTCGGTTCAGGGCTGTTCAGTGGCGCCAGGTGTTTTGTCGCAAAGGACTCACTCGACGGCGGCGTCGTCCTGGAACTGGTCTTTCACGTACTTGATTTCGGTCCGCCCATGGGGCGCCGGCAAGCCGTCTTCGCCGAGGTTGACGAACACCATCTTCTCGACCGTGAGAATGCTCTTGCGGGTGATCTTGTTGCGCACTTCGCAAGTCAGGGTAATCGAGGTGCGACCGAACTCAGTGGCAGTGATCCCCAGTTCGATGATGTCGCCCTGGCGCGAGGCGCTGACAAAGTTGATTTCCGAGATGTACTTGGTCACCACGCGCTGATTGCCCAGTTGTACGATGGCGTAGATGGCCGCCTCTTCGTCGATCCAGCGCAACAGGCTGCCGCCGAACAGCGTGCCGTTGGGGTTGAGGTCTTCGGGCTTTACCCATTTGCGGGTGTGGAAGTTCATGGGGGGCTCCGGGAGTGGGGGGTAGTGATGATTTTGGATGGCCCCCAGCTTCAAGCTTCAAGCTCAAAGCTGCAAGTTAAAAGCCGGCCCGCGCTTACTTGCAGCTTGCCACTTGCCGCTCAAACCCAGTTATAATCGCCACCGTTTCAAAACGGTCATCTGTATTTGATACCGTTTTCCCGCCACCTGTCCGAGGGGCGCTGCAGCAGGTTTACCTGTCAGGCTCGGATGGGGCGTTGCTGGCCACAGTCGGCCAGATACCAAACGCACAACGGCGCCCATTCGCATCATTACGAATGGAGGCTCTTCATGAGCGCTGTTATCACGCCTGCAGATTTTAACGATTACAAAGTCGCCGACATGTCCCTGGCTGCCTGGGGCCGTCGCGAAACCATCATCGCCGAATCGGAAATGCCGGCCCTGATGGGTCTGCGCCGCAAATACTCCGCCGAGCAGCCGCTCAAGGGCGCGAAGATTCTCGGCTGCATCCACATGACCATTCAGACTGCCGTGCTGATCGAAACCCTGGTTGCTCTGGGTGCCGAAGTGCGTTGGTCGTCCTGCAACATTTTCTCGACTCAGGACCAGGCCGCTGCTGCTATCGCCGCTGCCGGCATCCCGGTTTTCGCCTGGAAAGGCGAGACTGAAGAAGAGTACGAGTGGTGCCTAGAGCAAACCATCCTCAAGGATGGCCAGCCTTGGGATGCCAACATGATCCTCGACGACGGCGGCGACCTGACCGAGCTGCTGCACAAGAAATACCCGGCGATCCTGGACCGCGTCCACGGCGTCACCGAAGAAACCACCACCGGCGTACACCGCCTGCTGGACATGCTGGCCAAGGGCGAGCTGAAAATCCCGGCCATCAACGTCAACGACT
>Ga0302175_10000375_pt1 | contig 14934 bp, 7 predicted proteins | sample I_Fen_N3_3_FD_198791 | JGI IMG/M metagenome (GOLD analysis project Ga0302175, IMG submission 198791) | Peat permafrost microbial communities from Stordalen Mire near Abisko, Sweden - I_Fen_N3_3 | ecosystem: Environmental > Terrestrial > Soil > Wetlands > Permafrost | place: Sweden: Abisko... | reverse complement strand
CACTCGATCGGCAAAGCCTCCCACGGTCGTGGGATTTATGAAGGCCCGGGCATTTCCATCAAGCTCTCGGCACTGCACCCGCGTTACAGCCGCGCGCAGTACGAACGTGTGATGGACGAGTTGTACACGCGCCTGCTGTCGCTGACCCTGCTGGCCAAGCAATACGACATCGGCCTGAACATCGACGCCGAAGAAGCCGACCGCCTCGAGCTGTCGCTGGATCTGCTGGAGCGCCTGTGCTTCGAGCCGCAACTGACCGGCTGGAACGGCATCGGTTTCGTGATCCAGGCGTATCAAAAGCGTTGCCCGTACGTGATCGACTACGTGATCGATCTGACTCGCCGCAGCCGTCATCGCCTGATGATCCGCCTGGTAAAAGGCGCGTACTGGGACAGCGAGATCAAGCGCGCCCAAGTCGAAGGCCTGGAAGGCTATCCGGTCTATACCCGCAAGGTGTACACCGACGTTTCCTACATCGCTTGCGCACGCAAATTGCTCTCGGTGCCGGAAGTCATCTACCCGCAATTCGCCACGCACAACGCCCACACCCTGTCGGCCATTTACCACATTGCCGGTCAGAACTATTACCCCGGTCAGTACGAGTTCCAATGCCTGCACGGCATGGGCGAACCGCTTTACGAGCAGGTTGTAGGCAAAGTTTCCGAAGGCAAGTTGAACCGTCCGTGCCGCGTGTACGCACCGGTCGGTACTCACGAAACCCTGCTGGCCTACCTGGTCCGTCGTCTGCTGGAAAACGGTGCGAACACCTCGTTCGTCAACCAGATCGCCGATCAGTCGATCTCGATTCAAGCGCTGGTCGCCGATCCAGTGGCCAGCATCGAGCAGATGGCAACGGTGGAAGGTGGCTTCGGCCTGCCGCACCCGCGCATTCCGCTGCCGCGTGACCTTTATGGTGCCGAGCGCGCCAACTCCAGCGGCATCGACATGGCCAACGAACACCGTTTGGCGTCGCTGTCCTGCGCCCTGCTGGCCACCGCGCACAACAGCTGGAAAGCCGCGCCGATGCTCGGTTGCGCCTCCAGCAGCGAAACCCCTGCGCCGGTGCTGAACCCGTCCGATCTGCGTGACGTGGTCGGTCACGTGCAAGAAGCGACCGTCGAAGACGTCGATAACGCGATCCAGTGCGCCCTGAACGCCGGGCCGATCTGGCAGGCCACCCCGCCCGCCGAACGCGCCGCGATTCTGGAACGTGCCGCCGATTTGATGGAAGGCGAGATCCAGCCGCTGATGGGCCTGTTGGCTCGCGAAGCCGGCAAGACCTTCGCCAACGCCATCGCCGAAGTGCGTGAAGCCGTGGACTTCCTGCGTTATTACGCGGTGCAGGCACGCAATGATTTCACCAACGACGCCCACCGCCCATTGGGCCCAGTGGTGTGCATCAGCCCGTGGAACTTCCCACTGGCGATCTTTAGCGGTCAAGTGGCTGCGGCCCTCGCCGCCGGTAACCCGGTATTGGCCAAGCCTGCGGAACAAACCCCGCTGGTAGCCGCTCAAGCCGTGCGCTTGCTGCTCGAAGCCGGGATTCCGGAAGGCGTGCTGCAACTGCTGCCGGGCCGTGGCGAAACCGTTGGCGCCCGTCTGGTCGGCGACGATCGGGTCAAAGGTGTGATGTTCACCGGTTCCACCGAAGTTGCGCGTTTGCTGCAACGTAACGTCGCCGGTCGCCTGGATGCCCAGGGTCGTCCGATTCCGCTGATCGCCGAAACCGGCGGCCAGAACGCGATGATCGTCGATTCTTCGGCACTGACCGAACAGGTTGTCATCGACGTGGTTTCGTCCGCGTTCGACAGCGCCGGCCAGCGTTGCTCGGCACTGCGCGTACTGTGCTTGCAGGAAGATTCCGCCGACCGTGTCATCGAAATGCTCAAGGGCGCCATGGCTGAATGCCGTCTCGGCAACCCGGAACGCCTGTCCGTGGACATCGGCCCGGTGATCGACGCCGAAGCCAAGGCCGGCATCGAGAAGCACATCCAGGCCATGCGCGACAAAGGTCGCAACGTCTACCAGGTCGCGATTGCCGATGCGGAAGAAGTGAAGCGCGGCACCTTCGTGATGCCGACGCTGATCGAACTGGAAAGCTTCGACGAACTGCAACGGGAGATCTTCGGCCCGGTGCTGCACGTGGTTCGCTACAAGCGCAAAGACATCGATCAACTGATCGGCCAGATCAACGCGTCCGGCTACGGCCTGACGCTGGGCGTGCACACCCGGATCGATGAGACCATCGCCAAGGTGATCGACAACGTCAATGCCGGTAACGTCTATGTGAACCGCAACATCGTCGGTGCGGTGGTCGGTGTGCAGCCGTTCGGTGGCGAAGGCTTGTCGGGCACCGGTCCGAAGGCCGGTGGTCCGCTGTACCTGTACCGTTTGTTGTCGACTCGTCCTACGGATGCCATCGAACAATCCTTCGCTCGCGGTGACGCTATCGCTGCGCCGGATGTTCGTCTGCGGGATGCCATGAGCAAGCCGCTGACCGCCCTGCAAGCCTGGGCTGACAGCAACCAGTTCGCCGACCTGAGCACCCTGTGCGTGCAGTTCGCCGCGCAATCCCAAAGCGGGATCACCCGCGTGCTGGCCGGCCCGACCGGCGAGCGCAACAGCTACGCGATCCTGCCCCGTGAACACGTGCTGTGCCTGGCGGAAGTTGAAGGCGATTTGCTGACGCAACTGGCGGCGGTATTGGCGGTGGGCGGTTCGGCGGTATGGCCGGAAGCTGACTTGACCAAGGCACTGTTCGCACGCCTGCCGAAGGAAGTTCAGGCGCGGATCAAACTGGTTTCCGACTGGAACAAGGACGAAGTGGTGTTTGATGCGGTGCTGCATCACGGCCATTCCGATCAGTTGCGTGCCGTTTGCCAGCAAGTGGCCAAGCGTGCCGGGGCGATTGTCGGGGTTCATGGCTTGTCCCAGGGCGAGACCAACATTGCGCTGGAGCGTCTGGTGATTGAACGGGCGTTGAGTGTTAACACGGCGGCTGCGGGTGGTAATGCCAGCCTCATGACCATCGGCTAAATCGCAATAGGACCGGGCATCCGCAATGGGTGTCCGGTTTTTTAGAAGCAAGATCAAAAGATCGCAGCCTTCGGCAGCGCCTACAGGGGATCGTGTTTTTCTGTAGGCGTTGTCGAAGGCTGCGATCTTTTGCTTCTCCATCACCATAATCAATCATCCTTCCCGCTACCCTTGCCCACGCCTAGACTCGGCCCATTCCAAAAAAAGGTAGGCCGACATGTCCGAGACGTTGCTCAGTTCCCGCAATCTGGCTTTCGAGCTGTACGAAGTCCTCGATGCCGAGGGCCTGACCCAGCGTGAGCGGTTCGCCGAGCACAATCGCGAAACCTTTGACGCCGCCATCGGCACGGCCCGCAACATCGCCGAAAAGTTCTTCGCCCCGCACAACCGCAAGGGCGACGAGAACGAGCCACGCTACGAAAACGGTCAGGCGATTCTGATTCCGGAAGTGAAACCGGCGGTGGATGCGTTCCTTGAAGCGGGTTTCCTCAACGCCGCGCGAAGTTTCGACGCCGGCGGCATGCAACTTCCTACATTGCTGTCCCAGGCTTGTTTTGCGCATTTCCAGTCGGCCAACGCGGCATCGACCTCGTACCCGTTCCTGACCATGGGTGCGGCCAACCTGATCGAAAGCTTTGGCACCGACGAGCAGAAGCAGCGCTTCCTGCAACCGATGATCGACGGACGCTTCTTCGGCACCATGGCGCTGACCGAGCCCCACGCCGGGTCGTCGCTGTCGGATATTCGTACACGCGCCGAGCCGGCGTCTGACGGCACCTATCGACTCAAGGGCAACAAGATCTTCATCTCCGGCGGCGACCATCCGCTGTCGGAAAACATCGTGCACATGGTGCTGGCCAAGTTGCCGGACGCACCGGCCGGGGTGAAGGGGATTTCACTGTTTATCGTGCCCAAGTTTCTGGTCAACGATGACGGCAGCCTCGGCCAGCGCAATGACGTGCTGCTCGCCGGGCTGTTCCACAAGATGGGCTGGCGCGGCACCACCTCCACCGCACTGAACTTCGGCGATAACGGCGAGTGTGTCGGTTATCTGGTGGGCAAACCGCACCATGGTTTGAGCTACATGTTCCAGATGATGAACGAGGCGCGAATCGGTGTCGGCATGGGCGCGGTGATGCTCGGTTACGCCGGTTATCTGTATTCCCTGGAGTATGCCCGCGAACGTCCCCAGGGCCGGGTGCCGGACAGCAAGGACCCGAACACCGCGCCGGTGGCGATCATTCAACACGCCGACGTCAAGCGCATGTTGCTGACGCAAAAGGCTTACGTCGAAGGTTCGTTCGACCTGGGGTTGTACGCGGCGCGGCTGTTCGATGACACCACGACCCTGGAGACCGAAGACGCGCGCAAGCAGGCCCATGAGTTGCTGGATTTGCTCACGCCGATCGTCAAATCCTGGCCTTCGGAGTTCTGCCTCAAGGCCAACGAACTGGCGATCCAGATTCTCGGCGGCCACGGTTACACCCGCGAGTATCCGGTGGAGCAGTACTACCGCGATAACCGCTTGAACCCGATTCATGAAGGCACCAACGGCATTCAGTCGCTGGACCTGCTGGGCCGCAAACTGGCACAGAACGGTGGCGCGGGGCTCAAGCAATTGATCCGGCTGATCGCCAACACCGCCGAGCGCGCCCAGGCGTATGAATCGCTGACGCCGCTGCGTGAGCCGCTGGAAAAACTGGTGGCGCGTCTGCAAACCGTGACCATCGGCCTGCTGACGGATCTGGGCCAGGGCAAGGTCAACAGCAGCCTGGCGAACTCGGCGCTGTACCTGAAAGTGTTCGGCCACACGGTGATTGGCTGGCGCTGGCTGGAGCAGGCGATTCGCGCCGAGGAAGGGTTGGCCAAGGGCAATGCGGCGGATGTGAGCTTCTATAGAGGCAAGCTGCAGGCGGCGCGGTATTTCCTGACGTGGGAAGTGCCGGGTTGTCACCATGAACTGGCGATTCTGGAGGCGCGGGATGATGTGTGCCTGGGGATGCAGGATGAGTGGTTTTGATCAACCGTAGATCGGTGTAACGGCCACAAAAAAGATCGCAGCCTGCGGCAGCTCCTACAGGGGAACGCATTCCAATGTAGGAGCTGCCGCAGGCTGCGATCTTTTGATCTTTCAGCTCAACTTGAACCCACCCATCTGCCGCGCCAAATCATCCGCCAGGCGCTGCAAGGTCTGACAATCCTCACGACATGCCCTGACCTCCCCGGCCGTCGCCCGCGCCAGATCGGAAATCCCCTGCACATTGCGGTTGATCTCTTCGGTCACCGCCGACTGCTCTTCCGTGGCGGTCGCCACCTGATGGTTCATGTCGCTGATGCGCTCGATCTGCCCGGTAATCGCGGTCAACGACGTCCCGGTGCGCTGGCTCGATTCGACACCGGTGCCGGTCGCCGCTTGCCCTGAGTGCATGGATGACACGGCATTCTCCGCCCCCTGTTTGAGGTTGCCGATCATTTGCTGAATCTCATCCGTGGATGACTGGGTGCGTCGCGCCAGTGTCCGCACCTCATCGGCAACCACCGCAAACCCACGCCCCATGTCCCCGGCCCGCGCCGCTTCAATCGCCGCGTTCAGCGCCAACAGGTTGGTCTGTTCGGAAATCCCGCGAATCACTGCCAGCACCTGATCGATGGACGCGACCTGATGCGCCAACTCGCCCACCGCCGTGGCGGCGACGCCGATTTCGTCGGACATGCTTTCTATATGCCGGATCGAACCGCCCACCACTTCCCGAGCTTGCAGCGCCTCATCCCGAGCCGATTGCGAAGCGACCGCCGCGTTGCCGGCGTTCTGGGCGATTTCCTGTACCGTCAGGCCCATTTCGTGGACAGCCGTGGCAACCATGTCGGTCATTTCCTGCTGCCGGCCGGAGCGTTCGGCGGTGTTGTCCACCACCTTCGCCACTTGGCCGACGGCGGTGCGCAAACGCTCGCTGGTGGTCAGCACTTCGCCAATCATCTCGCGCTGACTTTCCAGGAAGCGATTGAAGCCGCGAGCCAGGTCACCGAGTTCATCGGCGCGGCTGGAATCTAACCGGTGGGTCAAATCTCCACCACCGCTACCGATGGCTACCAATGCCGCTGTTACCTGACGGATCGGTCGAACCATCCCACGGGCCAGCAACACCACCAGCATCAGGCACACCAGCGCCACTGTCAGGCCGATTGCGCTGCTGGTCCACATGGCGCGGCGGGCTTCGGCGTAGATCTGCGACTGCGGCACTTCGGCCACCAGAGTCCAGCCCAAATCCCGCAGCGGCAGGCTCAATGCCAGAAAATCTTCGCCATCGCGGGTGAATCCACTATTTGCGGCAACTTTTTGACCCATGACCGCTTGCGCCGCCGAAGCGCCGATTTGCTCGGCCAAGGTGCGTTTGCCGCTGAATTGCGCTTCGGGATGAACCTGGATCAAACCGTCGGAACGCACGAGATAGACCTTGCCGCGTTCCCCGAAGTTGAAGTTGTGGATCAGCTCCGACAGCTCTTTCATGCTCAGCCCCAGGCCTGCAACGCCCACGACTTTGCCGGCCTGCTCGACCTTGAGGTCGATAAACAGCGCCAATTCTCCGGTCGCGGTGTCGTTGTCGATATTGAGGGTGCGCGGCTGATTGCTGTCGAGGAAGGCGTAGAACCAGGCGTCTTTGGGGTTGGAACGGCTGAGGGTGCGGTCCAGGCCTTTTTCGGTGAAGTAGTGGCTGGAAGCGGTGCCGACGATCAACGCGGTAAAGGCTTTGTGCTCGGCGCGAATGCCTTCCAGGTACTTCACGAAGGTGTCGGTCTGGGCACTGTCTTCGCCCGCTGCCAGCCAGTCGCGCACCATGCTGTTGCTGGCGATGTCCTTGGCGGCGGTGAGGGGCTGGACGAGGATGCGCTCGATGTCGTTGCGCATCGCTTCGATGCTCGACGGCAGCGCTTGTTCGACCAGATAACGCTGGGCGAGGCGGTTGACCACCAGGGTATAAACGCCAACCACGATCAGAATACTGACCAGCAGGGCGGTGCCCATACTCAGGATCAACTGCCATTGAATACTGCGTCGCCAGAACTGCATGGAGCACCCCCAAAGAATAAGAGGCTGAAACACTGCAATAGGCGTGCCGATTGTATACAGTCTATATGACAATTTACCTGGCAATCGAACACAAAAAATTCAGCTTCAACAGATTACGGTTGAAGAATTCAGTAAACGATCCTAAATAGCGCATAACCATCTGTCGGAACTGTCATTTATGACAGGTCACACAAACTTCGAAACCGATAACACTTACCTGACTTGAGTTATTGCTCAAGTTAAACCACGGGTCATACAAGATCCGTTCATATCCGCAGATGAGTGATATTCCATGAACGAAAATATTAAGATTAGTTTCCAAAAGAACGGAAAACAGTTTGAGCCTTTCCCTGATACAAAAAACCCTTTTCAAAATATTGAAATTTGGGTCGCAGGTTTAAACCAGGGTGACTTACTGTCCTTCTTCGGGGGTCCGGTATTTACAGTTCACGGCAAGCAGCTGGACATCCAGAACGGAGGTCTTGTACACGTCACAATACTTTTAGCTTGAAAATTAACGTTGGAGTGCCGTGAGTTATTCACGACACTCCAGCTTCACTTTCAAAAGGCAGCGTTACATAAGTAGCAAGTATCAAAGAAAAAAAAGCAGCGTCGATCAACTTAACTTCTTGTACTGACTATTAGCTACTCAATGCGTCACTGGCTTTGCCCGATCGTCTTGGAAATCACTTCAACCGTGGCGCTGACTTGCTCTTGGTAACGGTCGAGTTCGAGCGCGTGCTGCTTTTTCATTTCGATCTGCTGGGAGCACAGATTCATCGCGGCCAGCACCAACAAGCGGTCGCCGATCAGCGTCGGGTACTTGCGTTTGGTGTCGGCCAGGGCCGCTTTCAACATTAATGCAGCGTCCAGCAGGGTTTGCTCTTCCCCGGCCGGCGCCTTGATCGAATAGTCCTCGCCCAGGATGGAGACGACTTTTACCCCTGCGGCGCCCTGATTCATGCGCTGACTGGGCCGGCGCTGACGCGCTCAACCAAGGCCTGGATGCGGGCGGCGGTGGCGCCTTGTTTCTCTTCCTGTTCCATCAGGCTCAGTTGCAGGCTTTCGTTTTCGTCCTTGGCCTGGGCCAGTTCGGCGCTCAGGGTCTGGTTGGTGCCGAGCAGGTTCTGGTTCTGTTGCACCAGGTCGCTGACCAGTTGTTCCAATTGGCTGAGGGATGCTTCCAACATTTTGATTTTCCAGGCATTTTCAAAGGGCGCGTACGATAAAGAAAAGTCACCACGGATGCCAGGGATATTGGGGCGCAAGGCCTTGATTTTCCTGGCGGGCGACCTTCCTCGCGAGCTTTAAAGACTGTGATTGGCGGATCTGGTTCCTGCACTTCGTCGCCGGGGCCTTGCTGCGACAAATTCGCGCAGCGCCTCAAGACTTTAGTCGTATGACCGATAAGTCATCCATACAGCAGTTTCAGCCCCGCACGGATGCGCTTTTCCCGGTAAACGCCATGTCCCTTCGTAATATGAATATCGCGCCGCGCGCGTTCCTCGGTTTTGCCCTGATTGGCGGTTTGATGCTGGTCCTGGGGGTGTTTGCGCTGAATCAGATGAGCAAGATTCGCGCGGCCGCCGAAGACATCACCTCCAACAGCGTGCCAAGCATCAAGAGCCTGGATGAGTTCACTCAACTGACCCTGCGCCTGCGGGTGTTGTCGTATCGGCTGATGGTCAACCGCGAGCCAGATGTTCAGCAGAAAACCATGGAACTGCTGGAAAGCCGTAACCAGCAAATCCGCGCTGCTCAGGCGGTTTATGAAAAGCTGATCAGCAGCCCTCAAGAACGTGCGGCCTATGACCAATACGTACAGTTGCTGGGTCAGTATCGCCAGATTGAAGACCGGATGAAGTCGCTGTCGCGCAACAATCAGGTCGATGAATTGCGCACCCTGCTCAATACCGATTTGCTGACCAACTCCGAAGCGGTCAACACCGTGTTGAGCCGTTTGCTGGAGATCAACACACAGCAGAGCCTCGAAACGAACCAGCAAGCCGCCGACCAATACGCTTCGGCGTTCGACCTGGTCGTTACCTTGCTGGTGATCGCTACCGGCCTGACGTTCCTGTTCGCCTGGTTGCTGACCAACAGCATCACCAAGCCAATCGCCAACGCCTTGAGCGCGGCTGAAGCAATCGCTGAGGGCAACCTGACCCGCCCGATCATCGTCGATGGCGAGGATGAGGCGGGCCGTTTGCTGCTGGCCATGTCGAAGATGCAGGACAAACTGCGCGACACCCTGCAACGGATCTCCGGTTCGGCGACGCAACTGGCGTCCGCCGCCGAAGAGTTGAACAGCGTCACCGACGAAAGCGCCCGAGGCCTGACCCAGCAAAACAACGAAATCGAACAGGCCGCCACCGCTGTCAACGAGATGACCAGCGCCGTGGAAGAAGTCGCGCGCAATGCTGTAAGCACGTCCGAAGCCTCGAAAAACGCCACCACTTCTGCAGGTGATGGCCGTGATCTGGTGCAGGAAACCGTCAGCGCCATCGAACGCATGAGCGCCGACGTCCAGAGCACCGCGACCCTGATCGGTGATCTGGCCAACGAATCCCGGGACATCGGTAAAGTGCTGGACGTGATTCGCGGCCTCGCTGACCAGACCAACCTGCTGGCCCTGAACGCAGCGATCGAAGCGGCCCGCGCCGGTGAAGCCGGACGTGGTTTTGCGGTGGTGGCCGATGAGGTTCGTGCCCTGGCGCACCGGACTCAGCAGTCCACCAGCGAAATCGAACGTATGATCGGCAGCATCCAGAGCGGCACCGAGCACGCGGTGGATTCGATGCGTAACAGCACCGAGCGCGCCGAGTCGACGCTGAACATCGCACGGGGTGCCGGCATGTCGCTGGACACGATCAACAGTGCGATTGTCGAGATCAACGAACGCAACCTGGTGATCGCCAGCGCGGCGGAAGAACAGGCCCAAGTGGCTCGCGAGGTTGATCGCAACCTGGTGAACATTCGTGATCTGTCGGTGCAATCGGCGACCGGAGCGAATCAGACCAGTGCGGCGAGCAATGAACTGTCGCGCCTGGCGCTGGACCTGAACAACATGGTTGGGCGGTTTAGCCTCTAAACGAAGATCGCGTCACTGCTGGAAAGATCGCAGCCTCGCTTCACTCGACAGCTCCTACGGGTTTGCACAGCTCCTTTGTAGGAGCTGTCGAGTGAAACGAGGCTGCGATCTTTCGATCTGCAAAAGCTTTTTGACAGCATCACATTTCAACAGGTTAGAATCGCTGGCACGCAGACTGCATGGTCAGTTTGTGCCCGCCTTTCAGCTTTCTGGAGTAATGCCTTTGAATGCGACGACCATCAACAGCCTGTTCTTGATCGGCGCGTTGCTGGTAGGTGCGAGCATTCTGGTGAGTTCCCTTTCGTCCCGCCTCGGTATCCCGATTCTGGTGATTATCCTGGCCGTGGGCATGGCCGCTGGCGTCGACGGCGGCGGCATTATTTTCGATAACTACCCCACGGCTTATCTGGTCGGCAACCTCGCCTTGGCGGTGATTTTGCTCGACGGCGGTTTACGCACACGGGTGGCGAGTTTCCGCGTGGCGTTGTGGCCGGCGCTGTCGCTGGCCACGGTCGGCGTGTTGATCACCACCGGGCTGACCGGCATGGCGGCAGCCTGGCTGTTCAACCTGAACATCATTCAAGGCCTGCTGATCGGCGCCATCGTCGGTTCGACCGACGCCGCAGCGGTGTTCTCGCTGCTCGGCGGCAAAGGCCTGAACGAGCGGGTAACCGCCAGCCTCGAAATCGAATCCGGCAGCAACGACCCAATGGCGGTGTTCCTCACCGTCACCCTGATCGACATGCTCGCCAGCGGCCAGACCGGCCTGCACTGGAGCCTGCTCGGGCATTTGGTGCGCGAGTTCGGCATCGGCGGCGTGATCGGTCTGGGCGGCGGCTGGGTCATGCTGCAACTGGTCAACCGCATCAACCTCGCCAACGGCCTCTATCCGATCCTGGTGATTGCCGGCGGCCTGCTGGTGTTCGCCCTGACCAACGCCTTGCACGGCAGCGGCTTCCTTGCCGTTTACCTGTGCGGTCTGGTGATCGGCAACCGCCCGGTGCGCAGCCGCCACGGCATTCTGCACATGCTCGATGGCATGGCGTGGCTGGCGCAGATCGGCATGTTCCTGGTCCTGGGCTTACTGGTTACGCCCCATGACTTGCTGCCCATCGCCCTGCCCGCCCTGGGCCTGGCGCTGTGGATGATTCTGTTTGCGCGGCCGCTGTCGGTGCTGGTTGGCCTGCTGCCGTTCAAGGCGTTCCACGGTCGCGAGAAGGCGTTTATTTCCTGGGTCGGCCTGCGCGGCGCGGTGCCGATCATTCTGGCGGTGTTCCCGCTGATGGCCGGGCTGCCGCACGCCCAGCTCTACTTCAACCTCGCGTTCTTTATCGTGCTGGTGTCGCTGCTGGTGCAGGGCACGAGCCTGCCGTGGGTCGCCAAACTGTTGAAGGTCACGGTGCCGCCAGAACCGGCGCCGATCTCCCGCTCGGCGCTGGAAGTCCACGTCACCAGCGAGTGGGAGCTGTTCGTTTACCGCCTCGGCGCCGAGAAATGGTGCATTGGCTCGCCGCTTCGCGAACTGAAAATGCCCGAAGGCACGCGGATCGCCGCCCTGTTTCGTGGCCAGCAACTGCTCCATCCGTCGGGTAGTACGGTGCTCGAAGTCGATGATTTGCTCTGCGTGATCGGCCACGAACACAACCTCGCAGCCCTCGGCAAACTCTTCAGCCAGGCGCCGCAACGGGGCCTGGATTTGCGCTTCTTCGGCGACTTCGTACTCGAAGGAGACGCCCAACTGGCTGCGGTTGCTGCCCTGTACGGGTTGAAAGTCGAAGGCATCGATCCGGACATGTCCCTGGCCCGCTTCATTGCCCAGAAGGTCGGCGGCGCGCCGGTCGTGGGCGACCAGGTGGAGTGGAACAACACCATCTGGACGGTTGCGGTCATGGAAGGGAACAAGATCGGCAAAGTGGGCGTCAGATTCCCCGAAGGAAGTCGCCCGGGTCCGGGACTCTTCCTCTAAACTGCCATTCTTTTCACCTTGCTTCGATCGGTCTCTATGCCAACCCTGCGCAACTTTTTAATCATGGCCCTGCTGGGCCTGGGCCTCTCCGTCGGCACCCTGCAAGCCGCCGAACCGCCGTCCAGCGAAGCCGTGCAAGCGAGCCTGGACAAGATCGCCGACCGCAAACTGCCGGAGGCCGATCAAAAAGCCCTGCAAACGCTGCTACAGAACACGCTGACCCAGCTCAATAACAAGCGTGACTACGATCAGAAACTGATCGATCTGAAGCAGCAACTGGCCACCGCGCCCAAGCAGAACATCGAAAACCAGCGTGAACTGGCACGGCTCAAAGCCACCAAAGTGGTGCCGATCGAGCAGCGCTACGCCAACCTGTCGATCCCGCAACTCGAACAGATGCTGACCGAGCGCTCGACCCAGCAAAGCGATCTGCAAAAAGCCCTGGCCGACGCCAACAGCCTGATCATCACCGCCCAGACCCGCCCCGAGCGCGCCCAGGCCGAGATCGCCAGCAGCCAGACGCGCATCCAGCAGATCAACAACATCCTCAAGGCCGGCAAAGACAACGGCAAAACCTTGAGCGGCGAGCAACGTGACCTGCTCAACGCCGAACTCGCGGCACTGAACGCCTTGATCCCGCTGCGACGCCAGGAACTGGCCGGCAACAGCCAGTTGCAGGATCTGGGCAACAGCCAGCATGACGTGCTCTCGGAAAAATCCACGCGCCTGGACCAGGAAATCCAGGAGCTGCAAACCCTGATCAACCAGAAACGCCTGGCCCAGTCTCAGGAAACGGTGACCCAACAATCCATCGAAGCGCAGAAGTCCGGCGGCAGCAGCTTGCTCGCCACCGAAAGCGCGGCGAACCTGAAGCTCTCGGACTACCTGCTCAAAAGCACCGACCGCCTCAACGAAGTCACCCAGCAGAACCTGCAAACCAAGCAACAACTGGACAGCGTGACCCAGAGCGATGCAGCCCTGGACGAGCAGATCAACGTGCTCAAGGGCAGCCTGCTGCTTTCGAAAATTCTCTACAAACAGAAACAGGCCCTGCCGCGCCTCAAACTCGACCGCGATTTGGCGGACCAGATCGCCGACATTCGCCTGTATCAGTTTGAAGTCAGCCAGCAACGGGAACTGCTGAGCAACCCGGCCACGTACGTCGATAACTTGCTGGCGACCCAACCGCCGGAGCAAGTCACCCCGCAGTTGCGCAAAAACCTGCTGGAGCTGGCCAACACCCGCGCCGACCTGCTGGAGCGGCTGAATCGCGAACTGAGCGCGGTGCTCAACGAATCCATCACCCTGCAACTTAACCAGAAACAACTGCTGAGCACCGCGCAAAGCCTGCGGGCGACCCTCGACGAGCAGATGTTCTGGATTCCCAGTAACAAGCCGCTGGACCCGGAATGGATGCGCGGAGTGCCGGAGCGCCTGCAACGCCAGGTCACAACCCTGCCGTGGACTTCAAGCCTGAGCGAACTGAGCGACGGCCTGATCCAGCGGCCGCTGCTGTTCCTACCGTTGGTGCTGCTGATCGGCGCCCTGCTGTGGCGGCGCAAGAGTCTGTATGCCCGCCTGAACAAGGTTCACCAGGACATCGGCCACTTCAAACGTGACAGCCAGTGGCACACGCCTCAGGCGATCCTGATCAATATTCTGTTGGCGATGCCGGTGTCTCTGGGCCTGGCCTTGTGTGGCCTGGCGTTGCAGATCGACGCTCGTGGGCAGAACGCCAATATGGGCGCGGCGCTGATACAAATGGGCCAGGCCTGGCTGGTGTTCTACACCGCCTACCGGATTCTTGCGCCGGGTGGCGTGGCTGAATTGCATTTCCGCTGGGAAAAGCCTCAGGTCGAGTTCCTCCAGGGTTGGGTCCGACGCCTCGGGCTGGTGGTCATGGCGTTGGTCGCGGTGGTGGCGGTCGCTGAATTGCAACCGGCAGCACTGGCCGACGACGTGCTCGGCATGCCGGTGGTGCTGACCTGCTACGCGCTGATGGCCTGGCTACTTAGCCGACTGCTGATCAGCAGCCCGACCCACGAAAGCGCCTCGCTGTTCCGCAAGGCCGTAGGGGTCATGTTCACCGCCCTGCCTATCGCCTTGTTCGTGGCGGTGTGCTTCGGCTACTACTACACCGCGCTGAAACTCAGCGACCGCTTGATCAACACCTTGTACCTGCTGATGTTCTGGCTGGTGATCGAAGCCACATTCGTCCGTGGCCTGAGCGTTGCCGCACGACGCCTGGCCTATCAACGTGCCCTGGCCAAACGCCAGGCCGCGAAAGAGGCCGGCGACGGCGAAGCGGTGATCGAAGAGCCGACCCTGGACATCGAGAAGGTCAACGAACAGTCCCTGCGCCTGATCCGCCTGGCCCTGCTCGGCGGTTTCATCGCGGCGCTGTACTGGGTCTGGTCGGACCTGATTTCGGTGTTCTCGTACCTGGACAACATCACGCTCTACGAATACACCAGCGGCACCGGCGCCAACATGAGCATGGTGCCGATCAGCATCGGCGACATGCTGGGGGCGCTGATTATCATCGGCATCACCTTCGCCCTGGCGCGCAACTTGCCCGGTTTGCTGGAAGTGTTGGTGCTGTCCAAGCTCAACCTGGCCCAGGGCAGCGCCTACGCCACCACCACGTTGCTGTCCTACGTGATTGCCGGCGTCGGTTTCGTCTCGACCCTGTCCACCCTCGGCGTGAGCTGGGACAAGTTGCAATGGCTGGTGGCGGCGCTGTCGGTGGGGCTCGGGTTCGGGATGCAGGAG
>Ga0302175_10000371_pt1 | contig 15100 bp, 19 predicted proteins | sample I_Fen_N3_3_FD_198791 | JGI IMG/M metagenome (GOLD analysis project Ga0302175, IMG submission 198791) | Peat permafrost microbial communities from Stordalen Mire near Abisko, Sweden - I_Fen_N3_3 | ecosystem: Environmental > Terrestrial > Soil > Wetlands > Permafrost | place: Sweden: Abisko... | reverse complement strand
GTAGCGGACCGCCTGGCATCCCGTGGCTATAAGCTGGATGTTGCGCGCATCGAAGCGCTGGAAGAACAGCGCAAGACCGTCCAGACCCGCACCGAAGCACTGCAGGCTGAACGTAATGCGCGCTCCAAATCCATCGGTCAGGCCAAGCAGCGCGGCGAAGACATCGCGCCGTTGATGGCTGACGTCGAGCGCATGGCGAACGAATTGAGCGCCGGTAAAGTCGAGCTGGACGCGATCCAGACTGACCTGGACTCGATCCTGCTCGGCATTCCGAACCTGCCTCATGAATCGGTGCCGATTGGCGCCGATGAAGACGGCAACGTCGAAGTGCGTCGCTGGGGCACCCCGACGGCGTTTGACTTCCCGGTTCAGGACCACGTGGCGCTGGGCGAGAAGTTCGGCTGGCTGGACTTCGAAACCGCCGCCAAGCTGTCCGGCGCCCGTTTCGCCTTGCTGCGTGGCCCGATCGCTCGCCTGCACCGCGCACTCGCGCAGTTCATGATCAACCTGCACACCAGCGAACATGGTTACGAAGAGGCTTACACGCCTTACCTGGTACAAGCGCCGGCCCTGCAAGGCACTGGCCAGTTGCCGAAGTTCGAAGAAGACCTGTTCAAGATCACTCGCGAAGGCGAAGCCGATCTGTACCTGATCCCGACCGCTGAAGTGTCGCTGACCAACATCGTCGCTGGCGAAATCGTCGATGCGAAACTGCTGCCGATCAAGTTCGTCGCCCATACCCCGTGCTTTCGCAGTGAAGCCGGCGCGTCGGGTCGTGACACTCGCGGCATGATCCGCCAGCACCAGTTCGACAAGGTTGAAATGGTCCAGATCGTGGAACCGTCGACCTCGATGGACGCGCTGGAAGGCCTGACCGCCAACGCTGAAAAAGTCCTGCAACTGCTGGAATTGCCATACCGCACCCTGGCGCTGTGCACCGGCGACATGGGCTTCAGCGCGGTCAAGACCTACGACCTGGAAGTGTGGATTCCGAGCCAGGACAAGTACCGTGAAATCTCGTCGTGCTCCAACTGCGGTGATTTCCAGGCCCGTCGCATGCAGGCGCGTTTCCGCAACCCGGAAACCGGCAAGCCTGAGCTGGTTCACACCCTGAACGGCTCTGGTCTGGCGGTCGGTCGTACTTTGGTGGCAGTGCTGGAAAACTACCAGCAGGCCGACGGTTCGATCCGTGTGCCGGACGTACTGAAGCCGTACATGGGTGGCCTTGAGGTCATCGGCTAAATGGACTATCTGCCGCTGTTTCATAACCTGCGCGGCAGTCGTGTGTTGGTCGTCGGCGGCGGGGAAATTGCCTTGCGCAAATCCCGCCTGCTGGCCGAAGCCGGTGCGCTGCTGCGGGTGGTCGCACCTGAAATCGAACCGCAACTGCGCGAGCTGGTCACCGGCAGCGGTGGCGAGTGCCTGTTGCGCGGCTACGTTGAAGCGGATCTGGACGGTTGCGGGCTGATCATTGCCGCCACCGACGACGAACCTCTGAACGCGCAAGTCTCCGCCGATGCCCATCGGCGCTGCGTGCCGGTCAACGTAGTGGATGCGCCGGCCTTGTGCAGCGTGATCTTCCCGGCGATTGTCGACCGCTCGCCGCTGATCGTGGCCATCTCCAGCGGCGGCGATGCGCCGGTGCTGGCACGGTTGATCCGGGCCAAGATCGAAACCTGGATTCCTTCCACTTACGGTCACTTGGCGGGTCTGGCGGCGCGTTTTCGTACTCAGGTTAAAAACCTGCTTCCGGATGTGCAGCAGCGTCGGGCGTTCTGGGAAGATGTTTTTCAGGGCCCGATTGCTGATCGGCAACTGGCCGGGCAAGGTGCTGAAGCCGAGCGCTTGCTGCTGGCGAAAATCGCCGGCGAGCCACCGAAAAAAACCGGTGAAGTGTATTTGGTGGGTGCCGGGCCGGGCGATCCGGACCTGCTGACCTTCCGCGCGTTGCGGCTGATGCAGCAAGCCGACGTGGTGTTGTACGACCGTTTGGTCGCACCAGCGATTCTCGATTTGTGCCGTCGTGATGCCGAGCGGGTTTATGTCGGCAAGCGTCGCGCCGATCACGCGGTGCCGCAGGATCAGATCAACCAGCAATTGGTGGATCTGGCCAAGGCTGGCAAACGCGTGGTGCGGCTCAAGGGCGGTGATCCGTTTATCTTCGGTCGCGGCGGTGAAGAGATCGAAGAGCTGGCGGCCCATGGCATCCCGTTCCAGGTCGTGCCGGGCATCACGGCGGCCAGTGGTTGCGCGGCGTATGCCGGGATTCCGCTGACCCATCGGGATTACGCACAGTCGGTGCGGTTTGTCACCGGGCATTTGAAGGACGGCTCCACCGATTTGCCGTGGGCCGATTTGGTCGCCCCGGCACAAACCCTGGTGTTTTACATGGGGCTGGTGGGTTTGCCGATCATCTGCGAGCAGTTGATCAAGCATGGCCGCGCATCCGATACCCCGGCGGCGCTGATTCAGCAGGGCACTACGGTTAATCAACGGGTATTTACCGGTACCTTGGCCGACCTTCCACAACTGGTGGCGGAGCATGAGGTGCATGCGCCAACGCTGGTGATTGTGGGGGAAGTGGTGCAACTGCGCGAGAAACTGGCGTGGTTCGAGGGGGCCCAGGCGCAGGTTTGAATGCTTTGTTGCCTGTTGAAAAAGATCGCAGCCTTCGGCAGCTCCTACAGTGGATCGCGTAATCCAGTAGGAGCTGCCGAAGGCTGCGATCTTTTGATCTTAACGCTTCTGCCAAACCCCGTTCCCGCTCAACCGCGCCCGATCATGCGGTGCAGTAAAATCCTGCGCCGGCCCTTTTGGCACAACGCCCGTCGGGTTGATGGTCTTGTGGCTGCCGTAGTAATGATTCTTGATGTGTTCAAAATCCACCGTTTCGGCAATCCCCGGCCACTGGTACAACTCCCGCAGCCAGTTCGACAGGTTCGGATAATCGGCAATCCGCCGCAGGTTGCACTTGAAGTGTCCGTAATACACCGCGTCAAAACGAATCAATGTGGTGAACAGCCGAATATCCGCCTCAGTCATGTATTCACCGACCAGATAGCGGTTCGCGCCTAACAGCAATTCCAATCGATCCAGCTCGGCAAATACATCATCAAACGCCGCTTCATAAGCTGTCTGCGAGGTGGCAAACCCGGCGCGGTATACGCCGTTGTTCACCGCCGGATAAATCCGTTCGTTTAGCGCGTCGATTTCACCGCGCAGCGGCGCCGGGTAGAAGTCCAGCTCATTGCCAGTCAAATCATCAAACGCGCTGTTGAACATGCGGATGATTTCCGCCGATTCATTGCTGACGATACGTTTCTGCTGTTTGTCCCACAGCACCGGCACGGTGACGCGCCCGGTGTAGTCGGCGGTATCGGCGGTGTAGCGCTGGTGCATGAAATTGAAGTGATCAAGTTTGTCGCCGGTAGAGCCGAGGCTCTGGTCGAAGGTCCAGCCGTTTTCCAGCATCAACCAACTGACCACCGACACGTCGATCAGGCTTTCGAGGCCTTTGAGTTTGCGCAGGATCAGCGTGCGGTGCGCCCACGGGCAGGCCAGGGACACGTAGAGATGATAACGACCGGCCTCGGCCGCAAAACCTCCGACACCGGACGGACCGGGGGTTCCGTCAGCGGTCACCCAGTTGCGACGCTGCGCCTGTTCGCGCTGGAACGCACCGTCCTTGCTGCTTTCGTACCACTGGTCATGCCAGCGGCCTTCAACTAATAAACCCATTGTCCAGACTCCATAACCTATAAGCGTTGGAGAGGAGTCTATGCGGATAGGTTCGAACAAAAAGCGCAAAGGTTGGGCAGTTATGATCGGTTAAATCGATCTATTCCGCGCATCCCAGTAATGCTGGGCGGTTTCGAAGGCTTGTTCTCGGGTTTGGCCGAGGCCGCGCAAGGCCAGGGCCATGGTCGAAATCAGCGCCATTTGCGGGTAGCTGTCGACCACATCGCCACGCCAAACCGCTTTCAAATGCTCAGGGTCGAGGCTCGCCGGTTTGACGTGGCGCTGGGCCGACCGTTGCGGCCATTCCTCATCCCAGCTCTCGCCGCCGGTGGTGCCATACAAATGACTGTCGGCGTCCGGGTTGATTTCGATCTCGCCGCCATCGCCCTTGACCACAATCGCCGTGTCGCCGAGTAAACCGCTGGCATCACGATGCACGGCTTGATAACCCGGATGGAAAATACTTTGCAGGCCACAGCGCGCGCCCAGTGGATTGAGAATGCGCGTGAGCGAGTGAATCGGTGAACGCAGGCCCAGGGTGTTGCGCAGGTCGATCATGCGCTGAAGTTGCGGCGCCCAGTCCACCAGGGGCATGAACGCCAAACCGCCGTTATCCAGCGCTTCACCGACCTGTTGCCAGTTGCGGCACAGCGGGATGTTCAACATGTCCAGCAACTGCTCGCTGTACAGCCGACCTGCCGTGTGGGCGCCGCCACCGTGCATAAAGATGCGCACGCCGTTCTGCGCCAGGCACTTGGCCGCGAGCAGGTACCACGGCAGATGACGCTTCTTACCGGCATACGTCGGCCAATCCAGATCGACCTTCAACGCCGGCGCCTGAAGCCGTTCACGCAACGCTTCGGTAAACCCCGCCATCTCCTCGGCGCTTTCTTCTTTGTGCCGCAACAGCATCAAGAACGCGCCAAGCTGTGTGTCTTCGACCTTGTCGTCCAGCACCATGCCCATCGCCTCCCGAGCCTCGCTACGGGTCAGGTCGCGGGCGCCGCGCTTGCCTTTGCCGAGGATGCGCACGAACTGGGCGAATGGGTGTTCGGCGGGTGTTTCGAGGGTCAGGGCTGGGTAGTCGGTCATAAGCAATTCGTCGGTTTGGGCAGGCCGGCCAGTTTTGCGGCGAGTTTGGCAGGGGTGCCTTTGAACAGTCGGTTCAGGTGCAGGCTGTTGCCTTTTTCCGGACCGAGCTTCAGTGCGGTGTACTTGATCAGCGGACGCGTGGCCGGGGACAACTGGAATTCAGCGTAGAAGTTGCGCAGCAGTTCGAGGATTTCCACATGTTCGGCGCTTAACTCGATGTCTTCGGCGGCGGCCAGAACGTTGGCCACTTCCAAGGACCAGTCGCTCAGTTCAACCAGGAAACCATCCTTGTCCAGCTCAATGGCGCGAGTACCGACAGTCAGGGAATTCATAGCCAACTGTTGACCTTGTCGTAGTGAATCGACAGCTCGACGAAGGCCGGGTAATCGATGGCTTGGACCCAATCGGGCACCGCCAGCGCACGAGCCTGGGCGTCTTCGGCCAGTACGAACAGTTTCAGGCTGCGACTGCTCAATGCGTTGAATGGCGCGGTGCCCGGCTGCAAGGCATGCGCCGCATCACCGGACAGCAGCAACCCATCGTTGGCGCCGATCACGCGCAGGCAACTGGTCAGGCGGTCGTCGCCGAACGGGGAATGAGACAACACATGCAGAGTCGACATCAGAGGGTGATCACCTGGTCATAACGGTCGATAAGGGCGGTGATTTCGTCGGCGCTCAGCGCCCGGGTTTCTTCCAGCGCCAATCCTGTCGGGTCGAGTCCACGTTCGGCGGCGCTGTCGGCGCAGACAAACAGCTCCTCGACGCCAAACATCGGCAACGCTTGCAGGTTGGCGCTCAGGTCCTTTTGTTGCAGGGCCTTGGCGTCCTGTTTCGCGGCGAGCTGGAACACCCCGTCATCGAGAAACAGCAGGCCGATCGGTAAGTCAAAGGCGCCGCCGGCCAGCACGATGTCCAGTGCTTCCCGAGCGCTCGGCCCGGACCATGGCGCCTGACGGCTGATCATCAGCAAGGATTTAGGCATGTCACGCGCCTCCGAAACAGATCAGGCGGTCAGCGTCTTGCACCGCGTCATGCAACTGGCCCAGTCCCGATAATTCCCACGGCGCCCCGACGGCGACCGCTTCGCGCTGATAGCGCTTGGCTTCTTCCTCGTTCAACACGCCACGGCGCAAAGCCGCTGCGATACACACGACGCCGTCCAGTTGATGCTCGGCGACAAACGCCCGCCATTGCTTGGGCAAGTCCTGCTCGTCCTGGGGCGTAACCACGCTGCCGGAGGCGTTATAGACGCCGTCCTGATAGAAAAATAGCCGAACAATCTCATGCCCGCCGGCCAGCGCGGCTTGGGCGAACAGCAAGGCACGGCGCGAGGAGGGCGCATGGGCGGCGGAAAACAGCGCGATGGCGAACTTCATGACGGACTCGGTCAGCAAAACTGCGGCCATGATAATGCTTTATCGCTGATGCGGCGAAGGGCGATTACCCGAACCCACATCGTCTGGCCAACACAACCCCCCCGTAGGAGCTGCCGAAGGCTGCGATCTTTTGACTTTGATTTTTTAAAGCAAGATCAAAAGATCGCAGCCTTCGGCAGCTCCTACGGTGATTGGGGCTGTCGTTGTTCAGCGTGGCATGTAGCCTAACTGCCAACGCCGAGGGATTTTCAGCGACAACAACCCCACCAGCCCGGCGAGCAGACCGCTGACAAACAACGCCTGAAGCCCCAGGTGATGCTCCAACACCGCGCCGAGGATTGCGCCAGCGAACATACCGGTCCAGGGAATCAACTGCACCCGCCAGCCATTGCGCCGCTCGCCGAGCAACCAACGGCCGAGGCCGCGACCGAAGCGCGACAGGGCGCCGGTGACGTAGGTCAGGCCGACCGGCAGCCCGTTCACTTCTTCCACGGCGGCGTTGAGCATGCCCATGGCAATGATGGCGGCCAGCAGCGCCGGCAATTGCTCGTCATAAGGCCACGCCGCAGCGCCGCACAGCAGGGTGGCGATGCACATCAGCAACGGCAGCGCCCGTCGCCCGCCGAGTCGGCTGACGACGATGCCCAAGGCATTGCCGACGATGAATGTGGCGACGAGGATCAACAGACGCAGGGTCAGCCCGAGGTCGCCATCGCTGATCGCTACGGCGAGGCGGGTGGTGTTGCCGCTCATGAAGGACACAAAGTCGCCGCTGGCCATGAAGCCGATGGCGTCGGTCATGCCGGCCAGCACCGACAATGTGGCCACCAGCGACATGCCGATGCGCCCGCGCCATTTCTGGATATGCAGATGGCCAGGGCTGGCGCGGTGGGTGGAAGCGGATGGCAGCATCGGTCAGGCGTCCTCAGGCAGCGGTCGGAACAGTCACTTGCTCAAACCATATAACTCGCAATACTCCAGCCAGTCCATGCCGGCCATTTCTGCGACTTCCTTGTGCACTTCCATGCGTTGGGCCTGGTAGTCCTCGGCAGTGGGAGCGGTCAGTTGCAAGGTCAGCTCCCAGGCAAACAACCCCAGGCGCTCGGCCTCGGCTTCGAAGGCTTCGTGCAAGCGCTCCTCGCGGTACTGCGCCGCCGTTTCACCCTTGGCCTGGGCCAACAGCGGGTTGAGGTTGTCGAGTTCGTGGCGCAGTTGCGGGCGCTCATCGAGAAACTTGTTCAGTGCCTGTTCGTGTTGCTGTTCGGTCGCTGCCATGGTCGCTCCTTGAAGGTCAGGTTACGAAGATTGTTTCTTGGCTTTGGCCGCTGCCGCGAGGCATTCGAGGGCGAACTGCTCGGGGTAGGTCATCTGGATCGGCGTGGTTTCGCCTTTGACGGTTCTTTCGCCGTCGAGGATGTAACGAATCCGCTTGTCGGTGACGCCGATTCGCTTGGCGATCCAGGACGGTGTCTGACCGATCTGGCTGATCAGCTTGTCGGCGTATTCGGCGGTTGGTTTGTAATATTCGGCGTTGGGTGTCATTGGGATTTCCAGAAAAAAGTGCGTTGCGCGCTATTAATTGCGCGACAGGGTGCGCGAATCGTCACGCGGTGTCGCGCTATAAATCAAGTAAAGCAGAACGATACGCCGCGCCACGGTGATACAGTCCGCTTTTTCTTGATGAGCGAACACAATGCGAATTCTGATGGTGGCGCTGGCCGCAACCCTGCTGGCGGGATGCGCGGGCTCGGTGATGGACGACTCCCGCACCAAAGCCCCGACCAAGGTCCTGAACTCGGACAAACCGGAAAAAGTCGTGGCCCAGTGCGTGCAATTCGCCTGGCAGGACGAGGCGGTGTTTGGTGTTGATGCCGGGGCTTACCTGCAACCGGGCCGCAAGGGTGGATCGACGGTTTATACGCGCTCGGCGGAATCGTTTGTGGACCTGACCAGCGATGCATCCGGCACGGTGTTGAGTTATTACGCGCAGCACGATGATTTCGTGTCCAAGCGCCGATTGGCGGCGTTGGCGACCTGCTTGTAAGCAGATCAACATCAAAAAATCGCAGCCTTCGGCAGCTCCTGCATGGGGATTTCTTCTGTAGGAGCTGTCGAAGGCTGCGATTTTTTAGCGGTGCCAGGATCAAATATCCATCAAGCGTTTCTGGAAAAAGAAGCGCTGATGCCCCGGCGGATAATCGGCGATATGGCCCAGTTCGCTGTAGCCATGCTTTTTGTAGAACTGCGGCGCCTGGAAGTCGAAGGTGTCGAGCCAGATGCCGACGCATTCCTTCTCCCGGGCCAGTTCTTCGGCCATGTTCATCAGTGTCGAACCCATGCCCTGTCCCCGGGCCTGTTCCGGCACGGACAGCAATTCGATAAACAGCCATTGGTAAAACACCCGGCCATAAAGCCCGCCGAGAATCTCGCCGTTGTCGTCGCGCACCAGCAGGGCAATCGGCTGCGGATTGCCAGGCCCGGCTTGCTCCGCGTTGTAGATACGTAGCGGTGCAAGGATGGCCTCACGCTCTTCATTAGTGGGGTTTTGCGAGCGTTCAATACGCAATGTCATGGCTACGTCCTTATGGCAGGGAGACAAGAGACTATCCGGCTCGTCGCATTTGTTCCATCCCCCCGAACACCGGTGGAACCGCCGCTTGCACGCAGATGTCTAGCCTCTAGAGCGTCATTTCAGAACGCGGCCATGAGGATAGCCAATGAACATTTTCGAAGCTTTGCGCGAAAGCCACGACCGCCAACGCAGCTACGCCGACGCGCTGATCAAGACCAGCGGCGATACGCCGGAGCGGGTCGAAGCCTACAAACAACTCAAATCCGAACTCCAGGCCCATGAAACGGCGGAAGAGCGGCATTTCTATATCCCGCTGATGGAGTTCGATAACGGTGTCGACCTGAGTCGCCACGCCATTTCCGAACACCATGAAATGGACGAAATGATGGAAACCCTGGATGAGACCGAGATGTCTGATTCGACCTGGCTGGTGACGGCGAAAAAGCTCTCGGAGAAGGTCCATCACCATTTGAAAGAAGAAGAGCAGAAGTTCTTCCAGATGGCCGGCAAGCTGCTTGATGACAAGCAGAAAGAATCCCTCGCCGGCCAATACGAAAAGGAATACAAGGCGCAGCTTTCCTGAGCTGAGAATCGTTCCGATTGCTGTCTTGAGCTGTAGTCCTTCGCCTACATGAGTCGTAGGACTTGGCTCAATATACTGTTTATATATCCAGTAATTGCAGGGGTATTCCCAAGAAAGCGTCACCCGCAGCGCGAAACCGGTCGATGGACAAAAAAAGCAGCTCCGTTAGGTTTAAGGCGTCTCCTCAGGAAGGAGCGTTCTTAAATCAACGGAGTGAAAAAATGAACAAACCAGAGACTCAAACCCAACTGCGACACGGTCGTGTCACGTCCCCTGCAAGCCGCGGTGCGGTGGCTATCGAACTGGGCCTGCTGGAAGCCTGGCAAGTCAACGAAATGGAGGGCGGCAAGAACTTCCCGTCGCTGACTTCCGGTCCGTTCCCGGCGCCGTATCAAACTGACAATCCCAGCGATGTGCCTCTCGCCGACGGCCATATCCTCAGCGGTGGCAAGGTCGACGCCCGTGATTGCGTCAACTTTACCCCGGAGGAAATGAGTAAAAAGCTCAACCGCCCATTCACCTGGCCGTTGCTGAACGTTGATCCAGGCCAGACCTTCAAGGTCACCTGGCAATACACCGCACCCCACGTCACCCGTGGCTACAGCTGGTTCATCACCAAGGATGGCTGGGACCCGAAACAGCGCATCAGCCGTGCGCAACTGGAGCCGAAGTCGTTCTTCGACGACTTCTACACCCAGGTCCCGTACTACAGCCATGCCGATGAGATGAAAGCCAAGGTCAGCCACGAAGTGAAACTGCCCGACAACAAAAAAGGCCATCACGTACTCGTGCTGGTGTGGATCGTCGCCAACACCGGCAACGCTTTCTACCAGGCGTTCGACGTGGACTTCAAGTAAACCTCCCCCCACACGTTCTGAAGGAATAGAACATGTCAAAGATCGACTTTACGTTAATGAAATCCCCACTGAGCGACGCCGCTTCGTTGATGCCGAGCATCGCCGGTAAAAAGATCCTGATGGGCTTCTGGCACAACTGGCCCGCCGGGCCGAGCGACGGTTACCAGCGTGGCCAATTCGCCAACATCGCGCTGCAGGATGTACCCAAGGATTACAACGTGGTCGCGGTGGCTTTCATGAAGGGCAACGGCATCCCGACCTTCAAGCCGTACAACCTGTCCGACGCCGAGTTCCGTCGCCAGGTCGGCGTGCTGAACAGCCAGGGCAGGGCGGTGCTGATCTCCCTCGGCGGCGCCGACGCGCACATCGAATTGCACAAAGGCAACGAACAGCCACTGGCCAACGAAATCATCCGTCTGGTGGAAACCTACGGCTTCGACGGGTTGGACATCGATCTTGAACAGAGCGCGATTGATTTCGCCGACAACAAGACCGTCCTGCCGGCCGCGCTGAAACTGGTCAAGGATCATTACGCCGGCGAAGGTAAACACTTCATCATCAGCATGGCGCCGGAGTTTCCGTACCTGACCACCGCCGGCAAATACGTCGGTTACCTCCAGGCGCTGGAAGGCTACTACGACTTCATCGCCCCGCAGTATTACAACCAGGGCGGCGACGGGATCTGGGTCCAGGAAGCCAATAACGGCAACGGTGCGTGGATCGCCCAGAACAACGACGCGCTGAAAGAAGACTTCCTGTTTTACCTGACCGAAAGCCTGGTCAGCGGCACTCGCGGGTTCACCAAAATCCCGTCGGACAAGTTTGTGATCGGCCTGCCGGCCAACGTCGACGCGGCGGCCACCGGTTACGTGATCGATCCGGCGGCGGTGGTGAATGCCTTCAAGCGTCTGGACGCCAAGGGGCTGTCGATCAAGGGTTTGATGACCTGGTCGGTGAACTGGGACAACGGGGTCAATAAAGACCACGTGCCCTACAACTGGGAGTTCAGCCGTCGTTACGGGCCGTTGATCAACGGCAAGCGGCTCTCGGCCCACGATGAAGACCACGGGGCTGTTGAAGTCGCCAGTCAGCAATAAACAGAAGCCCGGCAGAGATGCCGGGCTTTTGCGTTTTGGCCTACCATGCGCCTCTTCTGACGAAAAAAAGGATGCGTTGTCATGGTCAATACAGCCGAACGGGTCAACATCATCGAGTCCCAGGTGTTGTCCCACGACTGGTACCTGCTGAAGAAAATCACCTTCGACTATCAGCGCAATAACGGCGACTGGCAGCGCCAGACCCGCGAGGTCTACGACCGTGGCAATGGGGCGGCGATTTTGCTGTTCAACCGCCAGAAGAGAACTGTCGTACTGACGCGCCAGTTTCGGCTACCGGTGTTCGTCAACGGCCACGATGGCTTGCTGATCGAAGTGGCGGCGGGGCTGCTCGAAGGCGCGGCACCTGAAGAACGCATCCGCGCTGAAGCCGAAGAGGAAACCGGCTACCGCGTGCACCACGTGCAAAAGGTCTTCGAGTCCTACATGAGCCCTGGCTCGGTCACCGAAAAACTGCACTTTTTTATCGCCGAATACGATGCCGCGTCGAAGGTCAGCGATGGCGGCGGGCTGGAAGAAGAGACCGAGGAACTGGAAGTATTGGAGTGGACGTTCGACGAAGCGCTTGAGGCGTTTTATCGCGGGGAGATCTGCGATGCGAAGACCATCATGTTGTTGCAATACGCGGCGATGAAAAACATCTTCACCCCGGTTTAAACCCGTAGGAGCTGCCGAAGGCTGCGATCTGTTGATCTTGATTTATAAAGGCAAGGTCAAAAGATCGCAGCCTTCGGCAGCTCCTACACCGATCGTGTTTTGGTCAGTCAGAACAACTCACCCGTGCGGCCAGCCCCTGACCACTCGCAACCTTCCAGCGTCAGCAAGCGTTCCTTGGCCTCAAGCCCTCCCGCAAACCCCGTCAACTTTCCCGACGCCCCGATCACTCGATGACACGGCGCCACAATCGAAATCGGGTTCTTGCCATTCGCCGCTCCGACAGCGCGAACCGCGCTCGGATTACCGATCTGCTCGGCAATCTGGCTGTAGCTGCGCGTCTCGCCAAAGGGAATGGTCAGCAACGCCTGCCAGACTTTCTTCTGGAAGTCGGTTCCGGCGAAATCCAGCTCCAGGTCGAACTGATTGCGCGTACCGGCGAAGTATTCCTGCAACTGTTTAACCGCGCGCACCAGGATCGGATTGTCCGCAGCCTCAGTCATCGGCCCGAGCTTCACGCGGTTCGGTTTGTCATTTTCCCAGAGGATGGCCGCCAGTCTTGAACCGTTCGCGACCAGCTTCAACTCGCCGACCGGGGAGGGCATTGTGATGAAGGTAAAGCTCATGCCGGCGAACTCCAATAAAGGCTGAACAGGGGCGCAAGCATACTGCCTCATCGGGGAGGCGCAAAACGCAATCCCAGCCATACTGCCTACTGCTCTTGAAGCGTTCCCTCTGTTTTGCACAGAGCCAAAAAACAAAAAAGAGACCGAATCATGACGTTCGAACCTTTTGCCAAATCGCTGATAGCGACCTCCCTGGCGCTTAGTTGCCTCAGTACTTACGCCGCCTCCGTGGCCCCGGTCGCCGCCGAAAACGGCATGGTGGTCACCGCCCAGCACCTGGCCACTCACGTCGGCGTGGATGAACTCAAGAACGGCGGCAACGCTGTGGACGCCGCGGTTGCGGTCGCTTATGCACTGGCGGTGGTCTATCCCGCTGCGGGCAACCTGGGCGGCGGTGGTTTCATGACCATTCAACTGGCGGACGGGCGCAAGACCTTCCTCGACTTTCGCGAAAAAGCTCCGTTGGCGGCCACCGCGAACATGTACCTGGACAAGGACGGCAACGTCGTCCCGGACCTGAGCACCCGTGGTCATTTGGCGGTCGGCGTGCCGGGCACCGTGTCCGGCATGGAGTTGGCCCTGAGCAAGTACGGCACCAAACCGCGCAAGGAAGTGATCGCCCCGGCAATCAAACTCGCTGAAGACGGTTTTGTGCTGGAGCAGGGCGACGTCGACTTGCTGGAGTACGCCACTGACGTGTTCAAAAAGGACATGCGAGACTCGGGTTCGATCTTCCTGCACAACGGCGAACCGATGCAGGTCGGGCAAAAACTGGTGCAGAAAGACCTGGGCAAAACCCTGCGGGAAATTTCCGAGAAGGGCACGGACGGGTTCTACAAAGGGTGGGTGGCCGACGCGATCGTCACCTCCAGCCAGGCCAACAAAGGCATCATCACCCAGGCCGACCTCGACAAGTACAAGACCCGCGAACTGGCCCCGGTGGAGTGCGATTATCGCGGCTATCACGTAGTTTCCGCGCCGCCGCCAAGCTCTGGCGGGGTGGTGATCTGCGAGATCATGAACATCCTTGACGGCTACCCGATGAAAGACCTGGGCTACCACTCGGCCCAAGGCATGCACTACCAGATCGAAGCGATGCGCCACGCCTACGTGGACCGCAATAGCTACCTCGGCGACCCGGATTTCGTGAAAAATCCGCTCACCCATCTGCTGGATAAAAACTACGCGACCAAACTACGCGCGGCCATCGATCCGCAAAAGGCTGGCGTGTCCCGGGAGATCAAACCCGGCGTAGCGCCGCATGAGGGCAGCAACACCACGCACTTCTCCATTGTCGATAAATGGGGCAATGCGGTGTCGATGACCTACACCCTCAACGACTGGTTCGGGGCCGGGGTCATGGCCAGTAAAACCGGGGTCATCCTCAACGATGAAATGGACGACTTCACCTCGAAAATCGGCGTACCGAACATGTACGGCCTGGTGCAAGGGGAGGCCAATGCCATCGCTCCCGGCAAGGCCCCGCTGTCGTCCATGGGCCCGACGATCGTCACCAAGGACGGCAAAGTGGTGATGGTGGTCGGGACGCCCGGTGGCAGCCGCATCATCACCGCGACTTTGCTGACCATCCTCAACGTGATCGACTACGGCATGAACATCCAGGAAGCCGTGGATGCGCCGCGTTTCCACCAGCAATGGTTGCCGGAAGAAACCAACCTGGAGACCTTCACCACCAGCCCGGATACGGTGAAGCTGCTCGAAAGTTGGGGGCATAAGTTTGCCGGGCCACAGGATGCCAACCATGTGGCGGCGATCCTGGTCGGCGCGCCTTCGCTGGGCGGCAAGCCAGTCGGCAAGAACCGCTACTACGGCGCGAATGATCCGCGCCGCAATACCGGGTTGTCGCTCGGTTATTGAGGGTTGTCAGTAAAGGGGGACGGAGGTATTTTCCGTCCCCTGGCCCATCGATCTATCAAGGAAGGAACCCATGAGCACCGCACTGCTGATTATCGATGTCCAACAAGCCCTGTGCTCCGGCGAGTACGAATGCTTCGACATCCAACGCGTCCTCCAGAACATCAACAGCCTGAGCGCCAAAGCCAGGGACACCGGGGTTCCAGTGATCCTGGTCCAGCACGAAGCCGAGGACGACCTGTTGCAACATGGCTCAAAAGGCTGGCAATTGGCCGATGGCCTGGAGACGTCCCCGCAAGACCTGCGCGTGCGTAAAACCACGCGAGACTCGTTCTACCAGACCCCTCTGCAAAACCTGCTGCAAGAACAGGGCGCTGATCGCCTGATCATCTGCGGCCTGCAAACCGATTACTGCGTCAATGCCACCGTGCGCCAGGCCCTGACACTGGGCTATGACGTGATGCTCGTCGGTGACGCACATTCCACGGTCGATAACGGCAACCTCAGCGCCGAAGACATCATCGCCGAGCACAACGCCGACCTGGCGCACCTGACCGGGCCCGTGGCGCGGATTGACGTGCTGCCGACTGCCAAAATCCGGCTCTAAAAC
>Ga0302175_10000370_pt1 | contig 15100 bp, 15 predicted proteins | sample I_Fen_N3_3_FD_198791 | JGI IMG/M metagenome (GOLD analysis project Ga0302175, IMG submission 198791) | Peat permafrost microbial communities from Stordalen Mire near Abisko, Sweden - I_Fen_N3_3 | ecosystem: Environmental > Terrestrial > Soil > Wetlands > Permafrost | place: Sweden: Abisko... | reverse complement strand
CGACAAGCAGATCACCCCTGGTTTGTCGTCGCCGTTGTCGAACAGGTAAGTGCCGCGGGTGAGGCGGTCGGTGAGGGTCATGCTCATGAGGTCGCGGCCGGTTTCCGGATCTTTGTCTTTCCAGAACGGGCGGTCGACCATCACGAAGGTTTTCGAGGATTGCATGTAGCGGGTGCGGTCCAGGGCCATCCACATCTTTTGCGAGAACAGGGTTTCATCGCATTCGATTTGAGTGGTCAGCAGCCAGCTTTGGCAGGTGGTGAGGACGGCGGCATATTCGCGGGTGTCGCCGTAGTTGTCGGTCACCGCGAAGCGGCCGTCGGCTGCGTGTGCAATGCGCTTGACCCCGGCTCTCGGCGCGCCGCTGTGCAACGAGCTGAGGCTGGTGCCAGCCGGCCAGTGGGCGCAGCGTTCCGGTACATGGCGCCAGATACCCATTGGCACTTGGGCCACGCCACCGACCACCAGGTGTTGGTGGTCGTCGCAGTTGGTCATCACTACGCGGAAGATTTCCAGCATCGAGTTGGGAAAGTCCGAGTCCCAGCCGCCGGTGCCGAAACCGACTTGCCCAAACACTTCACGGTGATGAAACGACAACTTGGCGAACGCCTTGGACGTGGCGACGAAATCGTAGAAGGTGCGGTCGTCCCACAGGGGCACCAGCTTATTCCACAGCGCTTTGAGGCGCGGTACGTCGCGGTCGCGAATGGCTTGCTGGATATCACCGAACTGCGAGCCAGCTTCCAGGGCGTCGGCCCAGGCGTCAGCCACTTCCTGGAACAGTGCAGGCAAGTCGGACAGCTTTTGTGCGTAGTGGGTTTGGCCTTCGAGGTCGATCACGGTGCTGCCGGAGGCCGGCGTCAGTGGGTTGGGGAACGGTTTGGTTTCCAGTCCCAGCTTGTCCACATAGTGATAGAAGGCGGTGGACGACACCGGGAAGCGCATGCCGCCCAGCTCGGCGATGATGCCTTCGGCACCTTCGAAAGCCTGGGAGCGCAAACGGCCACCCATTTTCGAGGCTTCGTACACTACGGGTTTGAGGCCCAGCTTCATCAGCTCATAGGCGGCAACCAGCCCGGCGATACCTGCGCCGATGATGGCTACTTCTGCACCATGGTTGGCGGCGGGGATGCTGCCCAAGCCTGCGGGGTGCTCGATCCAGTCATCAAAGGCAAACGGAAAATCCGGGCCGAAGATGGTGATGGGCTTTTTACCGTCTGCAGGGTGGCGACTGTTTTTGTTCGACGTATTCATGGCTGACCTGGCTGGATACCCGGCGGGGCACGACCCGCTGAGTATAGGAAAAGATGGCAGCCAGTTTAGGGAGCGTTGCGCTCGTTAATAAGACGCAATGTGTCGTCGGAATGAATTGTTTTCAGTCGAAGTGACGAGGTTGCTGGTCAGATTGGTTGTCCGCGATCCAATTTGTTACTGAGGATGATCGAGGTGGTGGTTTTCTCTACACCATCGACACTGCCGATCTGGTCCAGTAACTGATCCAGTTGCTCCGGCGAATCCGTCCGTAGCCAAGCCACGTAATCAAACTCGCCGCTCACCGCGCACAACTGTTGCACCTGAGCCATGGCACTCAGCCTGCGCAACACTTCTTTGCCTGAGCGAGGTTGCACAGTGATGCCCACGTAGGCCTGCAAACCACCGTCCGCTACCCGTTGGCCCAAGCGCACGCCATAACCGGTGATCACTTGGGTTTTCTCCAGGCGCGCCAGGCGGGAGGTCACCGTGGTGCGCGCGATGCCCAACTGCCGGGCAAGCATGGCTACGCTTTCGCGGGCGTTGATCTGCAAGGCGGCGATCAGTTGGCGATCGATTTCATCGAGGACAGGCAAGGGAGGCTCCGTGACGGGCTGCAATGGAAACGCATGTTACAGGCTTGAATCGGCCAGCAGGCAGCGGGCAAACAGTTGTGGCACTGGTAAGTGCCGTTGGCTATAGCGACTCAGTAGGATGACCTCTCGGTAAAACGTCAGGTTGCCCAGCGGGATTATTCTTACTTGGGGCGAGCGCTCCAGCCACAGTCAGTAGTTTCTTCGGCCACCCATTGGTCATCCCCGAACATCCGAAAACCGCCTTCCAGGACGCGGCCCACACCAATGCCGTCGACGTCCACGATGTCCCCGTGCCGTATTTCGGCGTGGTATTGGGCTGTGAAGATTGGCACGTACTGGCGGAACGCTTGCAGGCGCGAGGTACGACGTTTGCGCTGGAGTCGCATATTCGGTTCAAGGGCCAAGTAGGAGGGCAGGCGACATTGTTCCTGTTTGACCCGTGCGGTAATGCGCTTGAGTTCAAAGCATCCAGGGATATTGGGCAGTTGTTTGCGAAGTGAGGCGGTGGACGTTGTGTGGACAGTCCGGACACTGAGAGTGGGTCTTCAGACACACAAAAGCCGCGCAATGCGCGGCTTTGGAGTTGGTGGGCCCCCACGGACTTGAACCGTGGACCAAAGGATTATGAGTTGCTGGGCGACGTGCTATGCCTATAGAAGTCGTTCGTAGGTGAACGTAGGTTGGCATAGCTGGAGGCCCTGTAGTTCGTGGTGTTGAGCGCAGTTTCGCGTAATTTCCTGAAGCTGAGAACTGTACCGCATATGTACCTGATATGCCCCGTCATCGCGCTCGGTGTGGGAAGCGTCATTAGTGAACTGGCGGGTCGAGTTGGTGCCTCTCGCGCACACTGTATTGGCCCTGAAATTGATGAGATGTAACAGGCGACGGGCTGAACTTGTTCTCAATCCTACCTTCGGTGTTTTGGCTCCATTGGTGGGGTCAAAAGGTCTACTCAGGTGCAGCAATGTAGTTCTCAGAGCTGCATTGAGGAGTTAGGCTGAGCGTCATGCTTCTACAAGCGGAGTGGTCTGGTTCTGTGTTGGTCGCTTGACAGTTCCAGAGGGTGTAGCTAGGAATTTCCTGATGTTTTTTAACAAGCCTTCCGCGATGAGTGGAGAGACACTATTGCCAATCATTCGGCAACTATGCCAGACGGTTGGATGGAAAATAAAATCGTCGGGAAATCCTTGGAGTCTCGCGCATTCACGTGGGGTGATTACTCGGTCTTTCACTGGATGCAAGGGGCGAACTGCTTGATATGATCCTCTATCGCTTCCCGTACCTGCCCTTAGCGTCGGAGACAATCCTTCCCACGATAGCCTCTTATATTTTCCTACCGGATCAACCCCTCCTTGAGGGACTAAACTAAATCGCTCTAAAGTCGTAGTTTTGTGTTCAGTCAGGTGGTGACCTGTAAAAACTCCGGAGGATGAGCGTAACTGTTCCGCATACGAAGAGATTAGAGGATGTTCGCCATAAGTCCATAGGTCTGTCTCACCCGCTACAGGTAGCGCTGTGCCCAGATCTCTAATCGCGTCTTGGACATTCGTTCTAGGGGCATCAGATCGAATTAAATCTTCTAGTGCAGGAACGCGCATTTTCTGCTTGTCAAAACCGAATACGAAAACACGGCGTCGCTTTGTTGGTGCTCCAAAGTCTGAAGCATCTAAAATCACTGGACCAACAATTTCCCATTTGTTATCTAGCGACGCGATAGCAGCCTCTAGTATCGGCCTGTTATTTGGGAAAACTAAACCGGGCACATTTTCCATCAGAAAAAATGTAGGGTTTACTGTTGAAACAATCCGGAAAAACTCTCCAAGCAGCGAGCGCCGTGGATCGTCTGCAAGCCCTCTCCCCATGCCGCTGAAACCCTGGCAAGGAGGGCCTCCAACTATCCCGTCTACACCATTCGGTAGAAGAGCTTTAAGCCGACCAGCTGTGAGGGACGTTACGTCAGCCTGCAGAAAAGGCACGGTCGGAAAATTTTCCCCGAATGAGCTGGATAAAATTGGGTCGATATCAACTGCAAGCTGGGTCGTGAAACCTGCCTTTTCCGAGCCCAAGGTAAGGCCGCCGCAGCCGCTGAAGAGGTCTAGTAGGGTCAACATAGTGCGCATCCATCGTGAGGACCGCATTGTACCTCAGCGACGCAGCCGTGTCGATCGGCGAGAGGGAGCTCGGCCCCTTCAAGCTCCCACGTTACGATCACACTACGACTCTCGAATACCAAGGAAACATTCGATAGAAAGAGATGAAGTTACCCATCTCGTTGCGGGCAGTAGGCTCATCGTAACCAACGTAATATTTTAAGTCGTCGATAATCTGCTCGGCTGAAGCGCCTGGTAATAGAGACTCCACATGCACGCGCTCCCTCATTGAAAGCACTGGAACGCTAATAGACTTTGGCTTCTGTGTACAGTCGCTATAGAAAGGCCAACTATGGAGCCTTGTTTTCTCATAGAACGAGTCGCGTTCATTGGCATTAAGCAGAGTGCCGCAGAAAGTAAGCATTTGCTGACCATCACTGTATACAAAGGAGGCCAAAGGCTCCAGTACCAAACTAGAGTCCCCAGCTAATCCATGCTTAGCTGCATTGATAATCGACTTGAGCAGCAATGAGGGGTAGTTTTTAGTATTGACATCATTGGGTTGAATGTTGGCTGGTGCGTACTCTCCCAATCGTACTTTAGCCTCCTCCGCCCGTCGTGGCAGTATGTCAGCTTTAGCGTCCGCATGGCCTAGCGATACAGGGCTCGCATTAACAGTTATCTTAAATATGTCGCCATGGCTAAGTTTTTCTATTAGCTGCTGAACTTCGGATAGTTGTTCGCTGATTTGAGTTGTTGCATAGTCGAACCAAACAATCAAGTTTTCCGCGCTATTGAAGTCGTATGCCTCAAGGAACTCAGTGCTACTTTCATTGCGTAAAGAAATGCAAGATACAGGTTTGTTGAATTTTTGTCTTGAAAAGACGTTGTGATCCATCTCGAGCGATATCATATTCGAGATTCGGAGTGACGAATGAAGGTGTTTAAAGTCTTCCAGGAAAGGACCGCCAAATCCGATATATTGAAAGTCTGATACGTTAAAGTATCTGCCAATGCGAGACAAAAGATCAACAAAAAGATTTCTCTCGATCGCTTTGTTTTGACGAAGATGATAAGGGATGCTGCCTCCAGCACTCATTACTTGATCTCCTTCAGAGCTTTATCAAAGCAAAAGCCTCCAATATCGCCAGGAGCGTAATCAGGATCATCAAAGAAACTTTCACCGAGAGCCCTAATGTCAGAAAGAGGGCGGGAAAAACGAAGGAAGCGATACTCTATCGTTTTCTCAGGCACCGGAAGGACAGGTTTGAATTTGTGACCTTTGATGGCGCTCTTACGATCTTGCGACCACTTATCTTTGGGGATCATGTCCGCGATACTTCGAGTGGTCGAGGCTGTAGCAGGAGCTGCAAGTTCTGGTCGTTCGGGGGATGGGACTTTCCACCTGTTAGTATAACTAGTGAAAAGCTTCATACCTTCTCGCATGAACTCTTTTACGGAAAGGTATAGGTCCGAGTTTCCGTCAATTCCGCGCTTGGTAGTGGTTATTGGAAGCATCGCGGCATCATTTGCCTTGAAGTTAATAACACCTGCAATTGAAACGAATTGCGTGTGATATTGAGGCACTCCAGCTTCACCCCAGCCAGTAACTTTCGTTTTATCTGCGTAAAGCACAACTCGATCATTACAGATTATGGTCCAGCCTGCTTGCTCGGTAGAAGGTCGGCCGGCAAGTGAGTCCTCTTGCTCCTCATCTGTAGGTAAGTTTCGATAGAAACCCACTACAAGCTCAATGCTGACGCCGTTTAATTCGCCAGTATAAACGTATGGCGCTATACCTTCACCGGTGTCGAAGGAACTCTGACTTAGGATAAAAGAAGATCCGGTGGGGGCTACTTTTTTATCGTTTACGTATACATCAAACCCTTTTAGAATTATATTTCCATAGTATGCAGAAATTGATTTTATTAAATCGTTCTCAAAAGCTGTTTCGTCGGAAAAAAGCCGAGCGACTCCCGGGTAAAGTTCAGTAACTGAAACAGTCACACCTGTTCTAGCCTGTGTTCTTTCAACTTCATTGATGGGGAGCACCCAAGTACTGTCGTCTTCGATCCAGTCGGAAGAGATGTTAACATTATATGAGCACTCGTCTGTACAAGATGAGATTACTGCTTCACGGCCCATCTTGAAAATAGCCCGTTTCATACCAATCCCGTAGACACCTACGGTAGGAATATCTTTATCTGTTTCCCTGTCAGGACGGCCTAAGCGAAATGCGCGCTCAAGGGCTACACCCTTAGGGATCCCACCACAATTATCTGAAATTGAGAACCCCTCTCTGCTGAACGCAATTCTCGCTTCATAACCCGCGTAGGGTTGTGGGTCTCCTAGAGACTCACTTTTTTCTCGCATGACGCCATCGATGCAATTGTCAAGGAGATCGAGTAACGAGTCTTTAAGCTCGATGTCTCGGGTTAGCATCTCTACAAAGAAGCGTTTTGCTGGATACGCTTTGACTTGGTCTGTCATAAAGTCCCTTTTTAGAATTCTGGAGGCCGGGTCATAGGATGGCATGTGGCCATGGAAAACTGCACTGTTTTCTGTTGTAGAGCTCCCGGAGCGAGTGGGCTTTGAAGCATAGCTGGAGCGATGAGAAATAGGAATTTAGAGATCGCACCGACGTTAGCGGGCCTGACTGCGGGTACCCAGGTAGTGCTTGAATACTTACGGACACCTATTAGGCGAGGCTTGCCAAATCCCGTCGTTCCTTTTCACCGGATTCAAACGCGAAGCCGCAGCCTTGGTGATCGACTATTGCTCAATCCGCAGTGCTGTCAGCGCGCTCTTCGCTTGAACGAGTCTGCCTTGCGCAATGGGTAAAGTAGTTGGGGCTGTGGCGCTGCAGAGTTCATCTGTAAAGCATGCGTTGACACGAGCGCAGCGGAAAATCTGAAAGCTGGAAGCCAGGAGCCCTCGGCTTGGACGGGGAGGAATCCATTTGAATACGGCTGCGGAAAGCATGCGCTGACTGATGAGCTGATAGCTCACGAGCCAATAGATTTGCTTTGCAGGGCTACAATAACGCCGCGCTGTTGCGCTATGACTTACATTGTCTCACAGAGCAAGACACGTTGAGCCTATGGCGAATAAGGCGGAGTTGGGGAAGCAAGCGGAGCTTGTGGGCCCACAACACACATCTTGCCGTACTGCCGAATAAGATTGTATGCGATTACAGTTTGCTAGGCTGTTAGTTTAATGAAATCGCGCATAATCGCATAGGTTCGCATAGGTTCGCATAGGTTCGCATTGAATCGCGTTAACTTGCATTAATATTAACTAACTTGTCTGATGATTATTTTCGCATTAGCTCATCCGTGGTAAAACGCAATTTACCGCTTAGGAGGAGCATCAATGAAAAAAGACTATTCGAAAGTTATCTATAAGAGATCCGGTCGCTCGGAGTTTCTTTCAATACGAGCCGAGCTGGAGCAAAAAATTGCACGAGGGCACACGCTAGCTGAAATATACGATCATCATGCAAGCGTCTTCAGCTTCGGGTACTCACAATTTACAAGGTATGTATCTCGCTATTGCCAAAGAGCTCGACGGATTGTCATGTGCTGATCTCAAAGGGCTTCGAAATGAAGCAGTTGCTCAAAGTTTTCGTATCATTATTGATGTTGCTTTTTTCAGGACGAAATGCTTTTGCCATATATTGCACAAACTGTTCTACATTTTATCAACAGATGTTCGAGTACGCTGAGGCTGTCAGCACTACGTTGAACACTGCTGAACAACTAAAAACGCAGATTCAGCAGTACCAGAACATGGTCACTCAGGGCGCTGCGCTACCCGATTCAATGTTCGGCAGTATCGCGGCCGACTTGAAGAGCGTGGCTAACATCTACACCCGCTCGCAGGCCTTGGGCCGCCAAATCCAGAATATGGATTCACAGTTCAACACGGCTTTTCCCGGCTTCGAGTCCTACCTGAATCAAGCAGCGAACTCGGCAGAAGTCCCGGCGCGGGATCGCTATCAGAAGTGGTCTGAACAAGGCAGCGACAGCGTGAAGACGGCACTTGAGGCGGCGAACCTCAATACCAGCACGTTCGAGTCTGAAGACGCCCAGCTTGATCGCATGGTGGCCCGTTCGCAGTCAGCCGCAGGCCGCATGCAAGCTATTCAGGCGGGCAACGAAATCGCCTCGCAGAACGTGCAGCAGCTGCAAAAACTGCGCGATCTGATGGCCACCCAAATCAACATGCAGGGCAACTACATTGCCCAGCAAGGTGATCGGAAGGCCGCTAGCGAAGCCGCTGAACAGCAGTTTGAAGCGCGCAAAAACACACGCGGTGGAGTGAAGGAGTACTGAGAATGACTATTTCGAGATGGCTCATCGCGTTGATGTGCGCCGGGTCCGCACTGGTCGGTTCCATGGTCACAGTGGTGGTTCGAAGCAACAGCGAATGTACTGCGGTGGTTGAGCAACAACGGCAACAGCGTGACGCTGACGCCTTATTTGAGGCGCGCCCGAACACTCGGGGCGGCGTGAAGGGGTACTAGCTATGGATCGTCGTCTATTGTTGTTCCTCGCCTTGGCTGGTGTGTTCGTGGGTGGAGATGCTGTGGCCGCGACCGACCTTTCCCATGGCGATACATCGATTCAGGGCCTACTCGACCTCGTTTTGCAACAGTCGCACCAGTGGTCAGGGAAGCTGTATGACTATGCCATCAGACTGTTCTGGCTGCTGGCCTCGATTCAGTTCATCTGGACGTTCATGCCTCTGGTCATGAAGCAAGCCGATTTCGGCGAGATTGTCGGCGAGTTGTTGCGCTTCGTGCTGGTGATCGGTTTCTTCCTTGCAGTCATGAAGTACTCGGTGGAGTGGTCGACGGTCATTGTCGATAGCTTCCGCGATGCGGCGGCATCGGCGAGCGGCCTCGGGCGTGCCTTAGAACCCGGCGATATGCTGGCAGTTGCGCTGGATTTTAGCCGCACCATGGTGGAGGGCATTTCACTGTTTTCTCCAGCCAAGGGACTTCTGATCGCTGTATGCGCGATCCTTGTGTTGGCATGTTTCGCCTTCATCGCTGCATTCATGTTTGTCACGCTCGTAGAGTCTTACGTCATCATCAATGCTTCCGTGCTGTTCTTCGGTTTTGGCGGCTCGCAATGGACGCGGGATTTTGCAATTGCGCTAATGCGCTTCACCGTTGCGATTGGTGCCAAGCTATTTGTACTAACCCTGATTGTCGGACTGATCGTACAGTCGGCAAAACAGTGGTTGGCCGCCTACACCAATGACGAAGCGTCATTGGTGACGATGGTCGGTTTAGCCTTGGTGTGCTGTTACCTCACGAAGACTATCCCTGACCTGATCGGGGGCATGATTAGCGGTACGTCAATGGGCGGCGGCTCGGCCATTGGCGGGATGGCAGTGGCCGGTGCTGCTGGGGCTGCTGCTGCTGCTGCGACCATCGCCACAGCCGGGGCGGCGGTTCCTGCTGCTGGAGCCCTCGGTGCTGCCGGTACCGGTAGCGCAGCCGGGGCTGGGGCGGCGGGTGTTGGTGGACTCAGCGGCGGCGGTCTGGCGGGGGCGATCAACTCCAGCTTTGCCGGTGCCGGCTCCTCAGGTGGTGCCGCGTCGTCTATGGGTGCAACGGGGTCCTCCGGCGTGGGTGCCAGCACCGGCGGCGCAGCGGCCAAGGGTGCCAGCTCCACAGGCGCGAAGGTCGGCGGCAGTTCCGCCAAGCCTGCCGGGCAGGTGTCGGCCGCGCCGTCCTCTCCAAGCAGCGGCTTACAGCAGGCCGCCAGGCAGGTCGGAAAGGCCGCGCTGGGAAACGACGACAGAGACCAGCAGGCGACACCAAAAGGGGGAGTTGTAAGCTCCGGCAGCGCACTTTCCCAAGCGGCCAATGGTGGCGCAAAAATGCTCGGCGTGATGGCCTCGATGGCGGTGCCGGGTATGGAGAATGCGCACGCATTATCTCCTGGTGCAGGATCTCCGGCACCAGTTCCCGACGATATCAACTCGACCACCCCGGCCAATGGAGCAGAATCGGCCACGGAACCTGCACAAGCGGAGTCTAACGTCATCCGCCCGGCGTCGGACACTAGCTCTACTCCCGGTCGCCTCGCCTCGCTCACGGTGCCGGGCGTGACCTCGAACAACGATCAACCGGAGAAAAAACCATGATGGACGTTTTGATATTCGCTGGATTCGTAGTATTAGCCTCGATCTTGGCCATCGGCATGTGGGCGCTCGGCAGGTGGCTACGCAGCAAGGGCTATGGGCCGCAGCTCGATAGTCTGGATCGCCAATACACAGCCTTGCAGCTTCGAGTAAGCCCTTTCGCCTTGTCGGCTTCCTATCGCATGTTTGCCGGAGCGCAGACCATGAATCGTTTACCTCTGCTGGGCAGCAAGAGTAGCGCCGCTCTGAACCAACAGCTGTTGATGGCCATTCAAGCCGCGCAGGAAGCCCAGAAACGAGAGAATCCCGGCAATCGCTGATTGCTGAGCTGCCAACAAAACCCCGCCCGAACGCGGGGTTTTGTTTTCCGAACGTATATCTCTTCCCTTATGCCCAGTTCTAGAGGAATCGGGTTACCACCTAAATCATCAACGCGGACGAGGGCCGTCGCTGTCGATTCAAAGACCACAGACGGCGCGATGCACCATGTGCTCGAAGTGGTGTGCGTTTGACGGAGAACCGCCCTTCCTTTTGGTGCCTAACGGCCGTAGGCCGAGTGGCAAGGCCTGACCGCGCCTCAAGCGCGGACTGCGCCGCGCGGGATTTGAATATCCTGAATATCCTGCTAACTCCGGGCGGCTGTGCGACGTTTCGGGCGTGTGCGCGACGCTATCGGGCGTGTGTGCGACGCTATCGGGCGGGTGTGCGACGCCTTAAGCGTTACCAGGACCTTTCTTCCTCACCCTAATGCCGTCGATAATAAGGCCTAGCGCCTTCAATTTTTCCGTGTCTTCCCTTAGCCTGAATCGTGCATCGCGCATTGCCTTGTTGGGCACCGTACCGGCGACGGCCACGATAAGAGTGTCGAGATACCAACCGCCTGTAGGCTCTACTTTGTGACTCAAAACGTGCCGAGCTACCGCTTGGCTGATGCCATGCTGGAGGCGGGCAATAGGAGCCGGATCGTAGAACAAACTCAAGTCATGCTCTAACAGCATCACCAGTGCTACGCCAAGGCGCACCCGCCATAGATTACGCTCTCCCCCTGTTAGGGGATCAGGTCGTGTCTTGGACGAAGGAATAACGTGGTCGATCAATCCGCCGATTATTGGGAAATCAAACTGGGGCGTTTCGATTATGATCGTTGCGGTACGAAGCTCCACAAACAACTTTTCAATCTGCGTGAAGCTGTAGCCGCTGTCGGAAATTGTTTTTCTAACTCGAGCGGGGTCTACCAGAAGTTCCACACCGCCATCTGAGACAGGGCGTTTCCGTTCCGCGCAATACAAGACTGCTTCAACAGTATCCGCGTGTCTCTGGCCTAGCCTGCCTACCACACGGCAACGCCCAAATGATGTATCGGTCCAATCGCCTTTGCGATGCTGCGGGCGCTGGCTAGGCTGATAAAGCATCACTCTTGCCATCGCGATGGTACTGGTTGCGGTCGTGGAATTACCACCTCTCATCGTTGCCCCCATCTAGCAGATGAGCGCTTGCTTTCCTAACCTCTGTCAATTGAACTGGCAGCAGGACACCGCCTTCGTGGCGTTGATACCAGCGATCATCATCGCACTCAGCGTAATTACCCTTACTCACTCCGAACCGCACAAAGTGCTTGCGCCGTTCCTTGCCAATCGGCTGCCGATCATAAGCCCGGTTGCTCAGGCGCTTGGCTTCATCCTCGGTCATCCTTGCGACGAATCCGCACCAGCGGGCGTTGTCGATTAGTGCCGATGCGCCACGTGCGGCTTGTTGCTGATCAGTTTGCCCGTCTCGTGCACTGCCTTTGCTGACATGATGGAGGTACAGAACTGATGCACCCGTACTGGCAGCAACGTGCTCGAGCGTCGCAACAAGTCGAGCCATGTCGCCGTTACTGTTCTCGTCTTTGTCGTGAATACGGCTCAGGGTGTCCAGTACGATCAGTCTGGTACCAGCACAAAACTCGTTGATACGTGCAAGATGCCTATCATCCATCACGTTCAGGCGTTTACCCATTATCGGTTCGAGGATGAGATTTTCAGCGATCGCTTCTCGAGCCGGTCTGTCCAGGTGCTGGCCTATCGCATGAATGCGGCGCACCAACGCAACGTCCGGGTCTTCCCCTGCGAGATAGACCACCTTGCCTTTCAGCGCAGGAGCGAGTCCGACTAGATCGCCACCGGTAACGCTGCATGCAATTGACATGGCGGCCTCGAGCGCCCAGAAGCTCTTTCCTGTTGCTCCGGGCGCCACCAACGCTCCTACCGTGCCAGCAAGGAAGCCGGGCCATATGAAATCCAGCGTGGGAGGCTCGTTCTCGAAGGCGGTTGTTAGATTGATTGCCATCAACTACCCCTCCAAGCTTTCGAACGAGTCCGTGCTAAGTGCTTCAGCAATTTGAGACGTCCGGAAGTAGACCCGTCGACCTATTTTCAGGCGGGCCCGGTTGATTGGGAGGGTCCAAGGATTCTGTGTGCGCAGGCTTATCCGTAGCCCATCTGGTGAGCGGTCCAATATTGTTGCTAGCTGGGAAAGACTCAACAGCGGCCCAAACCGTCCTAGGAGGTTCTCTTCAATACCCATCGTTCATCTCCACTTGTGATCGGATTTATACGTATCGTAGGGAGAGGCTCAGTTGATGACATTCCTTTTATTTGTCATTATGGTTGACATGAAACTCAGCGAAATTGAAATTCAAATCGCGTCTAGTTGCTCTCCTATTCTCGAGTCAGCAGTCCGGGAGCTGGTTGCTAGCTGGAAGCCCTACTCGAGTAGTGCGAGGCGCTTTCCGATCCTGCGACTGATAGAGGGTCTTATTGACCCTGCTATCCAGCAGCTCACCATCCATGATTCCGTTTTCGGTCGCTATGTCGTTGGGGCTGGCGGAAAGGTTTCTCTGAGTACGCTAATTCGTACTATTCATTTCAAGGCTGTTATGCGGGCCCAGCAAGTTCTAATTCGTCAGTACATTAGCGCCACTAAACATACGGGGGAGCAATCGCGGGAAGTCTTAGGAACGCTCGAAACCATCGTCGAATTGGTCGGAGCCTGCGGTCGGAAACGTCCAGTCCGGTCCCGCTGTCCAGTGAAAGGCGTAACTCAAAATGAGCAACGTAAGAGAGATCTTTGTGAGGTATGTGGTAATCCTTCTGAACTCACACGTCTCATCGATACTGGTGAGTGGCCCGAAGAAAATGATCCCGATTACGCTCTGCATTTAAGCAGTCGCTACTGCGTTGATCACCGCCCTCGTTACGCTGACGGTAGTTGGAATTCTCAATACCTACGGGCAAAGCGATCCAAGGAAGTTTTTAGCCTTGAGCTTGTAAGACTGACTAGGCAAAGCGCTCAGCGTAGCCCTCCCGATGACTCAGAGGGTTCCATTGCTGATCGGTATGCTTTTTATCATGCGCACAGCCTTGGTCTCACAGCGGCTGATGAGGTTGAACTAAGAGGCCAGGCCCGCCTCATGACTGACGCACGTCTGACGGACACCAAAAAGCAGATGTTGATGCTTCGGGCGTCCGGTTTGAACCAGAGTGAGATTGCTCGGACAATTGGTATCAGTCGTCAGGCTGTTTCAAAGGCGCTTGCTTCGATCCCTTCTTCGTTCCAGCTCGGCGGCGCGCCAGAGCATCCAGTTCGTTGACCAAGTCTTCTGCACGTAAGTGGGTATAGCGTCGAAGCATCTGCATAGATTTGTGGCCGCTGATAGCAGCAACCTTTTGGTCACTCATGCCTCCTTCGACAAGGCGACTCACTGCTTCATGGCGCAGGTCGTGAAATCTGAAGTCAGGTAGATCAAGCTTCTTCTTCAACTGACCCCAAATCTTGGTGAACGTATACGGCCGACGCTTCCCGTCTTTTCCCGGTTCACCGAAAAACACCAAATTGCAGTCGATTGGTCGCACCGGGTTGTCCATCGCAGCTTTGAACACTTCAGTGGCGCGCTTGCTCAGTGGAACGGTTCGGGAGCTGTCGTTCTTTGTGTCTGAGAGGCGTATGACGCGCTTTGCCAAATCCACCTGAGGTCGTCGCAGGGATGATATCTCTGAAGAGCGCATACCCGTTTCCAGAGCGATGCAAACAATCCAGCCCAGCATAGGGTTGCTGTGTCGATTCACGGCCGCGAGCAGAAGGCGTTCTTCCTCCGGTGATAACCTTCGGTCACGACCATCCCCAGGGCTTGGCTTACGGATGTTCAGCACTGGGTTGAACGTCAGACCCAAACCCCACTCCTGAATCGCTACCGTGTACAGGTGGCTCAATAGGGCCAGTTCGAGGCGCACGGTGTTGTTGCTGATGGTCCCACCACGGCTGGGTTCGTTCAGGCGCTTGTCACGATAGCCGGCGATGATTTCAGCGGAGAGGGCAGCCAGTGAGTATTTGCCCAGGTGCTCGATGAGTTTCTTGGCTTTCGAGGTTTCGCCACGCTGAGTGGTGGGCTTCTTGGTGGGGGTTATGTCGCTCAGGTAGCGCTTGAGTGCAGCCTCTAGCGTCATTTTCTCCGAGCCGCTACGCCGGATGTACACGCCACGCACCATTTCTTCTTCGGTACGCCTCGACCAGTCCTCCGCATCACGCTTTGTGCGGAAGGTTTTGGCGACAGTGGGCCAGCCATTTTTACGAATGAGCGCCTTCCAGGTGCCGGAAGGAGTTTTGACGAGAGTAGCCATGAGAGGGTGCTCCTAGGCGGCTGGCGAACCAGCACTGTACCTAATTTGTACCCTTGGACCATAGGACTGTATCTGTGATGGACCAGCCAGAAACGCGAAAGCCGCGCAATGCGCGGCTTTGGAGTTGGTGGGCCCACACGGACTTGAACCGTGGACCAAAGGATTATGAGTCCTCTGCTCTGACCAACTGAGCTATAGGCCCTTAACAGGTCGCGGATTATAACGATGGTTTCTTCTGTGTGCTATCCGAAAAATCCTCAATGCTCATACGAAGGAAGGTAGCGACAAAAAGCTCCGGCGGCAGTGGCAAGCTGACGATGTAGCCTTGCATCTGTTCGCAGCCCTCAGC
>Ga0302175_10000367_pt1 | contig 15234 bp, 10 predicted proteins | sample I_Fen_N3_3_FD_198791 | JGI IMG/M metagenome (GOLD analysis project Ga0302175, IMG submission 198791) | Peat permafrost microbial communities from Stordalen Mire near Abisko, Sweden - I_Fen_N3_3 | ecosystem: Environmental > Terrestrial > Soil > Wetlands > Permafrost | place: Sweden: Abisko... | reverse complement strand
ATGTAAAATCGATTCCGGTTCGATTCCGGGAGCAGCAACTTTTCTTCCCATCCCGGGTTTTGGCTTCCCGAGGAAATATCCCCCATGTCATGCCAGAAGTTTGCCCTGTCGCTGCTGTTCGCCGGAATTGCCCTCTCGCCGGCCCTGGCACAAAGCACCAGCACTGTGCCACCGGTTCGATCCAACACCTCGCGGACGGGAGCGCCTTCCACCACCGGACTGCCCGGCACGACGGGCACCTCCGGCACCACAATACCCAGCAGTCGACTGCCTCGGCGCACCACCACTACGAATCCGAATCGTCAGGAACCCTGCTGGCAGGTCGCGGGAGTCTCCAAGTCCGCCATCCAGCAGCGGCAAGCACTACAGCGTTCGGCGCGCCAGGAAATTGAGTCGGTGTGCGCCAACCCGTCGCTGTCGGTGACGCAGAAGCGGGAGCGCATCCGCGAAATTCATCAGCAGGAACATCAGCAGGTCGAAGGCCTCATCTCGCCTCAACAGCAGGAGGCGATCCGGGCCTGCCAGCAGAGTCACGGCGGACATCTGGGTGGTGGAGGCGGGCACTCCACCGGTGGACACATCGCCGGCCCTTGCGGAACTATACCCGGCTTCGCAGAACGCGAAAACGAATCCATCCCCAAAGACTGACACGCGGAGAGACTGACACCGGAAAGAAAGACCGACACCGGGGAAAAAACTGGCACCGGAAAGCCGGACGCGGGAGTTGAACTCGGCTCAAGTCCCGCGGCATAACCGCGGGGTTTCTCTTTAGGCCGAAGCCGCTTCGCGGCCCCGTTCCGGCAACGAGGACGTTGCGCCCACCACCGGCCTGCGCATGGGAAGAACTTCCGCCTGAACCGGCAAGCGCCTTTCGATCCGCCCGAGGATGGGCTTCTCGAATCCGCCGGCCATCGCCATGGGCACAAACGCCTGCTCCCTGCAGAGGCGGTCAATCAAGCGCTGCTCCCTCGCGCCCAGAACTTGCTGCGGCAGCGAGTCGAAGTTGCGGAACATCCACAGCAGATACGCTCGCTCGAAAAAACTCGGTCGAATAAATCGGGCGCCAATCGGGGTTTCGACCTGAAGCACACCGTCGGCGAGTTTCTCAATCCACATGACCTGGACCTGCCTGGAGAAGAAGGTCAAACTGCCACGACCCTGCAAGGCCCGCCATTATTGCACCAGTTGTGAAGCAATGGGAAGAAATCTTTTTATCCGGTAGGGCAGGGGGCGAGTGGATAGTGATTGGTGGTTGGTTCCAGGTCTGGGTCATCGCCCCAGCTGGGCCACTATCCAATGATTTCCGGCAGGAGTTCGATTCGATCCAGGGAGGCGGCCACTCCGACTCGCTGGTCGCCCTCGTCTTCCACCCGCACCACCGAGGCTTGGCAGAGCGCCCAGCCCCCCGGGCCCAGACCCAGGCCAGGGGGAATCGTAATCACCAGTTCCAGCTTGGCCCCAGCCTCCAGGCCCGATTCGGAATAGAGGAATATCCCGGAAGAACTCAAGTCGCGGGTTACAGCTTCCTGCTCGGTGCCGTCCGGCTTGCGCACCTTCACCGGGACACGAACCGGGGTGCGGGAACGTGAGCGTCTTTCGGGAGTGTGCGCGGTCATAGTGAGGGAGTGTACCTCACTTTGCCGGGTCAGCCACGCCCGCCGCAGTCGCCGGCGGCGCGGGAGGCGGTTGCATCCCGGCAGCTTTGCCGCGAACGATGTTCCCCGACAGAGCCTGCTCCAGCGAAGGCACATTGGTGGCCCGCAGCCGGGTTTCGGTGCCCTGGCTCTTGTCGGCCGCGCCCACTTCCGCGTAGGCCTTTACCAGCAAGGCAAGCGTCTCGGGGTTGTCCTGGTCTTCCTCAAGCTCGGAGATCGCCTCCTGGAACTTACCCTGCGCGACCAGCATTTCCCCGACCGCACCGTGCCAGCACTCCAGAATTACGCGATTGCGGCTGCCGGCTGCCATTGCCCCCAGTTGATTGAGGGCAGCCTGGGCATTTTCCTGTGCCCCGACGTGTGCCGCCCGCCCGGCTCGGACCCGCAGAATGCTCGCTAGTTCCCCATCCCGGTCGGAGGGCGAGAGATTGTGGCGATGGGTCAGGGCCTCCTCGGCGGAAGCCAGCCGCTCCAGGGCCAGCTTGTCATCGGACGCGTATTGCGCCATGCGTCGCAGCGCCTGCGCTTCCTGCAACTCATAGGATTGGGAGTGCGCCTCCGTTGCCACCCGCCACAACTCGCGGTCGGCCTCGGTGTAGTTTTTCTCGCGCACCCAGCTGATGGCCTTCTGCATGCGATCGTCGAAGCGGTTCGCCGGGTTCGGTTCATTCTGGATCGCCTTGTCGTACTCCAGGCGAGCCTGCTCTCCAGCGCCCATCAGGGCGTAGGTGTCTCCCAGCCCGACCTGTGAGGTATTGAAGTTCGGATCAATCTTCAAGGCCGCCCGATAGTGCTCGATCGCGGCGTCGAACAAGCCCGCCATGCGTGAGACCTCGCCGTAGGAGTCCTGCGGATTGGGCTCATGCGGCAGCAGGGCCGCATAATTATCCATGTCTTCCAAGGCTTCGCCAAATTCGTGGGTGCGCGCATGGAGGTACGCCATGTTGTTCAGTGCGGCAGCGTAGTCCGGGTCAATGTCGAGCGCCTTATGAAGCAGGTGGTGCGCTTGCTCGTTGCCTTGCCCGCCCATCAGCCAGTTGGCCGCCAGATAGTACACGTGCTTGTCGCGCGGGAACATCGCAATCATGTCATTCATGGCTGCGATCCCGGCCAGGTCGTTCCCTTCCTGCACGTTGGCAATCCACTGGATCATCAGTCGCTCGCCCGCTGAAACTTTCGGGGCCAGTTCTTTCGCGTGCTCGCGGGCACTCCGTATTTCCTCGGGGTCGCGGCTGTTCATCGCGATCATGGCAAAGGCAGAGGCAAACTGCGAATCCTCCTTGGTCGCCGCGCGCCACCCGATCTGCGCCCGCTCCAGGTACAAGAGCTCGTAGTCCTGGACCGCCCGCTGATAGAGGTCGCGGGCCTTGGCCGAGTAGGTCGTCACCGGCATCTGGACCGTCACGGCGGCCACCTTGCGGCCGTGTTTGGACTTCGGCTGAACATGGGCTTGCAGGACCACCGGCAGGAAACAGATCCCCACCACCAGCACGGCTAGGATTCTCCGCAGCATGAGCATTCGCCTCGAGGAAATTGGGGGGAGAACACTGTGAGCGTAGCACTTAGCCGGGAGAGGCCAAAGGCACCGCAGGGCACGACGGCAGTAGTACCTCCGCGCGTTGGGGAGGATGGCTGGTCGACGTAGCCGGGAGGTGGGGGGTGCTCGTTTCTGGTTGCTAGTTTCTGGTTGCTACTCCCGGCCTTCGAAAAGGGGGTGCAGGCCCGAGAGACGAGAGCTGGAGCATGAAAAAGCCCCTCCCGCCGGGCGCGAGAGGGGCTTGGTATTCGCCGTTGAAGCCGTCCTAGAAGCTGACCTTGGCCGAGAACTGAACGCCGCGGGGTCCTCCGCCTCCGAGGAATGGGTTGCCGATGCCCACGTCACCAGTTGTGGTAAGGGGATAGGAACCCGAATGTTGCCCCGTCGCTGGATCAGGTGATCCAGGATCGGCGATAAACCCAGGCAGAATTGGACTTGCGAAGTTCGGGTGGTTGAGAACGTTGAAGAACTCCGCGCGGAACTGAACGGTCAACCTCTCGGTGATCGCCGTGTCCTTGAAGATGGAGAAGTTGAACTCCTTGAAAGCGGGTCCGCGAAGCGAGTTGCGACCAAGGTTTCCGAAGTGGCGCGTCCCCGGCACGCAGTTGCTTTCGTCGGTCGCGCCGGGATTCTGATTGCCATCCCAAGTGCACGGTACAGCGAACGAACCTAGGTTAAGGAAGTTGCCCGGCAAACTCCCATACTGAATTGGCCCAGTCACATCCGGCCGGTCAAATCCCTGCCCTGCTCCCGAGTAGTCGCCTTCGAAGAAATAGTTCAGATGGAAGGGTTGGCCGTCCTGCAGGCTGAGCACCCCGTCAATTCCCCAGCCGTTCTTCACCTTCGACATACCACCGCCCCACTTCGGGAAGTTGTAGCCGAAGTTCCACGTCAAGCGCCGCCGGATATCGAAGCTTGAGTTTCCACGCTCCGCCCCGGGAATCAGGCTGTTCTGCGGTTGCGCCTGGTTGGGGATGAAGTCTTCGCTGTCGCTGGCATCATCAATCGCGTGCGACCAGACGAAGTTCACCTGCGACGTCAAGCCGTGCCAGTTGCTGGTGCGCAAACTGGTCTGCACCGCGTGATAAATCGAGCTCGCTTTGGACTCTTCTAGGTTGATGTAAAAGGGCAGCGCGTCGGGAAACTGCCGTGGCACTCCGTAGCTGTTGATGCAACCGCACTCCAGGTCTGCCGCTGTGATCTGGGCCTGGCTCGGCTGGTTGATATCCCGGAAGCGGAACAGCTTGGTTCCCTTGGTGCCGACGTATCCGACCTGCAGCATCGTACGCCCGCCCAACGACTGTTGCAGATTCAGATTGAAGTTCTGCACGTAGGGCGTGCGCAGTTTCGGATCCGCTCCGAAAAACTCACCCAAGGGGGATGGGCTGGTGGCGTCAAACACCGGCAAGTTCTGGTCGAGCGCGCCGCCCAGCAGTCCCAGCGAAGAGATGGCTGCCGGGCCAACGCCCGCATAAGCAGGGCCCGGGCAGAACCCGCAATTCCAGGGGAAGTGGCCCAGGAAAATGTCCTGCGCGAAGGCATCGTAATACATGCCCCATCCCCCGCGGATGACCGTCTTGCCCTTCCCAGTGAAGTCGTATGCAAAGGCCACCCGCGGTGCAAAGTTGTTGTAGTCCTTGCCATACAGTTGGCCAGCAGGTACCTCTGTACCGGTGCCGGTGTCGAAGCGATAGTAAAGAGCATTCTTCTCTTTGGAGACACCGAAGTAGTCCCAGCGCAGGCCAAGGTTCAGGGTCAAGCGTGGCGTCCAGCGGAAGCTGTCCTGGATGTAGAAGCCGTGGCTGTTTTCGGAGGTGTGCCGCAGCGTATTGCCGAGTCGCTGCGCGCCACCGGAGGGTACGCCAGCGAGAAAGCCGGTCAGGTCATCGAAGCCCAGCTTGCCGCGGAACGTGTTCTCGAGCACCTGCATGATGGTGGTGCGCCGGAACTCATAGCCGAACTTGATGTCGTGCTTGCCAGCCTTCCACGAGTAGTTGTCAATGAAATGCCAGTTGGCGTCCACGCGGTTCCGGGGAACACCGTTGGTCGCGCCGATTTGAGAAAAGTCGCCTACGCCGATCGCCGGCAGGCCACCTTCATACGGACCAGTTCCGGTATTCAGCCCAATTGAGGATGGGTCGAAGGATCGGTCTTCCGGAAAGAACCCTTCGGCGAAGCGGTTCCAGCCGAGGCGCGCCTCGTTCACTTGAGCCGAGTTCACCACCTTCACCCAGGAGAGCGAAACCAACTGCACCCGGGTCGGCGTAACCGTGTTGAAGCCGGGCAGAATACCGGCCGCTAACTGCGCGAACGGGAAACTCTGGTCGCTGTCTCCAAAGTAATAGCGTCCCGTCAGGAGGTTATTGGGATTGAAGTTGTGATCCACCTTCGCGATCATGCTGTCCACGCGGTTCTTGAATTTGCTGGATACCGCGAGGTTGGGACCATCCACACAGCCGACATCGTTCCCCGTTCCGGGATCGCTGACGGCAAAATTTGGATCCTCAATATTCGGCGTGGGCCATGGATTCCGTGCAAGAAGAGCATTGATCACGGGATTTACCACCGGCGTCACACCCGTAACGCCGTCTCCACCGAGTTCATCAAATGCAATCTGGCGGGGATCGGGTACGCAACTCGTCCCGGCCTGTGCGCCCGACTCGCGCTGCCCTTCATAGTTCACGTAGAAGAAGGTCTTGTTCTTCGCGATGGGACCACCCAGAGAACCACCGAATTGGTTGTTGTGAAACGGGTCCTGCGATCCGGCGGTGTTGAAGAAATTCCGCGCGCCGCCAACCGAACTGGTCCGGTTGAACTCCAGTAGCGACCCATGCAACTGGTTGGTGCCGCTCTTGGTCACGATGTTAACGACGGCGCCGCTATTCCTCCCGTACTCAGCCTCTCCGTTTGAGATCACGTTCATCTCGCCGACGGCGTCGATGGGCAAAATTGTCGCTGGATCGCCGAAGACGCCCGGCTCGTTGATGGCCGGGTCGTTGCGATACCCGTCATTCATGTCCGTACCGTCGAGCAGGAAGTTATTGGCGCGCCCGCGCGAGCCGTTCATCGAAAACGTACCGAACGATCCTGGGGAATCAGAAATCTGGTCTGGGGATCCCGCCACACCCGGGTTCAGATAAATCAGTTTTGTGTAATCGCGACCGTTGACCGGGATGTTTGCAATCGTCTCGGAGGTCAGCGTTCCGCCCAATTCCGCCGAGGTCGTTTCCACCTGCGGCAGCAAGTCGCCTGCAACCTCTACCTTTTCCGAAACCTGGCCGGTCTTGAACTGCGCGTCCACTCTGCGCTCGGTGGCCACGTTCACTTCCACGTTGTTCGTCACCGCGGTCTGGAATCCGCTCTGCGTAACGGTCACGGTGTAGGACCCAATCGGCAATTCGGGGATGGAATAGCTGCCGTCGGTGCTGGTGGTGGTGGTGCGCTCCAGGCCCGTGCCCACATTGCGAACCTTCACCGTCGCTCCGGCCACGACCGCTCCGGATGGATCGGTGACGGTGCCGAGGATCGTTCCTCGAAATGTCTGGGCCACCAGACTGACGGTTGTCAGGAGGAAAAAGACCGCGACCACAAAACGTAGTTTCATGTCCCCACTTCTCCTTTGTCGCGAGTTCTTGGAGCAGACCGCTTCCCGCGCACAAGTCGATAGGCTTACTTTTGAGTTGCGGCATTATAGACCGTCCGCCCCCACAAATTGTGCGAGAACTTTAGCGAAACGATTTTGTGGGAGAATCGACCCGCACGCTTTCCGCTGAGAACTCAGCGCCCTTCGAAGGACGGCATTCGCGCAAACAAAAAGCCCTCGGAACCATGTCCGAGGGCCAAACGACAAATTCTGGCATTACCGATTCGACTAGAAGCTGAACGCCACTCCGCCGCGCACTGAGCGCGCTGCCTGCACCAGATACACGGTGCGTCCATCGTTTCCTACCACCGGCACATAGCCCTGGGCCAGCAAGTTGCGCAAGTCCACCAACAGCTCCATGTGTCCGGAGAGGAAACCGGCGGGAATCGGCTGGCGCACGAAAAGGTTCAGGTAAGGATCGGATTGTCCCGCCGAAACGTTGAAGACATCCACCGGCGTCAGAGCCTGCCCGCTGGTCCAGCGGTAGGAGGCAATCCAGTGAGTCTTGGCGTGCGGGATGCTGCCGCTGAACTTGGCAGCCACGGCGTGGCGACGCTCGGTGCGCATCCAATCGCGCGCATCCTGCAACTCGACATCGGGACGCGTCAGATCCAGCACGCCGCCATAGGCGTAGTCCAGGGTGGCAGTCAAATCCGACAGCAGCTTGCGCTGCAGCACGAGGCGCAAGCCGCTGGTCTCAAGGTCGTTGCCCTGATAGTTGAAAGTGCCCGAGTAGATGTCGGGGAGGACTTCGCCCGACCCTGCCGCCAACTCGCCCACGCCGGTCAGGGCTGGATCCGCCACGCGATCGGAATAAAAAGCAACCTGCAGGCTGTTCTTGCCAGCGCGCTGCGAGACGGAAATTTCCTGGTGATGCGCCCGCTCCACCGCCGGCGCAAATCGAGTGATGCTCATCCGCGGGCTGGTCTCGCTCAGGTCCGAGGGCGCGGAATCGAATCCTTTTTCCATCCGAGTATTGGGGATGGAACTGGCGTACTGGTATTCCAGCACGGTGTTGGGCGTCAGGTGCAAATCGGCCGACCCGAACGGCTTGAATGCGTTCACGCGTCCCATGAACTGGATGGTCTGCAGCTCGCTGCCGAACTTGAGTTCCAGAATGTCGCCCACCGTCATCCGGTCGGAGGTCATCAGCGACAGCGCCTGGAGTGCCGAGTTGTGCTGGTTGTTCACCTCCGGCGAAGTGATTCGCCGCACCGTGAACGCAACCGTAGGCTCGAACCCGTTGTTGAAGTGGCTGGAGTAGGACGTCCGCAGCACCGCCGTCGGAACACCTTGCCCGTAGCCGACATTGCCATTCAGCGTCAGTGTCCCGGACGACATCAGCGAGTGTTCCACGGAAAAGCCCGTGCTCATGTCGGAGGCGCTGCCGAAGCCGCGGGATGGCGAACCCGCCATGAATGTGAGAGTCCCCTTCAGGCTGCGATCTTCGCCGCCGTCCGCGTTCTGAACCGCCGCCGTCGTGCCGTCCGGCAAGGCGCGCAGGATGGGACGGTTCGAGACCGAGCGCAGCGTCCATTTCCAGTCGTCGTCATCCAACGGTCCGCGCAAGGGGCCAAGCTGGATGGCTTCGAACAGGGTGGTCAAGGTTACGTTGACCATCAACTTCGCGCCCGGACGCACCCCGATCTTCTCGCGCAGCGTGGGCAGGAACGAAGGCGCGCTCACCTTGAGGCTGTAGACCCCGGGTAGCACGCCCGAAATCGAGTAGAAGCCGTGGTCGTCGGTGAAGGCTTTCACACTGGCCACCGCGGACCCGAGAACTTCCACGGCCGCACCCATTTGAGGCGACCCGCTCCCGTTGCGAACGTATCCGGAGATCGTGCCCGGCCCGTCCGCGGACCACGCCGGAAGCGACAGGCTCATGACCGCCACGAGGAACCCGAGCTTACGGAACATGTCTCCCACCTTTAGGAAGCCAGGCAGCGGGCTATTCCACGGCAAAACTGACCGCGGGGTTCACCATCTGCTTGGAAAGGTTGTCGTTCACTTTGATTTCGATCTTGTAGACACCCGGCTGCAGGTTCGCCGCCGACAGCGTCTTCTGAAGCGTGACCTGATCGCCCACGTTGCCCATCGTCTCCGTGGATTCAACCGTGTGGATGACCGCCTTGTTGGCCGCGTCCATCACGTTGTACTCAATCGTGGCCGAAGGCTTGTGCGTCTTTTCGTCCACGCTCAGATTGTAGACCTGCATCCAGAAATTGAGCTTCTGGTTGCGCTTGAACGAGATCGGCTTGCCGTCCGAGCCTTGAACCCGGGGCCTGACCTTGGTCGTCCCAATCACAAAATTGCCCGTGCCCACGTTCTTGGTGGCCACTGGTTCCATCTGGTCGGCGATGATCAGCGACGAACTGCTCAACCGGTCTTCACTGAAGTCCGGGACCTGAATCGACCGGCTCCAGGTACCGGTGCGGTCTCCGTTCACGTCCTTGACAACGATGTCGAGCTTGTAGCGGTTTTGGGCGATCCGCAAGGGCAGAGCTTTCCAGTAGACCGAGGCATTCTGAGCGGTCTTGGGCAGCAGCTCCGCGGGCACATCCACCTGTACGGTGTCTTCAAAGGTCTGCACAATCTTGCCGGTCAGCGTGGTGACCCGTCCAAAGATGTTCACCGTTCCGCGCTCCACCCCGTCCTTGTTCTGAAAGGTAATGTCCCGGTTCTTGATTTGGACGGTGACGGGAACCAGCACGGTGTCGCTGGTGACCTTTACGAAGTCAGCCCGAACGTCAAACGGCATCGGGTTGAGGATGATCTTGTGGCTGACCAGTTCATTCTCGAGGTCCTTGAACTTGACTGCCGGCGCCTTGTTCAGCTTGGCGAACGTTTCCAGGCGCTCGAATTGCTTCGAGCCCTGGTCTCGGTTGAACGGCGATTGGCCCAGTTGTTCAAGGCCGCCGTTGGTGAACCGGGAGGCCTTACTGGCCATTCCCATTTCTTCGTAAAGGGTCAGGCCGCCGTTGGGCGTGTACTTCAGAGCGTCTTTCTCAGACCGGTCGAGCGTCATGTGGTAGTCGCCGCACATGCAACTGTCCACGAACTCGATGATCACTTCCTGCCCAATATCCTCGATGTAGCGATACCGCCACGTCTCGAACGGGAAGGTGGAGGTTTGGCCGCCGCCTTCTTCCATGGGACGCTGATAGCTGCCGCCCGAAGGGTGCGACTCGATCTCATCGGCGGGCCCGAAAACGATATAGATCCGGCCGCGGTCGGTCTTCCAGCCGGGAATGCCAGCCGGGAAATGCTCGTTCGCGTACGCGAAGCGGCGATAGTGCTCTTCCTTGAATTCGTTTTCAATCGTGTCCGGGGTGGGATCGCGGCGCTGCCAGAAGGCCTCGATAAAGTTGTCGCGCTCTTCGTCGTTGGAGAGCTGCATGAACGCCGAGCGCTCCTCGTCGGTAATAATCCAGATGACGTCCTCGGACAGCCACTTCTTGTAGGTCTTGCCCAACTCTTGCCGGAGCGCCTTGGCGGCGGCCTTCTTCTGCTTGTCGGTCAGCGGGCGCTTGAGGGGGTCCCCCTGTCCCTGCGTCGCCTGGTCCCCGGAGTCCTTCTTGTCCTTGTCGCTATCCTGTGCCAGACAGGTGGCGCTCAGACCAAGAAACAAGGCCGCAGCGGTCAAAATACTCGGCAAACGCTTAGAAAAACCTGAGGAAACCATACCGGGACGAACCTCGCGAGACACTTCGTGTGGTTAATTCTATGTTCATTGGATACACCAAAGCAAGCGAAAGTGGCCCGGGGCCAGAAAGATTTCCCCCGCATCCAATCACCTTCTAACCCCTATAGAAATGCGTAGATTACAAAATTGTAAAGAACCGCAATCCCAAACAGTAAATGGGCGCCGGCAGGCTATAATGCGGTGAACTGCTGGCCTTCCCACTGGCAGCAAGGCCACTCGGGTGGGAACTTTTTGCCCCCCGCGGACGTAACTGCTCCTGTACAAGACAGGCCGGCACAACCGTTCTGTGAGCAGGGGTTAGCCGGGGAAACGAGGCTTTTCCCGGCGGTCGTGGGAAAACGGTTCCGTGGAATGGTATGAAGACCTGGAAGAAAGCACTGATTGGAATTGGCGTCGCGCTGGCGCTGGGCATCATCGTCGCCGTCACCGTTTACCAAAGCCGAAAGAACCTGGTTACCGTTCAGACCGGCAAGGCACAGAAGCAGAGCCTGGCGTCGGTGGTGAGCGCTTCGGGCGAGATTAAACCGAAGACCTACGTCAACATCGGAGCCAACGCGTTCGGCAAAATCATCAAGCTGCATGTGAAGGAAGGCGACCGGGTCCGGAGGGGGCAGTTGCTGGCCCAACTGGAGAACGTCCAGTCGGCGGCCGACGTCAATGCCACCCGCGCCTCATTGCAGGCTGCCGAAACCGACTCCGTGGCGGCCGACGCCGGCATGCGGACTTCGATGGCCGACCTGAACCGGGCCAAGTCGGATGTCGCGCGCGCCAAACTGGACTTTGACCGCGCCCAGGGCCTGTTTCAAGACCAGCTGATTGCCAAGCAGGACTATGACGCGAAGAAGGCAGCCTGGGAGTCGGCCGACGCCGGATTGGCCCAGGCTCAGGCCCGCCTGGCCCAATCCAAGGCCCAGAAAGATTCCTCGGATAAGCGGATCACCCAAAATAGTGCGAACCTCACGCGCGTCTCCGACGTACTACGGAAGACGACTTATGAAGCCCCGTTTGATGGGGTGATTACCAATCTCCCGGTGCGGGAAGGCGAGACGGTGGTGATCGGTATCCAAAATTCGCCCGGCAGCACCCTGATGACGATCGCGGACATGTCCGTGATCACATCCGAGGTGAAGGTGGACGAGACCGACATCGTCAACGTGCAACTGGGCCAGTCCGCCGAGGTGACGATTGACGCGATCCCGCACAAAATTTTCCACGGCAAGGTAACCGAGATCGGCAATAACGCGATCGTGCGCTCGACCGGCGTGGCTACGTCGCAGCAGTCTTCGACCAGCCAGGAGGCGAAGGACTTCAAAGTCGTGGTCACTTTGCTGGATCCGCCGCCTGACCTGCGGCCGGGCTTGTCTTCGACCGCGAAAATCACGACCGCTACCCGCGACAACGTACTGAGTGTGCCGATCCAGGCATTGACGGTCCGGAGCAAGGCCGACCTGGTGCCCAAGGATGCCGGCAAAGGCTCGGTACAGGCCGCCAGCCCGCAGACGGATGCTGCGAAGCCAAAGGACGAAATCCAGGGTGTTTTCGTGATTCGCAACAAGAAAGCGGAGTTTGTTCCCGTGGAGACTGGGATCAACGGCACCACCGATATTGAAGTCACCAAGGGACTCCAGCCGGCGGAAGAGGTGATAACCGGCAGCTACAAGGTTTTGCGCACCTTGAAGCCCGGAACCACCGTCAAAGTGGATAACTCGGCCCCCAAGAAGGAAGAAGAGAGTAACTGATTCGGAGTTCCTAACCCCCGCCGGGGTGGAACGTCTAACACCAGAACGGCAGCAACGGAGCAGAACGAGTGTCCGAGCCGGAGAAGGAGAAAACGATGGCGACCGCGGAAGTACTCCCTATTGATCAGCCCGTTTCCTGGAGTGCTCCCAACTCCGCCATGATCTCGACCGAGGACTTGTGGAAGACCTACGACATGGGCTCGGAGCAGCAGGTGCATGCGCTGCGGGGAGTCACCCTGCGCATCAAGCGCAACGAGTACGTGGCCATCATGGGACCCTCCGGGTCCGGCAAATCCACTCTGATGAACCTGATCGGATGCCTCGATTCCCCGAGCAAGGGCCAGTACTGGCTGAACGGCCAGCTGGTCAGCGAGCTCGATGACGACGAGCTGGCGCGCATCCGGAACAAGGAAATCGGATTCGTTTTTCAGACCTTCAACCTGCTGGCGCGCGCCACCGCGCTGCATAACGTCGAACTCCCGCTGATCTACGCCGGGGTTCCGTCCGCGGAACGCGCGGAACGGGCCAAAGGCGCACTAGCCGCGGTCGGCATGGAATCCCGCATGCACCACAAACCGAACGAGCTTTCCGGCGGACAGCGCCAGCGAGTCGCCATCGCCCGCGCCCTGGTGAACAAGCCCTCCATCATCCTGGCCGACGAGCCCACCGGCAACCTCGACTCGCAAACTGGCCTTGAAATCATGGCCGTGCTGGATCGGCTGCACGCCGAAGGCAACACCATCGTGCTCGTCACCCACGAACACGACATCGCCGAATACGCCCACCGCATCATCTCCATCCGCGACGGGGTGGTGGCCAAGGACGAGGTCAAACGGTAAAACTTCTTCGCGGACGTGAAACGCCCAGCCTCTCGGCTGGGCGTTTTTGTTGGGGGAGGGCAAGTTGTCGAACACGTCATCTCATCATGGGCAGCCCGGCAACCGGAAGCTACCAATCCGGGTTTGCCAGTTTGCCAGTGATGTGACCGTGTAGTACTCGTTCACATACCAGAACGTGCAGTCGTCGGTGGGATCAACGTTCATCGAGGTGTAGTCGCCCCAGCGGCTGGACGTGGTGGTCTGCGAGCCGGTTCCATCAATAATGGTCCCTTCGCCCAGAGTCATCTGGCCGAGCGGGTCCTTCTTCAGGCGGCCGGTGTAGCGTATGCCGGGGAAAACGTCGGTGGCGTTCGATACGCTATAACCCAGAGCCATGTTGCCCTTACGATCCTGGGCGATGCTTCCCATCCAACGGTGCACGCCATCATCGGGAGCATACGTGCCCTGTTGAAACAGCGAGTACCCACTGCCGTCTTTCCGGACTTCATACCAGCGAACGCCAGCCACTCCGGGCGCCGCCTCCACCGATTGGTTCGTCACCATCGAGGCGAACGTTCCAAACCTGCGGAAAGCGAGTCGCCAAGTTACGCGCTGCCGGTAGGAAAGGATGTCGAGAAATCGGGCCGGATCGGTGATTCCCGGTTGTGGGATGCAGTCGCGGGCACCCGGGGAACATGGAAACACCGAATCAAAGGATGCCACTGGGATCTGTGTGGCAAGGTTAATCGAAGCGATTGGGACTCCTCTCCATTTAACCGAGAACTCCCAGATGTTTAGAGCATCGAACGGCGCACCATACGGACCGCCGTCGTCCATACTTCCGACAATTGGTGCGGCAGTAGTGGACGATGGCAAATGATGCCCGTCCAAGTCCGCGGGCAACAAACCATCGCCCATCAGGTAGATCGGAATCACGGCAGAGTCGAGGAAGAACTTCACCGAACGGGCATTCGGATCGCCCGCGATCATCTTGTCCTTTTCCAGACCGTACACGCTGATGCCGTACTCGCCATTGGGCCCGAAGTCACGCGAGGTCAGCAGGTAAGTCTTCGGCCAGTTTCCGTATTTCGGGTAGTCCGGGAAAAACTCCCCCGCCGAGAACGCGTAACGGAAGTAGGCCCCGGTCGGGTCGGACGTCTGCGAGATCGCGACGCAGTTGTAGTAGATGGGACCGCGCGTGGTGAACTGGCTGAGCAGCCAGCGGTCGGTGAGGTGATCGTAGAGCACGACCGGGTCGCCCGAAAGGTCCGTGCAGTCATCAATCGCAAACCCTGCCCACAGATCGCCGAGTTGCGTTGGCCCGGCCAGCAGGTTGCCTGATTTGTCGTAAACGGCGAACACCAGATTCACCATCTCGACATAGTGGTTCGGACCCACTTCGCCGATCGGATCCGGCGGCGCAACCAGAAAGGGGTTATTGACGTTGGATAGTCCTTCAAAGGTCAGCAACGGGCTGGGGATGTTGGTGGCAAGAGTTCCCAGCCGGGTGGTGGTGCGCTGGACGGCAGCGTCGCCCGAAAACCCGCGATCTTTCGCAACGACTCCACCTTCCGGCCGTATTTCCCGCTCGCCGGGCGTGGAAAACAGCGTGAGAGGAACGGACAGCGGTAAGTCCCGCATCGCAGGTGATACATCGAACGCCACCGCCGTCGAAGACTTTGCAACTGGAGCTTTGAAGCTCGGCCGCCCGGCTTGCGCAGCAGAGGCTGAAAGGACGCCGGTCAGGATGACTAGCAACACTAACTTCGCGGCACGCGCGAAATCGCGACGAGTATTCATGTGAAATTCCCTCCACGGAACCAGGGTGAAATTACGGGAGTATTCTTGGGGGACCCCGATCGGACCAGCCGATCTACTAGCGCGGATAGTACATGCGAGGCGGGTCCGTGTCTACGGCCTTAGGCCCCTTTTCTGGGCTTTTCAGAAGGACGATTCAAACCTCGACTGGAAGACAGCGGGGGACAACTTCGACATAACAGTTCTTGCGCTCGTCTGGACGAACTTGCTGAGCTGGCGCCTCGGCGACTGCAATCGGGGAAATATCGATGCAAATTCCCTGTCCCGCGCCAAGCTGGCGGAGTTGAAGCGGGCGTTGTGGAGGGCGCTGGGGTTGGACTA
>Ga0302175_10000363_pt1 | contig 15333 bp, 17 predicted proteins | sample I_Fen_N3_3_FD_198791 | JGI IMG/M metagenome (GOLD analysis project Ga0302175, IMG submission 198791) | Peat permafrost microbial communities from Stordalen Mire near Abisko, Sweden - I_Fen_N3_3 | ecosystem: Environmental > Terrestrial > Soil > Wetlands > Permafrost | place: Sweden: Abisko... | reverse complement strand
CTCCTTAAAAACGAGAAAAGCTCCGTATTGATAATAATGTCTTATAAACAATCAGTTACGATCATAGGTAGTGATTTTACGGTTGAGTCGGAGCGTGGACACACCTTCGTAAATAAGAAAGCGTTGTGAATCGCCCCGGGTTTCGTAGACACCTCCATGCCTTAAACTGAGGCCAATCAGGAGGTGCCATGAGCAACCCACGTTATCCCGAAGAATTCAAAATCCAAGCGGTCAATCAAGTGACCGAAAAGAAGCTGCCTGTCGCTGATGTGGCGGCGCGTCTTGGCGTGTCGACGCATAGCCTCTATGCCTGGATAAAGCGTTACAGCAAACCTCAGGCAGAACGGCAGCAAGACGATGATCAGCACGCGGAACTGAGGCGTCTGCGAGCCGAACTCAAGCGGGTCACCGAAGAGCGAGACATCTTAAAAAAGGCCGCCGCGTACTTTGCCAAGGAGTGCGGTTGAAGTACGCCTTTATCAAGCAGCGAGCGGGCGACTATTCCATTCGGCGGCTTTGCCTGACGCTGAAAGTCCATCCCAGTGGTTATTACGCTTGGTTGTCTGAGCCGCAATCTGCACGCGCTAAAGACGACCAACGATTGCTGGGTTTGATCAAGCATTCATGGCTGGAGAGCGGCGGTGTTTATGGCTATCGCAAAATTCATGACGATCTGCGCGAGGTCGGTGAGGATTGTGGTCGGCATCGTGTGGCGAGGCTGATGCGTCTTGAAGGTTTGCGCTCTCAGACAGGGTATCGACGCCGCCCTGGCAAGTACGGCGGTAAGCCAGCGGTCGCCTCACCCAATTTGCTGAAGCGCCAGTTTGATGTCGTAGAACCCAACAAAGTTTGGGTCACCGACATCACCTACATTCGCACGTATGAAGGCTGGCTGTATTTGGCGGTCGTGCTGGATCTGTTTTCTCGTCAGGTCGTCGGCTGGTCAATGAAATCGCAGATGACCAGTGATTTGGCCATTGATGCGTTATTGATGGCGGTTTGGAGGCGAAAACCGAAACAGGAGGTGATGGTTCACTCCGACCAGGGCAGCCAGTACAGCAGCTCCGATTGGCGCAGTTTTTTGAAAGCGAACAATTTGGTTGCCAGCATGAGTCGCCGAGGCAACTGTTATGACAACGCCGTGGCCGAGAGCTTTTTCCAGCTTCTAAAGCGGGAACGGATCAAGCGGAAAATCTATTCCACGCGCGAAGATGCTCGTAGTGATGTGTTCGATTACATCGAGATGTTCTACAACGCAAAACGCCGGCATGGTTTCAACAATCAACTGTCACCGGTAGAGTTTGAAAAGCGTTACGCAATGAGCTTGCAAGGTGTCTAGAGAATCCGGGGCGATTCAGTCGACTGATTAGACCGGGACGGTTACGCTGGCGTTTTAGCATGCACGGAAGAGCGTATGACAGAGGTGTACCAAGGAAGCTGTTTATGTGCCGCTGTCCGTTATGAGCTATCCACCACACCGCAAACAGTGAGTCATTGTCATTGCAGCCAGTGTCGCAAAGGTCATGGGGCGGCATTTGCTTCTTACGGCAGCGTTCCGTGCAGCGCGCTGCAAATACTTTGCGGCGCCATCCATATCAAAACCTATGCATCTTCAACGACGGTATCACGCGAGTTCTGCGTGCAGTGTGGTTCGGCCTTGTTCTGGTCACGGTCTCAAGGCGAGTTTGCCAGTTGGGTTTCAATAGCATTGGGTACGCTCGATACGCCGTTTTTCCCTCTAAAGCAGAAACACATTCATCTCGACTCCGCAGCTCACTGGTACATCCCAACCACCCCATGCCCTCCAGTTGATTGAAGTCTTCTGGGCGAAAGTTGCCTGTCGCTCTGACCCCTTGTTGTTGACCGATATAGGCATTGACGTAAAATCGCCACCCCCAAAAAATCAGCGTGCATAGCGAGAAGGAGCTTCGATGCAACGGGTGATGATTGTTGGTCAACCTGGGTCTGGCAAAAGCACTTTGGCGCGCGAGCTTGGTCAGCGCACGGGCTTGCCGGTCGTTCATATCGACACTATTCACTGGCAGCCAGGTTGGATAGAACGAAGCCGAGACGAGAAGACGCAGCTTTGTCTCGAGGTCGAGGCTCGTGATTGCTGGATATTCGAAGGGGGCCATTCGGCCACTTGGGAAAATCGGATGGCCCGTGCAGATCTTTTAATTTGGATTGATCGTTCGGCGACGCTTCGATTCTTGCGCGTACTGCGCAGAACGCTGCTCCAACGGGGTCAATCTCGTCCTGACTTGCCCGAGAGCTGCCCCGAACTGCTGGCGAACCTGCCGGAGTTTTTTAGATTCATGTGGCGGACGAAAAAAACAGCGCGAGCAAAGATGCAGCAACTCGTGGCAACTGCACCATCAACCTGCCGCGTGGTTTATCTGCGGTCTAATCGAGAGGCCAGGATGTTTATCGCGAGTATTGAAAACTCGGCTGGCCAGGGTCCGCGAGATTGATCGACGGCTGACTGCTTCTCTACGGAAGCTGCCGATCACGAACTCGCGTTGAGACGGGTTAGGGGAGGGGTCTATTTATTCCTAAAGAAAATCGTCGAGTCTTCGTAAAGTGAGTCACAAAGACTCAGCGATCAACCGAGTTGGTAGAAGGTTAGCTGCCCGCTCCGGCCCCCTCCCGTTCCATCAACTTACCCACCAACAAAACCCCCAATTCACTCAACGGGTGAATCGCCAACGCCACATCCCGTTGCTTCCCGGTCAGCTCATCCGACAGGTCAAGCAACAACGCAGTAACCGAAGAAAAGGTTTCATAGCTATTAGCAATCAACACTTCACTGCTGGCATCGTCAGCAACGCTGAACAGCGTCGTCGTGTGCGGGGGAGGCGCCTACAGCGGTTCTGCCCCCGCGTCGAGGTAGTGATCAATCGCACGATGCGCCGCCTGATTCAGTTTCAGGTCGGGACCGTTCCTCAGCCTTGCACCCGTGGTGGTGTGGAGTCGGATACTGGCGTTTCTGGTTCGTCAGCGAGTTGCATGGCCGACAGCGCTTTCAGCTTGTGATGGGGGCCGGTGAAGCGTGTGTCGCCATCCAGTACCGTGAGCGTGATCCGTTCTGAAACGCACCGATGGAATGGGGTGAACATGCGTTTTTTTGGGTAGTAAACGCCTTCCGACGTCTCGGAATATTTTAAGGCGAGCATCGCTTTTTGCAGTGCAGCGGGGCTGATACGACTGGCAACGTGCCACTCGGCAAGTGCGGCGTCGCGGTACATGCTGTAAGTCCGCCCTATGCATGCGCCCAGGGTGCCACCGTAAAGGACGTTGCTCTTGAATGTGTCGGTTATGCCCATGATGTGTGCAGCAAACAGCAGAATGGCCGTCGCTACAAAACAGAGGAGGATGCTTTCCAGTAGTGCCAATGCCTTGTAAGGGTCGGCGGCCAGTTGGTCTTTGAGCTTAAGTCGGGTGATGGCAGTGTCGGCGTGTTTTGGCGCGTTGGTGTTAAGCGGTTTCAAGCGTTACCCCTCCTGGGTTGAGTTTTCCTGATCGAGAACAACTCGCATTCTACGTAAAGTGAAGCGGCCATCCCCGTTTTTGCTCGATTCAACTTGGTATTTCCCAACATCCCCCCATAACTACCTCTGTCTCCATTAACCGCAAGGACAAACCATGACCAACCCAACCGAAACCGCCATCCTCGCCGGCGGCTGCTTCTGGGGCATGCAAGACCTGTTGCGACGCTACCCCGGTGTGCTGCACACGCGAGTCGGCTACACCGGTGGCGATGTGCCGAATGCCACCTATCGCAACCATGGCAACCATGCTGAGGCGATTGAAATCGTGTTTGACCCGGCGGTGATTTCCTACCGGCAGATTCTTGAGTTCTTTTTCCAGATCCATGACCCCAGCACGCCGAATCGGCAGGGCAATGATCTTGGGCGGAGCTATCGTTCGGCGATTTACTACCTGAGCGAACAGCAAAGGGATATTGCCGAAGATACCGCGGCTGATGTGGATGCCTCCAAGCTGTGGCCGGGGCGTGTGGTCACGGAAATTGAACCCGCCAGGGAGTTTTGGGAGGCGGAGCCGGAGCATCAGGATTATCTGGAGCGGATACCGAACGGGTATACCTGCCATTTCATCCGGCCGAATTGGAAGTTGCCCAAGCGGGCGTGAGCGTGAGTAGTGCCGGGGTGGAAGGTCGCGACAGGGGAGAACGGCCTCACCCCCTATTCCTCATTTCCTTTCTTTTGCCTTGAAGCTACTGCCCGCCTTCTAGAGCATCCTCGCGTTTGGCTAGAAAGGATGCGTGCGATGAAGTTCGAAGGGACGTTCCAATGCATGGGCAATCACGGGATCGTGTTCAACGTCTCGCAGATCACCCTTACCGACAGCGAACGTGGACGCCTGCGCGAGCTGCATTTTGGCGAGGCGAAAAGTGCCCACTACGAGGTCAACAGCAAGGTCGTCGAGGTGTACGACAAGATGTTGGCCAAGACCCTGCCGTGCGTGATGATGATCGGCACTCCAAGCCACTGACGCGGCAACAGGGTGACGCCCTCAATGCCCAGCGCACCAAGATTGCTAACCTGGCCGCCAGTGCCTTCGCTGGCGCCACTTCTGCTGTGGCTTCTCCTTACGGGTGTTCCTGTCGGAGCGGGTGTGCGCATGTATGCCAATGAAATCCTGCCCACCTATCATGCCGGCGACGTACTGGTCAGCATTGAGGCGCAGGTCAACGGCGGCATTGGTCCGCAACGCAGCGCCTCGACCCTGATCATCAAAACCTGACTGGAGAAGCACATGTCCGACATTACTCAGCTGGTCCTGGCCCTGGTGCTGTTTTTTCTGCTCGATCGGTTTGTTAAACCGTACCTGCTGCGCAAGTGGCTGGGGATGCTGCTGGTGGTGGCGGAGGCGGTCGGCTGCATGGCGGCAAGCCAGGTCCGCCTAGGGGGGGCTGACCTGGGGTTGCTGTCGATCTTTGCGGTTGCGCTGGGGGTGGGATTGTTCCTGAAGCGACGGCGTTATCGGGGTCAGCATCCCTGATGCCTGACCCCTGGAGCCCTCAGGTTATGGCCATTTAGGCATAGCGATGGTTGCTGCTGCGTCTCGCCTTTCTAATGCGTTGGGCAAGTGCCATGGCCTTTCAGAATGGCTAAGTCCGATTTACTCAAATCCCTTCTTTCATACATTACCGCTCAGGCCGCGTCGTTCTACGAGCGGCAGGGCGAGGGAGAACTGGGTTTCGCTGTCAAGCAGACTGCGCACCAACGCCGTGCCCTCTTCGCGTTGCAGGTCGCGCTGGATCATCAGGCGTTCGAGTTCGACGCCGAGCAGGCCCACCAGTGAGCGCACCAGCGTGGCGTCATAGCTTGTACGGCTAATGATCAGGTGGGTACGGCTGCGGCCGGCGAGGGGGATGCGTTCGACGTGCTCGGTGTCTTGGGTGGCCGTCGATCGGGTCTCGACAATAGTGACACCGCTGACGGCGTCTTCGATGCCCAGTTCCAGGCCAAGGGTGCTTGCCAGGATCGCCAGGCGACCGGCCATGTCTGGGGCTTTGCGCAGCGCTACGGCATAGGTCAGGAACACCCGTTCGCTGGCATTGAAGCGGTCGCGCTGGGCCTGCAGCACGCTTTCGATCACGTAGTGGGAGAGTTTGACGAATTCGAGTTCGAAGCTGGCCAGCAGGATCGGAGACATAAGGCGGTCGGCAGCTTTGAGCATCTGGCGCGACAGCTTCGGCGCATCATGCCGGGGGGCGAGCATCCGTTAAGTCTCATTGTCAGGTCGTGCCAGCGCATGCGCGTGACCCGCGGATGATCCCGCTAAACTGTGTGCTCACTCCAGCGTGATGTGTGGCCCGATTGGGAGGGTTGATCCGGGGTTCTAGCGCGGTGTGGTTTAGCGAGGCGCCGAAGTGAGCACAACCCTTGAAAAACACCGAGGCTCCCTGTGGGAGGGGGCTTGCTCCCGATAGCGGAGTGTCAGTCGATACATTTCTGGCTGACACACCGCAATCGGGAGCAAGCCCCCTCCCACATTGGATTGATTGTGTTTTGGAGGTCGGGCCTCCCTTAGAACCCAGCTCTTCAGCGCACCAGGCAAGGCTGCTTGTTGTTAAAATTCCACCCCGGAATCAAAAATTGCATCGCCACGCTGTCATCCCGCGCGCCAAGGCCCATGCCTTTGTACACCTCGTGCGCCTTGGCCACGGCGTCCATGTCGATGTCCACGCCCAGGCCAGGCTTGGCCGGCACCTTCACATAACCGCCTTCGATTTTCAGCGGCTCCTTGGTCAGGCGCTGGCCGTCCTGCCAGATCCAGTGGGTGTCGATGGCGGTGATGTCGCCCGGTGCGGCGGCGGCCACTTGGGTGAACATCGCCAGGGAAATGTCGAAGTGGTTGTTGGAGTGCGATCCCCAGGTCAGGCCCCAGTCGTTGCACATCTGCGCAACGCGCACGGAGCCCTGCATGGTCCAGAAGTGTGGATCGGCCAGGGGGATGTCCACCGATTGCAACTGGATCGCGTGGCCCATTTCGCGCCAGTCGGTGGCGATCATGTTGGTGGCGGTTTTCAGGCCTGTGGCGCGACGGAATTCAGCCATGACTTCGCGGCCCGAGTAACCATTTTCGGCGCCGCAGGGGTCTTCGGCGTAGGCGAGCACGTGGTGTTGATCGCGGCATAGGCGGATGGCTTCTTTGAGCGACCAGGCGCCGTTCGGGTCCAGCGTGATGCGTGCATCGGGGAAGCGTTCGGCGAGGGCGGTGACGGCTTCGATTTCTTCGTCGCCGCTTAAAACGCCGCCCTTGAGTTTGAAGTCGTTAAAGCCGTATTTGGCTTTGGCGGCTTCGGCCAGGCGCACCACGGCTTCGGCCGTCAGGGCTTTTTCATGGCGCAGGCGGAACCACTCGTCGTCACTGTCGGCCTCGTTGCGGTAGGCCAGGTCGGTGGCGTTGCGGTCGCCCACATAGAACAGATAGCCGAGCATCTTCACCGCGTCACGCTGCTGGCCCTCGCCGAGCAATGCGGCCACCGGCACTTCGAGGAACTGCCCCAGCAGGTCGAGCAGGGCGGCCTCCATCGCGGTGACGGCATGGATGGTGATGCGCAGGTCAAAGGTTTGCAGGCCACGACCAGCCGAATCCCGTGAGGCAAACGTGCTGCGCATTTGGTTGAGGATGCGTTGGTATTGGCCGATGGGTTGGCCGATCACCAGGCTGCGGGCGTCTTCCAGGGTTTCGCGGATGCGTTCGCCACCGGGCACTTCACCAACGCCGGTGTTGCCCGAGCTGTCCTTGAGAATCACGATGTTGCGGGTAAAAAACGGCCCGTGGGCGCCGCTGAGGTTGAGCAGCATGCTGTCGTGGCCGGCGACGGGGATGACCTGGAAGTGGGTGACGACTGGAGTATTCATGGCAAATTCCTAAAGAGGCTCAAAGAGGTTTGCTGAGGGTCGCGCCGGTTGGCGCTGCGTCTGGCGACGTCAATGGGGCAGAGGGCGCGGTCTTGGCGAAAAACACCAGGATCGCCGCCAGCACTGAGGTACCGGCCAGGCCGTAGAGGCCGCCTTGGATCGAGCCGGTGGTCTGCTCCAGAAAGCCGAAAGTGGTCGGCGCAACGAAGCCGCCTAGGTTGCCGACGGAGTTGATCAGCGCGATCACGGCAGCGGCAATGCGTACATCCAGATAACCCTGTGGGATCGGCCAGAACAGCGAAGACGCCGACTTGAACCCGATGGCCGCAAAGCAGATCGCCACAAAGGCAAACACTGGCCCGCCGGTGGTGGACATGAACATGCCGGCCGCTGCAATCAACAGCGCCGCCGCGACCCAGGCCTGTTGGAACTTGAACTTGCCCGACAGCGATGCGAAGGCATACATGGCGATGATCGAGATCAGCCACGGAATCGAGTTGAAGAAGCCCACCTGCACATCACTCAAGTCACCCATCTTTTTGATGATGCTCGGCAGCCAGAATGTCGCCGCGTAAATGGTCAGTTGGATGCAGAAGTACAGGGCGCAGAACAGCAGGATCTGGCGGTCCTTGAGCAGCTTGCCAAGGGTCGGTTTGACGCTGGTCAGCGCCTCACGCTGGCGTTGCTCCTCGTCGATGGCGCCGACCAGTGCGTCCTGTTCTTCGCGAGTCATCCATTTGGCGTCGTGGGGCTTGGAGTCCAGCGAGAACCACACGAAGAAACCGATCACCATCGAGGCCAGGCCTTCGATGGCGAACATCCATTGCCAGCCGTGGAAGCCAAAGCCTTCGATCTGCAATAGCACACCCGACAGCGGGCCAGAGATCAACGAGGCCACCGCCGAGCCGCTGAGGAAAATCGCAATGGCTTTACCGCGCTCTGCGCCCGGCAACCAGCGTGTGAAGTAGTAGATCACTCCAGGGAAGAAGCCAGCTTCGGCCACGCCCAGCAGAAAGCGCAGGATGTAGAAGTGGGTTTCGTTTTGGATGAAGGCCATCATCGTCGCGACGATGCCCCAGGTGAACATGATGCGGGTCAGCCAGATACGCGCGCCGACTTTTTGCAGCAGCATGTTGGAGGGCACTTCGAACAGGGCATAACCGATGAAGAACAGCCCGGCACCGAACCCATAGGCCGCTGCGCCGATGCCCAAGTCGTGCTCCATGTGCGTGCGCACAAAGCCGATATTGACCCGGTCGATATAGTTGAGGATGAACATGATCACGAACAGTGGGAGCACATGGCTCTTCACTTTGCGCACGGCGCGCGCGAGGACCGGATCACTGTGTGGAGCGGCAGATGCATGGCTTGAATTGTTCACAATTCAAAACTCCCCCTGATTATTTTTATGCGGGTTTGCGTGTTTTGTTGATAGACATCATACAAGTGGATTTCTGGAATTCGCAATCCAGTGATTGATGTTTTTGTGTTTATAAGGTCGTTGCTGGAATGATTTTTTTGTTATTGGCCAATGTTTATTGGGGTTTTTCCCGGTTGGAGGGGTTGAAATGACTCCGTATCTAAGGTGCCGGTCACCGTGGCGCGATCCCGTCTTCAGATTAGTTGTCATACAAGCTGGATGGTTTTTAAATCAACCTCGGCGGCGTCCTTTGTCTGGGTGTTAAGCTCGCTCCAGCCCAACCCCGTGGACTTGCAGTAATGCCCAATGAAACCCCAACCCCCGTGCGTAAACGCTCCACCAACCTGGCCCAGGGCGTGGTCGACGCCCTGACCCAGCGCATCCTGCTCGGTCAGTTGAAACCCGGCGAAAAGCTGCCGTCGGAATCCACCATCGTGCTGGCGCATGGCGTCAGCCGGACGGTGGTGCGCGAGGCGCTCTCCAAGTTGCAGGCGTCGGGGCTGGTAGAGACGCGTCACGGCATCGGCACCTTTGTGCTGGAGCAGAGCGCCCAACAAGGCTTGCGCCTGCATGTGGACACGGTCGCCAGCGTGCGCAACATGTTGGAACTGCGCCTGGGCCTGGAGGTGCAAGCGGTGGCGCTGGCTGCACTGCGTCGCACCGATGCTCAACTGGCACGCATGCGCGAAGCACTGGACGACTACCAGGCTTCTCTCGCCAACAACGACAGCTGCGTGGAAGAGGACAAACGCTTCCACCAACAGATCGCCGAAGCCACCGGCAATACCTTCTTCACCGAAATCATGTTGCACCTGGGTAATGCGATGATTCCGCGCACTCAGGTGAAGGTGGACGAACGTGGAGGGGCGGACTTTGCCAAACTCGGGCAATTGGCGAACCTGGAGCATGAGGCGATTTTCAATGCGATCAAACGCCAGGATCCGGACGCCGCACGCGCCGCCATGGTGTTGCATCTGACTAACAGCCGGGATCGATTTTCCGGGGAATGATAAGGAACACAGGTTGAACGAACACACCTTGTCCATGCGCCTGGAGCGCGTGGCAGCGCATGTGCCGAATGGCGCGCGTCTGGCCGATATCGGCTCGGACCATGCCTATCTGCCGGTGGCGTTAGTGCGCCGCGGCGTGATCGACGCGGCGCTGGCGGGAGAGGTCGCGACCACACCGTTCCAGGCAGCCGAACGGACCGTGCGTGACAATGGCCTGGAGCAGCAGATTACTGTGCGCCTGGCCGATGGCTTGGCGGCCATCGAGGCGCGTGACGGCATCACGGCCATCAGCCTCTGCGGCATGGGCGGCGAGACGATCCGCGACATTCTTGAGGCCGGCAAAGCCCACCTGAGCGGCTTTGAGCGCCTGATCCTGCAACCCAATGGCGGTGAGCAACCGCTGCGCCTTTGGTTAATGCGCAATGGCTATCGCATCGTCAGCGAAGAGCTGTTGCATGAAAACCGCTTTTACTACGAAATCATCGTCGCTGAGCGCGCAGACCCTGTGGTGTATACCGCCGAACAACTGTTCTTCGGCCCGTTATTGATGCAGGCCCGTAGCCCGGTGTTTTTGGCCAAGTGGCAGCGCGCGTTACGCCTGAGGCAGAAGACCTTGGCTGCCTTTGAGCGTGCGCAGGCGGTGCCCGAGGCGAAGCTCCAAGAGATTAGCCAGCAGATCCGGTGGATGCTCACACTGCTGGCTTGATACACACCCATTCAACCGTGATAAATCAGGAACCCCGCAATGGCAGACGCTACCGACCACGCCTTCTACGATCGCGCCGACGCGCACATCGAACTGTCGAACGAACAGCTGAAAACCTTCGAAGACCTCGGCCAAGTCAGCGCTTCAATGATGTTCGGCACGACGCGGTTCAACGCCTGGGCGTGCGCACGCAACTTCAAGTCCGGTGAGCACATGGCCGAGGAGCGCGAGGCGATGCTTAAGTATTTTTGTGATCAGTATCGCTTGATGCTTGAGGACAATCTGGACGATCACATCAAGAACTTCAGTCGCTACATGCAGGCCAAATAGTCATTGCTCACTGCCTCTCACATAAAGCGCGGCGCCCTTCAAGTTTGGCTGGTTTGCGGCCGATAGGATGCCTGTGAATAAAGGTGTTCTGGACTGCACCTGGGCCAGTCGTCTCCGGCGGTTACAGCAGTCTTGCCAACACTGAGTGCTTTTGCCCCATTTTCGAGCACTCCATCGGCTCCAAAAGCGTGCCGCCCGCCCTGTTTCAGGGCTGTTGTTCGGCGGCCCGTATCTTGCTAGAGCCAAGCTAATCAATGACATGGCACTTTGCCGTTAGTCATTTCACGGCTTGGCCCACCGTGCACCACGTGGGTTGTTTGAGGGAGTAGTCGGACATGCACAGCTTGTTATCACCCGGTATCCGCCTGCTCGGACGTATGGGGTTTGCGCGCAAATTCCAAGTGTTGTTTTTCCTGTTCATGCTGCCCCTGGCTGGGAGCCTCTGGATGATCGGCCAGGACTATCGCGATAAATTAGGCGTGATTTCCACCGAGCAGTCCGGCGTGCGCCAACTGTTGGCCCTGGATGCACTGGACGGTCAATTGACGGCTCAGCGCAACTTGGCTGCGCGTTGGAAAGCGGCGGACATCCTGCACGCGCCGACGCCGGCGGCGAAGGCGGCGATGGACAAGGTCGATACGAATTTCCCGCTGATCCAGCAAAGCCTGCAAGCCTTGGGCGATGAGCTCAAAGCGCAGAACGCCAGCGCCGACATCCTCGCGCGCTACGAGGCGTTGCAGGCCACCGTCAAAGGCATGGACTCCGCTTCGCTGCGCACCGTGGGTTGGTGGCCGGATGGCTACGACCGTTTCACCTCGGCGCTGAGCGCGATGCAAACCCTGCGCGAACAGATCACCCTGGACGCCGGGCTGATCCTCGATCCCTGGCTGGAAACCTACATGCTCATGCAGATGGGCACACAGCAGACGCCAGACTTGATCGAGCGTATCGGTCGTATGGCGGGCGTCGGGCAGTCGTCCATTGCTTCGGGGCAGTTCACCTTGCAAAGCCGTTTGCAGATGCGCGACCTGCGCAGCCGCATTGGCGACGCGCGCGACCAGTTGGCCAAGGCGGCGGCTGCGCTCAAGGCCAAGCAATTCGACGGCATGGAGCCCTGGACTGCGCAGTACGACAACAGCCTGCAACTGTTGGATAACGAGCTTAAAGTGCTGGACGACGGCGTCTTCGGCGGCACCATCAAGCTCGATACCGCCGGTTTCGAGCGCAGTGTCGACGCCATGCTCGGTTCGCTCAGCGCACTGCGCGTGCAGTCGCTGACCTCCCTGGACGAGCGCTTGAGCTACTACCACCGCAACGCGAACGAGCGCTTCATTCCTCTGGCGATGACCTTCGGCGTGCTGGCCCTGGCCGCGCTGTACCTGTTCATGTGCCTGCAAGCCTCCATACAGCGCAGCGCAAGAGGCATCACCACCCTGGCCGAATCCTTGCGCGACGGTAACCTGTGCGTCGAAGTGGCGGTGGAAGGGCGGGACGAGCTGGCACTGATCAGCACCGCGCTGAACGTGGCGGTGGTGCAATTGCGCACCAGCCTGCTGGGGGTCAACCACGAAACCCAGCAACTCGGCTCGGCGGTCCTCACCCTCAATTCGCAATCGGGCAGCACCCTCAGCGAAGTCGAAGACCAGCAGCATCAAATCAGCCAGATCGCCGCCGCCGCTACGCAGTTGGCCGCGACGTCCATGGGCGTCGCCAGAAGCTGTGAACAAGCGTCGGGCAGTGCCCAGCAAACACGACGCATCGCCGAAGACAGCAGCCGCGACAGCCAACGCACTACGGCCAGCATCCAGCAACTCAACCAACGCCTTACCGATACGGCTGATGCTTTGCAGCAAGTCAGTCAGCAGGGGCAGCAGATTCAGTCGGTGGTCGACACCATTCGCGGCATCGCCGAGCAGACCAACCTGCTCGCACTCAACGCGGCCATCGAAGCAGCTCGCGCCGGCGAGCAGGGCAGGGGCTTTGCGGTGGTGGCCGATGAAGTGCGCAGTCTGTCCCAACGCACCCAGGCCTCCACGGCGCAGATCGCCGGCACCGTCGACAGCCTGCGCGCGACCGTGAGCCAGGCCGTTACGCTGATGGGCGCCGCGTGCGAGCAAGCATTGACCGACGCCGAGTCCGTCACCGGCCTGGGCACGCGCTTGGGCGAGATTGCCGGCGCGGTGCAGAACGTCACCGACACCCTGGCGCAGATCGCCACCGCGGTGGAAGAGCAAGCGGCGACGGCGGACGAAGTGAGCGGCAACATCCAGCAAGTCGATCAGGCGGCAGGACGTTTGCTGGATGGCGCGCGAGCGGTCAACCGGGCGGCGGACACCTTGAGCAAGGGCAGCCAGGCGTTGAGTGACAACACCGCGCGGTTTCGTTTGAGCTGAGTGCTATTTGGCTGCGGTGCGCAGGACTTCAATCCACAGCGCACCTTTGCCTGAAGCCGCCTCACCCACGCGCTTCAAAGCACCTGCGCCGCTGACCGCGTAGGTACCGACCTTGTCGCTTTTCTCGCCGGTCACTAGCAACCATTGGCCATTGGGAGAGAAGGCGATATTGCGCGGTTGTTTCTCTTCGACCGGGTAGTTGTCGAGAAACGTCAGGCCACCCGTAGCCGCATCCACCGCAAACGCCGACACCGAGCTGCTGGTGCGCTCGCTCATCAGCAGTAGGGTGCCATCCGGCGACAGGCGCAGGTCGGCGGCCCAGATGCGGGGCGTTGGGTCGTCCTTCAAATCATTGTTGCGCGCGTCCCGCACTTCGCCGTGGGCCAGTTTCAAACGCGCTGGAATGCCATTGGCTACGCCGATCTGCGTCAGCGCGCCGGTGCTGTCGTCAATGGAAAATGCAGTGACGGTGCCGCTCATTTCGCCGACCACATACAGGTATTTACCGTTGGCTGAAAACGCCAAGTGCCGAGGCCCGGTGTTGGCCGGCACGCTCACGTAGCCGGTGCCGATCGGCGTGAGTGCGCCGGTGTTTGCCTCGAAGCGATATTGCAGCACGTGGTCGTTGCCCAAGTTGCCGGCGTAGGCAAAGCGATTGCTGGGGTCGGTGCGCAGGGAGTGCGCGTGGGGGCCGGTCTTGTAGGTGAGGATCGGCTCGGGCTTATCGACGGGCTGCACACTGAGGGTGTCGGCCCCGTAAGAGGCCGCGAGCAGATAACGTCCGGCGCGGTCGGTGGCCAGGTAGGCCATGCTTTCTGCCAGCGGGGCCTTGGAGCGTGGCGTCAACCGCCCGCTGGCTGGATCAATGCTGAAGCTCTGCACCTGAAACGGCTTGACCCGCAACGCGGCATACAAGGTTTTACCGTCGGGGCTCAGGGCCATGGGGTTGACCTGATCACCGGCTGTTACCTGGTCAACCAGGCTCAACGCGCCGTTGCTCTCGTCCAGCCGGTACTGGGAAATCAAGCCATCGCCGGGGCTGGAAATGTACGCGAAGGTCGCAGCTTTGGCGTGTGCACTGAGTCCGCAGGCAATGGCGGCGGCCATGAGGAGGGGTTTATTCACGAGTGAGCCTTTATTGTTATGTTTGTGATCAGTCATCGTATGACTGTATTTCTGTCTCCGCAATAGTTGGTTTTTGGGCTCACTTGGCTGTGTCTCTTGCGACGCACCGGTATGCCTGACCCACAGGGTTACATGTGGTCAACAAGTGACAGTTGCTCGTCCCCTGCGGCTCGCTAGCGTTAAGGCTCTTCAGGCATTTCACGTAGAGCAGCGGATGCGCCCCACACCTCAATCACACCGTCTGCGTCACGGCCGTTACTCGGAACACGGTCGCAGCTACCTCATCACCGCCGTGGTTCATCAGCGCCAGCGCTTATTCACTGACCTTTACCTGGGGCGCCTGCTGGTTGCCGAATTCCGGCAGGCTCATGAACTGGGACTGGTCGATTCACTGGCCTGGGTCGTCATGCCTGACCACATTCACTGGTTGTTTGAGTTGAAGCAAAAGGCGTTGTCAGACGTGGTGCGACGTATTAAGTCGCGCAGTACGCTGGTCATTAACCAGCGTCGTCAAAGTAAAGAGCGTGTTTGGCAACCCGGCTATCACGATAGGGCGGTGCGTGCGGACGATGATCTTCGCAAGATGGCGCGTTACATCATTGCCAACCCTTTACGAGCCGGCCTGGTGGAGCGGGTGGGGGATTATTCGTTGTGGGATGCGGCGTGGCTATGAATAAGAGGGGAGAATTCTGTGTTTGGCAGACTTCCCTGGTGAGCAGGTTTTTGTGGTGGGCAGGCTTCTCTGGTGAGCAGGTTTCTGTAGTGAGCAGGCTTCTTATTGAGTGGTTTTTGTAGTGAGCAGGCTTCTTATTGAGTGGTTTTTGTAGTGAGCAGGCTTCTTACAGTGAGCAGTGGCTTTTGTGGTGAGCGGGCTTGCCCCGCGCTGGGCTGCGAAGCAGCCCTAAAACCTGCCGGCGCGATCTATCTGACGAAACGCGGTGTTCTTGATGGGGCC
>Ga0302175_10000361_pt1 | contig 15548 bp, 10 predicted proteins | sample I_Fen_N3_3_FD_198791 | JGI IMG/M metagenome (GOLD analysis project Ga0302175, IMG submission 198791) | Peat permafrost microbial communities from Stordalen Mire near Abisko, Sweden - I_Fen_N3_3 | ecosystem: Environmental > Terrestrial > Soil > Wetlands > Permafrost | place: Sweden: Abisko... | reverse complement strand
AAATACCGGCTACACTCCTTAAGACAAATTAATATAAAATCACTCATCAAACTCTATTTTAAGTCAAATTATCAGATGAATGATCTCTCCGTTAAGCCAAATTATTAATATAATACGCATCCTTTAAATCAAATTATATTCCTATATGTTCATTAATTTGAGTTAGAACAGATCAAAAGATCGCTATTTTCTGAAAAACAGATAAATCCCTTTATCTCTGCCCCTCCAGCCTTTAGCATCGCCCCATTGCTTACTAAGCAACCAGCTCCATCCACCTGCAAGTAGAAATAAAAAATGACAATGAGTAAATTAAAGACCGTATCCAGCCTGCTGGTCGCGAGTTCTTTATTGGTTTCCGGGGTTTCCCGGGCCGGGGAAAGTTTGTTAGGCAGCAATACTGAAGGGATGCGGCACTATGTGAGTTATGGTGCTGAATATTATAAGTGGGACGAATCCGTCGATAATATGGACGGTAAATATGTTGCTGAACATGGCCCGCGCCTGCGCGTTAATTTTGGATCCAATAATTATCTCGATCTCCAGAATGGCTTATTAAAAGCCTGGGACATGAGCGTGATGTTTGGGATCGTCAATTATAAAGGCAGCACGCTTGACGATCAGGCCAATGTGGCCAACGGAACGCTGAAAGGCAAAACTTACTACACCGGTTACAGTGCCGATCTGACACGCGGCTACCGTTATCGCGCGTCAGACAGCGTCTCTTTCGATATGAAAGGTGCGCTGGGCGGGCAAGTGTGGTTGCGTAACATCCGCTCCGACGATGTCTACATCGCGTCGGAAAACCGCACGCGGGATTACACGGCGCTGGAAGTGTCGTTGCAGCCGTATGCTAAAGCCTCACTGGGCGCGAACTGGCAGATGACCGCCGATTCACGACTGAGTGTGGAAGGCGGTGCGCTGTATCCGATCAAAACCTGGACGCACAGCAATCAGGGTGATGTCTGGCTGGAGCCAAAATCGAAGCTCTCGCCGTTCACCAGCCTGACGTGGAACATCAATAAAGATGTGTTCGTCAAAGCCAGCTATGTGCACCAGAAATACGGTAAATCAGATGAGAAACAGGGTGATCTGAACGGACGTAACGTGGGCTATTACCAGCCTGCGACCACCACCTCAACACTGGGTCTGGAAGTCGGTTTCTATTTCTGATGACTCTTCTGAAAGTCTCTCTCAAGATGATTGTTGCGGTTTCTTCCACCGCAACAATCGCTTATCTTTAAGGCCTCCTTTCTCAGAGGCATACCCTTTAAATGGATCGTTTTGCTACGCTCTTTGGCGTCGTCGCCATTTTACTGTGGAGCATGAGCGTCGCGCTCACCCGCAGCCTGTCTGAATCTCTCGGCCCGTTCGGCGCTGCCGCCTCTATTTATACCGTCAGTGGGATCATGGTCTGGATGGCGGGCGGAAAGCCTTCATTGCGTGGCGAATCCGCTGCTTACCTGATTATCTGCGGCCTGTTGTTCATCTTCTATATGGTCGCGTTTTCACTGGCGATCGGTCTGGCACATAGCCGCCAGCAAACGCTGGAACTGGGGCTTATCAACTATCTGTGGCCTAGCCTGACGCTGTTATTTGCCGTGCCGTTGCTGAAGTTACGGGTACGCTGGTGGATCTGGCCGGGCGCGGTGCTGGCGTTTGCCGGCGTAATGTGGGCGATAAGCGGCGGTCACGGGCTGAATGTGCAACAGTTGCTGCGCAACGTACAGGGCAATCCGGTGGCCTACGGTCTGGCACTGGGTGCTGCGGTGTCGTGGGCGTTGTATTCCAATCTGGTGCGGGTCTTGTGCAAAGGCAAAGGCGTGCTGCCGCTGTTCCTGCTGGCGACCGGCGTGGTGCTGTGGGTGCTTTACTTCACGTATTCATCCAACCGTATCAGTCTGACATTACCGGCGATCCTCGAACTGCTGGCGATGGGCGCAGTGACGGCTGTCTCCTATCAGTGCTGGGATCTGGCGATGAAAAAAGGCAATGCCACGCTGGTAGCGGCGCTGTCGTATTTCACGCCACTGTCATCGATTTTGATCGCCGGATTGTGGCTGCAAACGCTGCCGGGTGCCAGTTTCTGGCCGGGCGTGCTGATGGTGGTCGGCGGTTCTCTGTTGTGCTGGACCGCCGCGCGGGGAAAATGACCGCTTAGCGGTAGGTGTTGATAAAGGAACGGTACTTTTCGAGGACTTGCAAAAAGTCCTCGACGCCGCAAAACGCGAGACTTTCTTCGTCGTAATAGCTCATGCCTTCTTCAATCTCATCACCGTCGAAATCCAGCTGATTAGTGCGAACCATCACTTCATCGTCGGCTAACAGCAGCGTGTATTCGTGTCCGACGATCTGTGTGTCGCGCTCGCTGCCTTTAAGTTCCGCAATCGCCGCTTCGACTTTATCCAGCACGCTCAGATCGCCCTTTACTTCCTCATTCAGCCAGTGACCAATCACTTCGTGGCCCATCGAGAACCGCACTTTGACCTCTCCGGTGATGTCGCGCAAAAAGTCGTAGTCCATGATTCAGTCCTCTGGAAAATGAAAATAAAAAAGGGAGCCGAGGCTCCCTTTCAACACTGGCGCAAATATAACGATTTAGACTGCGGTTTGGAAGATCACGCCGTCAGCTTTGTCGGTATATTCACTCAGTTTGTCGAAGTTCAGATAGCGGTAAGTATCCACCGCGGTCTTATCCACTTCCGCCATATAGCCCAGATACTCTTCCGGCGTTGGCAAACGACCCAGCAGGGACGCGATCGCCGCCAGCTCCGCAGAGGCCAGATAGACGTTAGCGCCATTACCCAGACGGTTCGGGAAGTTACGGGTTGACGTGGATACCACGGTAGAACCGTCGGCCACGCGCGCCTGGTTACCCATGCACAGTGAACAGCCAGGAATTTCAACACGTGCACCGCTCTTACCAAAGACGCTGTAATAGCCCTCTTCCGTCAGCTGCGCCGCATCCATTTTAGTCGGTGGCGCAACCCACAGACGCGTTGGCAACGCGCCTTTGTGGCTGTCCAGCAGCTTGCCAGCCGCGCGGAAGTGACCGATGTTGGTCATGCACGAACCGATGAACACTTCGTCGATCTTGCTGTTCTGAACGGAAGACAGCAGGCGTGCATCGTCCGGATCGTTTGGCGCACAAAGAATCGGCTCTTTGATCTCGGCCAGATCGATTTCGATCACCGCTGCGTACTCGGCATCTGCGTCCGCTTCCAGCAGCGTTGGATTTGCCAGCCACTCTTCCATCCCTTTGATGCGGCGTTCGATGGTACGACGATCGCCGTAACCTTCGGAAATCATCCACTTCAGCAGCACGATGTTAGAGCTCAGGTATTCTTTGATAGGTGCCTGATCGAGTTTGATCGTACAACCTGCCGCTGAACGTTCTGCGGACGCATCCGCCAGTTCAAATGCCTGTTCTACTTTCAGCTCTGGTAAGCCTTCGATTTCCAGAATACGGCCGGAGAAGAGGTTTTTCTTACCCTTTTTCTCAACGGTCAGATGACCTTCTTTAATCGCGTAATAAGGGATCGCATGCACCAGATCACGCAGGGTGATCCCCGGCTGCATTTTGCCTTTGAAACGCACCAGAACGGATTCCGGCATATCGAGAGGCATCACGCCGGTTGCTGCAGCAAACGCCACCAGACCAGAACCCGCAGGGAAGGAAATCCCGATTGGGAAACGGGTATGGGAGTCACCGCCTGTACCGACGGTATCAGGCAGCAGCATACGGTTCAGCCATGAGTGGATGATACCGTCACCAGGGCGCAGCGAAACGCCGCCGCGGTTCATGATGAAATCTGGCAGCGTGTGGTGGGTGGTCACGTCAACCGGCTTTGGATAAGCCGCGGTATGACAGAATGACTGCATCACCAGATCCGCAGAGAAGCCCAGACAGGCCAGGTCTTTCAGTTCGTCACGGGTCATAGGACCGGTGGTGTCCTGAGAACCTACGGACGTCATTTTCGGTTCGCAATATTCATTTGGACGAACACCGGCAACGCCACAGGCGCGGCCAACCATTTTCTGTGCCAGCGAGAAGCCTTTATTGCTGGCTGCGACAGGTTTTGCAATGCGGAATACCTCGCTCTGAGGCAGCTTCAGTGATTCACGGGCTTTTGTGGTTAAACCACGTCCAATGATCAACGGAATACGGCCACCGGCGCGGACTTCGTCCAGCAGCACGTCGGTTTTCAGTTCGAACGTCGCAATGACTGCGCCAGTCTCGTGGTTACGCACTTCGCCTAGATACGGGAAGATGTCGATCACATCGCCCATATTCAGATCAGACACATCCACTTCGATCGGCAGCGCACCGGCATCTTCCATGGTGTTGAAGAAGATTGGCGCGATTTTTCCGCCCAGAACCACACCACCACCGCGTTTGTTTGGCACGTGCGGAATATCGTCGCCCATGTACCACAATACGGAGTTGGTGGCTGATTTACGCGAAGATCCGGTACCGACCACGTCACCGACATAGGCCAGCGGGAAGCCTTTTTTGTTCAGTTCTTCGATCTGTTTAATCGGCCCGATAGTGCCCGGTGCGTCAGGTACAATGCCTTCGCGTTCGTTTTTCAGCATCGCCAATGCGTGCAATGGAATATCTGGACGGGACCAGGCATCCGGTGCAGGTGACAGATCGTCAGTGTTGGTTTCGCCGGTGACTTTGAACACGGTCACGGTGATTTTTTCTGCCAGTTTCGGACGTGACAGATACCATTCGGCATCAGCCCACGACTGAAGAATTTTTTTTGCGTGCTCGTTGCCTGCGTGCGCTTTCTCTTCGACATCATAGAAGTTATCGAACATCAGCAGCGTATGAGACAGCGCTTTCGCGGCGATAGGCGCCAGCGTTTCGCTATCCAGCGCATCGATCAGCGGATGAATATTGTAGCCGCCCTGCATGGTGCCCAGCAGTTCGACAGCTTTTTCAGGGGTGACCAACGGGGAGGTGGTTTCGCCTTTGGCGACGGCAGCCAGAAATCCGGCTTTAACATAGGCGGCTTCGTCGACGCCCGGTGGAACACGGTTAATCAGCAGGTCTAACAGAGTATCTTCTTCGCCTTGTGGCGGATTCTTCAGGGACTCAACCAACGCTGCCATCTGTGAAGCATCAAGTGGCTTAGGGACGATGCCCTCTGCAGCACGCTCGGCTACGTGCTTACGGTATTCTTCTAGCACGACTTTCTCCTCGCTCTCATTGTCATTTATTATGCCTGGCTTCCATCATCAGACCGGCGTCAAACCTGTAGGGACAGGGGATTTAAAACTGCCTGATGAGTGGGGACACTGCGGGTATGCTGATAATATTGTCGCTCAGCAGTACATCCTGAACCTGAGCACAGTGGCCCTTTGCGCTGGGGCAGCATAGCAGGATTTTACCTGCTTGTTAATTCGTTCACATAAAAGCAACATTAAATCTTTGCTGAATCGTTGAGCACAGACGGATCGACTGTCCATCTCCATTCGTCCTCTAGATCATCACAACCCCCTAATTGGTACAAGGGAATAAATGGCTTAAAAGGTCTTTTGTACTGCGATTCAGCCACCACCAGGGGCTTGTTTCACCGTTGTTTTCCCGATGAAATTCCGATGGTCGTGTTCGTTACAGGAATTACGCAATGAAAAGGACGTCACTTTGTATCCTGCTCGTTGTACTGGGAAATGTGTTGGATACGGACAAAGGCGGGTGGTTAATTTCACACGTTAATGTTCATATCAACGTACTTTCTGCGGGGTAACTTTCAGACAAAAAAAGCGGCCCCTCTCGGCGCCGCTTCTTAAACCTTTAAACCAGAATTATTTCTTCTTGGCTTTCGGGTTAGGCAGGTCAGTGATGCTGCCTTCGTAGATTTCTGCTGCCAGACCCACTGACTCGTGCAGAGTCGGGTGAGCATGGATGGTCAGCGCGATATCTTCTGCATCACAACCCATTTCGATGGCCAGGCCGATCTCGCCCAGCAGCTCACCGCCGTTGGTACCGACAATTGCACCACCGATAACACGGTGAGTTTCTTTGTCGAAGATCAGTTTGGTCATGCCGTCTGCACAATCGGAAGCGATAGCACGGCCTGAAGCTGCCCACGGGAAGGTGGCGGTTTCGTAGCTGATGCCTTTTTCTTTCGCTTCTTTCTCGGTCAGGCCAACCCAGGCAACTTCTGGCTCAGTGTAGGCGATCGATGGAATCACTTTCGGATCGAAGTAATGTTTCTTACCGGAGATAACTTCGGCAGCCACATGGCCTTCGTGTACACCTTTGTGTGCCAGCATTGGCTGGCCGACGATGTCGCCGATAGCAAAGATGTGAGGCACGTTGGTGCGCATTTGTTTGTCGACATGGATGAAGCCACGATCGTCAACTTCGATGCCCGCTGCGCCCGCTTCCAGCAATTTACCATTTGGCACACGGCCAATCGCGACCAGCACCGCGTCATAACGCTGTGGTTCTGCAGGGGCTTTCTTGCCTTCCATCGTGACATAGATGCCGTCTTCTTTGGCTTCTACTGCTGTCACTTTGGTTTCCAGCATCAGGTTGAATTGCTTGCTGATTTTCTTGGTAAAGACTTTCACCACGTCTTTATCAGCGGCAGGGATCACCTGATCAAACATTTCTACCACGTCGATCTGTGAACCCAGCGCGTGGTAAACGGTGCCCATTTCCAGACCGATGATGCCACCGCCCATCACGAGCAGACGCTCAGGGACGGTTTTCAGTTCCAGTGCGTCAGTGGAATCCCACACGCGTGGATCATCATGAGGAATGAATGGCAGTTTGATTGGACGGGAACCCGCCGCAATGATCGCATTGTCGAAAGTGATGGTGGTTGGACCATTTTCGCCTTCAACAACCAGAGTATTCGCGCCAGTAAATTTGCCCAAGCCGTTCACGACTTTGACTTTACGGCCTTTCGCCATGCCTGCCAGACCACCGGTCAGCTGGTTGATGACTTTTTCTTTCCAGACGCGCACTTTGTCGATATCAGTTTTCGGCTCGCCGAAAACGATGCCGTGCTCGGCCAGTGCTTTTGCTTCAGAGATCACTTTCGCGACGTGCAGCAGAGCTTTTGAAGGGATACAACCTACGTTCAGGCACACGCCGCCGAGAGTGGCATAACGCTCAACCAGAACAGTTTCAAGACCTAAATCAGCGCAACGGAAAGCAGCAGAGTAACCTGCAGGGCCCGCCCCAAGTACGACGACCTGAGTTTTAATTTCAGTACTCATCATGACCTCTTAATTTATGTCCGGCGGGTCTGACGTCATTTTTATGTCGCAACGCCCATCATCCACCGGGTCGTTCTATCCGCCCGCAGTTTACAAAATTGTTAACAAATTTGAAACAACAAACGGCATACGATTCGTGTTTAGCGCAGGATAATCCCAAACAACATGATGAGATTATCAGAAAAAAGCCGGCCGTTTGGCCGGCTTTTCACTTACATCACCAGACGGCGAATGTCTGACAGTACGTTGTTGATGATGGTGATAAAGCGCGCACCATCGGCACCGTCAATTACACGGTGGTCGAAGGAGAGCGACATTGGCATCATCAGACGCGGTACGAACTCTTTACCGTTCCAGACAGGCTCCATCGCGGACTTGGAGACACCGAGGATAGCCACTTCCGGCGCATTGACGATTGGCGCAAAGTGGGTCGTCCCGATACCGCCAAGGCTGGAGATAGTGAAGCAACCGCCCTGCATTTCGCCGGCAGTCAGCTTACCATCACGCGCTTTCTTGGAGATCGCCATCAGTTCACGGGACAGCTCAGCGATGCCTTTCTTGTTCACGTCTTTGAAGACCGGAACAACCAGACCGTTAGGCGTGTCTACCGCAACACCGACGTTGATGTATTTTTTCAGCGTCAGTTTTTGACCATCTTCGGACAGAGAACTGTTGAAGCGTGGCATCTGCTCAAGCGCAGCCGCAACGGCTTTCATGATGAACACCACAGGGGTGAACTTGACGTCCAGCTTGCGTTTAGCCGCTTCATCATTCTGCTGTTTACGGAACGCTTCCAGCTCAGTGATATCCGTTTTGTCGAAGTGCGTAACGTGCGGGATCATTACCCAGTTACGGCTCAGGTTGGCGCCAGAGATTTTCTGGATGCGGCCCAATTCCACTTCTTCAATTTCACCAAACTTGCTGAAGTCGACTTTCGGCCAAGGCAGCATGCCCGGAATACCACCGCCAGTGGCAGCAGCCGGAGCGGCTTCAGCGCGTTTGACCGCGTCCTTCACGTAAGTCTGAACGTCTTCGCGCAGGATACGACCCTTACGGCCCGTCCCTTTCACTTTCGCCAGGTTAACGCCGAATTCACGAGCCAGACGACGGATAACCGGCGTGGCGTGAACGTAAGCGTCGTTCTCAGCGAAGTCGCCTTTGCTGGCGGCCGGAGCAGCCGGTGCGGCAGCTTTCTGTTCTTGTTTCGCAGGGGCTGCAGCTTCTTCTTTCTTCGCCGCCGGAGCAGCAGGCGCAGCGCCTTCTACTTCGAAGACCATGATCAGAGAGCCGGTGCTGACTTTGTCGCCCGCAGCGATTTTGATTTCTTTCACAGTACCGGCGAACGGCGCAGGGACTTCCATAGAAGCTTTGTCGCCTTCCACGGTGATAATCGACTGTTCAGCCGTTACTTTGTCGCCGACTTTAACCATGATTTCAGTGACTTCAACTTCGTCGCCGCCGATATCAGGCACGTTCACTTCTTTGCTGCCGGAGGCCGCTGGAGCAGCCGGAGCCGCTTCTGACTTGGCTTCTTCTTTGGCTGGTGCCGCAGAACCGGAACCTGCTACTTCGAAGACCATGATCAGAGAACCAGTGCTGACTTTGTCGCCCGCAGCGATTTTGATTTCTTTTACGGTACCCGCGAACGGTGCAGGGACTTCCATAGAGGCTTTGTCGCCTTCTACGGTGATCAGCGATTGTTCAGCTTCAACTTTGTCGCCCACTTTGACCATGATCTCGGTGACTTCAACTTCATCGCCGCCGATATCTGGCACGTTCACTTCTTTGCTTTCGCTCGAAGCAGGTGCGGCAGCAGCAGGTTTCTCTTCTGCTTGCGCTTCCTGTTTCGCAGGAGCTGCATCAGCAGCTCCGTCAGCGGCTTCAAAGATCATAATCAGTTTGCCGGTTTCGACGGTATCGCCGACCGCAACTTTGATCTCTTTCACAACGCCAGCCTGTGGAGAAGGCACTTCCATAGAAGCTTTATCGCCTTCAACGGTGATCAGCGATTGTTCAACTTCAACCTTATCGCCCACCTTCACCATAATTTCGGTGACTTCCACTGCATCTGCACCGATGTCCGGTACGTTAATTTCAATAGCCATCTGTCTTTACCTCTTATGCCAGACGCGGGTTAACTTTGTCAGCATCGATGCCGAACTTGGTAATGGCTTCAGCCACTACTTTCACATCGATCTCGCCACGTTTGGCCAGTTCGCCCAGCGCAGCAACCACAACGTAAGACGCATCAATTTCGAAGTGGTGACGCAGGTTTTCGCGGCTGTCAGAACGACCGAAGCCGTCGGTGCCCAGTACGCGGAAATCGCTGGCAGGAACGAAGTTACGGATCTGCTCTGCGAACAGCTTCATGTAGTCGGTTGAAGCAACAACCGGTGCATCGTTCATTACCTGAGCCACGTAAGGTACGCGTGGGGTTTCAGTCGGGTGCAGCATGTTCCAGCGTTCACAGTCCTGACCGTCACGGGCCAGTTCGGTGAAGGAGGTCACGCTGTACACGTCAGAACCGACGCCGTAGTCTTTCGCCAGGATCTGAGCCGCTTCACGGACGTGACGCAGGATAGAACCGGAGCTCATCAGCTGCACTTTACCTTTGCTACCTTCCACGGTTTCTAACTTGTAGATACCTTTACGGATGCCTTCTTCCGCGCCTTCTGGCATGGCTGGCATGTGGTAGTTTTCGTTCAGCGTAGTGATGTAGTAATAGATGTTTTCTTGTGCTTCACCGTACATACGCACCAGACCGTCATGCATGATGACAGCCACTTCGTAGGCATACGCCGGATCGTAAGAAATACAGTTCGGGATAGTCAGAGACTGAATGTGGCTGTGACCATCTTCGTGCTGCAAACCTTCGCCGTTCAATGTTGTACGACCTGAAGTACCACCGACCAGGAAGCCACGTGCCTGTTGGTCACCCGCTGCCCAGCACAGGTCGCCGATACGCTGGAAACCGAACATGGAGTAGTAGATGTAGAACGGGATCATTGGCAGATCGTTGGTGCTGTAAGACGTCGCTGCGGCCAGCCATGAAGACGCAGCGCCCAGTTCGTTGATGCCTTCCTGCAGGATCTGACCTTTCTCGTCTTCTTTATAGTAAGCAACCTGCTCACGGTCCTGCGGGGTGTACTGCTGGCCGTTCGGGCTGTAAATACCAATCTGACGGAACAGACCTTCCATACCAAAGGTACGCGCTTCATCGGCGATGATCGGTACCAGACGGTCTTTGATGGAATCGTTCTTCAGCATCACGTTCAGAGCACGGACGAAGGCGATTGTGGTAGAGATCTCTTTCTTCTGCTCTTCCAGCAGTTGTGAGAAGTCTTCCAGTTTCGGCATTTCCAGCTTCTGAGTGAAGTTTGGCAGACGAGTCGGCAGGTAGCCTTTCAGAGCAGCACGACGCTCATGCAGGTATTTGTATTCTGCTGAGTCTTTTTCCAGAGTGATGTACGGCAGTTTTTCCAGATTTTCATCGGTCACTGGCACGCTGAAACGATCACGGATATAGCGCACGCCATCCATGTTCATTTTCTTCACCTGGTGAGCAATGTTCTTGCCTTCGGCCGCTTCGCCCATGCCATAACCTTTGATGGTATGTGCAAGGATAACGGTCGGCTGACCTTTGGTGTTCTGTGCTTTGTTCAGTGCAGCGAAGACTTTCTTCGGATCATGACCACCACGGTTCAATGCCCAGATCTCATCGTCGGTCATATCTTTGACCAACGCAGCGGTTTCCGGATAACGGCCGAAGAAGTGTTCACGAACGTATTTACCGTCACGGGACTTGAAGGTCTGGTAGTCGCCGTCCACGGTTTCGTTCATCAGCTGGATAAGTTTACCGCTGGTATCTTTACGCAGCAGTTCATCCCAACGGTTGCCCCAAATCACTTTGATCACGTTCCAACCGGCGCCTGCAAAGATGCCTTCCAGTTCGTTGATGATTTTACCGTTGCCGGTTACCGGGCCATCAAGGCGCTGTAAGTTACAGTTGATGATGAAGCACAGGTTGTCCAGTTTCTCACGGGTCGCGATGGTGATCGCACCTTTGGATTCTGGTTCGTCCATTTCACCGTCACCCAGGAACGCATAAACGCGCTGTTCTTTGGTGTCTTTCAGACCGCGGTGATCAAGGTATTTCAGGAACTTAGCCTGATAGATAGCACCGATTGGACCCAGACCCATTGATACGGTCGGGAACTGCCAGAATTCAGGCATCAGTTTAGGGTGCGGATAAGATGACAGACCTTTACCGTGAACTTCCTGACGGAAATTGTTCATCTGGTCTTCGGTCAGGCGGCCTTCAAGGAAAGCACGCGCGTACACGCCCGGAGAGATATGGCCCTGGAAATACACCAGATCGCCGCCGTCTTTCTCGTTGCGAGCACGGAAGAAGTGGTTGAAGCAAACTTCGTAAACCGCTGCGGAAGACTGGAAGGATGACATATGGCCACCCAGATCCAGATCTTTCTTCGACGCACGCAGAACGGTCATGATCGCATTCCAGCGGATTGCGGTACGAATGTTGCGTTCCAGCTCCAGGTTACCCGGATACTCAGGTTCGTCTTCAACAGCGATGGTGTTGACATAATTACGGCTGGCCGCGCCAGCTGCGACGCTCACGCCGCCTTTACGTGCTTCACTCAGAACCTGATCAATCAGGAACTGCGCACGCTCAACACCCTCTTCACGGATGACCGATTCGATCGCTTGTAGCCAGTCGCGAGTTTCGATCGGATCCACGTCATTATTTACACGTTCTGACATGGTGCTTTTCCTTATCTGTATCTAATACGTTGGTTTATCTGGAGCCTGTCTTCCTGCGCTCTTTCACAAAGCTCTTCGTTTTCAACAAAACGCACGAAGACAGGCCCGTCATGTAGTTGCCGTGAGCCCTCAAGTGAAGGCTCTAAAAATTAATCCCGAAGGTTAACTTTCATCTTTCCGTTGCTGGAGCCGTCGTAATGACCGATCCCGCCGGGTGTGTTCCCTGCTGAGATCCAGCAAAACTTCTTCAATGAACGCCAGGTGACGGTGAGATGCAGCGCGCGCCATTTCTGGTTCACGTGCAACAATCGCCTCGAAAATACTGGCGCGGTGGTTGCTTACCGTTGCCAGCATTTCCCGGCGTGAGTAGAGCAATTCAAAGTTCTGTCGTACGTTCTTCTCAAGCATCGGTCCCATACAGCGAACCAGATGCAGCAACACCACATTATGGGCTGCTTCTGTTACAGCGACCTGATACTGCATAACCGCATCGGCTTCTGCGTCCAGATCCCCGCTGTCTTGTGCGGTCTGAATGCCCACGTGACAATCACGAATGCGTGCTAAATCTTCCTCTGTGCCTCTGAGCGCAGCATAATAGGCAGCAATCCCTTCAAGGGCATGGCGTGTTTCAAGGAGATCGAATTGTGATTCAGGATGGTCAGCCAGTAACTCGGCCAGCGGATCGCTCACGCTTTGCCACAAATTACTTTGCACGAAAGTGCCACCACCCTGACGACGCAGGAGCAGTCCCTTCCCTTCCAGGCTTTGGATCGCCTCTCTGAGAGAAGGTCGTGAAACATCAAACTGTTTGGCCAGTTCACGTTCTGGCGGAAGCTTTTCTCCGGGTCTCAAAGTGCCTTCGAGGATCAGGAACTCAAGTTGCTGCTCGATCACATCGGATAACTTAGGCTGGCGGATTTTGCTGTAAGCCATATCAGTGCTGTTCTCTGCGAGTAGCGACTCTGTAAGTTGCCGGAGTCAATTGGTAATACCAATTTAAAAAACGTGGCCGTAAAGTAACAAAGTATTCACCTTGTGTCCATATGGCTACCCAGTAAATGCGTCGACCTCGCACAATTTAACAACTTTTTAGCATTCTCCTTTTTTTCCACGCTTTAGATCACATTTTTACGATCCTGAGCAAATTTACCGTTAATTCGGTTATTTGTTATGCAGATGATGCATAAATCAGGTGCAAACTTTTTCGCATAACACTATTCTTGCCCGAACGGTAGATGATGCTGATTTTTAGGCACAATCCAGCCGTAAATAATTAAATACAAAAAGTGTAATTATCGCCTTACATTCTTTCTAACACGCAGAATGCTATGGGTTTTGCCCCAATGACAGAGGACAGGTAAATGGTTGATCAACAACATGGCGATGAGCTGAAGCGCGGTCTGAAAAACCGCCACATTCAGTTGATCGCGTTAGGTGGGGCAGTCGGAACGGGCCTGTTTCTGGGCAGCGCCTCCGTTATTCAGTCTGCGGGGCCGGGGATTATTCTTGGCTACGCGATTGCCGGATTTATCGCATTCCTGATTATGCGCCAGCTCGGTGAAATGGTCGTTGCAGAACCTGTCGCCGGTTCTTTCAGCCACTTCGCCTATAAATACTGGGGTGGGTTTGCCGGTTTTGCTTCTGGCTGGAACTACTGGGTGCTGTACGTGCTGGTCGCGATGGCAGAGCTGACCGCCGTCGGTAAATATATTCAATTCTGGTATCCGGAGATCCCAACCTGGGCTTCTGCGGCTGTGTTCTTCGTGCTGATCAATGCTATCAACCTGACCAACGTTAAAGTCTTTGGTGAGATGGAGTTCTGGTTTGCGATCATCAAGGTCGTCGCGGTAGTGGCCATGATCCTGTTCGGTGGCTGGTTGCTGTTCAGCGATACTGCCGGTCCGCAGGCGACAGTGCGAAACCTCTGGGAGCAAGGTGGCTTCCTGCCTCATGGTATGACCGGGCTGGTGATGATGATGGCTATCATCATGTTCTCATTCGGGGGTCTGGAGCTGGTGGGTATCACCGCCGCAGAAGCTGACAACCCGGAGATAAGCATTCCTAAAGCCACCAATCAGGTTATTTACCGTATCCTGATTTTCTATGTGGGCTCACTGGCTGTCTTGCTTTCCCTGATGCCGTGGACCCGCGTAGGGCCGGACACCAGCCCATTCGTCCTGATTTTCCACGATCTGGGTGATGCGCTGGTCGCCAATGCCCTCAACGTGGTGATCCTGACTGCGGCACTGTCGGTCTATAACAGCTGTGTGTACTGCAACAGCCGTATGCTATTTGGTCTGGCTCAGCAAGGTAATGCACCAAAAGCCCTGATGAACGTCGACAAACGTGGCGTGCCGGTTGCTTCTATCATGGTTTCTGCGGCCACGACAGCCCTGTGCGTACTGATTAACTATCTGATGCCGGGCGAAGCCTTCGGTCTGCTGATGGCGCTGGTGGTTTCCGCACTGGTCATCAACTGGGCGATGATAAGCCTTGCGCACATCAAGTTCCGCCAGGCGATGCGTCGCGAAGGGATCGAAACCAAGTTCAAGGCGCTGCTGTATCCGGTGGGTAACTATATCTGCTTACTGTTCATGGCAGCGATCCTGGTGATTATGGCGATCACGTCGGGCATGGCCATTTCTGTATGGCTGATCCCTGTCTGGCTGGTGATTCTGGGCCTCGGTTACTGGGTCAAAAATCAGCAAAGCGGAAAATCCGTGAAAGCCTGAAATTAAGTCAGCGTTGTTAAAGGCTTAAAATCTTAAGCGCCCCGGTCCGATTTCCAGGCCGGGGCGCTTTGTTATCTGGGTCACACTTTGCCCAGCATGACTAAAACGTCCATCTTCATGACTCTTACCTCCTGACTCCTCTGCCCCTCCCGCGCCAATACTCTTGGCTAACAAACAGTTTTTTAACATCACTCTTTTAACCAATAGCCGGAGAGAACATCCATGAAGGAAGGCGCGCTGTCATTCAAAGAGAAAGTGGCGTACGGCATGGGGGACGCGGGATGCAACATGATTGGCGGCGCCATCATGCTGTTTCTTAATTACTTTTATACCGACGTTTTCGGCCTTGCCCCGGCGCTGGTCGGTGTATTACTGCTGTCGGTGCGTGTGATCGACGCCGTCACTGACCCGATCATGGGCGCGATTGCCGACCGCACCACGACCCGCTGGGGGCGTTTTCGTCCCTACTTGTTATGGATATCGGTGCCCTACGTCCTGTTCAGCGTACTGATGTTCACGACACCGGAATGGACCTATAACAGCAAGGTTATCTATGCCTTTGTGACTTACTTCCTGATGTCACTCACCTATACCGCAATTAACATCCCTTACTGCTCGCTGGGCGGCGTCATCACCGCCGATCCGCACGAGCGCGTGGCCTGCCAGTCTTATCGCTTCTTTATGGTGGGGATCGCGACGCTGATCTTGTCTTCGACGCTTCTGCCAATGGCCGACTGGTTTGGCGGTGCGGACAAAGCCAAGGGCTACCAGATGTCGATGGGCGTGATGGCGATCATC
>Ga0302175_10000359_pt1 | contig 15648 bp, 14 predicted proteins | sample I_Fen_N3_3_FD_198791 | JGI IMG/M metagenome (GOLD analysis project Ga0302175, IMG submission 198791) | Peat permafrost microbial communities from Stordalen Mire near Abisko, Sweden - I_Fen_N3_3 | ecosystem: Environmental > Terrestrial > Soil > Wetlands > Permafrost | place: Sweden: Abisko... | reverse complement strand
CGCCGTGTCGCTTGCCGCTTGGGTCGCATCGGCATTGGCCTTGGCCGCCTCGATCCCGCGCTGCAACGTGCCGAACAGGTCGAACTGATAAGAGGTGGTAATGCCGATGTCACCGACATTCGCCACCGGCACTTTTTCCGGCAGCAGGAACGCTTCGCCGGATTCCTGCAACCGCTGGGCGCCCATCTTCACGCCGCCGCTCCAGCCGCCCGCCGCTTGCGCTTCATCGACCTGCGCCCGGGCCCGGGACAGGTTCGCCGCCGCCACCCGCAAATCGGTGTTGGAGGCCATGGCCTGCTGCACCAATTGATCGAGTCGCGGGTCCTGGTACAGGCGCCACCAATCGCTGGGCACCGGCGCCGAAACGACGTCTTTATCGCCCACCGCCAAATTGCCCTGAAAGTCGTCACGGTGCACGGCCGCTTCGCCCGGCAAGTGATAATCCGGCCCGACCACCTGACACGCCGACAGCAACAGGCCTAAACCGGCCACCGCCAAAGCCGAGGCTTTGCTCATTTCGCCGGCTCCTCGGTGTTGTCTTTGTCGTCGATGATCGACACCGTCGCGGTGCGCCCGGCAATCATGCGGAAATCGGCGGGCACGTCGTCGAACGCGATGCGCACCGGAATCCGCTGGGCCAGCCGCACCCAACTGAACGCCGGGTTGACGTTGGGCAACAGGTTGCTGCCGCTGCTGCGGTCGCGGTCTTCGATGCCGGCGACGATGCTTTCCACATGCCCGCGCAAACGAGCGCGGTCGCCGATCACCCGGATATCCACGCCCATGCCGACGTGAATGCCGTCCAGTTTGGTTTCTTCGAAATAGCCGTCGATGTGGAACGAATTGCTGTCCACCACCGACAACACCGGCCGCCCGGCCGTGACGAATTCCTGATTACGCGGCGCCCGGTCGTTGATGTAGCCGTCCACCGGGCTGCGGATGGTCGAGCGGTCGAGGTTGAGCTGCGCGCTGTCCACCGCCACCTGAGCTTCCATCAGCGCCACTTCGGCGCGGGCGACCTTGGACTGGCTCTCTTCCAGTTGTTCGCCGGGCACCAAATTGCCGAGGCCACGGTTACGCTTGGCTTCTCGCTGGGCCTGGGCCAGGGTTTCCTGGCGGTCGGCGACTGCCGCTTTCGCCTGGCGCAGGGCCAGTTTGAAACGGTCCTGGTCGATGCTGAACAGCACCTGGCCGCGTTTCACCAACTGGTTGTCGCGCACGTCCACTTGCTGGATCAGCCCGGACACGTCCGGGGCGATCTGCACGATGTCGGCGCGGATGTGCCCGTCGCGGGTCCACGGGGCAAACATGTAATACATCACCATGCGCCAGACCACGACGACGGCGAAGGACACGATCAGCAGGGTCAGCAGCACGCGACCAATGGTCAAAAAAGGTTTTTTCATGTCATCAGGTATCGACTGAGTGAGTCCACGGCGCCGAGCAGCAAAGCGTAGAGAGCCACGTTGAACAATGCCCGGTGCCAGACCAGACGGTAAAAGTGCAGGCGCGTGAGCACCCCGTGCACCAACAGGTAAAACACATACGTAATGCCCATCAGCACCAGCAGCGTGGGCAGGAACACCCCGCTGATATCCAGATCACCAATCATAAAGGCGCTCCATCGATGCCATGGGGCAGCGGTTCTTCGAGGTCAGCCGTGCCGACGAATTCAACCCCGGGCAACAAGGCCAGGCGCAACCCGCTCAAGGCGTGCAGCAAATGTAGACGGGTGCCGTCATCGCATTCGGTGGTGAGGGCGCGACGGGTGCGGTCCAGGGTCATCAACAAGGCACTCGGCGCCGGTAAACGCTCGCCGGCCTTGAGGCACGCCTTGAAGTACTCACCGACCTCGGCCACCACTTGCTGCAGCAACACTTGCGGCACACCCACCACTCGCGGCGTATAGGCGAGCAAGTCGAGCAGGTTCAGCGCCACCCGCAGTTCGCGCAGGGCCACGCCGGTGTCCTGGCCGGTCAAACCCAGGCGCGGCAAGTGCTGCATCAGCCGGTCGAGCATTTGCACGCCGAGCTTGCGGTGTTCGGACAGCGTCGCCGGTTCGGTCAGGCTGACAATGTCGCGCCAGCTAAAACGGGTCAGGCGCTTGGCCGCCAGTTCCGCACCGAATGGCCGGGCAATCAGGGTCCAGACAAAGGCAAACAGCAAGCCAATCGGCCCCGCCAGGTTGGAGTTGGCGAAGCTGAGAAAGTCCGCGTCATAGGCACCCTGGATGCTGATAAACGACGAAGTGTTCACCAGCGTCAGCAGCATCCCGAGGTAAAACTGCGGCTTGACCGTCAGAGTGCCGATGCAGATGAACGGCACGGCAAACGCCAGCACCAGCATCGGGAAGTCATGCAGGTTCGGCAGCACCAGAAACAGGTACAGACTGGCAAACAACACCGACATCGCCGTCCAGAAAAAGAACCGGTAAATCTGCGGCGCCGGGTCGTCCATCGAAGCGAAAAAACTGCACGCCACCGCCGCCAGAATCACCGCGCTGCCGCCGTCGGTCCAGCCGAGCAGAATCCACAACACCGAGGCGACGATGATCGCTGTGACCGTGGACATCGCCGAATAAAGCATCAGCCCACGGTCGAGAAACGGCGTCAGGCGACCGAGGCGCCAGTGCCGATAGACCGCGCGCCAACTGTCCTGGCTGTCGCACTGGATGGCGTATTGCAGGCTGCGGCAGTCCTGCCACAAATCGATCCACTCGCCGAGACGATACAAGGCGTTGGAGAACAGCAACTGCTTGCGATCATTCAGCGCCTCGGCACTCGGTTGCAGGGCTTCGAGCTGATCTTTCAGCGCTTGCCAGCGGTCGAGGTCGGCGTCTTTGTGATTGAGCCATTCGGTGCTCGCGGCCAGCAGCGGCGCGAACTTATCCACAAGCTCAGGCGTGCGGCGTTCGAGGGCGTAGAGCGCGTCGTCGAGAGCATCGATCACCGGCAACAAGTGAATCATCCGCCCGCGCAATTCCTTGGTGTTGCGCACCGTTTGCGGCCGCGTGCCTTCGTGGGGCAACTGGCCGATCATCAGTTCCAGGCTGTTGAAGGTCGCAACCATGGCGGCGCGCAGGGTGCTGACTTCCTCCGGTTTCACCTCGCGGGTGAGGAAGCGCAGGCTGTAGGTCGAGGCGTCGGCGAACCATTTATTCACCGAATCGTTGAACACCGGCGCCAGGCGCCGAGGCCAGAACATCGCACCGACCACCGCCGCCACCGCGATGCCGAGGAAAATCTCTTCGGTGCGCGCCTCGGCGATGTCCCACACCGCCAGCGGGTTATCCAGCACCGGCAACGCGATCAGCGGCAAGGTGTACCCGGCGAGCATCAAGGCGTAGCTGTTAGCGGTGCGCAGGTGCAGGGACAGGAACAGCAAGGTCCCGGTCCACAACGCGATGATCACCACCAGCACCCACGGGCTCTGGACAAACATCGGCACAAAAAACACCGCCGCCGCCGCGCCCATGAACGTACCGACCGCGCGATACAACGCCTTGGAACTGGTGGGGCCGACAAACGGGCTGGACACGATATACACCGTGGCCATCGCCCAATACGGACGCGGCATCTGCATGAGCATGGCGATGTACAGCGCCGTCATCGACGCGGCGAAGGTGCGCACGCCGTAGAACCAGTCCCGCGCCGGGGGAACACCCGTCCAGAACCCGCTCAAGGAACGATCACCGACGGATGATGAGCGGCTTCAAACGCCTTGAGCACACGCAGCGCGGCTTCCAGATCGCTCTGATCGATGCCTTCGAGCACTTCGTGGCGCAAACGCACCAACTCGACTTCAACGGCCTGCACCAACTCACGGCCGGTGTCGGTCAGGCTCAGGCATTTGGCGCGGCGGTCATGGGCGTCTTCCGTGCGACGCACGTAGCCCGAATGGCACAGTTGATCGAGCAACCGCACCAGAGACGGGCTCTCCATCCCCGCCGCCTGCGCCACCGTCACCTGCCGCACACCCTCCCCCAAACGCCCGATCATCAACAACGGCACGGCGCAGGCCTCGGAGATTCCATAATTGACCAGCGTGGTCTGGCAGATCTTCCGCCAATGCCTGGCGGCCACCACCATGGCACTGCTGATGTTCATCTGGAGAGCGTCGAGGTTTTTTGGCACGGGGGAATGACACACTGTTAGTTTGCTAACTATCAATATCGCATTCGAGGGAAAGGGTGGTCAAGTTTTGAAACAAATTCGCTTCTAGAAGGAGACTGGCGGTTATGCGTCCGTCATCAATCTCCCGGCTTCCTCCTCAATAAACGCAAAAACCTCTTTCGACACGCTGTACTGAAACTGCTTACGCCGATGCTTCGAGACCTTGCCATCGTTGTCCAGGCACATCATCACCAACTTCGACAAATCACTCCCCCGCACATCGAAACGCTGATTCACCGCTTTGATCACCCGGTCATAACGATCCAGAAACTCGGTTTCCTCACGCAGTTCAACCTCCAGCGCCCGCCGTGCCATCCGCAAGGTGAATTCGACACAACGGGTCGCGTCCCAGAAGCGATAGATCGAAGGATGCCCGACGAACTCGAAAGCCATTTGGTCAGCATCCAGCCAAGTGACATTCCAGAAATCACGGGCAGGTTTTGAGAAGTCCTTCAGTGCTTCGAGGTAGTTCGCCTCTTCGTGCTTCATGGCCACGGAGACGGGCAGCAGCAAACCGTTTTCCAATGCACCGGAATGGCAAAGCGTCTGATGGATCAGGAAACGTGAAAGTCGACCATTGCCATCCATGAACGGATGAAGGAAGACGAACCCGAATGCAGTCACAGCAGCCGCTACCAGTGGATCGACTTGCCTTGAAGACTGATTGGCGAAGGCCATCAACTCGTCCATCAATTCACGACACAGGTCCGGTGCTGGCGGTACGTAGCTGACGCCTGCGGCACCACGCAGACCGTTGTGCAGGTGATTCTGTTCGTGGCGAAACAGGACAGCTTTGTCGAAAGGATTGGAAACGGTGCTGTTTTGCAGCTCGACCAAATAGTCTTCGCTCAACTCACGGCCTTCGTGGGCCTGGCGTAGTAATTGAACAAAGCGCCGCGATTTTTCCTCGCTCGGTTCTTCTTTCTCGATGGCGAAGGAATCGCGGGTTTCGTGCAGGTAAGCCCAGTTGATGGCGCGGTCCATCATCTCGGGTGGCAGGGTGGCCATGAAGGCTTTGGCTCGACCGAGGATGTCGAGACTGAGCAGGGTTTCGAGTTCGGGGGTTCGTTCTACGGTGGCGCAGTAGCGCATGGAACCCAAGCCATTAAAATCGACGCGCCAGCGGCTATTGCGCAGGGCTGGACCCGTCACATAGCGCTTGGGATCGAATAGCGCGACAACACTGCCCCGAACCGGTATCGAATACTCAAGTTGTTGGCCGGTGACGCTCTCCCACAAAAAGCAGGCTTTGCGAATAAATACGCCATTCGGTGATTTGGCCAACTCATCCAGCAATTGCTTAGCAGAAACAGCTTCAAGTGCCTGGGCAAGAATGCAAAGGTTGACGCCCTCGTGCTTGAGGGCAAAAAGAATATGCTCAAGCATCGAGCCTTGAGCTGGAGCCACTGCCTGTGGAACAGCCAAACAATCACCGATCAATGTGATACGAGTGACTGGCTTGATCATCGCCGCGCGTTGGGGTGCGAACGCTTTGAGATTCAGCGCATCACGTAGGTAGGCGTATCCAACGAAAGGCATGGCGAGCGTCCACAGAAAAAATTCACTTTGGCGATTAAAGCCCAGATTTTTTTACCACTCACCAGATTTTTTTACATTTCAGCCTTTTCCTTCAGATTTTTTTACACCTCCTTCTTCAACAACGCATCCAACCGAGGGGGAGATAATAAAATCTTGAAACACATTGGCGATCAGCGACAGGGGCCTCGCCGCGCATGCTCAACGCGATCAGATCAATGTGGAGATTGTGCAATGAACACCAAACCCATCCGAACCGATAAGGACCTCACCAATGCGCTTTTGCGCATTGAGCAGTTGTGGGGAGCGGCATCGAACTCCGCCGAAGGGGATGAGCTTGAAGTATTGGCCATGTTGGTAGAAAAGTACGAAGAAGAGCACTTTCCGATTCCGGCTTCCAATCCCGCTGAAGCCATCAAGTTTCAAAAACAGCGCGAGTCGCGGGAGCACGAAGCGTTTTTACAGCGAAAAGTGGACATCGCACGAGCGTCCATCAGCGCAGGTGAAAACCTGACCCATGAAGAAGTGGAAGCAGAGTTTTCCGCCAAGCGATTGAGAGTGGCTGAAGAGTAAGGGTTATTGCTCACACTTCCCGACAATGGCCACTGGAGAGTGAAAAACTCCTCAGAGTTACACCCCCCGCCCCTTCCTCATCAACACATCCAACTGATCCACCACCTCCGCCCAATCCGCGTCATCCAGAATCTCGTCCCGCAAAAAAGCGGCCTGGCTCTCGGTCCAGAAAAACGCATCCGCCAGGTGCAGGTCGGGTTTGAGGGGTGAATGGGTGGCGATGAATTGGTCGATGCTGACCGGGTCGCTGGCCAGGCCGAGTTGTTTGAACAGGGACGGCAGGCTGTGGGTTGGAGATTCCATGTTGGGCTCCAGGGTGATTGGGAAAATTGTTCGCGGGCAAGCCTCGCTCCTACGGATATTTGCGGATCTGTAGGAGCGAGGCTTGCCCGCGAAGGCGATATTACTGACACCGTAAACCTAATGACTCAACTCGCAAACCTGCGCATGCGGCACCATTTTCAAAAACTCCGGCATGCTCATGTGCAGCAGGTTGTGATGGTTGCCGGCCTCCAGGTAGATGTCTTTCTGCCGCGTCAGCAACGGATCGATCACCATGTCCAGCCCATAGGATTCACCCAGCGCCGGCACCGCGCCGCGTTCGCAGTCGTTGAACAGGTGCGCCAGGGTGCTTTCCCGGGTGATTTGCCATTCGCCGCTGCCGCGTACTTTGCTCAGGTCCAGGTGACGGCTGGCGGGGAGCACGGCCATCAGGTAATGCCCGTGGTGGTCGTCGAGGATCACCGATTTGGCCACCCGTTCGGCAGGAATGCCCGACACACGCGCCGTTTCAAGGCTGCTGGCCGAGTGCGGGTGGGTGACGATGTCGAATTCGCAGTGGGCCCGATTGAGGCTGTCCTGCACGGTTCTTGCCATACGCATGATGCACCTCGGTGTCCGCTGCAAGCACAAACGGACGATGGTTAAACCCGTTCTCTTCCTTTGAAAGTCTAGGTCGGCTGGCGCAAACCGACGGGAAATCTGCCCGCCGGGACGGCCGCGCAAACTGCTCAAAATTCGTACAGCCCAGCGCTCAGCTAGACTGTATACAGAACCACCCACGACTCTCCCGGAGGGTCACGTGAACACTCGTTGTGGTGCCATTGCACTGTTGTTGGCCGTGAGCGGATCGGTTTTCGCGGCGGACACCGCTGTGCTGTTGATCCCCGACCCCCTCGGCTTCTGGCTGATCGTGTTCGGCATCGCGTTTCTGGTGGCCGAGGCGACTTTGCCCAATTACGGCGTGATCGGCCTCGGCGGGCTGGTGATGTTTGTGGCCGGCGCGGTGATTTTGACCAACGCCGACATCCCTGTGCCATTGATGGTCGGCCTGGGCTTGATCAGTGTCCTTTTGCTGATTGCCCTGCTGATCCGCGCCCTGAAAACCCGACCGCGCCGCGTCGTCAGTGGCGATGCCGGGTTATTGGGCAGCGTGACGCCCGTCACCGGGTTGCAAGGGACAAACGCCTGCAGCGGCTGGGTGCAATTGCAGGGCGAACGCTGGCAAGTGCTCAGCGCCACGCCGTTGCAGCCGGGCCAGAACGTGCGCGTCGTGGCCCGCAAGGGATTACTGCTGCAAGTGGCCGCGGCTGACGCGGCGCCGGTTGGAGAATAGTCATGGGCCTGCAAGTCGGTGTTGCCGCGCTGTTGCTGTTAGTGATTGCCCTCGCGGGGTCGACCTTTCGCATCCTGCGCGAATACGAGCGCGGGGTGGTGTTCCAGCTCGGGCGCTTCTGGCAGGTCAAGGGACCGGGGCTGATCCTGCTGATTCCGGCGGTGCAGCAAATGGTCCGCGTCGACCTGCGCACCATCGTTCTCGACGTGCCACCGCAAGACGTGATCACCCGGGACAACGTCTCGGTGAAGGTCAACGCCGTGCTGTACTTCCGCGTGCTCGATCCGCAGAAAGCGATTATTCAGGTTGAAGATTTCCTGATGGCCACCAGCCAATTGGCGCAGACCACGTTGCGCGCGGTGCTGGGTAAACATGAACTGGATGAGTTACTGGCCGAGCGGGAGCGGTTGAACGTCGATATCCAGCAAGTGCTTGATGCCCAGACTGACAACTGGGGGATCAAGGTCGCCAACGTTGAAATCAAGCACGTGGACCTGAACGAATCGATGGTGCGCGCCATCGCCAAACAGGCCGAAGCTGAACGGGAACGGCGGGCCAAGGTGATTCATGCCGAGGGTGAATTGCAGGCGTCGGAAAAACTTATGCAAGCGGCGGAAATGTTGGGTCGGCAGCCGGGGGCGATGCAGTTGCGGTATATGCAGACGTTGAGTTCGATTGCCGGGGACAAGAGTTCGACGATTGTCTTTCCGCTGCCGATTGAGTTGTTGAAGGGGATGGCGGATTTGTCGTCGAAATCGTGAGGAAGATCAAAAGATCGCAGCCTTCGGCAGCTCCTACGGGTGTACGCGTAACCCCTGTAGGAGCTGCCGAAGGCTGCGATCTTTTGATCTTTCCTACATTCACCAACGTCCGGCAATCCCGTCGGAGATTTCCTTCAAGTTGTAGCGGCGTTGGTGAACTTGTTCCGACCCGAAGCCAGGTCTAGTCTGGGTTTGTCACTGAATAAACGGTGACACGGACGTGCAAGTCCGGGTAAAAACACATCCCTAATCGCTTCGGCTAGCCATCAGGCATTTCTTTGCTTGCTGTGATTGCTTTATGGCGGCTGTGTGCGGGAGACCTTCGGGTCTGCCGAGGTTTCTTTGGGATTGGGCTTACTCGGTCTTGCACCCCGCACATAGCTGCCACCCTAATTTCGCGTGCAAGCGAACATCGGGTCAGCATTCTTGCCATCTAAGCGAGTAATCCCAAATGTTCAAGCCTACGCCCAATCCTCCAGAAACCTCTGGAACCGATTCCCCCGAAGCACTCGACGCCGAAAAAATGAAAGAAGCCGCCGACCGCGCCTTCGCCCACTACTTCCCTCCGGCTGACGAAAAACCAGCCAAACGCCGTAAATATCACCTCTTCGCCGTCGCCCCGGACATCAACGACCCCGAAGCCATGTTGGCCAATGCCTCCGAGGACTTGCTGTCCATCAGCGCGATTGCGGCCAACCTGGCAGATGATGTGGAAGGCACACGCCGCTCCGTCGCCCTCGCGATCAGCCGTCTGAGCGATGGCGTGCAATTGTTGGTGGAGCGGGTGCTGGATTACCACGAGGCGATGGCTGAGGCTAAGGTCTAGCCGATAAATTTTCGGCGAATTGAAGGCCGCCTTCGCGGGCAAGCCTCGCTCCTACAAGAGATTCAGGTCGGACACAAAATTTGTATCCACCGAAGATCACCTGTGGGAGCGGGCTTGCTCGCGAAGGCGTCAGACCTGCCGACGCCGTTCCAGCGCCTCATACGGCCCCCGCGCCCAACGCTCTACCCGTTCAACCAACAGCGCCGAAGCCTCGCGGCGCTTGCTCTCACTGTCACCAACAAACACTTGCGACGGCTGTTTCGCATGCTGCCCCACCGACGCAAACACCTGCTCACGCTGCACGTCATCCAGGCCAAAAAACTCAGCCAATCGCCCGGCCATCGCCCCCGGCAATTCACGGTAATTGACCGCCAACCCGCCAAACTCAAGGCACTGCGCCAACCCCCATTCGAGCAACCGCCCCACCCGTCGGGCGATGTAATCTTCGCGGCCATCAACGGGTAAATCATCGTCGAGCCCACTTGCCCCGATCATCCCCGGCACCATGTGCATCCCCGGCCGGCGCAAGTGTGAAACGGCGATTTCCAACGGATCGCGGTACACAAACAGCCATGGCGTCTCAGGGAAACTCGCGCGCAACAGCGGTAATTCAGCGATGTTCCAGGCATCGAGTTTGATCACCAACCGCCGCTCCGAACCCACGCGACGCTGGCCGTAAGCGGACAACAACCCTTCGAGGGCCGCCCGTCGCTCGACGGCGGGCAAACCACTGCGCAGCAACGCGTCCAGGGGCGGCGGTTCGCTGATGACGATGTGATCATCGAGACGCGCCAGCATCTGACTGATCAACGTCGAACCACACCGCGAAGCATGAAAAATAAACGCGCCCGGCGCCAAACCCGGTGATTTCGCCTGCCAGTCGCCGAGAACAGACAACGGCGTTTGCCGACGAAACGCCTGATTGAACGGCAGCCGCAGCGCATCCTCCACCGCCTCGCGAAAAAACGGCTGATGCAGCGGCGTCTCACCGAACCAACACCAATCCACCAGCCACTCGCCCGCCTGCTGCCAGACCCGAATCGGCAGCCAGCCGTCCAGGTTCAGGCGTTCCATTGTTCATTCCATTGGCGGCGGCCATTGCGCATCGCGGCGCGCAGCTCTTCGCGGGAAAACACCAGGCCTCGCTCGGCCGCCAGTTCCAAAGTACGCGCGATAAAAACTTCAGTGTCCGCCAAACCCTGCAACACGTTCGAAAGCAGCGGATCACTGGCCACTAATTGCTGAAATTGCCGCAACGCCCCGTCCCCATCCTCAGGCAAAGGCGTGGTCGATAAGCCGTCGATAATCGCCCGCTCCAGCCAAACACCGGGGCGGCAATCGAGGACTAAATGAACCCGCGCCGAACAATCGCGATTGTCGACGTGATGAGGCCGCGACAGGTCGAGAAACCAGCACTCACCGGCGGCCATCGGCATGCGCTGACCGTCGAGCCAAAAATCCACTTGAGGCGGGCTGAGCAGCGGAATGTGCAGGCGCAGATCGGCGTCGGGCTCGCCGAGGTCATAGTCGCGGTGTTCGTGGATCTGCCCGCCCGGCCCGAGCCGCAACAGCCGCGCCGAGACAATCTCCAAGGGCAGATCCCGCAAACCCTGCTGCCACCGCACATCTCGCCGCCAAGGTGCGCGCAATAGCGGCTCACCCGTGCCGGGAGACAGTTCGGTCAACGCATCCGCCGCCGAAATCAGCGCCACGCCGCTCCAGTCGCCGGCGTAGTAAGCGCTGTTGAAATGACCGTGCCAATCGTCCTCGCCAATCGCCGCCAACGCCTGCAACAGCAACGGTAAATTCACCGTCACCGGCAGGCGCGAGAACGCCGCTCGGCTCATCGCCAGGGCAGCGAGTTACTGGGCCGGCGCTTGCGGCGGCACCGGCACCGCGATGTTGCCCGACGCCCACGCGGCTTCACGGTTGGCCAACGCGGTGGCGATGGACTGGACTTGGGTGGATTGCACTTCGTCCGGCATCGGATCGAGGCCGGCGCTGGCGAAGATCTGACCGTAAGCGTTACGCAGATCGGCGTAGGACAAGTCCCGACGCAAGTCCGCTTGCAAGGTGTTCAGTTCGCCCTGGATCAAGTCCAGTTCGCCCAGGCCTGCCGCTTGATGACGGTTGCGCAATTGCCCGAGGATTTGTCCGTCGATGCTCGACAGTTCCTGGTTGGTCTGGAACTGATGCAGCGCTTCCTGGTAGTTGGCGTTGGCCACGTAGAGCTGGGCCAGCACGGCGATGGACATCGCCTGACGACGGGCCTTGGCCACTTCTTCGCCGGCCTTGGCCACGTTGATCGCCGCCGGGGCGGAGATCACGTTGAACAGGTTCCAGGTCAGCTTGACCCCGTAGTCGGCCCACTTGTCGTTGACCAGAAACGAGTTGCTGTCGTAATGCCCGCCGGCCGAAAACTCCAGCCCCGGCAACAGCCGCAGCATGGCTTTACGGGTTTCGGCGGTGCTGATGCGGGTCTGGTAATCCTGCTCGCGCAGTTCCGGACGGCTGGCCAGGGCTTCGTGTTCGAGGCTGGCCATGCCGACTTTCAGTTGCGGAATCGTGTAGTCGTCCGGGGTCGCCAGTTTCAGGTCGGTGCCCATCGGCAGGTTGATCAGGGTCGCCAGTTCGGTTTTGGCCAGGGACAGCGCGCGGCGCTGCTCTTGCAACTGACGGGTCGCCTCGATCAGCGAGCGCTGGTAACCCAGGGCCACCACCGGGTCGCCGATGCGTTGTTCGCTCATGCTCTGGCTGTTATTGCGCGCCGTGTCGACCCGGGCCATCAGGCTGTCGATCTGCGTCAGCAGGCGTTCGGCGGCCACCGCACGCCAGTAGGCCGAGCGCACGTCCTGGACGATGGTGTTGATCACTTTGCGCCGACGTTCCTGAACGATCAGGCGTTGGTCGCCCTGCTGCTTGGCGCTGATGTAGCTGACGCCGAAGTCGAGGACGTTCCAGACCATGGTCAGGTCGGCGACTTTACGGTCACGGTCCTGGGAGGTCGACGGTTCCAGGGACTGGGTGCCGGTCAGCACACTCTGGCTGCTGGAGGCACCCTGGTTGTTACGCCCGACATAGCCGGCATCCAGCGCCATGCGCGGCAGCATGTCGAAACTGGCGAGGTCGAGTTGGCGCTTGGCCAAGGCCTCTTCCATGATCTTGAGCCGGCCTTCGAGGTTGTATTTCACCGCGCGGGCCATGGCCTGGTGCAAGGTCAGTGGCCCACTGAGGGGCTCCTGACCGGTGTACATGTTTTGCATGTCGCTTTTGGCACGCTGTTCACTTTCGCTACGCTCAATCGGTTCACTTTTGACTGCGCATCCGCTGATCGCCAACGCCAGTAAGCTGGCGCCGAATAACTTATGACTTTTTTTCATCCTTGGACTGCCCCTGGGTGACGCACAGAATTAAGTTTTTTCAAGCCTGCATTTCGCTGATGCCGGCCTGCATGAATGCTGCCGCCAGGCTGTCGACCTGACGTTGTTCAGTGTCTTTGAGCTGTTGCAATTGCTGGCCCAGTGTCGGCGCGCCGAACACCCCGCGCAGCCCTTGGGCCGCATCCGCGCCCCGGATCGAATGATTGCCAAAGGAATTCAGCGAATCGCGCTCGGCGCTGGTGTCCTGGTTGAACAGGCTCGACAACGTACTGCTGCCGAACACCCCGCCATCGCCACCGCCGAAACCGAGGAAGCCATGGCCCGTGCCATCGCCGCCGCTCTCGCTGCTGCTGAACACTTGCGCGATAAAGCTCGGTGCCAGCGCCCCACGGTTGATGAAGATGTCCCCCAGCGGCCGGATGCCGTTGCCAATGACCCGGTCTTCAAACAACGGGGTAAAGGTCAGCGGTGAACCCAGCGTGCCGGTTGGCGCGGCGAAGATGATCGGTTGCAGCGGCACGTTCGGTTGATCAAGCACGACCACCGGTTGCGAGACGCGGAACTCCGGGTCCGGCGACACAATCGGCGCGGTCGGCGCCGGCACGGTGTTGATCGCAAAGTTGTTCGACTGGCTGGTGCCGCTGCCGGCGTTGCCCGAACCGTCGCTGACGCCGGCGACGTTCAGGCTGATCGCGTTATTGGCGTTGTTGAGGTTGCTGGTGGGCGTCAGCGTCGCGGTCCAGGTTTTGCCGCCGTCGTTGCTCGACAGGTTGGACAAGGTGCCGTTGGCCACCGTGACGTCGGACAGGTCGAAACCGCTCACCGCTTCGTTGAAGGTGAAGGTCACCAGTGAGGTCTGGCCGACACCGATGTTCGGGTTGGCTACCACTACCGTGGCGGTTGGCCGCTCGCCGTCGATCACGTAATTGTTGGAGACCGCCACGCTGTCGCCGCTGTTGCCGGCCAGGTCCGTGACGTTGCTGGTGTCCAGCGCAATGAAGTTGCTCGGGTCGGTGATGCTGGCGGTCGGCGTGAAGGTGCCGGTCCAGGTTTTGCCGCCGTCGCTGCTGGCCAGTTGGGTCAGTTCACCGTTGGTGACGCTGAGGTCCGACAGGTCGAAGTTGTTCACCGCTTCGCTGAAGGTGATGGTCACCAGCGTGCTCTGGCCAATGCCCAGGTTCGGGTTGGCGACCACGATGGTGGCCGTCGGCCGGGTGGCATCGAGCGCGTAATTGTTGGAGATCGCGATCCCGGCGCCAGCATTGCCGGCGGCGTCCACCACGTTGCTGCTGTCGAGCAGGATCAGGTTGGTCGTGTCGTTGATGTTGGCGGTCGGGGTCAGGGTCGCCGTCCAGGTTTTGCCGCCGTCACTGCTGAGCAGGTTGGACAGGTTGCCATTGGCGACGCTGAGGTCCGACAGGTCGAAACCGGATACCGCCTCGGTGAAGGTGATGGTCACCGTGGTGGTTTCGCCGATGCCCAAACGGTTATCGGCCACGACGATGGTCGCGGTCGGCCGCGTCGTGTCGATGGCGTAGTTGTTGGAGTCAGTCACGCCCACGCCGCTGTTGCCCGAGCCGTTGATCACGCCGCTGTTGTCGAGGCTGATCAGGTTGGTGGTGTCGGTCACGTTGGCGGTTGGGGTGAAGGTCGCGGTCCAGGTGATACCGCCGTCACTGGTGCTCACCGCGCTCAACGTGCCGTTGGCCAGGGTCAAATCCGCGTTGGTGAAACCGCTGACCGCCTCGGAGAAGGTGATGGTCACCAGCGAGGTTTCGCCGACCTTGAGGGCGTTGTCGGCGACCACGATGGTGGCCGTCGGCACTTGGGTTTCCACTGAGTAGTTGGCGGAATCGGTGGTGCCCGCGCCCGCGTTGCCGGCCAGGTCCGCGACGCCGGTGTTGTTCAGGGTGATGACGTTGCTGGTGTCGGTCAGGCCATTGGTCGGGGTGAAGGTCGCCGTCCAGGTGATGCCGCCATCGCTGCTGCTCACCGCGCTCAACGTACCGTTGGCGATGGTCAGGTCACTGTTGTCGAACCCGCTGACCGCTTCGCTGAAGGTGATGGTCACCAGCGAGGTTTCGCCCGGTTTGAGGGTGGTATCGCTCAGCACGATGGTCGCGGTCGGGCGCTGGCTGTCGATGGCGTAGTTGTTGGAGTCGGTGGTGCCGCTGCCGCTGTTGCCGGCCAGGTCCTGCACGCCGGTATTGTCCAGGCGCACGAGGTTGCTGGTGTCGGTGATGCCGGCCACCGGCGTCAACGTCGCGGTCCAGGTGATCCCGCCGTCGCTGCTGCTGACGTTGCTCAGGGTGGCGTTATCGATCAGCAGGTCGGCATTGGTGAACCCGCTCACCGCCTCGCTGAACGTGATGGTGACCTGCGTGGTTTGACCGACGCCGAGTGCCGCATCGGCCACCACGATGGTCGCGGTTGGGCGCGCGGTGTCGATGGCAAAGTTATTGGAATCGGTGGTGCCCGCCCCAGCGTTACCCGAGGCGTTTTGTACACCGCTGTTGTCCAGGGTGATCAGATTGGTCGCGTCGGTGATGGCGCTGGTCGGGGTGAAGGTCGCCGTCCAGGTGATGCCGCCGTCGCTGCTGCTGACCGCGCTGAGCGTGCCGTTGGCGATGGTCAGGTCGGCGTTGCTGAAACCGGTCACGGCTTCAGAGAAGGTCACGGTCACCAGCGAGGTTTCACCGATGTTCAACGCGGTGTCGGCGACCACGATGGTAGCGGTCGGCAGCACGGTGTCGACGGTGAAGTTGGCCGTGTTGGTGATACCGGT
>Ga0302175_10000357_pt1 | contig 15659 bp, 10 predicted proteins | sample I_Fen_N3_3_FD_198791 | JGI IMG/M metagenome (GOLD analysis project Ga0302175, IMG submission 198791) | Peat permafrost microbial communities from Stordalen Mire near Abisko, Sweden - I_Fen_N3_3 | ecosystem: Environmental > Terrestrial > Soil > Wetlands > Permafrost | place: Sweden: Abisko... | reverse complement strand
ACCGGAGAGTTCTTCTCTGCTCTCGTCAAGCAGCTCTATCTCTCGCAGCCTTATGTCCCGCGCAACATCTACGTCCCCGTCGACTTCGAAGACCGCGCTGAACTGGAAGAAGCCCTCAGCGAGCAACTAGCGGGCGAAGGTGGCAGACCGACGCGCGTCCACATCACCATTCCGCAGCGCGGAGACAAGCGCGAGCTGATCGATCTCGCCGGCAACAACGCCAAGCAGTCCTACGATCAGCGCTTCCGCGTGATGAAGCCCAACGCGCGCCTGATCGCCGAAGCCTTCCAGGACGCGCTCGCTCTCCCCGAGTTGCCCAAGCGCATCGAGTGCTTCGACATCTCGCACATTCAGGGCGCGGAGACGGTCGCTTCCATGGTGGTGTGGGAAGACGGCAAGATGAAGAAGTCCGACTACCGCAAGTTCATCATCAAGACCGTCGAAGGGGTGGACGATTTCGCGTCCATGCGCGAAGTGGTCACGCGCCGTTACAAGCGCACGCAGGAAGAAAAAAAGCCCATGCCCAGCCTGGTGCTGATCGATGGCGGCATCGGACAGCTCCACTCCGCCGCCCAGGCGCTCGAAGCCCTCGAGATCATCAACCAGCCGCTCGCTTCCATCGCCAAGCGCGAAGAGATCATCTACGTTTACGGACAGGAAGACGATCCGGTCGTGCTCGACCACCATTCTCCCGTCTTACATCTGGTGCAGATGATCCGCGACGAAGCACATCGCTTCGCCGTAACCTTCCATCGCAAGCGCCGCCAGATCCGCGACCGCTCGACCGAACTCCGCGAAATTCCCGGCGTCGGCGAATCCACCACGCGCCGCCTCCTCGAACACTTCGGCAGCCTGCAAGCCGTGAAGCAAGCGGACGTGGCAGCGCTGTCGGCGGTGGTAACGAAGTCGCAGGCGGAGAAAATTCTGGAACATTTCCGGAAGACAGTGGCGAGTCGCGAGTAGCGTGTCGCGAGTCGACGCCAGTTCTCAGTTCTCAATTCCCAGCTCTCGGCTCCCAGCTGTCAGCTCTCAGCGCTCAGGGTTTCGTCGCTCGCTACTCGCTACTAATGGTTTTGTCATCCTGAGCGGAGCGGGAGTTTCGCGAAGCGGAACTCTCGCGGAGTCGAAGGACCCCTACCCCTCAACCGTCTGTTCGGTGGGAGTAGGGATCCTTCGACTCCACATGTCCGCCCGCTTCACGTGGGACAGCCGCTGCGGTGAGCCTTTGACTTGCCTTTAATTGCACCCGGGGCCCTCAGCGGCTAAAGCCGATCTTCTGCGTGCTTGATCGGCACGACTGAAGTCGTGCCCTCCCAAAGACGTTCTTTGCGACGCATTTTACTGTTCTGACGGGTTCCGCTTCCCGAGAGTGATGTCGCGCTTGGCCTGACACTCGGTGGCAGGATCGAATGCGGCCGTCCCTACCAACTGGTCCTTGGAGGCGTGGAACTCCAGCGGTGGACGGCGGACCTGGGAAGGAAGACCCGTGAACTTCACTTTGCCGTCCGCGTTGGCGCCGGCTTCGAGATCGAGTTTGTGGAATCCGCCAAAACGATAGGCAATGTGCACCTTGACGCTAGCCGCGGCGGCGGGCTTGCCGTCGGCGTTGCTGACCGTCAGTTCAAGCGAGCACGGCCCGAGGCCGCCGTCGATCGCCGGTACCGGTTGCGCGGGCGAAGTCTGGTTCGACTGCGCCGCAACTGCTGGGAGAAGGGCGGCGGAAAACAGGATGAGGCCGCACAATGTGCTCGATATTCTGTTCATGGTGGATGCGCATAATTATACCGGTGGGTGGACTACCCGGGTTCCATGTTTGATTAGGATTCCGAGTTTCCAGTTTCGGACGCAGAGCGTCTCACGCGGGTCTGCCGATTCGCTTCTCCCAGGCTTCGTGCTCCGATTTTCCCCAGTGCGCGACGATGATCAGGAAGCCATCAGGATCGGTGATGCCGATTTCACCGCTAGGCATATATTCCGGATGCCTGATGGGAGGCACCTGGACGCCGTTGCCCAACAGGTGCTCGCGCAGTCCGGCAAGGTCGGGCGTGTACATGTAGAGCATCAGTGCCTGGGCGGAGGAATCGATGGGGTGCTCGGCGCGCAGGAACATTACGGCGCCACCCTCACAGTGCATGCGCGCCCATCCGAGGGGCTGGCAGCGGTCGGTGTCGATGGTGGCGAAGCCGAGGAGTTCGTAGAAGCGGATCGAGCGCTCGATGTCCGCCACGTGCAGCATGGGAGTCGAATAGGTGGCTTTGACGGTCATAAGGCTGACTAGTTTACGCAAAAGGGCGGGATTCGGGAAGATTAGGTCTCGGGTCTCAGGAAAGGCCGGCGGGGGCAGGGGCCGAGAACTTAAGGAGCCAGATTCTGGTTTGCCTGGAAACTAACAACCAGCAGTTAGCGGCCGTCCGTCGAGGGCTTGGTCAGCAGGAACGACTTCACTACGATCTGGTTGGGCTGCATGCCTACGGGGATGATGGTGAGCAGCGAGTATTCCGAGGGCTCCAGTTTTCTTGATTTGCGTTTCTGGATGACGGCCACGTCTCCGGAGCCGGAGTTGAGCACGAGCAGGTAGTTCTGGTTCTGCGAAAGCGCGAGGGCGTCGGGGCGCGCACCTACTGGCAGAACAGCAATTATTTTTCCGATATCAATGTCATAGACCGCGACATTGTTCGCGCCGAAATTTGAGACGTAGAGGCGCGCGTTGTCGAGCGAGACGATGGCGCGCGTGGGCTGCGATCCGATCAGAGAGCTGCTGAGAACCTCGTTGGGAGTGGTCTCGATGGTGGAGATGCTGTCGGCGCCGAAGTTGCAGGTGATGAGCTCTCCGCCGTCGGGCTTGAGGGCGAGGCTGACGGGAGATTTGCCGACGTCGAGCAGGGCTAGCAGCTTGTCCTTCTTGAGGTCGACGACGGCGACTTGTCCGGATGACGAGCAGGAGATGAATGCCTTCGTCGAATCGGGCAGGATGGCGATGTCTTCGGGGTTCATGCAGATGGTGACGGCCGAGCGGACCGCGAGGCGAGCCGTGTCGATAAGCGAGACGGTGCTGTCGGCGCGGTTGGTGACGACCACTGTGCTGCCGTCGGGCGAAACGCGCGCCAGGCCGGGGTTCGCGCCCACGCGGATCGTCGCGGCCACGTTGCGATGCTCGAGATCTAGAACCGAGACGTTGGCCGAACCGGAGTTGGCCACGTAGGCGCGGCGGCCGTCGGGCGAGACGTCGATGAAGTAGGGGCGGCCGTGAACGCCGACGGTGGCGACGACTTTGTTCTGCTCGGCGTCGATGATGCTGACATTGTTGGAGCCGGAGTTGACGACGTAGACCTCGTTCTTGGCGGGGTTGGCGGCGATTCCGGTGGGCTCGGTTCCGACCGCGAGATTTCGGACAGGCTGGAAGGTCCGGAGATCGATGACCGTGACCGTGTTGCTTCTGCCGTTGCTGATGTAGGCGTACTCGCGGTAGAGCGGGCCGGAGGCGGGGAGGTTGCGTTCGTGGAAGTACCACCATCCGCCGGCGAGCGCGAGGGGGACAAGTACTACGATGAGGAGGAGTTTTCGCAAGAAACGAAAGGTCCGGACTCGACAGATTACGCTACGAGCAGACTGTGATCAATAAAGGTGGAAATCCACTTCCACGTTGATGCGAACTGCAACGGGCTCTCCGCGCAGGGTTGCCGGTTCGAATTTCCACGTCTTTACGGCTTCCATAGCCTTTTCGTCCAGTCCCTCACCAGCCGCCTGCGACAGGCAAAGATCCGTAAAAGCCCCCTGCGGATCGACTGTTCCAGAAATCCACACGACGCTAACATATTTATCCCTGCGTGCTTGTTCGGAGTACTCCGGTTCCGGATCGTATGTCGCTTTTGGCGGCGTGACGCCCTCCTTGAACTGATGTAGGACATAGGCCGCCGGACGTGCCCCCCAATTCGGACCGTTGCAGAACGGCGCGGACGGGATCGGAGGTTGGTCGTAGCCAAAATACACTCTCAGGTTCAGCGTCTTCTCGTGATAGGCCTCAGGCAGGCGCGCAAAAAGAGTCGACGAAAGAATTGCCAGTGAGGCAGCGGCATCCAGGGAAGCATCTCCAGCGGACTCAACTGTTCTTATTTTCCCCGCCGAACCATCTCTGCTTATCTCGAAATCGATTACCGTCATGCCCCGTTTCCGCCCAATCGACTTCTGTAGCTCTGGGATCTGCGGGTACCACTTGCCTCGCACAGTAGCCAGGACTTGGTCCGGGTAGCCTCCTAAGTCCTTGCCATTCCTATCTCCATTGAGGACTTCGAAACCACTCACATAAATCCCGTGCTCGTCCACAGACTGGTTCGCCGAAGGTTTTGCCATTGCCGCAGTTCCCGGTACCGAAGACGAGTCTTGCCCGAGCAGCGATGTGCATGCGACGAGCATACCGGAAGCAACGAGGATGCAACCACGCATCATGAGAAACCCATTTCGATCCTGGCAACTGTAGATCCCCTCGCTCCGCTCGGGATGACAATTTTTCTCAGATCCCTAGCTATGCTCGGGATGACAATCTCTCTGAGGCCCTGGCCATTCTTGACATCGCGGCGGCTGCCGAAGTTCCAGCTTCGGCGACATTGCGTCCCAACACTGCCGCGATCTGCCGGACTTGCTGCATGAGCGAGTCGAACTGGTCGGGGTACAGGGACTGGACGCCGTCCGACAAAGCCTGGTCGGGGTCGTTGTGGACTTCGATGATCAGTCCATCGGCTCCAACGGCGACGGCGGCGCGGGAAAGTGGCGTGACTTTGTTGCGCTTGCCGGTTCCGTGGCTGGGGTCAACCACGATGGGCAAATGGCTGAGGCGCTGGACGGCGGGCACGACACTTAAGTCGAGAGTGTTGCGCGTGTGGTCGGCGAAGGTGCGGACTCCTCGTTCGCACAGGATGACCTTGTAGTTGCCTTCGCTCATTACGTACTCAGCCGCCATCAGGAATTCTTCGAGCGTGGCGGAAATTCCGCGCTTCAGGAGAACGGGCTTGCGGGCGCGTCCGGCTCGCTTCAGCAGAGAGAAATTCTGCATGTTGCGAGCGCCGATCTGGATGACATCAGCGTACTGGTCGACCAGATCGAGCGACTCGTTGTCCACGGCTTCGGTGACGATCAGCAGGCCGTAACGGTCGCGGATCTCGGACAAGATACGGAGCCCGTCTTCGCCCATGCCCTGGAAAGAATAGGGAGATGTGCGGGGCTTGTACGCGCCTCCGCGAAAAAACTGGGCGCCAGCGCGGGCAACGCGTTCGGCAATGGTGAAGGCCTGATCGCGGCTCTCGACGCCGCAGGGGCCCGCGATGATGGCCAGATCCGGACCGCCGACGGTCACCGGAGAACCGGGGAAGGTGATGACGGTGTTGTCGGGCTTGGTGTCGCGGCTGACGAGTTTGTAGGGCTTCGAGACACGGATGACTTCCTGCACACCCGGCATTTCTCCCAGAGTTCCAGGCTCGACCTCGCCCTTGTTGCCGGTGATGCCAATAGCAGTGCGTTGCGCGCCGGGCATGGGGTGGGCGCGGTATCCGAGCGATTCGACCTTCTTGCAGACGGCGCGGACCTGGTCTTCGGTGGCCTGCGCGCGCATGACGACTAGCATATGAGAACCTCGAACGCTTTAGTGTAGCGTTGGGAGGGGTGGAGGGCAAACAAATCGAGTGATGGGTGATAGGGCAATTTGAGAACACCGTTAACCATAAAGGTCACGAAGGCGGACGAAGGAAATCCTTGATACCAAACGCCTTGCAGATGAATTCGGACCATGATTGAAGAGGAACCAGCACCGCTTGATAGCACGAGAAAATCGTGGTATGTTAAACATGTTAAACAGACTTAACAATATGCTCGGCATCAGGCTTGAACCCGAACTCGAAGAAAAGCTGGAGTCGCTCGCGAAGGAGACTGGCCGCAGCAAGAGCTACTATGCGCGAGAGGCCATCCGGCAATACCTGGAAGACCACGAGGACTACCTGAAGGGCATTGCCGCGCTGGAACGGCGCGAACCCACCATCACGCTTGAAGAGATGGAGCGGCGGCTTGGCTTCACCGAGTAGAACCTGGCGGGTCGAAATCACCCGTACTGCCGAGAAGCAAATCCAGAAACTAAACCGCGCGGCCCAGGAGTCGATCATCCGATTCCTGCGGGAGCGGGTACAACCGGCGGAGAACCCCCGCCAATGGGGGAAACCGCTGCACGGCGACCAAGGCGGGTTGTGGCGATATCGCGTGGGTGATTATCGGCTGATCTGCGATATCCAGGACAAGCGGATTACGGTATTGGTGCTCAGGGTTGGTCAACGCAAGGATGTGTATCGCTAAGTGTGCTGACAGTCTGCCCATTGTAAAATCAAAGATTACTAGTTACTGCACGATCCTTATCTATGACACCGAAAGACAAATTTGTGCCCGCCACCCGCGAAGAGCGCTACGACGCGCAGCGCATTGAGCAGAAGTGGGCGGAGCGCTGGCTGAGCGATCCGTCGCTTTATGCTGCCGAGGCGAACTCCACCAAGCCGAAGTATTACGTGCTGGAGATGCTTCCCTACCCTTCGGGCGCGCTGCATATGGGACACGTGCGCAACTACGCGATCGGCGACGCGCTGGCGCGCTACATGTGGATGAACGGGTACAACGTGCTGCATCCGATGGGGTGGGATTCGTTCGGGCTGCCGGCGGAGAATGCGGCCATCAAGAACAACACGCCGCCGAGGGAGTGGACGCTTTCGAACATCGCCGCGATGAAAGTGCAGATGAAGCGGCTCGGATTCGCCTATGACTGGTCGCGGGAGGTTACGACGTGCCTGCCGGAGTATTACCGCTGGAACCAGTGGTTCTTCTTGAAGCTCTTCGAGTCGGGATTGGCGTACCGGAAGAAGAGCAAGGTGAACTGGTGTCCGCAGTGCGCGACCGTGCTGGCGAACGAGCAGGTGGTCGGGGGGAATTGCTGGCGGCATGAAGATACGCCGGTGGAGCAGCGGGAACTGGAACAGTGGTTCCTGCGGATCACGAAGTATGCCGACGAGTTGTTGCGCGATCTGGAGAAGCTGACAGGCTGGCCGGACAAAGTCCGGATCATGCAGCAGAACTGGATCGGGCGCAGCGAAGGCGCTCAGGTGGATTTCGATCTGGGCGGAACGGTGGGGCCGGCGGGGTCAACGATTACGGTTTTCACTACGCGAGTGGATACGATCTACGGAGCAACTTCGGTGCAACTGGCGCCGCAGCATCCGATTGTCGAGGACATGATTGCGCGGGATGCGGAGCTGCGCGCCAAGGTCGAGCAGTTGATTGCCGAGCAACGCAAGGCGCGCGAAGTCGGCGACATTGGGAACATCGAGAAGCATGGCGTGTTCACGGGGCGGTTTGCGAAGAATCCTTATAACGGCGAGGCGGTGCCGGTCTGGGTGGCGAATTACATCCTGATGGACTATGGCACGGGCGCGATTATGAGCGTGCCGGCGCATGATGAGCGCGACTTCGAGTTTGCTAAGAAGTACAACCTCGAGATCCGCTTGGTGATCTTGCCGCAGTCGAGCGATCCGGAAGAGACGATGGCGGAGCCGGCGCTGCCGTTCACCACCATGAACGGAATTCTGGTGAACTCTGGCGAGTTCAGCGGACTGGAGTGCGAGGAGGCCATCCAGACGATGTCCTCTCACGCAGCCGAGAAGGGCTTTGGCAAGGCTACGGTTACGTTCCGGTTGAAGGATTGGGGCATCTCGCGGCAGCGGTACTGGGGAACGCCGATCCCGATGGTGTATTGCGAGAAAGACGGCGTGGTTCCAGTTGCTGAGAAAGACCTGCCAGTGATTTTGCCCGACAAAGTGAGTGTCACGCTGGCGGGCGGGTCGCCGTTGGCGAATGTTCCGGAATTTTTGAATACGACTTGCCCGAAGTGCGGTGGTCCGGCGCGGCGCGAGACCGACACGATGGATACGTTTGTGGATTCGTCATGGTACTTCTACCGCTACGCGGACGCCCAAAACAGCAAGGCGCCCTTCGATACGAACACGATTGCCTACTGGTTCCCGATTGATCAGTACATTGGCGGAGTTGAGCACGCTATTCTCCACCTTATTTATTCGCGTTTCTGGACGAAGTTCATGCGCGACATGGGGCTGGTGAAGCACGACGAGCCCGTAAAGCGCCTGTTCACCCAGGGAATGGTCATCAAAGACGGCGCGAAGATGTCAAAGAACCTCGGAAACGTGGTGTCGCCCGACGAGATGGTGGCGCGCTACGGAGCCGATGCGGCGCGGTTGTACAGTCTGTTTGCCGCGCCTCCGGATCGGGATTTGGATTGGCAGGATACGGGGATTGAGGGGATTCACCGGTTTCTGGGACGGGTGTACCGGTTCTACGTGCGCAACCCGGTAGATACTGCGGTTGAGCGGGCGGAGACGGGGCAAACCCCGTCTCTACAGGCGGAGGCTCGGACCATTCAGCGCAAGCTGCATCAAACGATCAAGCGCGTAAGCGACGACTTCCAGGGAAGGTGGCACTTCAACACCTGCATTGCAGCCTTGATGGAACTGCTGAACGAGGTCTCTGGCGCGGAAGAGGCGATTGCGGCGGGACGGGTTCCGGGTTCGTTGATCCTGGATGTGCAGCGGAAAATTGCGCTCTTGCTGGCTCCGATGGCGCCTTACGTCGCCCATGAGTTGTGGGAGATGACCGGGGAGACAGGCAATCTGCTGAAGGCTGCGTGGCCGAAGTATGACCCGGCGCTGGCAGCGGAAGACGAGATCGAGATCCCGGTGCAAGTGAATGGAAAGTTGCGCGGGCGGGTCGTCGTGCCGGCCGATGCGACCAACGATCAGGTTGAGCAGGCTGCACTCGCAGACGAGAAAGTGAAGGCGGCGATTGCGGGCAAGCAGATTGTGAAGAAGGTCGTTGTGCCGAAGAAGCTGGTAAATATTGTAGTTCGCTAAATGCGGACTACAGGCATCTAATCTTGTAACTGCGCAATATGGGTCTGTTGCGCAGGCAGACGCGGCAAGCCACGTCTCTACCGAAATGCTACCGGCACACGCTCATTTCCGGGGGATTCTGGCCATCCTGCTGGGGCTACTTTTCAGTACCGTTCCCGGCACAGCCCCTGCCCAGAACCTGGCCAAACGCCTCATCCTCAAGGACGGCTCCTACCAGCTTGCTGCTAAGTACGAAATCAAAGGCGACCGCGTCCGCTACTATAGTGCGGAGCGAGGCGAGTGGGAGGAAATTCCTAACTCGCTCATCGATTGGGATGCTACCGAGAGGTACGAGCAGGGCCGTCTCCAGGGCGCGCCTTCGCCGGAGGCCCTCCAGCTCGACAAGGAATTCGAAGCCGAGCAGAAAGCCGAAGACGCTCGTTCCCCGCAGGTCTCACCCGGATTGCGCCTGTCCGCGGACGGCGGGATCTTTCTGCTCGATACTTTCCAGAACCAGCCGCAGTTGGACGAACTGCAGCAGTCCGGCGGCGAACTGAACCGGAACACGAAGTCGAACATCCTGCGAGCAGCCATCAACCCGCTGGCCAGCGCCAAGCAGACCATCGAGCTGCCGGGCCTGCGCGCGAAGATTCAGTCGCACACCGCCGTGCCTTCGATCTACATCAACATTGATGGCGTCCAGAACGCGCTAGGTGCCGGCGGCAGCGCCACCGGCGAGCCGCCCCCACTGCCGCCCGCCGAGCGTTTCAAGATCGTGCGCGCTGAGATCAAGAACGGCAAGCGCATTGCCGGCGGCATCAAGATCGCGCCCTATGGGAAGGTGAAGGCCGATGAACGATTCGTCCCCTCCACGGTGACGTCCATGACCGGCAGCTGGATCAAGATCACTCCCAGGGACCCTTTGCCCACCGGCGAGTACGCCATCGCGGAGATGCTGGGCAAGGAGGGAATGAACCTCTACGTCTGGGACTTCGGCGTAAATCCCACTGCGCCCGCGAATGCTGCTGCGTTGAAGCCGGATACGAAACATCCGTAGTCGGTGGTCGCTAGTCGCCGCTCGCTACTCGCTACTGCTACCCTTTCTCCATGGATCTCTTCGCCCTGACGCGCCGGCTGGTGGACATCGAGTCGATTACTCCGAACGAAGGCACGGTCGGCGATTTCCTGTGCGACGAGCTTTGCCGCCGCGGCTTCGACGCTGAGAAGATGCCGGTCGAGGGCGCGCGCGCGAATGTGGTAGCAACCTCGCCGGGCCATCCGCGGCCCGACATTGTCTTTTCCACCCATATGGATACGGTGCCCCCCTTCATACCGTCATCGGAAGATGGGACGCGCATCTGCGGACGCGGATCCTGCGACGCCAAGGGCATCATCGCGGCGCAGATCGTGGCCGCGGAGAAACTGCGCAGCGAGGGTCTCCACGTCGGGCTTTTGTTCCTGGTGGGCGAAGAACGCGACTCGATCGGCGCCAAGGCTGCTAACCAGCACTCAATCGGTTCGCGGTTCATGATTAACGGCGAGCCTACCGAGAACCGTCTCGCGCTCGCCAGCAAGGGTGCGCTGCACGTCGAAGTGATTGCACGCGGGAAGATGGCGCATTCGGCGTATCCGGAACTGGGCGAGTCGGCGATCGACAAACTGGTGGAAGCGCTGCAACGGTTGCATGCGATGAAGTTGCCGGAGAATCCCGAGGTCGGGCCGTGCACGAAAAACGTGGGGTCGATCCAGGGCGGACGCGCGCCGAACGTGATCCCCGACTTTGCCAAGGCGGATCTGTTCTATCGCCTGGTGGGCCCGACCGACGAACTGCGCCACCAGATCACGGAAGCGGTCGGCACGCTGGCGGAAGTCCACTTCACCCGCGAGACTCCCTTCATGAAGCTGCGCACTCTGGACAGCCTGCCCACCATGGTGGCCGCCTTCACCACCGACATCCCGTCCCTGCCGAACTGGGGCGAACCGCTGCTGCTCGGGCCAGGCTCGATCCACGTCGCCCACACCGAAGGGGAGTACGTAGAGAAGGCGCAGTTGGAGGACGCGGTGGAGTTGTACTGTGCGATGGCGAAGCGACTGGTGGCCGGCTGACGCCTGGAACCAACGACGCCGTGCTCGCTCCACTCTCCTGCAATCTTTTACGCTAAACGATATCCTTGTAGGATGACCGCCGCTTCTCACAATTCTCTCGCCCGCGCCTCTTCTTCCTATCTGCGGTCGGCGATGCACCAGCCCATCCAGTGGCACGAGTGGGGAGAGGAGGCGTTTGCCGCGGCGAAGCGGGACGACAAGCCCATGCTGCTCGATATCGGAGCGGTGTGGTGCCATTGGTGTCATGTGATGGATCGAGAGTCGTATGACGATCCCGAGGTGGCGAAGATCGTCAACGAGAATTTCATCGCGGTGAAGGTTGACCGCGACGAGCGTCCCGACATTGACAGCCGCTACCAGGCCGCTGTCGGTGCGCTCACCGGACAGGGCGGCTGGCCGCTCACCGCGTTTCTCACGCCCGACGGCAAGCCCTTTTATGGAGGAACCTACTTCCCTCCTGCGGACCAGTATGGGCGGCCCAGTTTCAAGCGCGTCCTGCAATCCATTGCAAATGCTTATCGCGAGAAGCATGACGAAGTGACCGAGCAGGCCAATATGGTGACCAGCGCGATCTCGCAGGCCGAATCGTTTTCCGGACGCAGCGGGAAGGTGTCGGCGCAGATCATCGATTCGATTGTGGAGGCATCGCTCAAGATTTTCGATGAACGCAATGGCGGATTCGGAGACGCGCCTAAGTTTCCGCATCCCTCGGCGCTCGACCTGCTGATTGATCAGTTCGCGCGCACAGGGAACGAGGAGGTCCGCAATGTCGTGGTGAGCACTCTCGAGCATATGGCGCGGGGCGGCGTGTATGACCAGTTGGCCGGCGGCTTCCATCGTTACTCGGTGGACGAGCGCTGGGTGGTGCCGCACTTTGAGAAGATGTCTTACGACAACTCCGAACTGCTCAAGAACTACGTTCACGCTTACCAGGCGACCGGCGACGAGTTCTTTGCCGATGTGGCGCGCGACATCATCCGCTGGATGGATGAGTGGCTCAGCGACCGCGAGCGCGGCGGCTTTTATGCGTCGCAGGATGCCGACCTCTCGATGGACGACGACGGCGACTACTTCACTTGGACCCTAGAAGAAGCGAAGGCCGTACTGACCGAGGAAGAAGCACAGGTTGCTGGGCTCTACTACGACATCAACGAAGTCGGCGAGATGCATCACAATCCGAAAAAGAACGTGCTGTACATCCGCGCTGATCTCTCGGAAATCTCCGGCCGCCTGACTCTGAGCGAAGTCCGTGTCCGTGAACTACTCGCTTCGGCGAACAAAAAGCTGTATGCCGCACGTCTCCAGCGGCCGACGCCGTACGTGGACAAGACGGTTTATGTGGGCTGGAACGCCATGTGCGTTTCGGCATACCTTAAGGCCGCGCGTGTGCTCGCTCTCGACGGGACGCGCCACTTTGCGTTGCGTTCACTCGACAGGCTGCTTGCGGATGGGTGGAGTGCGGAGGGCAAGTCAACCGCGGCGGACAAGAGTGTCCGCCCCACATTGAAACACGTCATCGCCTACTCCGACCCGAAAGCCGACCTCCGCGAAACCGCCGGCGTGCTCGACGACTACGCTTGCACTGTGATCGCCTGCCTTGATGCGTATGAGGCGACGTCTGCGCTCAGCTACTTCAAGTTTGCCCAGAAGATCGCGGACACGATGATCGCCCGCTTCTTCGACCCCATCTCCGGCGGATTCTTCGACGTTGCGGACACCACGGCGGGCAAGTCAAGCGAAGAAGGCGCTCTTGGGATCCTCGGCACGCGGCGCAAGCCCTTCCAGGATTCGCCCACTCCCGCGGGCAATTCGGCGGCGGCGATTGCCCTGCTGCGGCTGCACTCCTACACCAATGATCGGGCGCATCGCGAGAAAGCCGAGCAGACTCTCGAAGTTTTTGCCGGCTCGGCCCCGCAATTCGGAATGTTCGGCGCCACCTATGGCCTGGCCGTGATGCACTTCACCCATCCGCACACGCAGGTGGTCGTCATCGGCCAGGACGAACTTGCGGAACAGTTGTGCCGGGCGGCTCTTGGACCACTCTGTCTGACCAAAGCTGTGCTGCGTCTGCCCGCGAGCGAAGCGGTGCCGCAGAACCTGCCTCCCGCGCTGGCAGAGACCATTCCCAAGCTTCCGGCGCTGCGCGAAGCAAAGTCGTTCGCCGTAATTTGCTCGGGCTTCACCTGCCAACCCCCGGTTTTCGATGTTGCGCAACTCGAGCAGACGCTGCGCTCGTCGTCACGCCCGGCGGCGTAAGCTGATATCCAGATGAACTAGATGGGCTCCCGTCTTCATTGACTGGAGCCCATCACATTTTCAGGACTAGAAGTGAAAACCCACCTCAGCCGTGACGGCGCGCGGTGTGACGAAGTGCGTCCCGCTGAACGTGGAAAGGAAGTTGTAGAGTGCGGTCTTGTTCGTCACATTGATGGCCGTGACTTGAAGGCTGAACTTGTATTTATCGCCGTGAAATAGGTTGTCGTGGCCCACAGCGATGTCGAAGAGGTGCCGGGGAGCGATGCGCGGCGGGTTGTGATCGTCACTCTCGGTGCCGGGCGCAGGGGTTGTGACCCGCGTCGATCCGTATTGCGAGGGCGCACAACTGGCCAGAGGCGATGTCAACGTTGGAACTAGGTTGCCGCAGAATAGCCCAGCCTGCATCTGCTGATCGGCTGTCAGGATGGTCAGATCCACCGGCGTCGTGGTATCGGTTGCGAATGGAACCGCGCCGGCCACCTGTCCGCTGTCGTAGCGCCAGTTGAAGCCGACCCACGGTCCACGCTGCCAAGGCTGATATTGCAGGTGAGTGGTCTGGTTGAATTTCTCGTCGTGGTCGATGCGGAAAGGTGTGCCACCCTGCCCGACCGTCACCCCCAGTCCTCCGATCTGCGGAGGAAAGAAGCGCGCGGCGACGCTCGAGAAAACCATGAGTGCGGAGAATCCGTGGAAGTCCGGTATGCTCACGCGTCCTGCAAATCCGGGAATTTTGGAGTTGTGCCAGGCAATCGGGAAAAAGATGGGCGTGTTCCCCAGGATGCTGAAGTCGTAGCCGTTGTGTGTGTACTTCCAGATGTACTCGCCCGAGAAGACCAAGTACTTTCCAAACGCCTGCTGCAATCCAGCGTGGAATTCGTTGCGCCAGCCCGGACTGAATTGTGCCGGCACGCATGGGACCAGGGCCGCAATCACCGGAACATCGCAACCCGTGCTGGAAAGCACCAGGTTCTCATTGAACGGAGTTTCCAGCACGCGCGCGTAGGAAACGCGCAGCACGGTGTTGGTCTTTTTGACGTTGTAGGCAACACCCAGGCGGGGCTCGGCTTCACGATGGGTGGCCAGGCCGTTATAGAAATCGCCGCGCAGGCCCAGGTTCAGCGACCAACTTCCCTTCGTGATCGTGTCCTGAACGTACAACGCGAGTTGTTTAACGTCGGTGTGCCCGTGAAAAGTGAACAAGCCTCCGCCGCGCGTCAAGTCGAAAGGCGCAAGGGTCGCGCATGGCGTCCCGGGAATTGCGTTGCCGCTCTCGTCGAGGCACGAGGGCGTGATGGACGGGATGAGATTCGGATCGACAATTCCGATGTGGTTGTCCTCGGTGAGAAGAGTCTGTTGGTAGGTCGCTCCCACTTTCAGATTATGGATGCCTTTCGCATACGAGATATCGGAACGCAGGCCAGCGTTGGCCAGCGTCCGGTTCTGACCGATCGTCTCCTGCTGGATCGGCCCCAGATCGGCGAAAGGATTGCCGCTTGGGTAGTAGTTGTACTGGTCCCGGCGGATAAAGCCGCCGAGGGTAAACACCGCCGTCGGACTGAGCACGCGTGTCCAGGACGGCGCGAAATTCACGGTCTTGATCTGCGAGCGCTGGTCGGTGGAGCCGACAGGACTCCCTTGCTGATCGAGGACGTTCAAGTTGTCGAACGCGTTCGGATTCTGGAACCACGATCGCGTGAATCCCAGATTAACGTGAATCGAGTCCGCCTTCGAGACTTGAAAGTCCCCTCGATCGAACAGGTTCTCTTCATTGCCTTTGTCGTGAATCACGGAGAACTCCGGCCCATCGAGAAAACGCCCAGTGTTCAAGCCGCTTGCAGAAATAAAGCTTCCCCAGTTCGGGCCACCGTAGCCGAGGTTGAACCCGGCACTGGAGGTTCCAAAGCTTCCAAAAGACACCGTAACGCTGCCCTTGGGCGTGGTCAGGCCCTGACCGGAACGCGTCGTTACGTTCACCACAACACTGGTCTTCTCCCCGTATTCGGCCGGGGGCGCACCGGAGATCACCTCCAGCGACTCGACTGAATCGAGCGGAATCTGGTTGGAGAAGATCTTGCTCTGCTGGTCGGTGATGGGCTGGCCATCGACCGAAAACGAGTTTTCGGCGTGGTCGCCCAGGCCATGGAAAAGGCCATTCGAATCGGCCGTGATTCCGGGAGAGGACAAAGTTACCAGCGAACTCAATGAGGACGACTGGCTTTCCAGCGGAAGTTTGTCGAACAATCCGCGATCCACGTCGGTGTGGAAGACCGAAGTATTCTCCAGCAAGTCTTCCCCGGCAGCTTCCACCGTCACGCTTTCTGCCGAGCCTCCCACATTAAGGCGAATGCTGAGGCTTACGGGGACCACGGA
>Ga0302175_10000350_pt1 | contig 15875 bp, 13 predicted proteins | sample I_Fen_N3_3_FD_198791 | JGI IMG/M metagenome (GOLD analysis project Ga0302175, IMG submission 198791) | Peat permafrost microbial communities from Stordalen Mire near Abisko, Sweden - I_Fen_N3_3 | ecosystem: Environmental > Terrestrial > Soil > Wetlands > Permafrost | place: Sweden: Abisko... | reverse complement strand
CAACCCGGCCTTTGCACATCAGCGCCGGGTTTTTTACGCCTGCCAATGGCGTCGCAAAGCAGTACAGATTTTGCTGACACTGCACTGTATGGTCGACTATTGTGGCAACTGTCCCAGTACACTTCTAAACTGTTCCGGTATTGTTTCACACAAGAATAAAATGCCCGTGAAATCGAGTGCTGCGTCATGACCAATCTTTTGCTCTACCAACGTATTGCTCAGCAACTGGCCGAGGACATCCGCCGTGGTGTCTATCAACCGGGGGAGCGCGTGCCTTCGGTGCGCAAGATGAGCTCGCAGCTCAACGTCAGCCATGCGACGGTGTTGCAGGCTTACGCCAACCTTGAGGATCAGGGCCTGATCCGGGCCCGGCCGCAGTCCGGTTATTACGTGCACCAGACCCCGGCCCTGACCGCGCCGACGCCAGACATCGCCCGGGTCGAACGCCCCGGCCTGGTCACCCGTAGCAGCATCATTCAGCAAGTGTTGGTCGAATCCCGCCGCGAAGGCGTGTTTCCTCTGGGCGCGGCGGTGCCTAGCGTCGATTACTTGCCGGTGCGGGCACTGCATCAGCAACTGGCCAAAGTCACTCGATTCCATAGCCCTCGGGCGTTCAGCTACATGTTCAGTCCGGGCTTCGAACCGCTGCGCCGTCAGGTGGCGATCCGCATGCGCGATGCCGGGGTGGTGGTCGATCCCTCCGAAGTGGTGATCACCCACGGCTGCGTTGACGCGTTGCAGATGTCGCTGCGGGTTCTGACCCGCCCAGGCGATCTGATTGCCGCCGAGTCCCCGACCTATTACGGACTGCTGCAACTGGCCGACCTGCTCGGTCTCAAAGTCATCGAAATCCCCAGCGATCCCGCCACCGGCATGAGCCTGGAAGCGTTGCAACTGGCCGCCAACCAGTGGTCGATCAAAGCGCTGGTGCTGACCACCCGATTGAGCAACCCTTTGGGCGGCACCATGCCCGAAGAGCGGCAGAAACAACTGCTGCGCCTGGCCTCGGATTTCGACATCCAGATTGTCGAGGACGATATCTATGGCGAGCTGATGTTCGAGCAAGGTCGTACCAAGGCGCTGAAGGCCTACGATCGACTGGATCGGGTGATCTACTGCTCAAGCTTTTCCAAGACCCTCTCGCCCGGGGTGCGGATCGGCTGGATGATCGCCGGCAAGTTCCAGCAGGAAATCCAGCGTTTGCAGACGTTCAGCACCCATTCGGCGTGTAGCGTCACGCAAATGGGCATCGCGGCGTACCTGGAAAATGGCGGCTATGACCGGCATCTGCGCTACATCCGTCAGGAGTACCGAAAAAACCTCAGCGCCTTCCAGTTGGCGGTGCAGCAGTACTTCCCCGAAGGCACGCAGATGAGCCGGCCAACCGGCGGTTTCATTCTGTGGGTCAGCCTGCCGGGGCGGGTCAATACCCAGGAGTTGCATGTGCGGGCGTTGCAGCAGGGCATCAGCATCGCGCCGGGGCTGATTTTCAGTAACACCGAGCAGTTCAACCACTGCATTCGCCTGAACTGTGGCACCCCTTGGAACCGCGAGGCCGAGCGCGAGCTGATGACCCTGGGGATGCTCGCGACCCAACTCTGTCAGGAGACGGCCAGCGGTTTTTGATGACCCGGGCGACTCATCGACTGCCCGAGCTTGTCATGTGGCGCCCAACAAGCGAGCATATGGCCCTCTGCCGTTAGCGCCGTTGGGTCCATGAAACCGATTTTTTCTGCCACCTGGCTGTCGATCTGCCTGTTGATGACTGCTTTACCAGAAGGTGTCATGGCGGCCGCCGTTCAGGAAAAACCGGCCGCCAGCACCTCTGAGGCAACGCCGAGCAAACCGGTGGCGGCCAAAAAAACTGCGCCGGTCAAAAAGAAAGCCGCGCCGATCAAGAAACGTCCGCCGATTGCCTCCAAATCCAAACCGGCCAGTGAAGTGGTGAAAAGTACTCAGCTGCCACCGGCCAATCTCGATTTGAGCTTGCCTCAACACATGGTCGAAGAACTCAAGCCTGTCGGTACGGTGCCATTGCCCAAACACAACGCGGTACTGCCGCAAATGTTTGGCGAAAAGAGCAGCCAGTTCCAACTCAACGGGCGTCTGATCAGCAACGAAATGCAGTTGCAACTGCGCAACGAAGAGCGTCGGGACGTCGAAGGCGCGGCGCTGGAATTCGAGTTCAAGCAATAAATCATTCCCTTCTGTGAGCCGCTGGCCAGACGCTTCGTCGGAGACTGGTCAGTCACATTCGTTTGAGCGTAAAAACCCCGGTGCAAGTAATTTTAAACAGTCGTTTTAGCGGGTACTCTGTGCCACGTCCCTTTTACACATTGCCCGTCGCGAGGAGCTTGTCGTCATGAAATGCCGTGAAGGCTGTGGCGCCTGTTGTATTGCCCCTTCCATCAGTTCACCGATTCCGGGGATGCCGCAAGGCAAACCTGCCGGAGAACGTTGCGTGCAACTTTCTGTCGAAAACCTGTGCAACATTTTCGGCCAGGCGGAACGTCCGGCAGTCTGTTCGGCCTTCGACGCCGATGCCGAGGTCTGCGGTAACAGCAGTGAAGAAGCCATACGGCTGATTGGCTGGTGGGAGCGAATGACGGCGGCGTGATGTGTTCAAACGAACGGAAACTCAACAATAAGGAATAAGACTATGGGTTCGCTGCATCGTATTGCTGTGCTGTGTGGTTTGACGGTTTTGCTGGCCACCTCGGCCGCTCAGGCCGAAGACTGGAAAGTCGCCAAAAACGAAGACGGCATCAAGGTGTCCCTGAGTGAAGTGGCCGGTTCCGATTACAAGGCCTACCAGGGCGTCACCCTGATGAAGACCACCATCGCCAAATTGCGCGCGCTGCAGGAAGACGTGGCCGGGGCCTGTTCCTGGATTCACGAGTGCAAACTCCAGAAGTTGCTCAAGCACGAAGGCGATCAGAGCTGGACCTACACCCAGTTCAACACCCCATGGCCGGTGACTCCGCGTGACTCGGTGCTGCACGTCACCACCGTCGAAGGCGCCGATGGCAGCTTGACTCGCAAACTGCAAGGCGTGCCGACATACATGCCTGAGGAAAAAGGTTTTGTGCGCGTCGCCAAGGTCGACGGCTTCTGGAAGTTCGTACCCAAGGGTGACCAGGTCGAAGTGACCTATCAGGTGCACACCGAGCCGGGCGGCAGCGTGCCGTCGATGGTGGCCAACAAATTCGTGGTCGATGCACCGTTCAATACCTTGAAAGCCCTGAAAGAACGCGCCGAGAAGTAATCGCGCCGCGCTTGCGATAACGCCCCGACCGAGCTCGGGGCGTTTTTGTTTGCAGACCGACTGTCATGCGCAATCCCTGTGGGAGCGGGCTTGCTCGCGAAGGCGGCTATACATTCAGAACATAGGTTGACTGACACACCGCTTTCGCGAGCAAGCTCGCTCCCACAGGTTCTGCGTCTGGCTGATGGATCTCAGGGAAGTGGTTTTATTGTGTTTCCGGATATACGTTGCACGAAATTTTCACAATGCCTCCAAGACAATCCGTCCTCGCCACTTTCCCGTCGATTTTGCCTCGATGCCCTTGATCCAGAGCGTTACTGCACAGAGTTGGACACGCTTAACAGTAATCAATGGCAATGCCGCGAGTGATCGTGCAACATTTGCGCACCCGCGCAAGCCCCGGGGCCAGGTACTGGCCAACAGAGGGCAGGGCGCAGCTGTATTTTTGAAACTTAAACTTCCAATGGGTCCTAGAACGACATGGCAAACCCGGACGCCCTGAATCAGCAGCGAGCTTCTAGTCGCCTGCTGCAACCGACCGTCAAATCGCATCTGGCCTACACGCTGTTGTGTGCCCTGGTCATGATGGTCATGTTCAGCCTGCTGCGCGTCGCGCTGCTGGTTTACAACCGCTCGATGATCCTCGATACCCCAGCCTCGACCTTTCTTGAGGCATTTGCCAACGGTCTGCGTTTCGACCTGCGCATCGTGGTCTATCTCATTATTCCGTTGCTGCTGGCGCTGTTCAGCGCCCGGGCCATGGCAGCTCGCGGGCTCTTCCGTTTCTGGCTGACCGTGACCTCCAGCATCGCGCTGTTCCTCGGCCTGATGGAGATGGACTTCTACCGTGAATTCCACCAGCGCCTCAACGGCTTGGTCTTTCAGTACGTGAAGGAAGACCCGAAAACCGTGATGAGCATGCTCTGGTACGGTTTCCCGGTGGTTCGCTACCTGTTGGCCTGGGCCGTGGGCACCCTGATCCTGACCCTGGCGTTCAAAGGCGCCGACCGCGCCACCCGTCCGCGTGGCCCGTTCAGCGGCGGCAGCATCGGTACTCGTCAGATTGCTCCGTGGTATGCGCGCATCGCCGTGTTCGTAGTGTGCCTGGTGGTCTGCGTGGTTGCCGCCCGTGGCACCCTGCGTCAAGGCCCGCCGCTGCGTTGGGGTGACGTCTATACCACCGATTCCAACTTCGCCAACCAGTTGGGCCTCAACGGCACCCTGCAATTGATTGCCGCCGCCAAGAGCCGCATGTCGGACGAGCGCAGCAACATCTGGAAAGCCACGCTGGATCAGCCATTGGCCCAGCAGACCGTGCGTGACATGTTGCTGACCCCAAGCGACAAACTGGTCGACGCCGACATTGCCGCCGTCCGCCGCAACTACACGCCGGACGCCAACAAGACCCTGCCGATCAAGAACGTCGTGGTGATCCTGATGGAAAGCTTCGCCGGTCACTCGGTAGGCGCCCTTGGTCGTCCGGGCAACGTCACGCCAGCCTTCGACAAACTGTCCAAGGAAGGTTTGCTGTTCGACCGATTCTTCTCCAACGGCACCCATACCCACCAGGGTATGTTCGCCACCATGGCCTGCTTCCCGAACCTGCCGGGTTTCGAATACCTGATGCAGACCCCGGAAGGCAGCCACAAGTTGTCCGGCCTGCCGCAGTTGCTCAGCGCCCGTGACTACGACGATGTGTACGTCTACAACGGCGACTTCGCCTGGGACAACCAGTCGGGTTTCTTCAGCAACCAGGGCATGACCAACTTCATCGGGCGTAACGATTTCGTTAACCCGGTGTTCTCCGACCCGACATGGGGCGTGTCCGACCAGGACATGTTCGACCGTGGCCTGGAAGAACTGAAAGCTCGCGATGGCAAGGACAAAAAACCGTTCTATGCCTTGCTGCAAACCCTGTCCAACCACACGCCATACGCCTTGCCGACGCCATTGCCGGTGGAGCGCGTGACTGACCGTGGCAGCCTGAACGAACACTTGACCGCCATGCGTTATTCCGACTGGGCGCTGGGTCAGTTCTTCGAGAAGGCGCGTAAAGAGCCGTACTTCAAGGAAACCCTGTTCGTGATCGTCGGCGACCATGGTTTTGGCGATGAGCAACAGATCACCGAAATGGACCTGGGCCGCTTCAACGTGCCGATGCTGATGATTGCACCGGGCATCCAGGACAAATTCGGTCAGCGTGACCACACTGTGGGCACTCAGATCGACATCGTGCCGACCATCATGGGCCGTGTTGGTGGCGACGTGGTTCATCAATGCTGGGGTCGTGACCTGCTGAACCTGCCGGAAGGCGACAAGGGTTTCGGCGTGATCAAACCTTCGGGCAGCGATCAGACCGTGGCCTTGCTGACCGCCGACCGCGTGCTGGTATTGCCTAAAGAGATGCCGCCAAAGCTGTATCACTATGAACTGGGCGCTAACCCGAAAGGTGAAGTCATTCCAGAGTCCGCTGATGAAGCGGCCCTCAAGCAGAAACTTGAGTCGTTCCTGCAAACCGCGACCAAAAGCCTGCTGGATAACACCGCCGGCGTGGTTAACGGCAAACCGGACTAACGTTTGACGCAATAAAAAAGAGGCCCTTTTTCAAGGGCCTCTTTTTTTGGTTGGGCTAAAACTTTATATCTTGCCAAGCAAGAGCAGAATCAACAGCACTACCAACACCACGCCGAGGATGCCCGATGGGCCATAACCCCAACTTCTGGAGTGCGGGAAGACTGGCAAACCGCCGATCAGCAACAGGATCAGGATTACGATAAGAATTGTGCCCATGACTATTTCCTTGTTCGAAGTGTTCTGGATTGACGCTGTGTTTTAACTGTCAGCTGGACTGCAATAAATCCGAACTGCTTACAAATTCCGACTCATGTGCGTGAAAGAAAATTCAAAGTTTTTTAATGTTTTTTAGATTCAATGCTTATTTCTTTTAGTCGCCAGGCTAGTTCGCAAATTAGACCGCGTTATCGTTCATCGCGGGCAAGCCTTGCTCCTACAGGGAATGCGACGCTCTTGTAGGAGCAAGGCTTGCCCGCGATGGCCTTGACTCGCTCCCAAGCCGTGCCCCGGTTTGCCTGCGCCATTCAGCAATCTGATGGAGCGTGGGTCGGACAATTTCCTTCGCTACACTCGGCGCATCTTCCCCAGAACAACAAGGCTGTTTGCTATGCAAAATCGCATGATGATCACTGGCGCGGGCTCTGGCCTGGGTCGCGAAATCGCGCTGCGTTGGGCCCGCGAAGGCTGGCAACTGGCCTTGTCGGATGTCAGCGAACCCGGCTTGCAAGAAACCCTGAAACAGGTGCGCGAGGCGGGCGGCGACGGGTTTGTCCAGCGTTGCGACGTGCGCGATTACAGCCAACTGACCGCATTCGCCCAGGCCTGCGAAGAAAAACTGGGCGGCATCGACATCATCGTCAACAACGCCGGGGTGGCCTCGGGCGGGTTCTTCAGCGAACTGTCCCTGGAAGACTGGGACTGGCAGATCGCAATCAACCTGATGGGCGTGGTCAAGGGCTGCAAGGCGTTCCTGCCGCTGCTGGAAAAAAGCAAAGGCAAGATCATCAACATCGCTTCGATGGCGGCGCTGATGCAGGGCCCGGCCATGAGCAACTACAACGTGGCCAAGGCTGGCGTCGTGGCGTTGTCCGAAAGCCTGCTGATTGAACTGGCGCAACAGGAAGTCGGCGTGCACGTGGTGTGCCCGTCGTTCTTCCAGACCAATTTGCTGGACTCCTTCCGTGGCCCGACCCCGGCCATGAAAGCCCAGGTCGGCAAATTGCTGGAAAGCTCACCGATCACCGCCACCGACATTGCCGACTATATCTACACCCAGGTGGCCGCCGGCGAATTCATGATCCTGCCCCATGAACAGGGCCGCATGGCGTGGGCGATCAAGCAGAAGAACCCGCAATTGCTCTACAACGAAATGACCGTGATGGCCGACAAAATGCGCGCCAAGGCCAAACAAAGCGCCGGCTGATCTTGCCCGCAAGCCTTCGCGTCGTTAGGGTGGCCGCCATCGGCCATCCTCGCGAGACGTCTGCATGCTCAATTACCTGTGGTTTTTCCTCGCCGCCCTGTTCGAAATCGCCGGTTGCTTCGCGTTCTGGATGTGGCTGCGCCAGGGCAAGAGTGCGTTGTGGGTCATCCCGGCGCTGCTCAGCCTGACGTTGTTCGCATTGCTGCTGACCCGGGTCGAAGCGACCTACGCCGGCCGCGCCTATGCCGCCTACGGTGGCATCTACATTGTGGCGTCGATTGGCTGGCTGGCAGTGGTCGAGCGGGTGCGTCCGCTGGGCTCGGACTGGATCGGCGTGGCGCTGTGCGTGATCGGCGCGACTGTCATCCTTTTCGGTCCGCGTTTCTCCGCGTCCTGAAGGATAAGTCCTACTTTTGATCGGCTTGTAAGACGCGTCTTGCAGGATCTTCATCTCGCGCTGTAGGGCGAAACTGATTTGCCGCTGATGCATTGAAGCCCCGTTTCGCGCGGGGCATCTTCGGGGTCCAGAAACCCTGAAGGACGAATCCCATGCTTGTACTCAGTCGCGTAGTCGGCGAATTGATTTCCATCGGTGACAACATTTCCGTGCGCATTCTCGCCGTCAATGGCGGCAGTGTGCGCTTCGGCGTCGAGGCGCCAGACAACGTCAATGTGCATCGGGCCGAGGTCTACGAACGCATCCAGATCAAACTGGCGAAAGCCAAAGGTCGTTGAGCGTTTCAGTCGAACAGGTGCTTGGGCACATCGTGCTTGAGCATCAACTGGCATTGCTCGCTGTCCGGGTCGAAAACAATCAGCGCCTGGCCCTTGGTCAGTGCCTGGCGAACGCGCAGTACGCGGGTCTCCAGCGGTGTGTCATCGCCGTTGTCCGTGCCGTCGCGGGTCACGAAGTCTTCGATCAGACGGGTCAGGGTGTCGACTTCAAGTTGGTCGTAAGGGATCAGCATAGGCACCTCGGTCAAAACAATGTCGCGATGCTACGGCGGTTACGAACGCATCACCAGTAGGAGCTGCCGAAGGCTGCGATCTTTTGATCTTGATCTTTGACGGCCATGAAGCCACCGAAGATCAAAAGATCGCAGCCTTCGGCCGCTCCTACGGGATCGTGTTCGCTTTAGCTGTCGCTGCGCTGCCCGACGAGGCTGTCCACCGACGGCACCCGAGTATCGCTTTCCATCTGGGTGTCATGCTCGATCTGATGACTGAACCGGTCCAGCGAACCCTTGGCCGGCTGCGCATCGCTGGCAAACACCGGCGGGCTCAGGATGTACGCACCCAGCAGACGACTCAGCGCCGCGAGGCTATCAATGTGAGTCCGTTCGTAGCCGTGAGTCGCATCACAGCCAAACGCCAGCAGGGCCGTACGAATGTCATGCCCGGCAGTCACCGCCGAATGGGCATCGCTGAAGTAATAACGAAACAGGTCGCGGCGCACCGGCAACTCGTTGTCACTGGCCAGGCGCAGCAGATGCCGCGACAAGTGATAGTCATAGGGCCCGCCGGAATCCTGCATCGCCACGCTCACCGCGTGTTCGCTGGAATGCTGACCCGGTGCGACCGGCGCGATGTCGATGCCGACGAATTCGCTGACATCCCACGGCAACGCCGCCGCCGCGCCACTGCCGGTTTCCTCGGTGATGGTGAACAGCGGATGACAGTCGATCATCAACTCTTCACCGCTGTCGACGATGGCTTTCATCGCCGCCAACAGCGCAGCCACCCCAGCCTTGTCGTCCAGGTGCCGGGCGCTGATGTGGCCGCTCTCGGTGAACTCCGGCAACGGGTCGAACGCAACGAAATCACCGACGCTGATGCCTAACGAGTCGCAATCGGCTCGGGTCGCGCAATAGGCGTCCAGGCGCAGCTCGACGTGGTCCCAACTGATCGGCATTTCATCCACGGCGGTGTTGAACGCATGCCCGGAGGCCATCAACGGCAACACGCTGCCACGGATCACGCCGTTGTCGGTAAACAGGCTGACCCGACTGCCTTCGGCAAAACGGCTGGACCAGCAGCCGACCGGGGCCAGGGTCAGGCGACCGTTGTCCTTCACCGCCCGCACGGCCGCGCCGATGGTGTCCAAATGGGCGGACACCGCGCGGTCCGGGCTGTTCTTTTTGCCCTTGAGGGTGGCGCGGATGGTGCCGCGCCGGGTCATCTCGAACGGAATGCCCAGCTCTTCGAGCCGCTCGGCAACGTAACGCACGATGGTGTCGGTAAACCCGGTCGGGCTGGGAATGGCGAGCATTTCCAGCAGGACTTTTTGCAGGTAGTTGAGATCCGGTTCGGGGATTTTGCTGGTCATGGAAACTCCTGATGAGTAACGAGCATCGATGGTTTCGATGAAGGGAAAGAATGTGTGGCGCCTGTGAGGCCGCCTTCGCGGGCAAGCCTCGCTCCTACAGGGACGCGCGCACTTGTAGGAGCGAGGCTTGCCCGCGAAGAGGACAGTCCAGGCACTACATCACTAGGAAACCGCCGGCTGACTGTGCGGAAACAACAAATCCACAAACCGCTCCGCCGTCGGCTGCGGTTCATGATTGGCCAGGCCCGCACGTTCGTTGGCTTCGATAAACACGTACTCCGGCTGATCGGCGGCCGGCACCATCAGGTCGAGCCCGACCATCGGGATGTCCAGCGCCCGCGCCGCCCGCACGGCGGCGTCCACCAGTGTCGGGTGCAGGATCGCGGTGACATCTTCAAGCACGCCGCCGGTATGAAGATTCGCCGTACGCCGTACGAACAGATGCTCACCGGCCGGCAGAATGCTCTCGTAGTCGTAACCCGCCGCCTGCAAGGTGCGCTGGGTTTCATGGTCCAGCGGGATTTTGCTTTCGCCGCTGGTGGCGGCCTGACGGCGCCGGCTCTGGGCTTCGATCAGCGCACCGATGGAATGCTGGCCGTCGCCGACCACTTCCGCTGGCCGACGAATCGCCGCAGCGACCACCTCAAAACCGATCACCACAATTCGCAGATCCAGCCCTTCGTGGAAGCTTTCCAGCAACACTCGGCTGTCGAACTGACGCGCCGCTTCGATGGCTTGCTGGACCTCTTCGATGGTCTGCAAATCCACCGCCACGCCATGGCCCTGCTCACCGTCCAGCGGCTTGACCACCACCCGCTGGTGCTCATCGAGAAACGCCAGGTTGTCGTCGCCATTCCCCGCCAGTTGCTGGGAGGGCAGGTTCAGGCCAGCGGCTTTCAGTACTTTGTGGGTCAGGCTCTTGTCCTGGCACAGGCTCATGCTGATGGCGCTGGTCAGGTCGCTCAGGGATTCGCGGCAACGCACCCGGCGCCCGCCATGGCTGAGGGTAAACATCCCGGCGTCGGCGTCATCGACTTGCACATCAATGCCGCGACGATGGGCTTCCTCGACGATGATCCGCGCATACGGATTGAACTCGGCTTGCGGGCCCGGCCCCAGGAACAACGGTTGATTGATGCCGTTCTTGCGCTTGATGGCGAAGGTCGACAGGTTTCGAAAACCGAGCTTGGCGTAGAGACTTTTCGCCTGGCGGTTGTCGTGCAAAACCGACAGGTCGAGGTAGCTCAGCCCACGACTCATAAAATGCTCGATCAAGTGCCGCACCAGCACTTCGCCCACCCCGGGCCGCGAACAGTGGGGGTCAACCGCCAGGCACCAGAGGCTGCTGCCGTTTTCCGGGTCGTTGTAGGCCTTGTGATGGTTGAGGCCCATGACGCTGCCAATGATCGCGCCGCTGTCCTCGTCTTCGGCCAGCCAATACACCGGGCCGCCCATATGACGCGGGGTCAGCAGTGACGGGTCGATCGGCAGCATGCCGCGAGCCTGATACAGCAGATTGATCGCCTGCCAGTCCGCCTCGCTTTGCGCCCGACGAATGCGGAAGCCGCGAAACACCCGGGTCGACTGGCGATAGTCGCTGAACCACAGGCGCAAGGTGTCGGACGGGTCCAGAAACAATTGCGCCGGTTCCAGCCCCAACACTTGCTGGGGCGCTGCCACATACAGGGCGATATCGCGCTCGCCGGGCTGCTCGTTGAGTAACTCCTGAGCGATGCTCGCGGCATCCGGGAAGGTATGGCCGATCAGCAACCGTCCCCACCCGCAATGCACCGCAATCGGTGCGGCACCGAGTTCGCTGCCGTCTTCGGCCAACCGCGCCTGCAAGCGTTCGTAGGAGGGCGACTGACCGCGCAACAAGCGTTGGCTGTAAGCCGTGGCGTGGGGTTTCATTGATCAGATTCCTTGTTCACTGAGCCACAGGTTCAGGGCCGCCAATTGCCACAGCTTGGAGCCGCGCAACGGCGTGAGTTGACCTTGCGGGTCGGTCAGCAGACGGTCGAGCATGGCCGGGTTGAACAGGCCGCGATCCTGGCTGGGATCGAGCAGCAGTTCGCGCACCCAGTTCAGCGTATCGCCCTGCAAATGCTTGAGGCCGGGCACCGGGAAATAGCCTTTTTTGCGGTCGATCACTTCGCTGGGAATGACCAGCCGCGCTGCTTCTTTCAAGACCTGCTTGCCGCCATCCGGCAGTTTGAATTTGCCCGGCACCCGGGCCGACAACTCCACCAGCCGATAATCGAGGAACGGCGTGCGTGCTTCCAGGCCCCAGGCCATGGTCATGTTGTCGACGCGTTTGACCGGGTCGTCCACCAGCATGATCGTGCTGTCCAGGCGCAGGGCTTTGTCCATCGCCGCATCGGCGCCAGGTTGTGCGAAATGTTCCTTCACGAAGTCACCGGCTGCGTCATTCGCCGTCAGCCATTTCGGCTGCACGGTGGCGGCGTAGTCTTCGTAGCTGCGGTCGAAAAACGCCTCGCGATACGCCGCATACGGATCGGCCGCGCCATCCACTTGCGGATACCAGTGATAACCGGCAAACAACTCGTCCGCGCCCTGGCCGCTTTGCACCACCTTGCAGTGCTTGGCCACTTCCCGGGACAACAGATAGAAGGCGATGCAGTCATGGCTGACCATCGGCTCGCTCATGGCGCGAAACGCCGCCGGCAGTTGCTCGATGATCTCGCTTTCCTGAATGCGCAACTGGTGATGCTGGGTGCCGTAATGCTTGGCGATCAGGTCCGAATACTGGAACTCGTCGCCGCGTTCGCCGCCGGCGTCCTGGAAACCGATGGAAAAGGTCGAGAGGTTTTCCACGCCGACTTCACGCAACAGCCCGACCAGCAGGCTCGAATCGACACCGCCCGACAGCAGCACGCCGACATCCACCGCCGCGCGTTGACGGATCGCCACCGCATCGCGGGTGCTGTCGAGCACGCGGTCGCGCCAGTCTTCCAGAGTCAGGTTCATCTCATCGGCGTGGGGGCCGTAGGGCAGGCTCCACCAGGTTTTCTGCTCCGTGGTGCCATTGGCTTCGATGCGCATCCAGGTCGCGGGCGGCAGCTTTTCGATGCCGGCGATCAAGGTGCGCGGGGCCGGGACCACCGCGTGAAAGTTCAGGTAATGGTTGAGCGCCACCGGGTCGAGCATCGGGCTGATATCGCCGCCCTTGAGCAGCGCCGGCAGGGCCGAAGCAAAGCGCAGGCGTTGGCCAGTGCGCGAGAGGTACAGCGGCTTCACGCCGAGACGGTCGCGGGCGATGAACAGGCGTTTCGCGTCGCGTTCCCAGATGGCGAAGGCAAACATGCCGTTGAGCTTGGGCAGCAATGCTTCGCCCCAGGCGTGATAGCCCTTGAGCAGCACTTCGGTGTCGCCGCCGGAATAGAAGGCATAACCGAGCGCTTCAAGCTCGGTGCGCAGTTCCGGGAAGTTGTAGATAGCGCCGTTGAAGGCCAGGGACAAGCCCAGTTGGTTGTCGATCATCGGCTGCGCCGAGCCGTCCGACAGGTCCATGATTTTCAGGCGACGATGGCCCAGGGCAATCGGCCCTTGGGCGTGAAAGCCCCACGCATCCGGGCCACGCGGGGCCAGGTGATGGGTGATTCGTTCAACGGCCGCGAGGTCCGCAGGTTGTTGGTCAAAGCGTAACTCGCCAGCTAATCCGCACATAAAGTCCTTACCGGTTTTTCCGTTGGGGAGGGGTGTTCGATACCGCGCCAACACAGCGGGTACTCTGAAACTGACCCGGCGGGTTGGCGGGAGTTTTAGATCGATCGGTTATAAGTAGCGGGTTCGGGGTGTTGCGAGCGACAGGCACAACGGCAGGGGCGCGAGGTGGTAAATAAATAGATGAAGCATGGAAATTACTGCTTAAAACAGCGCTGAACCGCGCCAGTATTCGCGTTTTTCTTCCGGGGGCCGAGTCGATAGGTTAAGGGCTCATGACTCGCAATAAGGATGTTGCTGATGCTGACCACGGATACACCGACCCCGGTTCGCCGGCCATTGAGTGACACCGAAACGCTCGTGGCGCTGCTCGAAGCCACCGGGGATCTGGACACCGCCGAGACCTTGCGCAAGAGCCTGCCGGCCTGGTTGCTCAAGGCTTCCCCGACGGTCCTCGCGGCATTGGACACGGACCTGCGAGCGCTGCTGAGCGATCAGCAAAACGTCGAAACGCTGATGCAAAAGCTGCAATCGCCGGAGCGCTTTTGCGCGACGCACCTGTCGGCGGCCCTGACGAAAAAGTGGTCGGTGGCGTTCGATGTGCACCACGACGTGCTGGTGCTGCCGGGCTTCGACTGTGGCTGCGAAGGCACTCCGACAGGAACCGAAGGTGTTGAAACAATCCCGTCGATCCGGCGCAATCTGCTGGAAGCGGCGATGCAAAACTTCACGGTGGATGAAACCGAGTCGGACGGTTTTCCAGCCACCAGCACGGTGCACATCGCCTCGACCCCAAAAGGTTTGCCGGATCTGACGCCGGAAGCGTTTGCCACGCTCTGTCGTGAACTCGATCTGGGCAAGCGCTATCAGGCGCATATCAACGAGGTGTTCAATCTTCCGCCAGGCTCGGCCAGTCGGGTCAACGACCTCAACGGACTCAAGGTCAGGAAGCTACGGGTGGATGCGCACCTGGCGTTCATGAAAAAACACATCACCGAGGACGCCTACAAAACCCTGCTGACGCTGGATGCCCACAGCGGGATGGGCACCGAGGCCGGCATTCAGAACATCCGCCATGGCGGCGAGCCGCTGATCATCCAGGGCATGGAGTTGTTTGCCACCTGCGTGTGGGGCGTGGTGATTTTTTCCAAGCGTTCGGTCGAGACCTACCCGACCGAATGGTGCGTGGTTTACATGCCCAACGAGCCTGGACGGCCGCTTTACGAATACAGCACGTTTGTCGAATTCAAACGGTATCTGAGCCTGAAATTGAAGGTGAAAAGCTACAAGGATTACTTCGCCCACGGCATCGACGAAGACAGCAAACTCGCGTTTTTCACATCCGCCGCCGCCGGTGAAAACCTCGACACGTTCAAGGCCTTGCCGATTACCGTGCCGTTGTTTCAATTCATGATTCAGAGCTCCTTGGGCAAGCTGCAGCTCGATGCCCGTGAATTGGTCGTGCCGACGGCGGACGTGGATGAAGAGGTGCGCAAGAAGCGTGTGGAGAACCTGCTGGAGCTGGGTTTGACGGTGGCCAATGTCGCGGCGTTTTTTGTCCCGGTGCTCGGGCAGTTGATGATGGGCGTGACCGTCGGGATGCTGCTGGCTGAGGTGTACGACGGCGTCGAGGACTGGCAGCACGGTGACAAACAGGAGGCGCTGTCCCATGTGCTCAGCGTCGCGCAAAACCTGGCCCTGATGGGGGCCTTCGCCGTTGGCGGCAAAGTGCTCGGCTCGCTGATCAAGAAAACCGTGCGCGAACATCCTGAGTTTTTCAGCCAGTTCGAATCAATGACCAACCCCAGCGGCAAGGCCCGGCTCTGGAAGTCTGACCTCCAGCCCTACAGGCAGCCCCTGAGTACGTTGCGTGGGCAGGCTGTCGATGCTCAAGGGATTTATCAGATCGGTGGGCAATCACACATCCGGATCGACAACGGCGCCTATCGGATTTACTACGACGCGGTCTTGAAAAAGTGGAGGGTTCGGCATCCTTCGCGAGTAGATGCATTTGCGCCATCGCTGGAACACAACGGCGAGGGCGGCTGGCGGCTGTCATCCGAACAACCGTCGCAATGGCGCGAGGGCAGTTATGCGCTCAAACGCCTGGACACACGCCTGGCGGCGCTGGACGACACTCGGGTGGAGCAGATTCGCACGGTCACCGGCACCTCGATCTCCGAATTGCATCAGTTGCATGAGGAGAGCCGGGTGCCGGGCGCCCGATTGAAGGACGCTATCGAGCGTTTTCGCCTGGAGCGACGCATCAGCGACTGCATCGCCGCCCTTGAGGACGGCGCCCCCGGCAGTGCCGTCCATGCACCAGAACACCTGCACGCGCTGCCATCGCTCAAAGGCTGGCCGAGCGGGCGTTACATCAGGCTGCGCGATGGGCAAAGGAACACCACGGCGGTGTATCCACCAAACGCACTCGTGGCTGACGAAGACGTCGCCGTCGATGTCTCTGAAGCGGAGCTGGCTCAGGGCATGCTGTTCCAGAAGGTGGTGGCCGGTTTGCACCAGAGTGAGCTGGAAATCTTGATCGGTACGAAAACCGGCACCGAAACCCAAGCCGATGCCTTGGCGAAAAAACTGGTCGCCTC
>Ga0302175_10000344_pt1 | contig 16134 bp, 16 predicted proteins | sample I_Fen_N3_3_FD_198791 | JGI IMG/M metagenome (GOLD analysis project Ga0302175, IMG submission 198791) | Peat permafrost microbial communities from Stordalen Mire near Abisko, Sweden - I_Fen_N3_3 | ecosystem: Environmental > Terrestrial > Soil > Wetlands > Permafrost | place: Sweden: Abisko... | reverse complement strand
GAAATGCTCGACAGCGAAGGCTGGTTGAAGACCGGTGATATCGCGCTGATCCAGCCGGATGGCTACATGCGCATTGTCGATCGCAAGAAAGACATGATCCTGGTCTCGGGCTTCAATGTGTACCCGAACGAACTGGAAGACGTGTTGGCGACCTTGCCGGGCGTGTTGCAGTGCGCGGCCATCGGCATCCCGGACGAGAAGTCGGGCGAGGCGATCAAGATCTTCATCGTCGCCAAACCGGGCGTGACCTTGACCAAGGAAACGGTGATGGAGCACATGCGCGCCAACGTCACGGGCTACAAGGTCCCGCGTTCCGTGGAATTCCGCGATGCGCTGCCGACCACCAACGTCGGTAAGATCTTGCGCCGCGAACTGCGGGACGAGGAACTGAAGAAACTGGGCGTGAAGAAGTAAGCCCCGCCTGAAACACAAAAGCCCCGCAGAGATGCGGGGCTTTTTGTTGAGGCATGAAAAGCAAGATCAAAAGATCGCAGCCTGCGGCAGCTCCTACAGGGTGTCATTGATCGCATGACGCCCTGTAGGAGCTGCCGAAGGCTGCGATCTTTTGCTGTTACAAGCGAAACGGCGCGAAGTTGACGTTGGTGCCCGCCGGGCGCATGTCTTGCAGGAACGAATCCTTGTCAGCACTCAGCTCCAGGCTCAGGGCCGCTTTGCGCTTGCCTTCGTTGCGCACCACCAGGCCTTCGAGTTTTTCCCGCAGGAAAACCGTCGGCACTTTCAGGTGCAGCAGTTCGTCGGTGTCCGGGTTGTGCATCAGCAGGTGCACCCACTCGTACTGACCAACGGCCAGGCGTGCCACCGGGATGTCGAACCACCAGATGTTGCGGTTGCGGTTCAATTCGGTGAAATGGCAGTTGTTGACGCCAAGCACAGCACCGCCGAGTTCCAGGTTTCTGCGGGCAATGGCCTGCTTTTTATCGAGTTTCATAACATTCCTACGGGATTGGATCTTCAGTGCCATGGCCTGAATACGTTGCGCATTCTCGGGGGTTGGGCGGCAAACATAAAGCCCAACCTTTAATCGGCGATGAAATGTCGCCGCAAAAATAAATGAAACTCCCTGCAAACGCCGCCGGTCAATCTTTGTGTAACGACTATGACCCTTGAATTGTTCACAGGAGAAACACCATGAGCAGCACTGGCGATAAAGTTAAAGGCATGGCAAACGAAGCGGTCGGCAACGTCAAGCAAGGCGTCGGCAAGGCCACTGACAACACCAAACTGCAAGTAGAAGGCAAAGTGCAGGAAAAGAAAGGCGAAGCCCAGCAAGCCGTCGGCAAAGCCAAGGATGCAGTGAAGAAAGCCGTCGATAAATCCTGACGTGAACGCCCCTTCAGGCACCCCGAAACGGCCATCCGCGGATGGCCGTTTTTTCGTCAACTGCATCGGTTAAACAACGAAATTGTTTCAAAGTCGCTATCTAGGCTACTTTGATGTAGAAAACGGCCCCTGAGTCGCCACGACTTCAACCTTTTTGCGGCGAAAGGAGACGCTAATGATTTTCCCGGACATGAAAGGTCTGCCCCTGCACCGCGTGATGGTGCGCACGGTCAAAGAATTCATCGATGATGAAATGTCGACCTATGCCTCGGCGCTCGCCTATCAAATGCTGTTCTCGCTGTTCCCCTTCATCCTGTTCCTGATCGCCCTGATCGGTTTCCTGCACCTGCCGGATTTCTTCGCCTGGCTGCGCCTGCAATCGGAACTGGTTTTACCGCCCCAGGCCCTGGAGCAAGTAAACCCGGTGATCGACCAGCTCCAGCAATCCAAGGGGGGGTTGCTCTCGATCGGTATCGTCATCGCCTTGTACACGGCTTCGGCCGGCGTGCGGCTGATGATGAGCGCAATGAATGCCGCTTACGATGTGGTCGAGGGCCGCCCGGTGTGGAAGCGTTTTCCGCTGTCGATTTTCTATACCGTGGGCATCGCCGGGATGTTGCTGGTCGCTGCCGCGCTGATGGTGCTCGGGCCACAGGTCATGAGCTGGATTGCGGCGCAGGTCGGGCTGGAAGACTTCATCGTGAATGTCTGGAACATTGCTCGCTGGCCGGTGATCGTGATTCTGATGATGATGGCCGTGGCGTTGATCTATTACGTCATGCCCGACGTCAAACAGGAGTTTCGCTTCATCACCCCAGGCTCGGTGCTGGCGGTGGTGGTGTGGATCATCGCGTCGTTGGGCTTCGCGTTTTACGTCAAGACCTTCGCCAACTACAACGCCATGTATGGCAGTATCGGCGCGATCATCGTGCTGTTGCTGTACTTCTACATTTCCTCGGCGGTGCTGCTGCTCGGCGCGGAAATGAATGCGGTGATCGAGCACATGTCGAGCGAAGGCAAAGACCCCGGCGAAAAGGTTGCCGGCGAGCACGACACACCCAAACACCACGTTTCGGGACTGGGACGGGACCACTCGCTCAAACCGACCACTGACGAAGCCTGAACATGATCCGTGAAATCCTGAAAATGGGCGATGAACGCCTGCTGCGCATTGCCCCGCCGGTGCCGTCCGAGATGTTCGACAGCCCCGAGTTGTGGCAATTGATCGACGACATGTTCCAGACCATGGAAAGCGTCGGTGGCGTTGGCCTGGCCGCGCCGCAGATCGGCGTGGACCTGCAACTGGTGATCTTCGGTTTCGAGCACAGCGAACGCTATCCCGACGCCGAAGCGGTGCCGCAGACGATCCTGATCAACCCGTTGATCACGCCGCTGAGCCCGACCCTGGAAGAGGGTTTTGAAGGTTGCCTGTCGGTGCCCGGCCTGCGCGGTGCGGTGGAGCGTTATCAGCACATTCGTTACGAAGGTTTTGATCCCAAGGGGCAGCCGATCGTGCGCATTGCCTCCGGGTTTCATGCGCGGGTGGTGCAGCACGAATGCGATCACCTGATTGGCCGGTTGTACCCGTCGCGGATCAGCGATTTCAGCAAGTTCGGGTTTACCGAAGTGATGTTCCCGGACCTCGATCCCAACGCTGACGATTAAACCGTTAAAAGATCGCAGCCTTCGGCAGCTCCTACGGGGTTTTGAGTCCACCCGTAGGAGCTGCCGAAGGCTGCGATCTTTTGATCCATGCTTTTATTTCCCCGGTTTAACAAACCGCAACGTCATCCGGTCCGACTCGCCAATCGCCACGTACCTGGCCTTGTCCTTCTCCCCCAACGTCAACGCCGGCGGCAAGGTCCAGACGCCGTCAGGGTAATCCTTGGTGTCCTTGGGGTTGGCATTGATCTCGCTCTTCTCCTCAAGCTTGAACCCCGCATCGGTCGCCAGTTTCACCACATACGCGGTGGTCAGGTAACCGCTGTGCTTGATGTCCTCCAGCGACGCCCCGTCCTTGGCCCGGTGATCCACCACCCCGAGCACGCCGCCCGGTTTCAACACCTTGAAAAACGACTCGAACATCAGCGGCGCCGTGTCCGCCAGCACCCAGTTGTGCACGTTGCGAAACGTCAGCACGGTGTCCGCCGAACCGGGCTTGCCGAGCACCGGTGCCGCGTGGTCGAACTCGACCACCCGGACCTTGGCGTATTGGGCGGGGCTGGCGGCGAATTTCGCTTTGAGGGTTTCTTCGCTTTTGCGTGCGTAGTCGCTTTCGGTCGGCGCCTGGACGGCGGCAATGTAGGTGCCGTGATCCTTGAGCAGCGGCGCCAGCAGTTCGCTGTACCAACCGCCGCCGGGGGTGATTTCGATGACGGTCTGGTTGGCGCGCAAACCGAAGAATTGCAAGGTCTGCTGCGGGTGACGATAGACGTCGCGCACCACGTTCTGCGGGGCGCGCCAGGTGCCTTTGAGCACGTCGGCGTATTGCCCGGCGGCGATGGGTTGTGTGTCAGCGGCGTGAGCCAGGACAGGGGCGAGCAGGGCGGTGAGGGTCAAGGCGAGTAGGGCCGGTTTCATGGAGCGTCCTGGCGAAGTCGAAGTGACCCCGAGGCTAGCACGCAGCCATTGGCGGCCGATCACACATTATCTTCAGTCAACCTCACCAACGGTTCTAAGCCCATGGCGATCATCGGTTTGCTGCGGGCGTAACGGCTCAAGCGTTCGACCATCGCGTAGGGCATTTGCGGGTCGCCGGTAAATCCGCGCCGCTCGTAAAACCCGCGCAAGTCGGGGTGGCAATAAAGCCAAACCGGGGCGTCGAGGCCTTTGACCGCAGCGGCGATCAACGCCGCCGCCACGCCTTGTTCGCGACACGCCGGATCGACAAACAACCCGGTCAACCAATGCCCGCCCGACACCCGTCGCAAACACAGCGCGGCAACGATGTCTTCGCGTCGGGCCACCCACAATTGAGCATCGCGCACGGCTTTCATCGGCGACTGGTGGGCGCGGTAAAACTTGTTCATCAAGGGCCATAACGGCTCGTCGAGCAATGCGTATCGGGTGTCTGGCATGGGCATGGGCCGTCGTTTGATCAGGCGGGCGATTATAAAAGAACGCGGGCGGCGCGATAGGTGTATACCTGACTTCACATCCCGTATGAGTGGAGTACGTATCATGGCCAAAGGCATGGATTCAAAGAAAGCAGCAAAGAAAAAACCGGCAAAAACCGCCGATGAAAAGCGCGCGGACAAGAAGGCCAAGAAGGTGGATGTGTTCGGTCATTGATGCTGCGGTGACAGGTTGATCATTCCGGTTTAGGGCCGGAATGATCAACTTGATGGCGTGCATGGGTGATGGGGTGAGAGGTTGGAGGGCAGGTCTTGGTTAGTGCATGTTATTTAGGAATATGTCTCAATCGGATGTTGTCTAGTTGGGAGCTGCCGATTGGGGAACCAGGTGCGTAACCCAACTGAATCTGCATTAGCATCGGGGAGGCTGGGAATGTGTTTTTCGAGAAAACTGCCTGGAAATCACACCATGTGCTGGATGCCGGGACATATTTATAATGTAAGGGGAGATTATCCTGGTATACCCCCATTAGGTGATCAACAGGGCATTTGTATTGAAAACTAAACTCGTAACTTTCACCGATTTCAATCTCATTGAAGAGTTTTTGCAATGCCAAAAAATTACTACTGCTTTTTGATTTAACAAAGTATTCACCTTGTTCCAGCACAATTTCTGCTGGGTAATCTTCACGCGGAACCCACCCATTCCAAGAAAACTTGTCGAAATCAGTTATATCATCCAATCCCGTCCTCACGGTATAGACGCGTTCCTGGCACGCAATCAGCTCCCCTGCCATAGCCTCCCTGAACAACCCCACCTTCAACATCACCGTCAGCCTGGAATCCCTCTTGCACTCCCGCAACCACGGCACATCCGCAGTGTAAGCAAGCCCGGACGTCTGATCATGGGGGGCCAGCACCAACTGATCGCGTGTACGCGAGGTCCCGTCCGTGCGCGTTTCCACGTAACTCAAAGACACCGGCAAGCCATAACCTTGGAACGGCCATTTATCACACAGCACTTTAGTGGTGTCCTTTAGCCCACCGATGTCCAGAAACTCGCCGTCAAATCCCTCCAGCAACGGTTTCGGCATGTGTTGCGGCAACAGTTCGCCAATCTGCAAGTCCAGTGTCTTCGAAGGCGTTTCCTGGCCTAGGCGTATAACCTTGTAGCTCAGTTGCACCACCCGGCCGAGGTTGGCCCCGGTGATCCGCAAACCAATGTTGAAGTCGATATAGGGCTGTGCCTCGACGAATTGCCGAGCCGGCACGCTAGAGCCATCGCCGGGCCGGCCGGCCACGGTCAGTTCGATCGCATCACCGGCCTGCAATCCGGTGGTGGCCACCCGCACGGTGAAGCCCGCCTGATAACGCGCCGGATCAAGCCGGCCTTCAGGGGCTTCCAGCACCCAAGGCTCGAGCAATGTCGGCAACGGCGTGCCGATCCGCACTTCACGGTCCTCGGAATACACGATTTTGCCGTTGCGGGTCAGGTTGTAGAACATCCGCACGGTGTGCCCCTGATTGAGGTCGATGAGTTCGCGCCGTAGCGGAATGCGGATCGGCCGGGCGGCGGAACCGGGGGTGAGTTCGAATTCACCCTGGGTACTGCCGGCAGGCGTAAACCCTTGGTAGTACCAGGTGCCTCGGTCCTTGTCGGTGGTCAGGATGAGCGGGATTTGGTAAATCGCCTCGCGATCAGGTGGGTCGGGATCGAATACGTTGTCATCGGTGCTGCCTTCGAGAATCGGTGCGGGCAGGTCCTTTTTCGGTTCGCCCACGGTCAGCAGCAAATACTCCGATTCGTTGACCGAGTCGGTGTGCACCTCGTACAGCACGGTGATGTTCAGGCCATCGAAACGCTCCAGGACTGCACCCTCTATGTCCCGGGTGATGGGCGCACCTTCGGGCAGTTCCCCCACCAACCGCGCATCTTCATAGAATTCGGTGCCGCCGCCCTGGCGCACGGCGATGATGTACAAAATGACCAGGTCATTGCCGGTCCGACCGGGATACCAGGGCAGGCTCGCCGTGACTTTGGGCAGGTTGGGAGGCAAGTAACCGCCATTGGCCTTGTCGATACTCGGGGCCAGGTAAGGGTTGAGATCACCCATGACCCGAATAAAGGTTTTTTTCGAATACAGCGTGCCGCCAGCGGTCTGGACTTCATACGAAACAATCGCCTGGCCACGGGCAATGGCCTTGACGTTGGTGTAGCTGACCGCCCGCTCCTCGGTGGCGCCGGGCACGTTCACGGGAATATCGAACGTCTGGGGGATCGGCAGGTTATCGACGGTTTTTCCGGCCCAGGTCAGTTTGATCAAGTCGCCGGGCTTGTATTGGCTGCGGTTGGTTTGCACCTGAACCTTGACGTCCCGGCCGTTCAACGCCTTGAGATCGATTTCGCCGGTTTCGAAGTCGGCGACCGGCACAAACGGCTCAACGAGTTTGGAGTCATCCAGGTCAACGTCCACATAGGACGGCGTCGACCAGCGCCCGTTTTCATCCGGCAGGTTGCCGGCCTCGTCGACCGGTTGAAAAACCACCGGTAATTGCATGCAACTGCCGGCGTTTTCAATCACCGTCGGGCTGACGAAAAGGTTGATGGGGTTGCTGGTAGGGGTCTCGGCTTCGGCTTTGGTGACGGTGTGATGAATCGACTCGCCTCCCCATTTCAGTTCCAGTTTGTCGTGTTCGCGCATATAGGGGTAAGGCAGGATCGTGACCCAGGTGCCAAGTTTGGCGCGGTCAGCGTCGATGCCTCGATCGATCACATCCTGTTCCAGTTGCTGGTGCAACTCGGAATGGCCGATGGTTCCGGGGTCCTTGTCGGTACCGCCGGGCTGGGTCAACAACACCAGAATTCGTTGTTTGGGCGACTCTTCCGCTATCTGGTTTAGACGAGTGATGCGGTAGTGGACGTCTTCGTACATCCGCGTCGCGAACAGCGATTTGTGAATGGTCAGGAAAACCGCTTTATCCAGGTCCGGCGTCTGGATGATCTTGTAAGCGTCGGCGCGTTCCTGGGAGGTAAAAAACACCTCGATAAAATCCCCCGGGTTCATTTCGAGGTAAGCGTTGATGGCACACAGCACGCCGTTCTCGACCTGCCGACGACCCAGCGCACCATCGCCATCGGCAATGGGTGTCACCAGATCGATGAGATGCAACGGCGAAAGGGCCAGGCCGGGCGGGTCGAGCAAGCTGGGAATGTAGCGGGTCATGACGCGCACTCCTTGTGGAATCATCGGAAAACACAGGCCGATTGAGCGCTTCGATGATTGTTGGCCGCTACTGTCAGATCTGACAGTGGCGACGAATGGCGCAAACCGATCTCAAAATAATCTGCAAGATTTCCCCACCCCGTTGCACAGAGAGGGACACGTCCCGTTCTGAGCAAAGCCATGTCCCATTACTTCGACGCCGCCCATCGAGCAGAAATCGACACCCTGCGCCAACGCCTGACCGCCCGCACCGAGTGGCCGACCTGGCTGCTGCTGATCGGCGTTTATGGCGGCTGGTTCAGCCTCCTCCTGGGCAGTGATCGACTGGGACTTTGGTGGACCACACTGTTGCTGATTCCGCTGGTGGTGCTTTGGCTATCGGTGCAGCACGAATTGCTGCACGGGCATCCGACCCGTTCGCAAACCCTGAACAAACTCCTCGGCTATGCGCCGTTTGCGGTGTGGTATCCCTACACCCTTTACCGCGACAGCCATTTGCGGCATCACCGCGATGAGGACCTGACCATCCCGGGGCTCGACCCGGAAAGCCGCTACCTGAGCGCCGAGCACTGGCAGCGCAGTTCCCTGTTCGAACAGGCCCTGCACTGGCTGAATAAAACCGTGCTCGGGCGCTTCATTCTCGGCGCGCCGCTGGCGTTGCTGGCCCTGGCCCGGGAAGAACTGCAACGCCTCAAAGCAGGCGAGCGCCAGGCCTGGCGGATGTGGCTGACCCACGGCGCGCTGACGCTGTTGATGCTGGCGTTCATCGCGCGCTACAGCGTGGTGCCGGTGTGGCATTACCTGCTGCTGATCAGTGTGCCGGCGCTGTCGATTGCGATGATTCGCTCCTACTATGAACACCGTCCCCACGCGCAACCGGAGCAACGCACGGTGCTCAATGAAGCCGCGTGGCCGTGGCGCTGGTTGTTCCTGAACCTCAATTTGCATCTGGTGCATCACGACTTGCCGAACCTGCCCTGGTACGACTTGCCCAAGGCTTACCACCCCCGCCGCGAGCAATGGCTGGCGCGCAGTGGCGGGTTTCTGGTGCAGGGTTATGGGCAGTTGTGGCGCCGGCACGGCGTGAAAGCGATCGACAGCCCGCAACATCCGTTTCATTGAATACGATGACCCCTTGTGGGAGCGGGCTTGCTCGCGAAGGCGGTGCATCAGGCACCGAGGATGTCGACTGACACTCTGCCTTCGCGAGCAAGCCCGCTCCCACAGGGGATATTTGTTGCATAGGAATACAGAGATGACCCAACGCCTCGCCGAACTACTGATGTACGTCGCCCCCGAATCGATTCGCCAGGCCAATGAAGTCTGGCTGACGCGAATCCTCGAACGCCTGGGCGCGACCCGCCAAAGCGCCGAAGGCCTGTCATTGCCGGAGCTGTGGCTGTCCCCGGATTTGCTGCTGACCCAAACCTGTGGCTATCCGCTGATGACCTTATTGCGCGGTCAGGTTCGGGTGGTCGGCCGTCCGCGCTATGAACTGCCGGACAGCACTGGCGGCAACCATTGCAGCCTGTTGCTTTGCCGCGCTGACGATCCACGGCGCAGCTTGCCGGCGTTTCACAACAGTCGCGGGGTGATCAATGACGAGGGCTCCAACAGCGGCATGAACCTGTTGCGTCATCGGCTGGCGCCGCTGCAACGCGACGGGCAGTTCTTCGCCAATGTCGGCATCAGCGGCGGTCATCGCGAAAGCTTGCGCTGGTTGCGTGAAGACCTGGCGGATCTGGCGGCCATCGACAGCGTGACCTTCGCTTATCTGGCGCGGCACGCAGAGGAAGAAGTGGCCGGTTTGCGGGTGATCGCGCGCAGTGCGTTCAGTCCGACTTTGCCCTACATCTCGGTGGCCAGCGCCAGAGATGAGCAGATTGAACAGCTTCGGCAGGTGATGAATCAGACGTTGCAGGAATTGCCGGAGGTGGGCGAGATCCTTGGGCTGCAAGAGGTATTGCCGGCGACGGAACGCGATTACCAGATTGTGCTCGATTATCGGCAGGAGGCTGAGGTGTTGGGGTATGGGCGGTTGCGTTAGGTGCGATCCGGATCAAGATCAAAAGATCGCAGCCTTCGGCAGCTCCTACAGAGAACGCATTCCCCCGTAGGAGCTGCCGAAGGCTGCGATCTTTTGATCTTGCCTTTCTCTAATGCCATAAAGAAATATAAAAATGCTTTTTAAGTCTTATTAAAGAATAAGCCTCTTGGCTAGAATCGCGCCACCGGACCACCGGACATTCAGCGACCTCTAACCCCAGGAGCCCCTATGTCCGGCGCCGACCTTTCCCATCGCAACCACGTGGGCGGCTTGTTCCGCGCGCATTACCCCTGGCTGTGCGCACGACTGCGCCGACAGCTGGGCGCCCGTTCCAGTGTCGAAGACATCGCCGCCGAAACCTTTACCCAATTGCTGGAATCCCCGGGGCTGACGCCGATCCGCGAGCCTCGCGCCTTGCTCACCACCATTGCCCAGCGCTTGATCTATCAGCTCTGGCGCCGCCGGGATCTGGAGCGCCAGCACCTCGAACACACGCAGCCCTTCGATTCGCCTCACGCGAAATCCCCCGAGGAACTGCTGCAACTGACCCAGGCATTACACGTCCTGGACCGCACTCTCGACCGCTTGCCGGGCAAGGTCCGGGCGACGTTCCTGTTGTCACGCATCGATGGCCTGACCTACCCGCAAATCGCCGCCGAACTGGGCATTTCCCCGCGTTCGGTCAGCGTCTACATGACCCGCTCCCAAGCCTTGTGCGCGCAGCACAGTGCCAATGAACCCCTAAACCGAACGACCCAGAGGTCCGCATGAGATCGATCAAAACCCTGCTCGGCAGTTCGCTGCTGGCCCTGAGCCTGGTGGCTACCCACGTGCCCGCCGCCGAAAAAACCGCGCCGATCCACTTCGGCGACATCACCTGGGAAAGCGGCAGCCTGATCACCGAAATCCTGCGGTTGATCGTCGAGAAAGGTTACGGCTACCCGACTGACACCTTGCCGGGCAGCACCGTCAGCCTCGAAGCGGCGCTGGCCAAGAACGATATCCAGGTGATCGGCGAAGAGTGGGCCGGGCGCAGTCCGGCGTGGGTCAAAGCGTCGAATGAGGGCAAAGTGTTCGGCCTCGGCGACACGGTCAAAGGCGCCACCGAAGGCTGGTGGGTGCCGGAATATGTGATCAAGGGCGACCCGGAGCGCGGTATCAAACCACTGGCCCCAGAGCTGAAATCCGTGGCGGACCTGGCGCGCTACAAAGACGTGTTCCGCGACCCCGAAGACCCAAGCCGTGGGCGCTTCCTCAACAGTCCGACCGGTTGGACCTCGGAAATCGTCAACAGCCAGAAGCTCAAGGCCTATGACCTGACCGCCGACTACGTCAACTTCCGCACCGGCTCCGGCGCGGCGCTGGATGCCGAGGTGGCATCGTCGATCCGTCGAGGCAAACCGGTGCTGTTCTACTACTGGTCGCCGACGCCGCTGTTGGGCCGCTTCAAACTGGTGAAACTCGAAGAGCCGGCGTTCGATGCCGAAGCCTGGAAGACCCTGGCCGACGCCAACAACCCGCACCCCAAGGGCACCCGTTCGATGCCGGCCAGCCTGGCGATTGGCGTCTCGGCGCCGTTCAAGGCGCAGTACCCGGACCTGGTGGCGTTCTTTGAAAAAGTCGACCTGCCGATTGACCTGCTGAACCAGACCCTGGCGCAGATGAGCGAAAAACGTACGCAGCCGCGTCAGGTCGCGGAAGCGTTTTTGCGTGACCAGCCGCAGGTGTGGAAGGCTTGGGTGCCGGGGGAAGTGGCGAGCAAGGTGAGTGGGAGTTTGTAGGTTTTTTCTGATGTTTTTGCGGTGTCAGTGAGATAGCTTTCGCGGGCAAGCCCGCTCCCACAGGGGATCTCAGGTGTTCATACATTTTGTGTTCGCTGGAGATCCAATGTGGGAGCTAGCTTGCCCGCGAATGGCCTAAAGCCCTACGCCAATTCTGCCGCCAACGCCGCTTTCACTGCCGGGCGCTGGTCAATCCTGGCCTGAAACCCCGCCAACGCCGGCCACCGATTCAAATCAATCGCAAATCCGGCCGTCCAGCGCAACACCGTAAACAGATACACATCAGCAATCCCGAATCCGCCCGCCATCAAATAATCCCGCCGCGCCAGCGTCTCGCTCAGCACCGCAAAACGCTTGAACAGCTTCTCCTTGATCAACGCTTTCACCTCTTCCGGAAACTGCGCATTGAACAGCGCCCCGAGCCCGCCATGAATCTCGGTCGAGATGAAGTTCAGCCATTCCTGCAAGCGCACGCGCTCGAACGTCCCGTTCGCCGGGGCCAGGCCTGCCTCGGGCCGCAGGTCCGCCAAAAATTGCAGGATCGCCGGGCCTTCGGTCAGGACTTCGCCGTTGTCCAGTTGCAGCGCCGCGACATAACCCTTGGGGTTGATCGCGAGGAAGTCTTCACCGTCGGCCGTGCGCTTGGTGCGGTTATCGACGCGGACCCGTTCGAACGGCAGATCGAGTTCGCGCAACACAATGTGCGGCGCCATCGAACAGGCTTGCGGGGCGTAATACAACTTCATGGATAGGGCTCTGGCTGGGGATTTACGCCAGTGTCATAGTGCGCGCCGACCTTCGTAAAATTAATCTTTCAGAAACCAGCCATAAGGACAGCTACTGCCATGATGAATCTGATGCACTGGCGCATGGTGGTGGCCGTGGCCGATACCGGCAACATTACCCGGGCGGCCGAGCGGGTCGGCATGACCCAATCCGGCGCCAGCCAGGCGTTGGCGCTGATTGAGGAAACCCTGGGCGTGCAGCTCTTCAGTCGGGAAAATCGCCAGACCCTGCCGACCGCCATCGGCCTGCCGGTGATCGAGCAGGCGCGCACCATGCTCGGGGCTTTGGAGACGATTCGCAGCACCGTCGATGCGGCAAAGGATGTTCAGCGCGGGAGCATTCGCCTGGCCAGTTTTCCGCTGGTGCTGGCGACCTTTCTGCCGCCGCTGTTGCGCCAATTCAATCGGCTGTACCCCGGCATTCAAGTGGTGGCGCTGGAAGTCAGTGACGACGAAGTGGAAACCTTGCTCCGCGACGGATTGGTGGATGTCGGCGTGGTGCTGAACCCGGCGCCCGAGCGCAATGCCGGGCTGTTGGGGCGCGATGCCTGGGTGGCGGTGCTGCCCGGCGGCCACCCGTTGGCGCGTGGCGCGAATGAGGACGGCATCAGCCTCGCGCAATTGGTGACGCAACCTTTCGTGCTGGCCACCGGCGGTTGTTCGACCAATGCCCGCAGCCTCGCCGCCGACGCCGGGTTGCAACTGCTGGACGTACGCGCCGAAGTCCGTGAGTGGAGCAGCGCCTTCACCCTGGTGCGGGAAAACATCGGCGTGACCCTGGTGCCAGAAATGACACTGCCGGCCAATCGCCAGGGTTTGCGCATTGTTGCGCTGACGCCACGGATCGAACGGGAGTTCGCTTTGGTGGTCGCGGCGCACAAAAAACCGTCGGCGGCGGTGGAGGCGCTACTGGCCATGCTCGCCGATCAATGATCGGGATGGGCGGCTGAACCGATTTTGTGCTGATTACTGGCCGACTAATGGCATTGCATCCGACATTTCACTGTCTATGCTCACCCTTAACTCTCTGTTCCAGTCACAAAAATGAATGGTTCGTGACGGCAACAGTGAGCCCGTGCAATTAGCCGCGAGTGCGCAACCCAAGGCACCGACACTGGACAACAAGGAGCCTTCCGGTAAATGGAGTTACTTGAAAAAAAGTTAGGGTTGGCCCCACCGGGCTATCAAGAGAAGGATGTCTTGGTAAGAGCGTTGCTGCATGGACACTCCGATTGAACATCATTTATCACCTGACAAATCCTTCCCTTGGAGGGATGCGTGTGCCTGTTCCGTGGAACGTAGTGGTGGATCTTGAAAGACCAAGAACTTTCATCAATCAAAAGACCGCGCTGAAGGTGATACAACCATGTTTAACCTACATCACAAGGCTGACCTGCTAGAGATCGAGCGTTTCAATTGTGCATTGACCGAGACTAACGCCAAGTTGGCGGCAGTCAGTCGTTCAATGGCCATGATCGAGTTCAGCCCGGAAGGGATCGTGCTCGACGCCAATGAAAACTTCTGCGCCACTCTGGGTTACAGCGTCGAGGAAGTTCGCGGCAAACATCACCGGATCTTTTGTGAAGAAGCGTTTTACCGCAGTGAGGAATACGCCAAGTTATGGCGCGACCTGGCCCGTGGCGAGCCCATCAGCGGCACCTTTCTGCGGCTGAACAAGGCCGGCCGGGAGATCTGGCTTGAAGCCAGTTACATGCCGGTATTCGGCCCTGATCGGCAAGTCAGAAGCGTGATCAAAGTGGCCTCGGACATTTCAGAACGGATCTACAAAGAGCACGAAAACGAAAGTATGCTCGCGGCGATCGGGCGCTCCATGGCGGTGATCGAATTCACCCCGGAAGGCCGGGTGATCACCGCCAACGAAAACTTCCTGAAAACCATGCACTACTCGCTCCACGAAGTAGTTGGTCAGCATCACAGCCTGTTTTGTCATCGCGCCGAAGCCGAGTCCGCGCAATACAAGGCGTTCTGGGCGTCACTCAATCGCGGCGAATATCACTCGCACCGTTTCGAGCGCAAAGACAAGCACGGTCATACGGTATTTCTGGAAGCGTCCTACAACCCGCTGTTCGACACCAAGGGCCGCTTGTACAAAGTGGTCAAGTTCGCCAGCGACATCACCCATCAAGTGACGACCCTGCAAACGGCTGCGGAATCGGCCCACAGCACCTCGGTACAAAACGACGCCTGTGCGCAGAAAGGCTCCCAAGTGGTCCAGCAAACGGTGCAGATCATTCAGGATATTTCCCGCGACCTCAACGAAGCGGCCCTGAGCATCGATGCGGTGAGCAAGCAGTCCGACATCATCGGCACCATCGTCCAGACCATTCGTGGCATTGCCGATCAGACCAATCTGCTGGCGCTCAACGCCGCCATCGAAGCGGCCCGGGCCGGGGAGCACGGGCGCGGGTTTGCGGTGGTGGCCGATGAAGTGCGCAGCCTCGCGGCCCGCACCAGCCAGGCAACGCTGGAGATCGTCGAAGTGGTGCGCAAAAACCACGATTTATCGCTGAGCGCGGTGTCGAGCATGCAGTCGAGCTTGAGTCGAACCGGATTAGGCGTGGAACTGGCGAACGAAGCGGGGGAGGTGATCCTGGAGATTCAACAAGGGTCGCGGCATGTGGTGGATGCGATCAGTCAATTCAATTCGACGTTGCAACTGAACTGACCCCAGGAACACCACAAATCAAAAATGTGGGAGCGGGCTTGCTCGCGAAGAGGCCATCACATTCAACGTCTCTGTTGATTGTGACTCCGTCTTCGCGAGCAAGCCCGCTCCCACAGGTTTTGTGTTCGGCTTTCAGATCGCGCTGTTAGAGCGAAGCCAGGAACTTGTCGACGACCTGCGGGCTATCCGGTTTGTCGGTCGTGCCGTTTTCCTTGTCAGCCTGGGCCAGTTTCATCTTGTCCTGAAGGCGCTCGGCGATCTCTTTGCCAACGGCCAGTTGTTGCGCCGGCGGCATGGCTTGCAACTGATCTTCAGTAATACCCATCTCTTTCAGAATACTGTCGCGCATCCGCTGTTCCGGGGATTTGCTCATGTAGTCCTTGAAGTCGGTCATCGCCGTGCTGTCGGTGGACTTGGCTTTGTCGGCATCCGGGATGGACGCTTGCAGGCCCACACGGGTTTTCGCGAACGCTTCGTCAACGTTGTCGCTGATGGTGTTCGCCGCGCTGACTTGCTGGGTGGCGGACGTCAGGCCGGACGACTGCACATTGGTGCTGTCCTGCTTGATTTGCGCCACGGTGTTCTGCGCGTTCTGGATCAAACCACTGTACAGCGCGCTGGCGGCGGCGGTGGTCGGGTCCATGTCGGTGCGCTGGGTGTGTTGAATGATGGAAGCTTTTTGGGCATTGACCAACATGATGGGTAAACCTGTAGGTAATTGCTGTCGGGTGGGTAGGAGCAATTAGCGTGCCGCTGCGCAATCCTCCGGTTTTACGGGGGATTACCCTGCGGCGGCGGTCAGAACTTGCCGCTGAGCGGCAATCGCGCAGGCGTCAGCGGTGAGCAATGTTCTCCAGGGCCAGGTTCCGCGTGCGCGGGCCGAAGTAGCCGATGGTGATCATCACGATCAACATGCTGCTGACAATAAACGCCAACACCCCCGGCGTGCCGAAGTGTTCGAGGAAGATCCCGATCAGCAAACTGCTGAACACCGTCGATAAACGGCTGAACGAATAACAGAACCCCACGGCCCGGGCGCGGATGTTGGTGGGGAACAGTTCGCTCTGGTAGGAGTGGTAGGCGAAGCTCAGCCAAGCGTTGCAGAAGGTGATCATCACCCCGCAGACGATCAGCCCGAGCGCACTGGTTTGCAGGGCGAACAACGTGCCGAAGGTCATGGCGCCCAGGGCCGAGCC
>Ga0302175_10000341_pt1 | contig 16286 bp, 14 predicted proteins | sample I_Fen_N3_3_FD_198791 | JGI IMG/M metagenome (GOLD analysis project Ga0302175, IMG submission 198791) | Peat permafrost microbial communities from Stordalen Mire near Abisko, Sweden - I_Fen_N3_3 | ecosystem: Environmental > Terrestrial > Soil > Wetlands > Permafrost | place: Sweden: Abisko... | reverse complement strand
CGATCATTAACCCATTTTCTTCCAATGACTTACGAAGTGTGTACCCATACTGCTCGGTACCAAGCTGGGCAAGCACCGCAACAATCAGCGAACCGCGGCGGAGCTCAAGGCGAAGGTTTTCGAGCACTTCGGGATTCATCGTAATTGCAACAGTGCGAGACATAGTGTATGACATACACTGTATGACACACAGTATGTGTTGTCAAGGAAAATTTTGCGAAAGACCGGGGGAGGCCGAATTCACCACGGCGGCACGGAGGACAAGGAGAAGAACTTGGCAAAAGGCAACCGCAACAGCGGATCTTATCGGTATGACCGTGAAATTCGTGGCTGCTTTTGCTTTCTGGCGCGCTCGCGATAATCTCGAAACATGGCCAAACCAATTCCAATCTGCACGCGCGGCGAAGCCGAAACCGTCGTTCAGGCAAAGAACACACTTACGGCGTGGAAAGAGCACCTACCCCCGGTGTACTCCACGCCCAGCATGATCGGCATGATGGAGGCCGCGGCCTACAACGCGCTGGAACCTTTCTGTGAAGGGGACGAGGTCAGTGTAGGAACCGCGATCAACATCGTGCACCGCGCTCCGGCGCTCGAAGGACAGACCATCAAGGCCGAGGCGGTATTGGAATCGTTTGATGGTCGCTTCTACACCTTCAAAGCAAGCGCCTCGAACGGGACCGAAGTAATTGGATACGGAACGATCGCGCGCGCCATTGTCAGCAAAGCCAAGTTCGAAGATAAGCAGCGACAAAAAGCGGCGGCCGCAAAGAAAGAGGAAAATTACCAACCGGCACCACCGACTTCGACCGCGTGAGGTGTTCATGAATTGCATCGTTTGGGCGGTATCACTCTGCTCATTCGCACTGCTTAGCCCAGTAGCGTTCAGTCAGGACGCCAGACCGTCTCTCCCTCCTCTTGTCGGAAGCCAGGCGGCCACGATCACACGAGCCGAGGTTGAGCGCGCGCTAGCGGTCGCCCCAAAGACAGGCATCAAAGATGTGGCCCTGCGAGTGGTTCCCATGGGCAGTGGTTACAACGTGGGAGTGTTTGCGGTGCGCCGTTCGCTGGTAAACGGTAAGCCGATCCCCGACGCATATCAGCATCACGAAGTGTCAGAGATCTACCAGGTTGTGAGCGGCGAGGGAACGCTGGTTACGGGCGGAACGCTGGAGCAATCCACCGAAATGCGGAAGGACGATCCCAGCGTCGTGAAGCTCATGGGCCCGACGGAGCAAGGAATTGCGATCAGCGGTGGAAAGAGTCAACGAATCGGACCTGGGGATATCGTTGTGATTCCTGCGAACACGCCGCACGGTTTTACGAACCTGGGGCCAGATGGAATTTCCTATGTGTTGGTACGGATCGATCCCCACCATTTCCTGCAGGCAAGATGAACGGCGGACGATCCGTCCTTTTTCATCTCTAATCCAAAGACTAGAGCGAGGGCAAACGACAATGTGCCGGAACATCAAAACGCTTTTCAACTTCGATCCGCCGGTTACGGAGGAAGAGACGCGGGCCGCAGCCCTGCAATTCGTTCGCAAGATTACGGGGTTCAACAAGCCATCGAAAGCGAATGAAGCGTTGTTTCTCGCAGCAGTCGATGACATTACTGCGATCTCAATCAAACTTCTCGGTTCGCTGCAAACGAACGCTCCGCCGAAAAATCGGGAAGAGGAGGCGGCCAAAGCGAAAGCGCGCTCGGTCGAGAGATTCGAGCGCTAGCGCCCACACGGACCACTGGCCTAAATGGGCCATCTGCCACCGCACTTTATGGCGAGTTACGTCGCCACCTAGATGCGGCTAGCCAAAAGACCCATCGGTCCGTAGTATTGTGACTGTCCCACAATTTGTCGTGGCGTAATTCTTGTTGTCTGGCCGGAATTCTAGGTCCCCCTGACTTAGGTTCCAGAACGATTAACCGGTACCTTCCCCTGTGCTACGGTCTCTCCCCCGGAAACCAAGCGGTCAGGGCGTAACCGCGAGACGATTCGCTTCGCGGTCCGTAGTTCAACACAACATAAAACAATTTAGTTCCATTTGGAGAAGACTACTGTGAAGACTCGCACCGCTTCTTACTGGCTCCTGCTCGGATTCATCTCAATCATGGCGTAGGCATCGGTAGCATCGGCCAGCGTAACTGCCGTCTACTACGATCTCTCTCAACCTACGGGCAATCGTGGTCCGAGCTACACCTATGGCACCAGCCCCTACCAGCTCCCGATCTACGGCTTCATGAGTAACGTAGCTCAACCAACCACCCTCGGGGCGACATGGACACCGGGTGGCGCTACCGCAAACCTCTACGGAAAAGTGACGAACGGTGACCCCTCGGAAACCGGGCTGGGCATGACCCAAGACCCCCTGTCGGGCCAGCACGAGATTTGGGACTTCCCCGGCGCAAACGGAGTTGACCAGTACGGCTTCGTGGTGATCGACACCTACAACATTCAGCAAAACCCGAACTTGTTGTACTTCCACATCCAGATCGGGAGCGCGCAGCAGCACGAGTGGTGGTCGATTTACACCAGCAGCGGCCTGCCCGGTACGAGCGGAGGGGTGGGAACACTGACCCAGCTCGCCGGCTTGACCAGCGGCAGCCAGACGCCGTTCTTTACAGTCCCGGGCTGGAGCAGCAGCGCCAGCAGCCGCTACGTCTGGATCGGAGCGATCATCGAGCCGGGTTCCGGCAATGATCACTCCAATATCGTGCTCGATTCGACGGTTGCGTTTAATAACAACGGTAATGGCCTGCCTCCCGTTCCCGAGCCGGGAACGCTGGCAATGCTCGGCACCGGTGTGATTGGGCTGGCAGGAGCTCTGCGCCGGAAGCTGTTCTAAATCGAAAACCAGTAGTGAAAAAGCACGCCGGGGCGCAAGCTCCGGCGTTTCTTGATGCACAATACCCACGCGCGGACGTGCCAATCCCGGTTAGCTCAACTTCTCTGATACGCAGGGCGGGCCAACAGTATCGCAATCAGGATGTGTGCAATGCTCGCTGGCAACAGTAGATAGCCATCAAAGCCTCCACCGACCCGAAGATATCCAAGAAATACTCCGGCCAACAGGTTGTAGAGGAACAGTGCGCGAATTGCTCGCGTGCCCGTACCACCTTCTCCTGGCCAGCACGCTATCGCCATAGACAAGATTCCGAAGCCGGCAACACGAGCCACAGCGACGCCGCTGGCAGCAAGATCGGTACCCAGGAGCAAGCGAGCGACCAAGTCCGGAACGGCGACTAGAGCAACGCCAGTTGCCGCCTCAATTGCCGCCGACACCGTCATTACTGTTTTTGTATTCATTGCTGAGTTTGAATGCGCTGCCGGCTTTGCAACCGGCAACGCGTAAGGGTTTCTCGTAAGGTACCCATTTAGTTGTTCACTCTGGCCAGGGCGTCATCCACCTTCTTCTGGTCCTCGGCATTCAACTGCGAGGGTCCTAACTTAAAGTTTAGTTTGTCAATGGTCCCGGTGAACGCGAATGGAACTTCATAGTTGAAGTCCACCGGCGAGCGCGTATCGAGTCCGATGTCAAAGGTTTCGTCAATAGACATCAGCAGCGGAATGGTGTGCTCGATCGTTTTGCGGGCGACCTCTTTGCCATCTACGGTCAGCACACCGGTGCCGCCTTTACCTGGTCCGGGGCCGTTGTACTTGAAGTCGAAGACGATGGTGTGCTTACCCTCGTCTAACGAAGAAAGCCCTTCCCAGCGGAAGCGCTCCAGGTCCATCAGGTTGTACACGAACACCGGTCTGCCACGGCCAATGTGGAACATTCCGATAATGAAAGACAGAAAGAGCCCAACGGCCGCGACCAGCAGTAGGGCGTAGCCGAAGCGCTTTCGCCCTCTGCCGGCCGTACCGATCAAGATCAGGAGCAAGCCCAGAATCAGCAAGCACAGGCCCAGGTACTTGAAGAATGGAGTGCTGAACACCCATCTTGCACTTGGACTCAGCAGGAGCGCGTAGCCGCCGAAGCGGCCTCCTATCGTCGAAATTACTCCTTCCGCGCCGCCACTGGGGATCGTTACCTCGGCAGTGATGGTGTAGTCCTTGTTCAAGATGCTGGGAGCATTGCCCGGGGGGATGCCGGGATTGACGCCCGTGTAAGTAAAATCCGTCTTCCCCGCAATAGCGCTCGGCCGAGCGGTCAGCAAGCGCACGAAGCCCGAGTTGTCCAAGGGAAATACCTGGTATTTCCCCGCCTCTGTCAGAAACAGAGCTTGAAGCTCCTTCAACTTGTCGGGATTGCTGGCCGCGAGGTCGTTGAACTCCGAATAATCGTTGGCGATGTTGTACAGCTCCCACTTGTATTGGTCGAGGGCCGGCAATGTGCCCGTTCCCAGCTCCCAGGGCGGAGAGGGAGGCGTAGTGGCCGCGATCCAACCATCGTGGTAGATTGCTCGGTTGCCAAGCATTTCAAAGTACTGCGTATCTCGTTTCGAGGGAGCATTGGCGTTGGCCGAGTCAAAGGTGTAAAGCATGCTCACGCCTTCAATCGGCTTTTGAGGGATGCCCTTTACTACGTCCGGCGCCTGAATGCCGGCGGCTTCAAGAATGGTCGGAACAATGTCGATGACGTGGTGGAACTGGGTGCGAACCCCGCCCGGGTCTTTGATATGGCCAGGCCAGGAAATAGCCAGCCCTTGCCGGGTCCCGCCGAAGTGAGACGCCACCTGCTTGGTCCACTTGAAGGGCGTATCAAACGCCCACGACCAGGCCACAGACATGTGGGGATAAGTCTTATTCGAGCCCCAGTCGTCATAGTGCAGTGCATTGAGGGCCAGCACCGGCTTGACTTCCGGCATGTTGAGAATACCGTTGTAGGCGGTCATCTGGTTGAACGTGCCGTAAACGCTGCCTTCGGCGCTGGTGCCGTTGTCGCCGTCGATGTAGATGATTAGAGTATTGTCGAGTTTGCCCATATTCTCGACTTCCTGAATCACGCGGCCAATCTCGTAGTCGGTATAGGCGGCGTAGGCGGCATACACCTCCGCTTCGCGGGCATACATTTTCTTTTCCGCATCGTTCAGCGAATCCCAGCGCGGCAGCTTGGCTCCCCCCATCTCTGCCTGCCCGTCGGGCCACGGTGTCAGCGTCGTATTCGCCGGAATTACCCCCAGCTTCTTCTGGTTTTCGAAGATCTGCTCGCGCAGCTTTTCCCAACCCATATCGAACTTGCCGTGGAACTTGTCAATCCATTCCTGCGTGGGCTGATGAGGCGAATGCGTACCGCCGGGCACGTAATATAGGAAGAACGGCTTGTCCGGTGCCGCAGCGTTTAACGACCGCAAGTACCGGACCGCATCGTCGGCCAGGTCGGTGGTTAGGTTATATCCCGGGTGGCCCACCCACGGAGTGACCATCTCCGTATTGCGGAACAGGTAAGGCGTCCACTGGTCGGTCTCGCCTCCCAGGAAGCCATAGAAATACTGAAAGCCCATGCCGACCGGCCATTGGTCGAACGGCCCCGCGCTGGTGCTGTACGTATAGGTCGGTGTGTTGTGGTCTTTGCCAAACCACGAGGTCGCGTAGCCATTTTCTTTCAGGATCTCGGCGATGGTCGCGCTTTCCACGCCGATGATCGAGTTATAGCCGGGGTAGCCGGTGGACAATTCGCCGATGACGCCGAAGCCGACGGAATGATGATTGCGGCCGGTGATCAGCGCAGCTCGCGTGGGCGAACAAAGCGCGGTGGAGTGGAACTGCGTGTAGCGCAGCCCCGCCTTGGCGATGCGGTCCAGGTTCGGAGTCGGAATAACACCGCCAAACGTGCTGGGCACGCCGTAGCCCTGGTCGTCGGTCATGATGAGCAGCACATTGGGTGCGCCCTTGGGCGGCACGATACGCGGCGGCCACCATGGCGTGGAGTCGGTCGCGGTTTGGTTGATCACTCCGCCGAACTTCGGTGCCGGTGGAGGAATCTGCTTACCGTTGATGGTGGTGGTGGCGTCGGCCTGACCTAATGTGCCCGTGACCTGCTGTGCGGCCACATTTTTGACGGCGCAGAGGCTGGCTATAGCGAACACACTCAGGGCTAGAGGCCGTTTGCCCGCTAGAAAGTTCATCAAGTATCTCCTCGTGACAGAGTCCGGTTGTTCTCGCAAGGAGTCCGTTGCGAGGAATCAGTCTCGCTTACAGAGTGCGAAGGATGTCCGCCTCGAATGAATCGAACAGCGACCCCACAGAACCGGTTGTGCGTGGCCGTGACTTTAGTATGCGGGCCACGCGAAAGCAACTAAAAAAAGGTGACCTGAAGGCAAGTTCTCGTCTCCGGCTACAATCAAATTTCATGTCTTTTCGCTTTGAAATCGAGGCTCACGACGGCAACGCGCGGGCGGGGCGGTTCTTTACGCCGCACGGCGTGGTGCAGACTCCGGTGTTTATGCCTGTGGGCACGCTGGGGACGGTGAAGGCCGTCGCGCAGGATGTGCTGGAAGAGCTGGGCGTCGAGATCCTGCTAAACAACACGTATCACCTTTATTTGCGTCCGGGCGTGGAGATGGTGCGCTCGCTGGGAGGGGTGCAGCGCTTCATGGCGTGGGACAAGCCGATCCTGACCGATTCGGGCGGGTTCCAAGTGTTCAGCCTGAGTGATTTGCGGAAGGTGACCGAGGACGGCGTAGCGTTTCGCTCGCACTTGGATGGCTCGTCGCACATGTTCACGCCCGAGAGCGCGATTGCCGCAGAGATCGGACTGGGCGCCGACATCATCATGGCGTTCGACGAGTGCACCGAGCATCCGGCCAGTCGCGAGCGAGCGCAAGCGTCAATGGAGATGACGCTGCGATGGCTGAAGCGGAGTCGCGATTATTTTGAGGCGCATAAAGAAGAGGTGCCGTGGTTTAGCGGAATTCAGGGAGATCGTCGTGGACAAAGGGGTCCCTCGACTACGTCCGCCGAAGCAGCGGACTCCGCTCGGGATGACAAAAGAATGTTTGTAACCCCCGGCCAAACGCAAGCCCTCTTTGGCATTGTGCAGGGGGGCATGTATCCGGACCTGCGGCGCAAATCTGCCGAGCGCACCGTCGAGATTGACCTGCCCGGCTACGCGATTGGCGGACTAAGCGTGGGCGAGCCGCGTCCGATGACCCACGAGATGGTCGATGCGGCGATTCCGTATCTCCCGGAGAACAAACCGCGTTATCTGATGGGAGTCGGCACTCCTGAAGAAATTGTTCACTACGTGGCACAGGGCGTGGACATGATGGACTGCGTGCTGCCGACGCGCGCGGCGCGGCACGGTTTGCTGTTTACGTCGGAGGGAAAGTTGAGCATCAAGAACGCGAAGTTCGCCGGAGATGAGGGGCCAATCGATCCGAAATGCGGCTGCAAGGTGTGCGGGCGCTACTCGCGGGCGTATTTACGGCACCTTTACGCGTCTAACGAATTGCTGGCGCAGACGTTAAACACGGTCCACAATTTGGCATACTACCTTGACACCATGCGGCGCGTCCGGCAAGCTATACTACTTGGGGAGTTCGCCACTTTTCTGTCTGGTGTGAAACCACCGCATCTGAGTGTGCCCTAGTGACCGCCCAGCGGTAGCTGCTCAAAAATTCCAAAGTTTCGAAAGACGTCCTGCGGTAACCCCTGCTCGATGTTTGGATGCAGCGAAGAGGAAGTGCGTCGCTCGGCGGCTGTGGATTTCAGGAATTTCCGGGGCGAGAGCCCCGTCGGTAAGAGTGTGGCGCGTGACGGCCTCCGAAAGTCCGGCCGGTGAAAGTTGAAGATATGCAGACATTGATAGGTTCGTATTTTCAGGGAATCGGCGGTCTCGGATCGATGGGTCCGATTGTGATGATGGTGGCGATCTTCGCCATTTTTTACTTCCTCCTCATCATGCCGCAACAACGCAAACAGAAGAAGTGGGCGGAGATGCTGACCCAGATCAAGCCGGGCGACCGGGTTGTGACCAGCGGTGGCTTGACCGGCGTAATCATGTCGGCCAAAGACGACACGCTGATACTGCGGGTGGCTCCGGACAACATCAAACTGGAAGTGGCACGGTCGTCGGTGGTGACGCTGACCACCAATGAAGACGAAAAACAGCTGAAGTCCTAGCAGGGTTGCAGTGACTCATGAATATTAAGAACCAGACACTAAAAGTCGTCTCTATTATCGCGGTGCTGATCTTCTTTCTGTTCGGCATCTTCGGCATTCCCAAAAGCTTCACTCCCTCGGGCCTGCTGGCTTCCATGCAGGAGCGCATTCACCTCGGGCTCGATCTGAAGGGCGGCACGCACCTGATTTTGCAGGTGCAGGTGAACGACGCTATCAATGCTGACAGCGATCGCGCCGTCGAGCGGCTCAGGGATGACTTCAAGACGAAGAACATCGTCTACGCCGAGATTACGAAGCCGAATCCGCAGCAGAATCCCGATGTCATCAGCATCAAGGGTGTGGCGCCAAACTCGATCAGCGACTTGCGCAGCCTGGTGGCCGACCGGCTGCCGGACTACGACTTGGCGTCGGGCCCGGATAACTCTTTCACGCTCAGCATGAAGCCGAGCATCGCGAAAGAGACCAAGACCAAGGCGCAGCAGCAGGCGATTGAGACCATCCGCAACCGCATTGACTTGTTGGGCGTTAACGAGCCAGTGATCCAGGAGCACGGACTGGGCGATTACCAGATCCTGGTGCAACTTCCCGGCGTCGACGATCCGGCGCGCGTGAAAGAAATCATGCAGTCCACCGCCATGCTGGAAATTCGTCAGGCGATCGGCGGGCCCTACGGCAGCGAGCAGGAAGCCATGCAGGCGAATGGCGGACTGATTCCCGCCAACGGCATGCTGATGAAGGGCAAGAACATCGGCGGCCAGGGAGGGAACAACGACTCCTATTGGATTATCACCCGCGCATCAGCGGTGAGCGGCAACGACTTGCGTACTGCCGATGCGGGCCGCGACGAGAATGGTCGTCCGGACGTGAAGTTCACACTGACGGGCGAGGGCGGACGTCGCTTCTACGCATTTACCAGCGCGCACGTAGGCGACCGGTTGGCTGTGGTGCTCGACAATAAGGTCATGGAAGTGGCCACCATTCAGGAAGCAATCCGTGATGAGGGCCGCATCACTGGTGCCTTTACCGAGCAACAGACGCAGGACCTTTCCCTGACGCTGCGTTCGGGCGCACTTCCGGCTGGCATTAAGTATCTTGAAGAGCGGACGGTTGGTCCATCGCTGGGTGCGGATTCGATTCACGCCGGAGTGCGAGCTGCGGTCATCGGCATGCTCGCGGTCATGATCTTCATGCTGTTCTATTACAAGTTCGCGGGCATCAACGCCGACCTTGGCCTGTTCCTGAACCTGGTGATCCTGCTCGGATTCCTCGGTTTCACCAGTGCGACTCTCACTCTGCCGGGCATCGCCGGCGTGATCCTTACGATCGGTATGGGCGTTGACTCGAACGTGCTGATCTTTGAGCGCATCCGCGAAGAGCTGCGACACGGCAAGACGCCTCCGCAGGCTGTGGATCAGGGCTTTAAACATGCCTGGGTAACGATCGTTGACACCCACGTGACGACCATCGTGTCGGCGATCATCCTGTTCCTGTTCGGAACCGGTCCGGTACGCGGTTTCGCCGTGACCTTGAGCTTCGGTCTATTGGCCAACCTGTTCACCTCAGTTTTCGTATCGCGCGTGATTTTCGACGCCATCCTCAATCGCCACCAGCGTGGCGAGGCTTTGAGCATTTAAGGGGCTAGCGGTGGAGTTATTTCGTAATACCAACATCGATTTCCTGGGCAAGAAGTGGTACTTCCTCGCCTTCTCACTGGTCTTCAGCGTTGCCGGATTACTTTCAATTTTCTTCTGGCACGGCATTCCATTCGGCGTGGACTTCAAGGGCGGCACGCTCGTCTATGTGAAGTTCGCTTCGACACCCGACCTCAACCACATCCGCTCCGCCATGGATCGCGCCGGCTTGAAAGACCCTAAGATTCAGGCTTACGGGCCAGCCGCCAACAACGAAGTGCTGGTGGCGCTGGAGCAGCGGCAGACCAGCGAGTCGGCGTTAGACCAGGGCAAGAACACGATCATACAGGCGTTAGAGGCGGGCCAGCCGCAGACAGCCGGCAAATTGGACCTGAACAACACAGGTCCCTCGAGTCTGCAGCAGTACCTGTTGTCCAAAGATCCATTGCATTTCGGTGGCATCGATGCGCCGGCGAAGTATTTGGCCGTTGCGCAGCAGATCGACGACTTCCGCAACAAGCAGCGCGGCGGCGTGCTCGGTTCAGTGGATGACCTGAAGGGGGTGGCTCCTGCGGAAGTGATCGCGGTGATGGAGCAAGACTTTGTTACCTCCAACTTTGCCGTGCGCAACGTCGAAATCGTGGGTCCCCAGGTAGGCGGCCAACTTCGCAAGCAGGCGCTTTGGGCCACACTGTATTCACTGGGCGGAATGTTGGTGTACCTGTGGTTCCGCTTCGAGCTGATCTACGGTATTGGAGCCGTTGTGGCCTGCTTGCACGACACGATCATTACGGTGGGATTCTTCTCGCTGCTGAATAAGGACATTACGCTCACGGTGATTGCGGCGATCCTGACGCTGATCGGTTACTCGATGAACGACACCATCGTCGTCTATGATCGCATCCGCGAAAATATTAAGTTGATGCGTCGCGAGGATCTGGCTGAGGTGGTGAACAAGAGCATCAACCAGACCCTGAGTCGGACAATTTTGACATCCGGCTTGACATTCCTTACGGTTCTCTCGTTGTATGTGTTCGGGGGAGAGGTTCTGCGCGGGTTCTCGTTGGCACTTGTCATCGGCATCCTGATCGGAACGTATTCCTCCATCGCTGTTGCGGCGCCGATGCTGGTGGCGTATCAGGAATGGCGAGGCCAGAAGACAGGGCGGGCGACCTTGCCGGCGGCGAGTGCCGCACGGGAAAAAGCCAAGGCAAAGGCATAATCGATTTTCTGATGAACATAAGTGCCTTCCGAGGTGTATATTCAAGTCCTTCGGAGTGGCGCCGTGGTTTCGCAACACTGGCTGGCGCGGGCTCGATGTAGCAGGATGCAGGTTGCCTCGCAAGATTTTGGGAGCAAAACGTACTGGTCCGGTGTCAAAGTAATCAGTAAGAGAGTTCTACGGAGATAGGGCTATGTTTGAAGACAGCCTCATGGAATCCGGGGGCAAGCTAAAGAGCAAGCAGGGCACCACCACTGCAATTTCTTTCATCCTCCAGATTCTTCTAATTGGCGTATTAGTGTTACTGCCACTTATTTTCACTGAGGCGCTGCCAAAAGCGCAGTTAATGACCTTCCTGGTTGCGCCCCCACCACCGCCACCGCCCCCACCTCCAGCCGCTATGCCGGAAATCAAGATTGTGAAGCCCCGGACCAGCGACTTGGACAATGGGCAGTTGCGCACTCCTACCGCCATTCCGAAAAAAGTCGCCATGATTAAAGAGGACGAACCGCCACCGCCATCGACCGGCGTGGCTGGCGTCGTGGGCGGCGTACCCGGTGGCGTACCCGGTGGAGCGATGGGCGGCGTACTCGGCGGCATTATCAGCAATGCCCCCGCTGTCGTCCCCAAGGCCGCAACTCCGCAGCGTGTGCGCGTGTCGCAGGGCGTCTCGCAAGGTTTGCTGGTGAGGCAGGTGAAGCCTACCTATCCACCGCTGGCGCGCCAGGCGCGCATTCAGGGGACGGTGGTGCTACAGGCCGTCATCAGCAAAGACGGTTCTATCGAGAATCTTCACCTGATCAGCGGACACCCTATGTTGGCGCCCGCCGCCATCGACGCCGTGAAGCAGTGGAAGTACAAGCCGTACTTCCTCAATGGCGAGCCGGTGGAAGTTGAAACCACGATCAACGTTAACTTCACGCTGGCCGGTGGATAGGCTGGCAGTGTCACAAGTTTTAGAGCAACTTTGCTCCAGCGTTTTTGTTTGAGGTTAAAAGATTCACGTTCTGTGTAACGAAAGTTCCTGAGGAGGAGAATTCGATCCATGCTTCTAGCTAATGCAGCAACCTACGCTCTCAGTCACGTACCCAACGTCGCCGTCTGGATGTTCCAGGAAGCCGCGGTGGGATGGGACCCGGTTTCACTCTGGAAACAGATGGGCTGGCTCGCCAAGATTGTGGTTATTATCCTGTTCATCATGTCTGGTTGGTCCATCGGCGTGATGATTGACCGTGCCATGGCTTACAGCGCTGCCCGCAAGCAGTCGCGCGCGTTCGCTCCTGCCGTTGCAGGCGCTCTCCGCGAAGGCAAGATCGACGAAGCCATAAAGATTGCCGAGCGCAACAAGAAGAGCCACCTGGCGAAGGTCGTCACCGCTGGCTTGCAGGAGTTCCGCGCGCACGGTGAGTCGGTTGACATTCCGGGCGAGCAGATCGAAGCCTCCAAGCGCGCCCTGGAGCGTGCCGAAGCCATTACCCACGCCGAGTTGAAGCGCGGATTGGGCGGCTTGGCGACCATCGGTTCCACGGCTCCTTTCGTCGGACTGCTGGGAACGGTCGTCGGCATTTTGAACGCGTTTAAAGAAATTTCGACCCAGAAGGCAACTGGTCTGGGCGCCGTCGCCGGCGGTATTTCAGAAGCCCTGGTGACCACCGCTCTCGGACTGTTCGTAGCCATCCCGGCCGTCATGATGTTCAACTACTTTTCCGGCAAGGTGGAAGCCTTCGACGTGGAAATGGACAATAGCTCCAGCGAGTTGATTGACTACTTCCTGAAGCGTCGGGGAGCCGTCCGCCGGTAGTCGGTCCAGTGCATCCGTGCACTGCCGATTTACGACGTACGGGGAGGTTGAACAATGTCGATAGTGAAGCGCGACGAAGGCGCGAAAGTAAACTCCAACATCAACGTCACGCCCATGGTGGACGTGATGCTGGTGCTGCTGATCATCTTCATGGTCATTACGCCGATGCTCCAAAAGGGCGTCAGCGTTGATATGGCCAAGGTCAACAGCCCCGCACCTATGCCCGATGCCGACAAGGAAGATGCTTTGCTCATCTCGATTATGCGCGATGGCAAGATCTACTTCGGCTCTGACCGCGTGGATGCAGATGCGCTCACCAACAAGGTGAAAGACCGCTTGGCCAATAAGATGGACAAGCGCGTTTTCATCAAGTCGGACGCCCGCGCCCGCTACGGTAACGTAGTGGAGGTGGTTGATAACGTCCGTTCGGCGGGTGTGGATGATGTGGGTTTGCTAACCGAACAGAGGAAAGAGGGCGCGGCAGCACAAACGCCGCCGTCCGCTGCGAAATAACGGGAGTCAGTTATGGGAATGGTAATGGGAGGGAAGGGCGGGCCCTCAGCTGATATTAACGTAACCCCGCTCATCGACGTACTGCTAGTGCTGCTGATTATCTTTATGGTGATCACGCCGCTGACTCCAAAGGGCTTGGACGCGCTGGTTCCCCAGCCGCCCAAGAACAAGGACAACAATCCACCGCCCAGCGACCGAACCGTGGTGGTGCAGTTGCTCAAGGGAAGCGGCGACAAAGCCAACTTGAAGATCAACCAGGACGACGTGACATGGGAGAACCTTGAAGGTCAGCTCAACGATATCTTCAAGACCCGCGCTGAAAAGGTCATGTTCGTCAAGGCCGATCCAGACCTGACATTCAACGAGGTGGCGCAGGTAATTGATATCTCCCACGCCGCCGGTGTCGACAAGGTCGGGCTCATCACCGCTAAGATCGAAGCAGGTCAGTAGCTGATCGACGTAACAGGGACGTGATTCGGGAAGTATTCCTCCTTAGGGATGGCGGGACATCGAAATCGGTGTCCCGCCGTACCACGCCACCCGATAACGCGTAACGGAGAATGAAACCAGACATGAATAAGACCGGACGGGTACTGACCATCCTAGCCATGCTGTTGGCGTTGCTCTCGGCTGTGGGCTGCGAGAAGCTGCGGGCGCGCGATCAGATCAACAAGGGCGTTCAAGCGTACAAGAATGCCAAGTACGAAGACGCCATCGACCACTTCCAGAAGGCGGTCCAGCTCGACCCAACCCTGCTCAACGCACGTCTTTATCTGGCAACAGCGTATATGCAGCAATACATCCCCGGGGCCGATTCGCCGGAGAACAACCGTTTCGCCGAGCAGGCGATCGAAGAATTCAAGAAGGTGCTCGACGCTACTCCTGCTCCTCCCAAGGAACAGCAGATACTTGCCCTCAAGGGAATCGCCTCGTTGTACTTCAATATGAAGAAGATGGACATGGCGAAGGAGTATCACGAAAAAGTCGCTGCACTCGATCCCAATGACCCCGAGGTGTACTACTCCATCGCGGTCATCGACTGGACGCAGGCCTACCAGCCACGCTTGGAAGCCCGCGCCAAGCTCGGTCTGAAGCCGTCGGACACCGTCATCGACAAGAAGACCTGCGCTGACCTCACCAAGGCGATCGCTGCCAACCAGGCGGTCGTGGACGACGGCATCACCAAGCTGACCAAGGCCATCGAGTTGCGTCCCGATTACGACGACGCCATGGCCTACCTCAACTTGATGTACCGTGAACGCGCTGACTTGGAGTGTGCCGATCCTGCCGCTCGCGCGGCCGACCTGAAGAGCGCCGACGACTGGGTTGATAAGACCCTGGCGACCAAGAAGGCGAAGGCCGAGAAAGCCGGTCCTACGGGAATCGTCACCACCGAAACGCCGGCAAAGTAGCTGCCGCGCGGCACCAGATCGCCCCTCTTTCGGGAGGGGCTTTTTTAGTGTTCGCCCTTCGTCACTCCTATGTGTGACGCCGTCACTCGCCGCCACCAGACCATACAGTACAATTCTTGTTTTGGCGCGATGAATCGGGCGTCGTAGAGGAGTTCTTCCCTGATGCCGTTCCGCGTCGAGGCGCTTTCATGTTCAAGCGAGTCCTGATTGCCAACCGCGGCGAAATTGCCGTGCGCATCATCCGCGCCTGCCGCGAGATGGGCATTGAGTCGGTTGCGGTCTTCTCTGACGTCGATCGCCGCGCCCTGCACGTTCGCAAATCAGACCATGCCTACCACATCGGTCCGGCTACGGCGAGCGAGTCGTACCTTAACATCGACAAGATCCTTGACGTCGCTAAGCGTAGCGGCGCAGAAGCCATCCATCCCGGATACGGCTTTTTGTCCGAGAACGCTGGCTTCGCCAAGTCCTGCCGCGACGCCGGGGTGAAGTTCATCGGCCCCACCCCGGAGTCCATGGAGATGATGGGCTCCAAGACCCGCGCGCGCCAGAACATGAAGAAGGCAGGCGTGCCGTTCGTGCCCGGCTCCGAAAAGGGCATGGAGTACGAAGCCACCGAGAAGATGGCCGCCGAAATTGGTTATCCCGTCATGCTGAAGGCGGCCGCTGGTGGCGGCGGCAAGGGTATGCGCCTGGTGCACAAGCCAGAAGACCTGCGCTCCGCTTTCGAGAACGCACGCAGCGAATCGAAACGCGCCTTCGGCGACGACGAAGTCTATATCGAGAAGGCCATCGTCAACCCCCGTCACATCGAGATGCAGGTGTTCGGCGACGAGCACGGGAACGTCGTCTATCTCGGCGAGCGCGAGTGCTCGGTACAGCGCCGCCACCAGAAAGTTCTGGAAGAGGCGCCCTCACCCATCGTCGACGCAGACATGCGGCGTCGCATGGGTGAAGTTGCCGTCCGCGTAGCCAAGGCCGCGAACTATCAGAACGCCGGCACAGTCGAGTTCCTAGTCGATCAGCAGAATAATTTCTACTTCCTCGAGATGAACACCCGCCTCCAGGTGGAGCACCCTGTGACCGAATTCGTCACCGGCCTTGACCTCGTTCATCTGCAACTGCGCGTTGCCGCTGGGGAGCCACTGCCTTTCCGCCAGGAAGACATCACTCTCCGCGGCCACGCCATCGAGTGCCGCGTTTATGCCGAAGACCCTGACAACAATTTCTTCCCCTCACCGGGTCAGATTACGCGCCTCATTTCGCCCTCAGGTCCGGGCATCCGACGCGATAGCGGTATGTATGAAGGCTGGACGGTGCCCATCGAGTACGATCCGTTACTCGCCAAGCTAGTCGGCTACGGCGAGACGCGCGCGCAGGCCATTCAACGGCTCGAGCGCGCACTGTACGAGTATTTCGTCGGCGGCATCAAGACCAACATTTCGCTTTTCCGGCGCATTCTTAAAGACCCGGATTTTCGCGCGGGCAACATCGACACTGGCTTCCTCGAGCGCCTGCTCGCGACCAAAATAACGGAGCACAACCCGCAGCACGAGCTGATTGCGACTATCGCGGCGGGAATCTTCGCCACCATCGACCCTAAAGCGACATTCCCCGGCGGAGATGGACTGCCGGCTCCGG
>Ga0302175_10000340_pt1 | contig 16302 bp, 11 predicted proteins | sample I_Fen_N3_3_FD_198791 | JGI IMG/M metagenome (GOLD analysis project Ga0302175, IMG submission 198791) | Peat permafrost microbial communities from Stordalen Mire near Abisko, Sweden - I_Fen_N3_3 | ecosystem: Environmental > Terrestrial > Soil > Wetlands > Permafrost | place: Sweden: Abisko... | reverse complement strand
GAAGGCGCAAAGGCCGACGACACCCAAAAGGAAAATGGCAAAGCCCCAGTTGTGGGCCATGAGTCCTGTCGCTTCGGGCATGCTGGTAATCCTTAACAGAGAGCAAAGGTCTCTGAGCTTGATAAAGAAATAAAGCAGTGACGATATGTCGCAGCGCAATCAATCTCGGTGATTTTATGGCTAAACAACGGGCAAGTAAAATCTCTATAGCGAAATTGTTTATTGGAATAAGGACATAGGTCGCCTCGCAAGCCCTGTAAGCCAGGCGATGCGGGCATTAGCGGGCATTTGGTTAATTATGTTTTGCGGTTGCTGTAACGAATATTATATGAGCTAAATGATAATCAATATTATTTGGAGTGTTTTTTAAACTGCTGTTCCGGTGGTTGGCGGGAAAGTTGTTTTTTATATGCGTGTTACTGCAAGTAGCGAACGCCGACCTTTTACCTTTTTTTACTTGCCTGAACAGCGCTCTGGATCAATGTTTTGTTGGGTTGGGCTGAGCGTAAGGTCGATGGCGAGCCAATTCTGCAGGCTTGTGCCTGATGCCGAAGAGGCTCGGCTTGGCCACACGGAAAGCCTGGGGCAAAAAAACGCCCCGAACCAGTCGGGGCGTCAGAGGTGCGGCATTGCAGTTAGGTGTGTAGCGGGTCTGCAATGGCCGATTCAGGCTTGAAGCGCAATCAGTGGAACTGTTCTTCTTCGGTCGAACCGGTCAGAGCGGTCACCGACGAAGTGCCACCCTGGATCACGGTGGTCATGTCGTCGAAGTAGCCAGTGCCCACTTCCTGCTGGTGAGCCACGAAGGTGTAGCCCTTGGCGGCGTCGGCGAACTCCTGCTCTTGCAGCTTCACGTAGGCTGTCATGTCGTTGCGGGCGTAGTCGTGCGCCAGGTTGAACATGCTGTGCCACATGTTGTGAATGCCGGCCAGGGTGATGAATTGGTGCTTGTAGCCCATGGCAGACAGTTCACGCTGGAACTTGGCGATGGTCGCGTCGTCCAGGTTTTTCTTCCAGTTGAAGGAAGGCGAGCAGTTGTACGACAGCAGTTGGTCCGGATATTCCTTTTTGATTGCTTCGGCGAAGCGACGAGCCTCGTCCAGGTCTGGCTTGGCGGTTTCGCACCAGATCAGGTCGGCATACGGCGCGTAAGCCAGGCCGCGAGCGATGGCCTGGTCGAGGCCGGCGCGTACTTTATAGAAGCCTTCCTGAGTGCGTTCGCCAGTCACGAATGGCTGGTCGTACGGGTCGCAGTCCGAGGTCAGCAGGTCGGCGGCGTTGGCATCGGTGCGCGCCAGGATGATGGTCGGCGTGCCGGCAACGTCAGCGGCCAGGCGTGCTGCGGTGAGCTTTTGTACGGCTTCCTGGGTTGGAACCAGTACTTTGCCACCCATGTGGCCGCATTTCTTCACCGAGGCCAGTTGGTCTTCGAAGTGAACGCCGGCGGCGCCTGCTTCGATCATGCTCTTCATCAGTTCGTAAGCGTTCAGTACGCCACCGAAACCGGCTTCGGCGTCAGCCACGATTGGAGCGAAATAGTCGATGTAGCCTTCGTCGCCCGGGTTCTTGCCGGCTTTCCACTGGATCTGGTCGGCGCGACGGAACGAGTTATTGATGCGCTTGACCACGGTTGGAACCGAATCCACCGGGTACAGCGACTGGTCGGGGTACATCGATTCTGCGGAGTTGTTGTCTGCAGCGACTTGCCAGCCCGACAGGTAAATGGCCTGGATGCCGGCTTTGACTTGTTGTACGGCCTGGCCGCCGGTCAGGGCGCCCATGCAGTTGACGAAATCTTTCTCAGGGCGGAAGGACGGCTTGGCACCTTGGGTCACCAGGTTCCAGAGCTTCTCGGCGCCCATGCGTGCCAGGGTGTGCTCAGGTTGAACCGAACCGCGCAGACGGACGACGTCAGCAGCGGAGTAAGCGCGTGTCACGCCTTTCCAGCGCGGGTTTTCAGCCCAGTCTTTTTCAAGGGCTGCAATTTGCTGTTCGCGTGTCAGTGCCATGGAGATAAACCTCGTCGCATAGGTCTGGGGTGGAAAATTCTCGCTCCGCCAGTCACGCAGGGTTGAAGGATGCGTAGATGGCTGCTCGCTGACCAGAAGCTTAGGTGGTCAAGTCGGGTTTGACGGGGCTGCGACGGGTGAACGATGGGCTCGAGGGGAAAGTGAGCAGGTGAGGGCCAGCTGTCGGGCGCATCCGGGCATCGTGGGCCTTTATGCGTTCCAGCAGTGTGTTGCCGTTCTACCTAATTACGCTTCCGTCCCTCGGGACAACTTCGTTCCAGTCGCAATCTCGTCAAACACGCCTTGTGGGCGGTACAGACACGAATCGGCTCAGGTGGGTAGGTTAGAGCGGCGATCCGAAGGCCCTTGCCAGGGCCCCTGATTAGCGGGAGCGAGGCCATCATGCCTTCGGTTTTTTGGCTCGTCAAATGTTTTGTAGTGCTTTTTTTATGGCACTACATCTTTAGTCTAATACGACTAATCAGTCAGTTTTTGGTGCTTTAGTCCAGGGCGTCGACCTTGACTCGCAAGGTCATGTCATCCCGGCCTTGCGTCGAATAGCTGCGGCCTAGACCCTGTTTGTCGGCTTGAGTCTGGCGATTGACCCCGGCCAGGGTGATCCATTCGCCGAGGCGCCCACTGACGGTTGTGTCGGTGCTTTGCACGTTCACTACATCGGGACGTTCCTGGCTCATACGGTCACGGTTGGTGCTGATACTCAGGTGCACGGTTTCGCCGGTCACGCTGGCGGTAACGTAGAAGCCCTGGGTGACGTTACGGTACTGAGTCTGGTTCTGCGGACGGCCATACGCATCGGGCTGGGTGGTGGTCAGCGGCACGCTTTGCCCGACCTGGATCAATGCCGGTATGCCTTCGCTGGCCTGGATCTGCTGGATGCCGCCGTCGCGACTCTCGGTGCTGCGGTTGATGATGCGCGCCTGTGGGGCGCCATTCACCGAATACCCCTGGTTGTCCTGGGTAGCGTTTTCGTTGGTATCGACGGTGATCAGCAGGCGTTTGGCGGCGGTATCGAGCTGGGCGATAAAGGTGCGAAGTTCTTCGATTTTGCCGGGTTCGGCATTGACGATCAGTTGGTTGCCGTAGGCACTGACCTTGCCGTCCTTGCCCAGGAAATTCTGCGCGACCGGCAGCAAGTCAGCGCTGGTTCGGTGGTTCAGGGGCACGATCTCGGTGGCCGCCATGACCGAGAAACTGAAGGTCAGCAGCAGCGTCGTGAGCAGGGGGCGTAGGGACATATCCGTTATCTCCGCAGATGGGGGCGCGTAAAGCCTTGAGTTTGCCAGTTTGTCGGCCCAGGGTGGGGCAAGTTGAATCGCAGATGGCAAAACGCCCCGGCGTCCTGAGCCCAGCTTAGCGTGCTGGGTATCCGGATGCCGGGGCGTGTTGTAGTCGCTTTTGAGGCTTTTGAATCAGGCGCTACGCACCATGTCCACGTGGGGGATGCCGGCCTCGAGGAACTCCTCGCTGACAATGCTGAACCCCAGGCGCTCATAGAACCGCGTGGCCTGGACCTGGGCACTGAGCATCTGCTGCTTGAGGCCGCGCTTTTCGGCTTCGCCGATCACCGCTTGCATCAACGCATCGCCGACTTTCAGACCGCGCCAGTCCTTGAGGACTGACACCCGGCCGATATGGCCGTCCGGCAGCAGGCGTGCCGTGCCGATCGGAAAGTCACCTTCAAAGGCCAGGAAATGCACCGCGCTGTCATCGTCGGCGTCCCACTCCAATTCAGGGGGCACGGACTGCTCGGCGATAAACACGGCTTCACGAATGCGCCGGATCTCGGCGTTATCCTTTTGCCAGTCTGCGACACGTACGCGAATCTTATTCATCGGCAAACCCCAGGCTCCCTTGCTTGACCAGCTCGCACAGCAGGTTGCGGCCATCGTCATCGGCCAGCCAAGGGCCAAGGTTGTCGACGTGAAGCGCATCCGCGGCGCAAACCATTTTTAGCAGCTCGCGCAGTTTGCCGGGAAGCAGGCGGCTTTGGCCACTGGCGAACAGCAGCAGGTCTTCATCCACTTCCGACCAGGCCAGGCGCGCGCTCGGGTTGCGGATCAGGACCGCGCCTTGCTCCAGGCTGCCCAACAAGTCTTCTTCTTCGAGTTCCGGGCCTACCACCAGTTCCGGGTAGCGCGGCTCGGTCATGAACTGGCCGAACCAGGTCAGCAGCAGACGTTCGTCGCTCATGTGTTCGGCGAGCAAGCCTTTGAGGCGATCGAGGGCATCGTGCTGGATCTGGTGCGGGTCGCTGACCGGGGTCGCATCGGCGTCGGTGTAGCGTTCTTCATCGGGCAGGAACTGGCTGAGGAAGTCGGTGAAATGGGTCAGGACTTCGGCAGCGCTAGGTGCGCGAAAGCCCACCGAGTAGGTCAGGCAGTCGTCCACCGCAACGCCCCAGTGCGCCAGGCGCGGCGGCAGGTACAGCATGTCGCCCGGTTCCAGGACCCATTCGGCGGTCTCTTCGAAGTCGGCGAGGATGCGCAGGTCGGCGTGTTTCATCAGCGGGCTTTCGGAATCGCACATCTGGCCGATTTTCCAGTTGCGCTGGCCATGGCCTTGCAGCAGAAACACGTCGTAGTTGTCGAAGTGCGGGCCGACGCTGCCACCCGGAGCGGCAAAGCTCATCATCACATCGTCGATGCGCCAGCTTGGCAGAAACCGAAAGTTCTCCAGTAGCTCTGCCACTTCCGGGACGAACTGGTCGACAGCCTGAACCAGCAGGGTCCAGTCACGCTCCGGCAGTTTGCTGAACTCGTCTTCGGCGAACGGGCCGCGGCGCAATTCCCAGGGATGCTCGCCATGCTCGAGCACCAGGCGCGATTCAACTTCCTCTTCCAGGGCCAGGCCGGCCAGTTCGTCGGCGTCGATCGGGCTTTCGAAATCAGGAATGGCCTGGCGGATCAGCAGTGGTTTTTTCTGCCAGTAGTCGCGCAGGAATTCACGTGCGGTGATGCCGCCCAGCAGTTGAAGAGGAATGTCAGGATTCATGTGTAACCTATTGAAAAAAAGCACTTTTCAGACGGGAATAAAAACGCCCGGCGCTGCCGGGCGTCTCAAACGGGTATAGCGGTGGATCAGATGCGCTTGGCTTGTTCTACAGCGTTGCCGATGTAGTTTGCCGGGGTCAGTTTTTTCAGCTCGGCCTTGGCGGCAGCTGGCATGTCCAGGGTATCGATGAAAGTTTGCAGTGCTTCAGGGCTGATGCCCTTGCCGCGCGTCAACTCTTTCAGCTTTTCGTAGGGGTTTTCGATGTTGTAGCGGCGCATCACGGTCTGGATCGGCTCGGCCAGGACTTCCCAGCAGGCGTCCAGGTCGGCAGCGATTTTCTGCGCGTTGAGCTCCAGCTTGCTGATGCCTTTGAGGCTGGCTTCATAGGCGATCACGCTGTGGGCAAAACCGACGCCCAGGTTGCGCAGTACGGTGGAGTCGGTCAGGTCGCGCTGCCAGCGGGAAATTGGCAGTTTGCTCGCCAGATGCTGGAACAGCGCGTTGGCGATACCCAGGTTGCCTTCGGAGTTTTCGAAGTCGATCGGGTTGACCTTGTGCGGCATGGTCGACGAGCCGATCTCGCCAGCGATGGTGCGCTGCTTGAAGTAGCCCAGGGAGATGTAGCCCCAGATATCGCGATCGAAGTCGATCAGGATAGTGTTGAAGCGGGCAATGGCGTCGAACAGCTCGGCGATATAGTCGTGGGGCTCGATCTGGGTGGTGTAGGGGTTGAAGCCCAGGCCCAGCTCGTCTTCGATGAAGGCGCGAGCGTTTTCTTCCCAGTCGATATCCGGGTAGGCCGACAAGTGTGCGTTGTAGTTGCCTACGGCACCGTTGATCTTGCCCAGCAGCGGAACGGCAGCGACCTGGGCGATTTGGCGCTCCAGACGGTACACCACGTTCGCCAGTTCTTTACCCAGGGTGGTCGGCGAAGCCGGTTGGCCGTGGGTGCGCGACAGCATCGGTACGTCAGCGAAACGGATCGCCAGCTCACGGATGGCGTTGGCGGTCTGGCGCATCAGCGGCAGCATCACATCATCACGGCCTTCGCGCAGCATCAGGGCGTGGGACAGGTTGTTGATGTCCTCGCTGGTGCAGGCAAAGTGGATGAATTCGCTGACGTTGGCCAGTTCAGGCAGCTTGGCGGCCTGTTCCTTGAGCAGGTACTCAATGGCTTTGACGTCGTGGTTGGTGGTGCGCTCGATTTCCTTGACGCGCTCGGCGTGCTCCAGGGCGAAGTTCTCGGCCAGGGCATTCAATACGGCGTTGGCTTCGGTGGAGAACGCTGGCACTTCGCCGATGGCGGGGTGTGCAGCCAGGCGCTGGAGCCAGCGCACTTCAACCAGGACGCGGGCACGGATCAGGCCGTACTCGCTGAAAATAGGGCGCAGGGCCTGGGTTTTGCCGGCGTAGCGGCCGTCAACAGGGGAAACCGCAGTGAGCGAAGAAAGCTGCATGGGGTGTTCTCGGACAGTCGGGCAACGAAATGGGGCGCGTATCATACATGAAAAAAACCGCTGGTCCGTTGCCAACTGACCAGCGTCTTACGCGTAACGACCTGCAAACAGCTGTTGCGGACGCAGCTCAGCTGCTGCGCATCAACGGATAAAGCTCTTTGAGTAATTTGCGACGGCTGATGACCAGCTGCCAGCGATGGCCGCCCAATTGGCGCCACAGACGTGCCGAGCGGATCCCGGCCAGCAGCAGGGCGCGGATCTTCGAGGCGTTGCTCGGCTGTTGCAGGTTGCGCATGTCGCCGTGCACCTGGATCCGCTGACGCAGGGTGCTCAAGGTGTCCTGGTACAGCGCACCGCAGGCGGCGATCACGTTTTCGTGGGCCGGGCCGAAGTGCTCCACCTGGGATTGGATCTGCGGCAAGCGCTTGCCGATGGTCTCCAGCAGGTCGTCGCGCTTGGCCAGTTGCCGCTCCAGGCCGAGCATCGACAGCGCGTACCGCAGCGGCTCGCGCTGCAGGGTGCTGGGGTCGCGCTCCAGAGCGCCGATCAGCGCGCGATAGCCTTCGCGCAGATTGATGTCGTCGCCGCCGTAGACTTCCAGGGTGTCCTTGGGATCACGGATCAGCAGGCTGCCGAGCATGCAGCTCAGGCCGGCTTCGGTGACCTGGCCGGTCTTGGCGATCTTGTCGACCAGGACCGCCGCCAGAAACACGCCGCCAAGCGCCGTCAGTTGCTCCTGAGTCGGGCTCATGGGCGTTGGTCCTTGCTGCTCCAGGGTTCGGCGACTTCAATCACGCCGCCGCCGAGGCACACCTCGCCGTCGTAGAACACCACCGATTGCCCTGGGGTGACAGCGCGCTGCGGGTCGTCGAAGGTCGCGCGGTAGCCGTTAGCGGTTTTTTCCAGGGTGCAGGGCTGGTCGCCCTGGCGATAGCGGACCTTGGCTGTCAGGCGCCGTGGCTCGCTGAGGTCGACCGGGTTGACCCAGTAGATCTCGGAGGCCAGCAGGGCGCGGGAGAACAGCCACGGGTGGTCATTGCCCTGGCCGACGATCAGTTCGTTGTGCTCCAGGTCCTTGACCAGCACGTACCACGGCTCGTCGCTGGCGTCTTTTAGGCCGCCGATGCCCAGGCCCTGGCGCTGGCCGATGGTGTGGTACATCAGGCCGTGGTGGCGGCCGATGATTTCACCTTCGGTGGTTTTGATTTCACCGGGCTGGGCGGGCAGGTACTGCTTGAGGAAGTCGCTGAAGCGGCGCTCGCCGATAAAGCAGATGCCGGTGGAGTCCTTCTTCTTGGCCGTGGCCAAGTCGTGTTTCTCGGCAATGGCGCGCACTTCGGGTTTTTCCAGCTCGCCGACTGGGAACAGGGTCTTGGCGATCTGTTCGCCGCCGACGGCGTGCAGGAAGTAGCTCTGGTCCTTGTTCGGGTCGAGACCCTTGAGCAGTTCGGTGCGACCGTCGAGGTCGCGGCGGCGGACATAGTGGCCGGTGGCGATCAGGTCGGCGCCGAGCATCATGGCGTAGTCGAGGAACGCCTTGAACTTGATTTCCCGGTTGCAGAGGATGTCCGGGTTGGGCGTACGTCCGGCTTTATATTCGGCTAGGAAGTGCTCGAACACGTTGTCCCAGTACTCGGCGGCGAAGTTGGCAGTGTGCAGCTTGATGCCAATCTTGTCGCACACGGCCTGGGCGTCCGCGAGGTCGTCCATGGCGGTGCAGTATTCCGTTCCGTCGTCTTCCTCCCAGTTCTTCATGAACAGGCCTTCCACCTGGTAGCCCTGCTCGATCAGCAGGAGGGCGGAAACGGAAGAATCCACGCCGCCGGACATGCCGACGATGACGCGCTTCTTTTGGGTGTCAGAAGGGGCTGGATCACGCATAGGAATTCGATGGGTGTCTTGAAAAAGGACGAGATTCTAACAGGCTGAGGCCTGCAAGGCTAAAACTGCGGTTAAAGCGTCGGGCGAATCAGCTCAAGGTTGTGCAGTTGGCCGCCCAGGTAATCATCGACACAACGGATGATCAGCTCGCTGCGCCAGTGTGCGCGTTGTTCGAGCAGTTCGTCACGGGTCAGCCAGCGCGGGCCGATTATGCCGTCATCCAGCTGATAGTCCGGGTGATGTTTCAGCGGCTTGGCCGCGAAGCACACGCGCTGGTAGGTCACACCGTTGCTGGGGGCGGTATAGAGGTAGATGCCGACGATGCCGGTCAGCTCCACGTCCCAGCCCGTCTCTTCCAAGGTTTCGCGCACGGCGGCCTGCAACAGGCTTTCGTTGGCATCCAGGTGCCCGGCAGGCTGGTTGAGCACAGCCTGTTCGTCCTGATATTCCTCGACGAACAGGAAGCGGCCGTGGTCTTCGACAATGGTGGCGACGGTGATGTGGGGTTGCCATTCCATGAAAGGTGCTCCTGAAAAGGTGCCAGAAGCACAAACCCCGGCGCGCGGCCGGGGTTTGTGGGTTCGGTCTTGCTTACACCAGCGCAGCGATGGCCGCGTTGAGGGTTGTGCTTGGGCGCATGGCCTTGCTCACCAGCTCAGGCTTGGCGCTGTAGTAGCCGCCGATGTCCACTGGCTTGCCCTGGACCGCATTGAGCTCGGCAACGATGGTTGCTTCGTTCTCGGTCAGGGTCTTGGCCAGGGTGCTGAACTGCGCTTGCAACGCGGCGTCTTCGGTCTGGGCGGCCAGGGCTTGAGCCCAGTACAGCGCCAGGTAGAAGTGGCTGCCGCGGTTGTCGATGTTGCCGACTTTGCGCGAAGGCGACTTGTTGTTGTCCAGGAACTGGCCAGTGGCCTGGTCCAGGGTCTTGGCCAGTACCAGCGCCTTGGGGTTGTTGTAGGTGTTGCCCAGGTGCTCCAGGGAGGCGGCCAGGGCCAGGAACTCACCCAGGGAGTCCCAGCGCAGGAAGTTCTCTTCCAGCAGCTGTTGCACGTGTTTTGGAGCCGAACCGCCGGCGCCGGTTTCGAACAGGCCGCCGCCATTCATCAGCGGCACGATCGACAGCATTTTGGCGCTGGTGCCCAGTTCCATGATCGGGAACAGGTCAGTCAGGTAGTCGCGCAGCACGTTGCCGGTGACCGAGATGGTGTCCTTGCCTTCGCGGGTGCGGGCCAGGGTGAAGTTCATTGCATCGACCGGCGACATCACGCGGATGTCGAGGCCGGTGGTGTCGTGATCCTTCAGGTAGGCCTGAACTTTCTCGATCATCACACCGTCGTGGGCGCGCATTGGGTCCAGCCAGAAAATGGCCGGTGTGGCGCTGGCGCGAGCACGGTTGACGGCCAGTTTGACCCAGTCCTGGATCGGCGCGTCTTTGGTCTGGCACATGCGGAAGATGTCGCCGGCTTCGACTTTCTGTTCCAGCAGCAGGGTGCCCTTGCCGTCGGTGACGCGAACGACGCCGTCAGCCTTGATCTGGAAAGTCTTGTCGTGGGAGCCGTACTCTTCGGCTTTTTTCGCCATCAGGCCAACGTTCGGCACGCTGCCCATGGTGGTTGGGTCGAAGGCGCCGTGTTGCTTGCAGTCTTCGATCACCGCCTGGTAGATGGTGGCGTAGCAGCGATCCGGGATCAGTGCCTTGGTGTCGTGCAGTTGGCCGTCGGTGCCCCACATTTTGCCAGAGTCACGGATCATGGCCGGCATCGAGGCGTCGACGATCACGTCGCTCGGCACGTGTAGGTTGGTGATGCCTTTGTCAGAGTTGACCATCGCCAGGGAGGGGCGGGCGGCGTATACCGCCTGGATGTCAGCTTCGATCTGCGCCTGCTGCTCGGCTGGCAGGGCCTTGATACGGGCGTACAGGTCGCCGATACCGTTGTTCAGGTTGAAGCCGATTTCTTTCAGTACGTCAGCGTGCTTGGCCAGGGCGTCCTGGTAGAACTCGGCAACGATCTGACCAAACATGATCGGGTCGGAGACTTTCATCATGGTTGCTTTGAGGTGCACCGACAGCAGCACGCCTTGTTTCTTGGCGTCTTCGATTTCGGCGGCGACAAAGGCGCGCAGGGCCTTTTTGCTCAGGACTGCGCAATCGAGGATCTCGCCGGCTTGCACGGCGGTTTTTTCTTTCAGGACGGTGTGGGTGCCGTCTTGAGCGATCAGCTCGATTTTAACGCTGTCGGCGGCTTCGATCAGGGCGGCTTTTTCGCTGCCGTAGAAATCGCCGTTGCTCATGTGAGCTACGTGGGACTTGGAGTCTTTGGCCCAGGCGCCCATTTTGTGCGGGTGCTTGCGCGCGTAGTTCTTGACCGACAGGGGGGCGCGGCGGTCCGAGTTGCCTTCACGCAGCACCGGGTTTACCGCGCTGCCTTTGACCTTGTCGTAACGGGCCTTGGTTTCTTTGTCGGCGTCGCTGGTGACGGTCTCCGGGTAGTCCGGCAGGGCATAGCCCTGGTCCTGCAGCTCTTTGATCGCGGCTTGCAGCTGTGGAGCTGAGGCGCTGATGTTCGGCAGCTTGATGATGTTGGCTTCAGGCGTAACGGCCAGGTCGCCCAGTTCGGCGAGGTGGTCCGGAACGGCTTTGGCGCCCAGTTGCTCGGGGAAGCTTGCGAGGATTCGACCGGCCAGCGAGATGTCGCGGGTTTCCACGGCAATATCAGCGGAAGCGGTGAAGGCTTCTACGATAGGCAGCAGTGAGTAGGTGGCGAGTGCAGGGGCTTCGTCGGTGAAGGTATAGATGATCTTCGAACGGGTGGGCATATTCGGATTAACTCTCTTCTTTGCTAAAGCGTGCGCAGAAACTCGAGGTGCGCCGGGTAAGCGCTTTCGTTCAAAGTCGTCCATGAGCCGAATGTCGAGATTTCTTCGCGGTGATGTTGGGTGCATCAGTCGAGCGTCAAGCGGGTGAGCTGCGGTAACAGCTCGGCTTTTCGGGCGGAAAGCCTCGTCTTAGAGAGGTCAGCCGTCGTGACTCTGTGGTCAGCGGCGGCATTATACATAGGTAGCTGGCAAAACGCCGATGGTTCATAGAGGGCGCTGCTCGTCCATTGGTCTAAAGGTCGCAGGCGCGGTGGGGGCGTAGAGTCAGTCAATGTGCTCAAGTTTGGCGCTTTTCCCTTTGATTTCAGACTTGTACGCGGCGAACTGTGCCGCTTCCCGGCAGATGACGGGAAGCTGAGGTTTCCGTGCAGATTCAACTGGGGTACGCTCGAACGCAGCCAGATGTTCAATCCACACAACGGAGTTCAGCATGGGATACAAGAAGATTCAGGTTCCAGCAGTCGGCGACAAAATCACCGTCAACGCAGACCATTCTCTCAATGTTCCTAACAACCCGATCATCCCTTTTATTGAAGGTGATGGTATTGGCGTTGATATCAGCCCGGTCATGATCAAGGTTGTAGATGCTGCTGTTAAGAAGGCTTACGGCGGCGAGCGCAAAATTTCCTGGATGGAGGTTTATGCCGGCGAGAAGGCTACTCAAGTGTATGACCAGGACACCTGGCTCCCTCAGGAAACCCTGGATGCAGTCAAGGATTACGTGGTGTCCATCAAGGGCCCGCTGACCACGCCTGTCGGTGGTGGTATCCGCTCCCTGAACGTGGCCCTGCGCCAGCAACTCGACCTTTATGTCTGCCTGCGCCCAGTGCGCTGGTTTGAAGGTGTGCCTAGCCCGGTGAAAAAGCCTGGTGACGTCGACATGACCATCTTCCGTGAAAACTCGGAAGACATTTACGCCGGTATCGAATGGAAAGCCGGCTCGCCGGAAGCGACCAAGGTCATCAAGTTCCTTAAAGATGAAATGGGTGTCACCAAGATCCGTTTCGACGAAAACTGCGGCATCGGCATCAAGCCGGTTTCCCTGCAGGGCACCAAGCGCCTGGCGCGCAAGGCGCTGCAGTACGTGGTCGACAATGATCGCGACTCGCTGACCATCGTGCACAAAGGCAACATCATGAAGTTCACCGAAGGTGCCTTCAAGGAATGGGCCTACGAAGTGGCGGCGCAAGAGTTCGGCGCGACCCTGCTCGACGGTGGGCCGTGGATGCAGTTCAAGAACCCTAAAACCGGCAAGAACGTTATCGTCAAGGACGCCATCGCCGACGCCATGCTCCAGCAGATCCTGCTGCGCCCGGCCGAATACGATGTGATCGCGACCCTCAACCTCAACGGTGACTACCTGTCCGACGCCTTGGCGGCGGAAGTCGGTGGTATCGGTATCGCGCCGGGTGCCAACCTGTCTGATACCATCGCCATGTTCGAGGCCACCCACGGCACCGCGCCGAAGTACGCCGGTAAAGACCAGGTGAACCCGGGTTCTCTGATTCTTTCCGCAGAAATGATGCTGCGCCACATGGGCTGGACCGAAGCCGCTGACCTGATCATCAAGGGCACCAACGGCGCTATCTCGGCCAAGACCGTGACCTATGACTTCGAGCGTCTGATGGACGGGGCCAAGCTGCTGTCGTCTTCTGCGTTCGGTGATGCGTTGATCTCACATATGTGAGTGTTTGACGGCTAAAACAAAACCGGCCGACTCAATCCCTTGAGTCGGCCGGTTTTTTTAGGTCCGGATGCTGGCGAGTTTCAGCTCAAGGCTGTTTCCTGCTGTGTTTCATGGCTGGTTTCGCCTGGCAACTTGAGCTCGGTAATCTTGACGGCATGCAAGCCCTTGGGGCCTTGAATGATCTCGAAGCTCACGGGCTGCCCGGCTTTCAGGGTTTTATATCCATCCATGTCGATGGCCGAGTAATGGGCAAAAAGGTCGTCGCTCTTGCCTTCCTCGTTGATAAATCCATAGCCCTTGGCATTGTTGAACCACTTGACCTTGCCGCTTGCCATACTCATATCCCTCTGCAACAGACTCCATCACTGGAGTATCATCCGTTCATCCGCACTGGGACCTGATAAATAAGGTTGACTGCGCGGACCTTTTTTACCCAATGTGGGCTCTATTGGTTGTAACACCGTTTTGCCGATAGTCAAGGTGACCCGGCGGTCGGAGTTGAAATCGTCCCGAGGTGCCCCCACCACTGTATTTGCACAACTAACGAACCTTTCTTTCCATGCATGCATTCAGCCAGATTCGACTAACATTCAATCAGGATCGCCCGGATCTACACGACGACGATTCCGCTGGCTTGGCTGTACAGGAAGCTAAGCCTGCACTGCAGGCACCGCCGATGTACAAGGTGGTTTTGTTCAACGATGACTACACACCGATGGATTTCGTCGTCGAAGTGCTCGAGGTGTTTTTTAACCTGAATCGCGAGCTGGCGACCAAGGTAATGCTGGCCGTTCACACAGAAGGACGGTTAACGCCGACCACTTGGGTATGAGGTGAAGCTATGTTAAACCGCGAGCTCGAAGTCACCCTCAATCTCGCCTTCAAGGAGGCCCGCTCGAAGCGTCATGAGTTCATGACGGTTGAGCACCTTTTGTTGGCTCTTTTGGATAATGAGGCCGCCGCCACTGTTTTACGTGCCTGCGGAGCTAACCTCGACAAACTCAAGCATGATCTGCAGGAGTTCATCGACTCCACCACGCCATTGATTCCCGTGCATGACGAGGATCGCGAAACCCAGCCAACCCTGGGCTTTCAGCGGGTATTGCAGCGTGCTGTGTTCCACGTACAGAGCTCGGGCAAGCGGGAAGTGACTGGCGCCAATGTGCTGGTCGCGATCTTCAGTGAGCAAGAGAGTCAGGCCGTGTTCCTGCTGAAACAGCAGAGCGTTGCCCGTATCGACGTCGTCAACTACATCGCCCATGGCATCTCCAAGGTGCCGGGGCATGGCGATCACTCTGAAGGTGAGCAAGATATGCAGGACGAAGAGGGTGGTGAGTCTTCTTCTTCGGGCAATCCTCTGGATGCCTATGCCAGTAATCTCAACGAACTCGCACGCCAGGGTCGAATTGATCCGTTGGTAGGGCGTGAGCTTGAGGTTGAGCGGGTGGCGCAGATCCTTGCGCGCCGTCGCAAGAACAACCCGTTGCTGGTGGGTGAGGCGGGCGTCGGCAAGACGGCCATCGCCGAGGGCCTGGCCAAGCGTATCGTCGACAATCAGGTGCCTGATCTGTTGGCCAACAGCGTGGTTTACTCCCTGGACCTGGGCGCTTTGCTGGCCGGGACCAAATACCGTGGCGACTTCGAGAAGCGCTTCAAGGCGCTGCTTGGCGAGTTGAAAAAACGCCCGCAGGCGATCCTGTTTATCGATGAAATTCACACCATTATCGGTGCGGGTGCAGCATCTGGCGGCGTGATGGATGCCTCCAACTTGCTGAAACCACTGCTGTCCTCGGGCGATATTCGCTGCATTGGCTCGACCACCTTCCAGGAGTTCCGTGGGATCTTCGAGAAGGACCGTGCCTTGGCGCGGCGCTTCCAGAAAGTCGATGTGTCCGAACCTTCGGTTGAAGACACCATTGGTATCCTGCGTGGCCTTAAAGGGCGCTTCGAGCAGCACCACGGCATCGAGTACAGCGATGAAGCCCTGCGCGCTGCTGCGGAGTTGGCGTCGCGCTACATCAATGATCGGCATATGCCCGACAAAGCCATTGATGTGATCGACGAGGCGGGCGCCTATCAACGTCTGCAGCCGGTCGAAAAGCGCGTCAAACGTATTGAGGTGCCGCAGGTGGAAGATATCGTCGCAAAAATTGCGCGTATTCCTCCGAAGCACGTCACCAGTTCTGATAAGGAGCTGTTACGTAATCTTGAGCGCGACCTTAAGCTGACGGTCTTTGGTCAGGACGCTGCGATTGACTCGCTGTCCACCGCCATCAAGCTGTCCCGTGCAGGGCTCAAGTCGCCGGACAAGCCGGTCGGTTCCTTCCTGTTTGCCGGTCCCACCGGGGTGGGCAAGACCGAAGCGGCGCGGCAATTGGCCAAGGCGCTGGGGATCGAGCTGGTCCGTTTTGACATGTCCGAGTACATGGAGCGCCACACCGTATCGCGTTTGATCGGTGCACCTCCCGGCTATGTCGGTTTCGATCAGGGTGGCTTGCTGACCGAAGCGATTACCAAGCAGCCGCACTGCGTATTGCTGCTCGATGAGATCGAGAAGGCGCATCCGGAAGTCTTCAACCTGCTGTTGCAGGTGATGGACCACGGCACCCTGACCGATAACAACGGGCGCAAGGCTGACTTCCGCAACGTGATCGTGATCATGACCACTAACGCCGGTGCCGAAACGGCCGCGCGGGCCTCGATCGGCTTCACTCATCAGGATCACTCTTCCGATGCCATGGAAGTGATCAAGAAGAGCTTCACGCCGGAGTTCCGCAACCGCCTGGACACCATTATCCAGTTTGGTCGCCTCAGTCATGAGGTCATCAAAAGCGTGGTGGACAAGTTCCTTACCGAGCTTCAGGCGCAGTTGGAAGACAAGCGCGTGCAGTTGGAAGTGACCGATGCTGCTCGCAGCTGGCTGGCGGCGGGTGGTTACGACGTGACGATGGGCGCGCGGCCAATGGCGCGCTTGATCCAAGACAAGATCAAGCGTCCGCTGGCGGAGGAGATCCTGTTTGGCGAGTTGGCCGATCATGGCGGTGTGGTGCACATCGACATCAAGGATGGCGAGCTGACCTTCGACTTCGAGACCACCGCAGAAATGGCGTGATCGCAGTCGATGCAAAACAGCCAAAGGCACCGCAAGGTGCCTTTGTGCTATCTGGGGGTTATGCGTGCGCAACGCTTTGATCTGCGCGAGGTAAGTTGCTCCAGCACCTGTCAGGTTTTTTCGACGCGAACAAAAACGCCCGGCATAACCGGGCGTCTTGTATTGACTTGCTTAGCGAGCGCGGTAAGTGATGCGCCCTTTGCTCAAGTCATAGGGCGTCAGCTCGACGCGCACTTTGTCACCGGTAAGAATACGAATGTAGTTCTT
>Ga0302175_10000336_pt1 | contig 16402 bp, 15 predicted proteins | sample I_Fen_N3_3_FD_198791 | JGI IMG/M metagenome (GOLD analysis project Ga0302175, IMG submission 198791) | Peat permafrost microbial communities from Stordalen Mire near Abisko, Sweden - I_Fen_N3_3 | ecosystem: Environmental > Terrestrial > Soil > Wetlands > Permafrost | place: Sweden: Abisko... | reverse complement strand
TCTTGTCGCGGAACACGAACTGGTCCTGGAAGTACACCAGGCTGAACGAGCCGTTCGGCTGTGGCGTGGCCTGGGTCACCAGACGGGTCACGCTGCCGCCGCGATAGCGGGTGATGTGGTTCCAGATGACTTCGACACCGCTTTTAGGGATCGGGAACGGTACGGCGGTTTCGAAGTTTTCCAGGCCGTTGCCGCCGGACACCAGGTTGGTGGCAGTGGCGTTTTTCTTGATGGCGGCGAACACGTCATCCGGCACGGTAGCGCCGCGATGGGACGGGTAAACCGGCATCTTGAAGGTGTCCGGGTAGCGCTTGAACATCGCGTACTGGCCCGGGGCAAGCTTTTCCTTGTACTGGTCAACGTTCTGCGCGGTGATGGTGAACAGCGGTTTTTCACTGGCGTACGGGTCGGACAGAAAGCCTTTGCTGTCAACATTGCCGGCATTTTTCGCCAGGGGTTTCCAGGCCGGGATCGAACCGTCGGCATTACCGGCCATCTCGGCGCCCATCGGCGTCAGGCTCTTGCCCAACTTGTCCGCTTCAGCCGCAGGCACCGCCGCCATGACACTGGTCGCCAGCAGCGACAGTCCCAGAACACCGGCGTGGAACAGACTCTTTGTTATTTTCATATGTGTGTTCGTCCTGAAAAAACAGTGCTTAGAAGTTCACGCCGACGCTGAGCGCAACGAAGTCGCGGTCATCCACGGTGGTGTACTTGCCATCAAAGAAGTTGGTGTAAGCCAGGCTCGCGGTGTAGGTGTTCTGGTATTCGGCATCGACGCCCAGGCTCACGGCCTTGCGACCTTCCTCGAAGTTGCCGCCAGGACCTGGCGAGTAACCGCTCACGTCGTGGGACCAGGCCACGTTCGGCTTGAGGTTCACACCGGCGAATACGTCGTTGTATTCCCAGATGGCACGACCGCGATAGCCCCACGAGGTGGCCGTGGTGAAGCCTTCGTTGGTGCAGTTGCGGCTGCGGTTGTTCTGCGGCGAACCCGCACCGGCGCCGTTGATGGTGCTGGCGTTGAGGATGTTGGCGCAGGTGTCGATACCGCCCGTGGCTGGCAATTCACCCGGGCCGTAGACCGGATCACGGCCGTAACGAACATCGGAGGTGCTTTCCAGGCCGCCGACGTGGGTCACGCCCACTTCGCCCACCAGAGTCAGACGGCTGGCGCCCATGACCTGGTCAAAGAAGTGCGTCAGGGTGGTCTGGAACTGGGTGATTTCCTTGCGGCGATAACCGTGCAGGTCCTGGCCCGGCACACCGGTCAGCAAGGAAGCATTGGACAACGCGCCACCGATAGGACGAACACCGGCGAACAGGATGTCGGTGGAGTTCAGTTGCACCGGTGCGTTTGGACGGTAGCTGATCTCACCGCTCCACGCGGTACCGGTAGGCAAGGTGGTGGAGAAGCTCAAACCGTAGAGACGGATGTCTTCAGGGTATTCGATGAAGTACTGCGAGTTACCCGCCACCAACAGCGGCGCGAGTGCCGCGAACGGTCCTGGCAATGCCTTGGCGGTGTTATAGACCGACTGCGGCGCACCGGTAGCACTGAAGATCGGCGCCCGACTGTGGTAGTTCATGAAGTACGCACCGAACTCGGTGTCCAGCGGATCGAACATGTACTTGAAGGACGCGCCCCACTGGCCGCTGTCCCGCGCATCGCGATCGCCGCCGCGGCGCACCAGCACGCCTTCTTCGTTGACGTTGACACCCGCACCGGCCAATGGGCCCAGCGCAACGGCCGGAATCTGCGAACGCTTGTTCAGTACCCGCAGGTTGTTATCGCAACCATCGGCCACGATATCGGGCTGGGAGAAGAAGGTGCCGCAGTTATCGACAACGGTCTGGTCCCATTCCAGTTGATAGAACGCTTCGGCCGAGAGGTTTTCGGTCAGGCTCTGGGACACGTAGAACATGTTGACCGGGATCAGGCCTTCCTTGATCTCGGCCCCCGGACGACGGAACGCGGACACGTCGATCGGGTTGATCGAGTTGATGCCGCCGCCGATGAAGGTACTTTCACCCCAGCTCACGACCTGCTTGCCCAAGCGCACGGAACCCGGCTCATCGGCAATCGAATAGTTGTGGTAGATGAAGGCGTCGAGGATCTGCCCGCCGGAAGACTTGGCGCCTTCCTTGCGGTTGTCATTGCTGACGTTCTTGAATTCCAGGTCCTGGTTTTGCAGCGCGAAGTCGTACCAGTATTTGCCCCGTACGAAGACGCCGGTATCGCCATATTTCAATTCAAGGTCGTGAATGCCCTTGAAGATCTTCGAGAAGGCCTGGCCGCTCTTGAAGTTCGCGTGGCCGTCATCGGAGGTCTGTGACAGGCCGTGTCCACCGTTGTTGACGCCGATCAGGTTCTTGTTCGGCTGCTGGGTTGAGACACTCATGCCCAGGGAGAGCGACGAGTCGAACTGACCTTCGATTTCACCGACATTGAAACTGACGCCGAATGCGGGCCCGGCGAGCGTAGAAGCAAGACTGACCGCCAGGGGCAATTTCGCCCGGCGCCAGAACTGGTTTACTGATGTCATCGACGCTACTCCATGTGCATTATTGTTATGGCAGTGAGTACTTTTAAAAACGTTGTGGAAGACCGGAAGCCAAGGCGTCCCGAATTCATTCCCAAGGTGCATCGCCCCGTTTGTGCGTTTGCTCCGTTCTTAAAAATCCTTGAGCGGACTATAGCCAGCAGGTAGTACTGCTTGATCCCTCTAAAGTGTGATTTGCAGCTGCCGGCCACTCTGGAACAGTCCTTTCGCCAGTCCGACACATGTCGGCACGGCAAGGATGGCTCAAAATTGAAATTTCACAAGCCAAGCGCTTGCTTGGTGGGGCTGGCGTGCCTTTTCGGGCACGCCAGTGGAGCTCGGATGACGCTTAAAGCGTCGAGAGGAAGGTGCTGTTGTTGGCCTGCCATTCGGTGATGTCGAGGCGGATACGCTTCTTGTCGAGCTTGCCGACGCTGGTCTTGGGAATTTCAGTAACAAGGGCGATCTGACTCGGGATCGCCCACTTGCTCAGGTGCCCCAGTTCAACGAACGGCTTGAGGTGTTCCTTGAGTTCCTTGGCCCCGACTACATGCCCTTCGCGGATCACCAGCAGCGCAAACGGCCGCTCGCCCCACTGCGGGTCGGCAATGCCCACCACTGCTACTTCGCGTACCGCTACGTGGCGGCTGATCAAATCTTCAAGGTCCAGGGACGAGATCCACTCGCCGCCAGTCTTGATCACGTCCTTGATCCGGTCGCGAATATCGATCACGCCCATGCTGTCCAGGGTCGCGACGTCGCCGGTGTGCAGCCAGCCGCCGGCCCAGAGCTCGGCGCCCTTCTGCGGCTCGTTGAAATAGCCTTCGGTGAGCCACGGTGCCCGCAGCACCAGTTCGCCCTGGGTCTCGCCATCGGCGGGCAGGAAGTTGCCGTCGGTGTCGACAATCGCCGCCTCCACCAGCGGTCCCGGCACGCCGGCCTTGATCCGGTAGGTGGTGCGTTCGTCTTCGGTGCCGGCCATCAATTCGTCATTGAGGTGAGCGCACGAAACCAGCGGCCCGGTTTCCGACATGCCGTAAGCGGCAGTCAATTGAATACCCTTGGCCTTGGCGGCTTCGTACAACGCGCGGTTCAGCGCGCTGCCGCCGATGACGATTTTCCAGCCGCCAAAATCAGTGTTCTGCGCAGCCTTGGCGTTGAGGACCATTTGCAGGATGGTCGGCACGCAGTGGGAAAAGGTGACCTTCTCCTTGCGCCACAGCTCCACCAGGTATTCCGGGTCGTAGCGACCGGGATAGACCTGCTTGAGCCCAAGCATCGTCGCCACATAAGGCAAGCCCCAGGCATGCACATGGAACATCGGCGTGATCGGCATATAGACGTCGTTGGTGCCCAACAGGCGCACGCTGTCGATGGCGCCCATGATCGTCGCCACGCCCATGGTGTGCAGCACCAGTTGCCGATGGGTGAAATACACGCCTTTCGGATTGCCGGTGGTGCCGGTGGTGTAGAAGGTGGTCGCGACGGAGTTTTCGTCGAAATCCTGGAAGTCATACTGCGGACTCGCGTCCGCCAGCAGTTGCTCGTATTCACCGACAAGGTTCGGCAGATCGGCGGTTTTTTCCGGCAGGTCAGTCAGCAGCAGGGTTTTCTCGACCGTGGTCAGGTGCCCGGCGATGGCCTGGTACAGCCCCACGAATTCGCTGTTGACCAGCACAAAGCGGTCCTCGGCGTGGTTCATGGTGTAGAGGATTTGCTCGGGTGACAGGCGCACGTTGATGGTGTGGATCACCGCACCGATCATCGGGATGGCGAACATGCACTCCAGGTAACGATGGCTGTCCCAGTCCATCACCGCCACGGTATCCCCGGCCTTGACCCCGGCCGCCGTCAGCACATTGGCCAGCCGCGCGACCCGTTCGATCAGGGTCGGATAGCTGTAGCGCAACTGGTCGCGGTACACGATCTCGCGGGTTTTCTCGTAACGAGCGCCGGACATCAGCAGTCGTTTAATCAGCAACGGATACTGGTAAGCGCCTTCGGCGGGCGGGATAACGCGAGTCTGCAACATAAGAATCCCTTTTCTGACTGCACGGTGTTGGCAACTAAAGGTAAGCACTCTAGAGCCCTTATACCGTAGCCAAATCAGCCAAAGGAATGATTTGCAGAGCCGTACAAATGCTAGCTTTGCGCCAGCATTTGCAGGATTTCGTCACCGGTTATGCCGTTTGTCCTACGGCGGCCTCAGACGGTGTGCGTGGGAAAACGAGGGTAGCCACGAAGGTCAACGCCGCAAAACCCGGCAAAATCAGGTAAAGCCCTACAAAACCCTGGCGCGGTTCGACGAAGGAAATCAGCGGAATCGCCGTCGCACTGGCGCCGAAGGATAAACAGTAACGCAGGGCGAAGACCCGGGATTGCCATTGCGGCGCAACGAAGTTGGCGACCATCGCGTCATTCACCGAGACCTGGCCAAACATCACGAACATGAATGCGGTGCCCAACGCATCACCGCCCAACCGTTGACGTAGGCCAGCCCGAACAGCAGCGGCGCCTGGCACAGCGTCAACACGATGAACGGCCATTTCAGGCTGAACCGATGCAAGACCCGGCCGATGCTCACTTGCGCCACGGCACCGAAGGCATACGCTGCCGTAGGCTGCGATCTGTAGGGTTTTTGATGATGCCGAAGATCAAAAGATCGCAGCCTTCGGCAGCTCCTACGGGGGGCCTGTGCTTTTTCAATGCATCTCGGTGAAGGCGAGTTTTACGCCGATGGCGATCAACACTGCGCCCATGGTCCGGTCAAACCAGTGGCCCATGCGGGCGAAACCGGCGCGTACCCGTTGTTGGCTGAACAGCCTGGCCACCAGGCAAAACCACAGTGCCGTCGCGAAGGCGAGGTAAATCCCGTAACCGGCCTGCACCGCCAGCGGCGTGTGCGGGTTGATCACCACGGTGAACAGCGACAGAAAGAACAGCGTGGCTTTCGGGTTCAGGCCATTGGTCACGAAGCCCGAGGTGAAGGCGCCACGGGCGGTGCGCTCACCGACTTCCTTGTGCAGGTCATCCGCCACCGGTTTGGCCGGTTGCGCGCGCAGGGCCTTGAAACCGATGTACAGCAGGTATGCAGCGGCGGCCCATTTCAAGGCGTTGAACAGCACGATCGACTGGGACACGATCAGGCCAATGCCGAGCAGCGAATAACCCACATGCAGGAAAATCGCCGTGCCCACACCCAGCGCGGTCCAGGTCCCGGCGCGCCGACCGTGGGTCACGCTCTCACGTACCACCACGGCAAAGTCCGGGCCGGGGCTGGCGACAGCCAGCAGGTGAATCAGGGCGACGGTCAAGAATTCGGTCCAGTACATGGGGGCTCCTCTGGGGCAGATCGGTCGAAATGAAATTCACAGGCTTGCCATCATCCCTGTGGGAGCGGGCTTGCTCGCGAAGGCGGTGTATCAGTCGACATTTGCATTGGCTGACAGGGCCTCTTCGCGAGCAAGCCCGCTCCCACAAGGGTCAGCGTCCGGCCGGCAGTGCGTAACCATTTGTTTCATCTGGTAGGCTCGGCAGATTACGCCTTCAGTTCATTGCACAAAAGGTACAGTTGATGACGAACTCTCGCCGCGCCGTTTTCCTCGACCACCCGTCCCTGGACCTGGGCGACCTCGACCTGAGCCCCTTGCGCGAGTGTTTCAGCGACTTGCAGCTGTTCGCCCAGACCACGCCAGACCAAGTAATCGAACGCCTCAAAGGCGCGACCGTGGCCATCAGCAACAAGATCCTGATCGATGCCGCCACCATCGCCGCCAGCCCTGACCTCAAGCTGATTTTGATCACCGCCACCGGCACCAACAACGTCGATCTGGCCGCCGCCCGCGCCCACGGGATTACCGTGTGTAACTGTCAGGGCTACGGCACGCCGTCGGTGGCTCAGCACACGATCATGCTGCTGCTCAACCTCGCCACACGCCTGGCGGACTATCAGAAAGCCGTTGGCGAAGGTCGCTGGCAGCAGGCCAAACAGTTTTGCCTGCTGGATTACCCGATTATCGAACTCGAAGGCAAAACCCTCGGCCTGCTCGGCCACGGCGAATTGGGTGGTGCGGTTGCACGGCTGGCCGAAGCCTTTGGCATGCGCGTGTTGCTGGGACAGATTCCCGGTCGCCCGGCCCGTCCGGATCGCTTGCCCCTCAATGAATTGCTGCCGCAAATCGACGCCCTGACCCTGCACTGCCCGCTCAACGAACACACCCGCCACTTCATCGGCGCCCGTGAACTGGCCTCGATGAAATCCGGTGCGTTCGTGGTCAACACCGCGCGCGGTGGCTTGATCGATGAACAGGCGTTGGCCGATGCCTTGCGCAATGGTCACCTGGGTGGCGCCGCCACGGATGTGCTGAGTGTCGAACCGCCGGTCAACGGCAATCCGCTATTGGCCGCTGACATTCCACGACTGATCGTCACCCCGCACAACGCCTGGGGCAGTCGCGAGGCGCGGCAGCGGATCGTTGGTCAATTGACCGAAAACGCCCAGGCGTTCTTCAGCGGTACAGCGCTGCGGGTCGTCAGTTGATAAACTGCCGCACTTTTTTCAAGGAGCAGAGTATGGATCCGCGCAGTGAAGTACTGCTTCGTCAGCACGAGTTATTCCAGGGTTCGGTGTTGCTGGCCGGTTTGCCCGCCGACGATTTGCTCGGTCGCCTGCCCGACGCCCATGGCTGGTGCTGGCACGCCGGGGATCAAGCAGCGCTGGACGCACGCTTCCCCGAGCGCAGCCAGTTTGGCGTGAATGCGCCCGAGCGCGAGTTCGAGACGGCGGTGGTGTTTCTGCCCAAGTCCAAGGACCTGACCGACTACATCCTCAACGCCCTCGCCTCGCGTCTGGCCGGTCGCGAGTTGTACCTGGTCGGAGAAAAACGCAGCGGTATCGAAGGCGCGGCCAAGCAACTGAACCCGTTCGGCAAACCGCGCAAGCTCGACAGCGCGCGGCATTGCCAATTGTGGCTGGTCACCGTGGCTAACGCCCCCGAGGCCAAATCCCTGGAAAGCCTGGCCCAGGAATACGAGCTGCCCTTGGCCGAAGGGCCGCTGAAAGTCATCAGCCTGCCGGGGGTGTTCAGCCACGGTCGACTGGATCGCGGTAGCGCGCTGTTGCTGGAGCATCTGGACAAGTTGCCGAGCGGCCACTTGCTGGACTTCGGTTGCGGCGCCGGCGTGTTGGGGGCGGCGGTCAAGCGGCGTTATCCGCACAATCAGGTGACACTGCTCGACGTAGACGCGTTTGCAGCGGCCAGCAGTCGGCTGACATTGGCCGCCAACGGTCTGGAAGCCGAGGTGATTACCGGTGATGGCATCGATGCCGCGCCGATGGGTTTGAGCGCGATTTTGAGCAACCCACCGTTCCATGTCGGCGTCCACACCGATTATTTCGCCACCGAGAACTTGCTGCGAAAAGCAGCCAAACATCTGAAAAACGGCGGAGAACTTCGGCTAGTGGCGAACAGCTTCCTGAAGTACCAACCGTTGATCGAAGAGCATCTAGGGGTATGCGCGATCAAGGCTGAAGGACAGGGCTTCAGAATCTACCGGGCCAAACGCGGTTAGAACTTCTTTTAAAAAAGAGGCTTGCCCAATCGGATTTGCCTAGGCAGAATCCGCTCCGTCCTAGGGGAGTAGTCTCCCACGAGCGCCATGCTCGTCCGGCATACGTCAACATACTTGGTCAACAGACCATGGCGTATGCGACCTAAGCGTCCGCACAGACGGATCGCCAGGGTTTGACAAGACCTATGACACGAACACCTTACCCGGGGCGGGGAGGCTGTACGTGTCATAGCCGTGTCGACCCGCCCCTTAGGAAAACCCTGATGCTGGATTCTCTTCTCGTTCCCACCGCAATCGTTGCCTTGGCCGAAATCGGCGACAAGACGCAACTGCTCGCGCTCATTCTCGCGGCTCGCTTTCGCAAACCCTGGCCGATCATCGCCGGTATCGTCGCCGCGACCCTGGCCAACCACGCAGCAGCCGGTGCGGTAGGTGCCTGGTTCGGCAGCTTCTTCTCGAATGCGACATTGCACTGGATACTCGCCGCGAGCTTCACCGCGACGGCGTTGTGGACTCTGGTGCCGGACAAAATGGACGACGACGAAGCCAGCACGGCGCGCAAGTTCGGGCCGTTCCTGACCACGCTGATCGCGTTCTTCCTGGCGGAGATGGGTGACAAGACCCAGGTCGCCACGGTGATGCTCGCGGCGCAGTACCCGGATCTGTGGCTGGTGATCATCGGCACCACCGCCGGCATGTTGATTGCCAACGTGCCCGTGGTATTGGCCGGTAACTTTGCGGCGGACAAACTGCCACTGACGCTGATCCGTCGCCTCGCGGCTTCGGCGTTCTTCGTGCTGGCGATTGTCGCGGTGTACAAGGCGATGCAGAGCAGCGGCTGGGTTTGACGGCGTAGGTTGGTAGACCGCGTTATCGTTCTTCGCGGGCAAGCCTCGCTCCTACAGGACAACGCGATCCGTAGGAGCGAGGCTTGCCCGCGAAGGCGTCAGCAGCCTCACAACATCGCCCTCAGGATTTCGCCGCTTTCTCGTACAGCGGCATGACTTTCGGAATCGCCGCCTGCAACGAGGCAATCCGACTGGCCGACGCCGGGTGCGTGCTCATGAACTCCGGCGGCGAACCTTCCGAGGCCTTGCTCATCTTGTTCCACAAGGTGATCGCGGCGTTCGGGTTGTAGCCGGCGCGAGCCGCCAGTTCCAGACCGATCAGGTCGGCTTCGTTTTCATTGGCGCGGCTGTTGGGCAAGGTCATGCCGTAGTTGGCCACGGTGTCGGCCAGGGCCAGGCTGTCCTGCCCCAGGCCGAACAAGGCACCGGCGCCCTGCTTGGCCATTTCGATGCCATAGGCCTTGGACATCGCTTCACGACCGTGCTCACGCAGGGCGTGGGCGATTTCATGGCCCATGACCGCCGCGATTTCATCGTCGGTGAGTTTCAGGCTGTCGATCAGCCCGGTGTAGAAAATGATCTTGCCGCCAGGACCGCAGTTGGCGTTGAGTTCGTCGCTCTTGATCAGGTTGACTTCCCACTTCCACTGGGCCGAATCCGGACGGAAGTTCGGCGCCTGGGCGATCAACCGGTCGGCAATGGCCTGGATGCGCTTGGCGTCGGTACTGGTCTTGTCCAATACCCCTTTGCTCGTCGCCTCGCCTACGGTCTTCTGATAGGACTGGGCATACATCTGGTCGACTTCCTGGCTCGACAGCATGCTGAACATGTACTGCTTGCGCTCAACCCCGACGGCTCCGCCGCTGGTGGTGTTGACCGACTGACAACCGGCGAGCAGCAAGGCTGCGCTCAGTGCACTTACAACCAATGTCTTGTTCATCAAAAAGCTCCCTGAAAACATGCCGCGTATCCTAGGCGGTGAATTGTATCGGCGCCAGATACAACAGACGTGTAGCACGCACTTTTCAGATAAGTCCTTCAGCGCCGCAGGAAAAAATTCACATAAGCCTGCACCCCGCGCCCGCCTTGCTTCATTTGCGACATCCAGCGCTCCAAAACAGTCATTTCGCCATTACGCACTCATGCTCCCCGATTTTCCTGCCGATACAGCAGCGCAGTCGTCCTCTTGCGTGCGGAGCACCCATGAAATTCAAGTCGATCCAGTTTTCCGTAGCAGCCCTCGCCGGCGCCATCGTCCTCAGTGTGGTGGCGGCGCTGGTGCTGTACGCGCTGTTTTCCGGCGCCCGGACGCAAGACATGGTCCAGGAACGGACCCAGGCGCAGTTCGAACAAGTCATCGAGCAACGCCTGACTTCGTTGGCGCAAACCCAGGTCAGCCAGATCCAGCGCGAACTCGAAGCGCCGCTGCTGATTGCCGGTGGCCTGGTGCGAGTCAACGAGCTGATCGGCACGCCGGGGGCCGATGGCCAGCCGCAGTTGAGCCTGAACCGTGAGCAACTGATCAGCCTGATCAAAGAAAACGTCACCAAGAACCCGAAAATCCTCGGCACCTACATCGGCTGGGAAAAAAACGCCCTGGACCACAACGATGCGGCCTATGTCGACACCAAAGTGGTCGGCATCGATGCCAGCAACGGGCGCTTCCTGCCGTGGTGGTTCCGCAACGAGGACGGCAGCCTGGGCCTGGACAAACTGGTGGACGTCGACGACCAGAAAACCCTGTCCACCGGCGTGCGCGCCAGCGAGTACTACCTGTGCTCGAAAGAAACCAAGAAATCCTGCGTGATCGATCCGGCGCCCTACAAGGTCGGCGACAAAATCGTCATGCTCGCCTCCTTTATTGAACCGATCATGCTCAACGGCGCCTTCCAGGGCATCGTCGGCGCCGACCTGTCGGTGAACTTCATCCAGGAAATGCTGCTGGGTGCCAACCAGAAGCTGTATGGCGGCTCCGGGGTGATGGCGCTGATCGGCGGCAATGGCCGGATCGTCGCCTACACCAAAGACCCGAGCAAATTCGGCGAAAAGGTCAGCGACATCCTCGACAGCCAGCAGATTGCCAACATGGCCAATCTCAAGCGCGGCGAAGTCACCTACAGCGTCGACAAGGCCAACGGCCGGATCGAGTTGTACCTGCCCTTCGGCATCGGCCAGACCGACGCACGCTGGACGCTGATGCTGCAATTGCCGTTGAACGCCGTGATGGCCGACCTGCAAAAACTTCAGGGCGACCTGGACAAACAGCGCAAATCCGACACCTTCGGCATGGCCATGGTTGGCTTGCTGATCGCCGGTATCGGCTTGCTGGTGATCTGGCTGGTGGGTCACGGGATTGCCCGTCCGCTCAAGCAAATGGTGGCCATGCTCGATGACATCGCTCAGGGCGAGGGCGACCTCACGCGCCGCTTGACCAGCGACCGCGCCGACGAATTGGGCTCCATCGCCAAAGGCTTCAACACCTTCCTCGCCAAGTTGCAGGTGATGATCACTCAGGTGGTGACCTCGGTGCAGAGCGTCAGCGATTCCTCGGAACACACCGCCGACATCGCGATCCGCACCAACATCGGCGTGCACAAGCAAATGGCCGAGATCGATCAAGTGGCCACGGCAGTGCATGAAATGACCGCCACGGCCCAGGACGTGGCGCGCAACGCGACGTCGGCAGCGCAAGCGGCCAGCCATGCCGATCAGGCAGCGGCCCAAGGCAAACAGATTGTGCGCGACACCTCGAATTCGATTGGCGTGCTGGCGGTGGAAATCGGCAAAGCGGTGGCCGTGGTGCAAACCCTGGCCAAGGACAGCGAGAACATCAACGCGATCCTCACCGCGATTCGCGGGATCGCCGAGCAGACCAACCTGCTGGCCTTGAACGCGGCCATCGAAGCGGCCCGCGCCGGTGAACAGGGCCGAGGTTTTGCGGTGGTCGCCGATGAAGTGCGCAACCTGGCGCAAAAGACGCAGAAAGCCACCGAAGAAATCCAGACCATGATCCAGCAGTTGCAGCAGGGCACGCGGGATGTGGTGCGGGTCATGGAAGACAGCCAGAACCGTACCGATGAAAGCGTGCAGCATGCGGCGAAGGCTGCCGAGGCGCTGGAGACGATTACTCAGGCGGTGTCGGTGATCAATGACATGAATACGCAGATTGCCAGTGCGGCCGAAGAACAGAGCGCGGTGGCGGATGACATCAACCGTAACGTGATCAATATCGGGCAAGTGGCCAATGAAGTGGCGGGCGGCGCGGATGAATCGAGCGCGGCCAGTGCTGACCTGACCAAATTGGCGGAACAGCAGCGGCGGTTGATCAATCAGTTCAAGGTTTGATCTGAAGGCCCCTTCGCGGGCAAGCCTCGCCCCTACAGGACGGTGTGATCCGTAGGAGCGAGGCTTGCCCGCGAAGGCGTCAGCCCAGGCACCCCATCAATCAACCCGGGGTCAAACACTCCGGCCCATTGAGCTTCGGATCATTCACCAGGTTCGCCAGCACCCGCTCGCGCAACGCGGCCGGTTCACTGGCCAGCAACGCCTGCAAGGTATGCAGCGGTGTTTCCGTATCAAGCCACGCTTGCTGCCCGGCCTCATCGAGAATCAACGGCCGGCGCTGACTCGCCGCCGACTGAGTGATCACTGCCGTACTCAACCACACCTGTTCCTGCACCGGATACGCCTCCCAGATCGCCGCGAAGAACAGCGCCGAGCCCTCCCCCGGCGTCAGCCAGAACGGGCGTTTGCGTTGGGTGCCGCGCCACTCGTAGAAACCATTGGCCGGCAACAGGCAGCGGCGCTCGCGCAGAGCCTGGCGAAACATCGGTTGTTCAGCCACGGTTTCGGCCCGGGCATGGGCCGGGGTGCGGGACAGGTCGGTCAGCCACGGCGGCGTCAGGCCCCAGCGGGCACGGGCCAGTTCACGCTGACCGTCCGCGCCGGCACGCAGCATCAACACCGAATCGTTGGGAGAAATATTCCACTGGGCCTGCTGATCGGCAGGGAAGCCAGGCAGGGCCGCGAAGGCTTGGTTCCAGCGAAACAGGGCATAACGTCCACACATGGGGCAACACGACTCTTGATAAAACGAACGTCAGCCTAACAGACCAGGGTCCCAGGGAAACTTTCCGGTTCGTCACCGGGCAGCGGCAGCGCGGCATTGTACGCGGTGATCAGCTCCCTCGCGTAAGCGGCCTGGTCGTTATCCACCGACAGGCCCAGCAAGCCGAAGATCGGCAATTCGCCAGTCCCGCCGAGCAAATCCCGGCCCACCAGATGCGCCTCGATCCCCTCGCTGGCCAGCATCCCCTGCAGCAACTCGCCCTCCATGAGGTTTTCCGGTTCGTAGATTCGCTGCATACGCGCCTCTCACTCGTTTTCACTGAAGACTTCGAGATGCCATTCCTCTCCGTGCACCTGCAGCACAAACGTGATGGGGCGACAACACACCTGGCAGTCCTCAATGTAGGTCTGATCCCCACCCGACAGATCCACGGACGTCTCAACCTCTTCACCACAATACGGACATTCATACAGTGCGGCTTCCAGCATCGCGGTCTCCCAAGTGACTTGTGCGTATAATCGCCGGTCTATTTGCAGGGCTATTTTTGTCTGGCTACCTTTTCAGACCGTGCCCCGTTGGTTTTCGATCAAAACCTTTACTTACCCTAGCCGTTTCTAACAAGAGAGCATGATGGGCGAATTCGATGCCATCCGACCTTACGACGACAGCGAAGTCCCAGCGGTACTGGACAGGTTGCTCGGCGACAAGGCGTTTCTAGATATCCTCATCCACTTCCGTTTCCCGCGTTATGCCGGTGCCTTCGGCTGGATGCTCAAACCTCTTATAGCTCATCGGCTGCGCCGCGAGTTCGCCGGCGTCCATTCGGTGGCTACGCTGCAAGACAAAGTCGAAGTGTACGTCGACCACACCATCGAGCGCGCCACCGACGGCGTAACCTACACCGGCGTCGAGCAATTCAAGTCCGGCAGCGCCTACCTGTTCATCGCCAACCACCGCGATATCGTGATGGACCCGGCCTTCGTCAACTACGCCGTGTACCACGCCGGCCTGCCGACCCCGCGCATTGCCATTGGCGACAACCTGCTGCAAAAGCCGTTTGTCAGCGATTTGATGCGCCTGAACAAGAGTTTCATCGTGCACCGTTCGATCACCGGTCGCCGCGAGAAAATGGCCGCTTATCAGTTGCTGTCGGCTTACATCAATCACTCGATCCGCAACGATTGCGCCTCGATCTGGATCGCCCAGGCCGAAGGCCGGGCCAAGGACGGCGACGACCGTACCGAGTCGGCGATCCTCAAGATGTTCCACATGAGCCGCAAGGATGAGCCGTTTGGCGAGGTCATCCGCTCGCTGAACCTCACCCCGGTGTCGATCAGCTATGAATACGACCCGTGCGACCAGGCCAAGGCCCGCGAACTGTTCATCCGCGCCACCACCGGCAGCTACACCAAAGTGCCGGGCGAAGACGACGTGAGCATTGCCAAGGGCATCACCGGCTACAAGGGCCGGGTCCATGTGAACTTTGCCGCGCCGATCACCGAGTTGTTCGAAGACACCAAATTGCTGGCGATCGAAATGGACCGCCAGATCCTCGGTGGCTACCGGTTGTTCCCGGTGCATTACCTGGCTTATGCCCAGTGGAAAGACGCCGACCCGCAATTGCAGGTGCCGAAAGCGGCAGAGGTGTTTGCGGCGGATGAACTGGCCAAGGCCCAGGAAGAGTGGCAGCGGCGGTTGGAGGCTTGCCCTGCGGAACATCGGCCGTTCCTGGTGTTGCAATATGCGACGCCGGTGAGGAATCAGTATCGGGTGAAGGCCGGGTTGCCGCTTTAAGGCAAGATCAAAAGATCGCAGCCTCGTTGCACTCGACAGCTCCTACGGGATGAATACGATCCAGGTAGGAGCTGTCGAGTGCAACGAGGCTGCGATCTTTTGCTTTCAGCAATTCAGAAGCGTGTGCTGATCCACGAAACGATCAGCGCCACGCCCAGGCAAGCGAAGCCGAAGCGATAGAAAAACCGGTTCATGCGCTGGGTGGCGCCATCGAGCATCAACATCGAATCATCGACACGACGGTTCTGGGTGGCGGCCTCAAGCACGGCCAACGCGCGTTGTTCACGGCGACGAGTGGCGTGCAGCAGCCAACTGCCGGGGAACGCGAGCAGCAAGGCCAGCAGGTTGATCAACTTGGCGGGATGGTTGGTAAACAACGAAATCAAATGCAACGACATCTCGGACCTCGGGCAGAACCAGGGTGGCAGGCGCCGGATCGACGACTGCGGCGCGAAGTCTACCGAAAGCCTGCGCACCTGCCCTCCCCTTTACGACAAATAACGAACCACTTGGCCGATTCCTGCCCGGCGTCACGCCATCGTCATCTGAATGCGCCAGTCTGTCGCCCCTCGAAACCGACACTGGGCCGACCATGCTCCACGCCGAAAACCAGGACCGCCTCTACCTCATCGCCCAAAGCGACGAACAGCAGAATCTCGTGGGCAGCCTCGCCTTCAACGTCCAGGACCGCCATTGGCTGGTGTATTGCGCGCTGGGCGGGCATCAACATGCGGACTTGCCGGAGACGGATTTGCTGACGGGGGTGAGTGTGCTGGATTTCTACTCCGAAGCCGCCTGACCCCACCGCCCCCCTGTAGGAGCGAGGCTTGCCCGCGAAAGCGGTGGATCAGTTGCATGAATGTTGACTGACACACCGCCTTCGCGGGCAAGCCTCGCTCCTACAGGGGCTCGGGTGTATTGGCGATAGTCGGCAGGCATGAAAAAGCCCGGAGCCATAACTGGCACCGGGCTTTTTTTGCATCTCGCGAAAGCTTATTCGCCGAGAATCTGACCCACGGTCGGGTCCTTGAACAGACGCGTCAGCGCGTCACTCAACACGTCGCTCACCAACTTGGTGTTGGTTTCCTGATTCGGCGCCATACCGAAGCGCTGATCCAGGGACGCGCCGTAACGGCCGCTGTAGCGACGGTTGGCGTTCTGCACGTCGGAGCGGAAGGTCGCGCCGATGGTGGCCTCGGTCACGTACATGCCTTCTTTAGGCGACTGATACTTCAGCTCCGCCAGGGTCACGGTCAATTGCGGAGCGTTCATGCCGTTGGACACGGGGGTGAAACCCAGCAAACGCACGGCTGCTTCGGCCTGGGCCTGCAACTTCGGCAGGATTTGCGCGCCCTGTACGGTGATCGCGCTGGTCTCAGGGTACAGACCACCACGGGTCCCCAGGGTTGGCGACGGACGACCGTCCACCACACGAACCACGACCTGCTGGCCATGGCCAACCGGTGCCAACTGAGTGGTCAGCTTCGGTTCCGGGCTCAGTTGTTGCGGGCTGTGGGCGCAGCCAACCAGGGTCAAACTGGTCACAGTGATCAAACCGAACAACAGGCGTTGCAACA
>Ga0302175_10000335_pt1 | contig 16470 bp, 12 predicted proteins | sample I_Fen_N3_3_FD_198791 | JGI IMG/M metagenome (GOLD analysis project Ga0302175, IMG submission 198791) | Peat permafrost microbial communities from Stordalen Mire near Abisko, Sweden - I_Fen_N3_3 | ecosystem: Environmental > Terrestrial > Soil > Wetlands > Permafrost | place: Sweden: Abisko... | reverse complement strand
TCATCGTCGCCTGTCACGCCAACCAGCGAGGCCGGCGCGCCGAGCGCGGCAATGTTCAACGCAACGTTGGCGGCACCGCCCGGGCGGTCCTCAATGTTCTCGACCTTAACTACCGGTACGGGTGCCTCAGGGGAAATCCGTGAGGTACCACCATGCCAGTAACGGTCGAGCATGACATCGCCGACCACCAAGACAGGGGCTTGATCGAATCGCGGCATGGACAACTTCATGGAGCAACCCACATACAAAATGAACAGGGGCGCGATATTAACACAGGGTTGGCGAAGGCTTGTGCGGTGGCTGCAACAGGATGAATTGACGGGGCTTCCTGATCATTTATTGAGCAGAAAACCGAGATTACTCATAGCCGAGCATCTCGTAATCACGTTGATACGCCCGCCGCACCAACCGCCGCGTCCGTACCGAGCAGAAATCCCGGGCAAGGCTTGGCAGGCGTTGTTGTGAGCAATTGATACGAGGGAGCGCCACCGGGTGCTTCAACTGTTCGCAGACCAGCGCGAAATCCCGCTCCAGGTGTTCCTGATAGCCGAGAAAGTCCAGCGCCAGATGCCCCAGGGAGTCGGTGAGAAAATCCGTTTGCGCCGCAAAATGCAGTTGCCGGCCAATCGTCTCCGGGTGCAGCCAACGCGCCACGAAGTCCTCGAAGTCGCGGTACTGGTTGACCAGTTTCTGCGCAGCCTGATCGCGCCGCCCCAACGTGTTGCCCCGCAGAAAAGCGTAGGCCGAATAGGCCCTTTCCAGTGGGTCGCGGACAAAAGCGAACTTGAAACTGGCGGCAAACTGCTCGGGAAACTGCGCCTCGTACCAGTACAACGGCAAATGCCCGGGGCTCCAGTCATCGAACAACGCCGCACAGACGCTGCTCCCGGCACATTTGGGGACATGAATGAACAGGCACTCACGTTGGGCGAAGGATTTGGGGAATTGCAGATTGGCCGACATCGACTTGTTCACCACCTGACGATCCACGACCGACAGGCGCCCCAGCAGAAAGGCGCGTTGCTGCTTGGGCAATAGTTTCCAGAGGTATCGTTGCAACATTGCAGTACCCGCGCGACGGGGATGGCCCCCTCGATTGACGTCAAAAGTTCGTTCAGGAACCTTAACAAGCGCGGTGCTGAGTTTTATTCAGGTTTGGTCAAGAAGGGTAAAGATCCGGATACAAATCACCTGTGGCGAGGGAACCTGCTCCCGCTCGGCTGCGCAGCAGCCCTAAGTGGCTTACCCAATCTTTCGGATCAACCGCGCAGTCAGGCTGGCGGGAGCAAGCTCCCTCGCCACAGTGGGACAGGGAGCTCAACCTTGCTTCGATCAGGCGATGTCTTCGGCCGGCGCATCCAGGCCCATGGCGTTCAAACGGGCGTAATAGCCGTTTTGCGCCAACAGCTCGGCGTGGGTGCCGCGCTCGACGATCCGGCCCTGATCCATGACCAGAATCAGGTCAGCCTTCTCGATGGTCGACAACCGGTGAGCGATCACCAGGGTCGTGCGGCCTTTCATGACCTGATCCAGTGCAGCCTGAATGTGCCGCTCCGATTCGGTATCGAGGGCCGAGGTGGCCTCGTCGAGAATCAGCAACGGCGCGTTCTTCAGCAAGGCCCGGGCAATCGCCAGGCGCTGGCGTTGACCGCCGGACAGCAACACGCCGTTTTCGCCGACCTGCGTATCCAGGCCTTCGGGTAACTGCTCGATGAAGTCCATGGCGTAAGCGTCTCTCGCCGCTTTTTCGATGTCTTCACGGGGCGCGCCAGCCAGGTCGCCATACGCGATGTTGTTGGCCACAGTGTCGCTGAACAGCGTCACGTGCTGGGTCACCTGGGCGATGTGCTTGCGCAGGTTCAGCAGTTTGTACTGCTCCACCTCGACGCCATCGATCAGGATCTCGCCCTTGTTGTGGTGATAGAAGCGCGGGATCAGGTTGGCCAGCGTCGACTTGCCACTGCCCGAACGCCCCACCAGCGCCACCATTTGCCCCGGCTCGGCCGAGAAGCTGATGTCGTTGAGCACCTGGCGATCGGTGTCCGGGTAAGTGAAGCTCAGGTTGCGCACGTCCAGGCGACCGGTGACCGCATCGCGCTCGATGGTGCCGGTATCGATTTCAGGCTCGACGTCCAGTTGTTCGAAAATGCTCTCGGCACCGGCCACGCCTTTCTGAATGGTCGAGCTGACTTCGGACAATTGACGGATCGGCTTGGGCAACAGGCCGGCCAGGGTGATGTAGGCAATCATGTCACCGGCCGACGCGTCGCCGCGCAGGTACAGCACCAGGAACATCAGCACGGCCATGGCGGTGTAGATCACCAATTGCAGCAGCGGCGTGTAGATCGCGCCGGTACGGGTCATGCGCAATTGCTTGTCGGTGTTGCCCTGGCTGGCTTCGAGGAAGCGCTTCTGCTCGTAGACTTCGCCGCCGAAGCTGCGCACCACGCGATAGCCCTGGATGGTTTCCGAAGACACGTGCGTCACGTCGCCCATGGCCGCCTGGATCTTCTTGCTCTGCTTGCGGAATTTCTTGCTGGCGGTGCGCACCATGACGGCGATCAGCGGCAGGATCGCAACCATCACCAGCGTCAGGCGCCAGTTCATGAACAGCAGCGAGGCGAACAGAAAGATCACCGTCATGCCTTCACGGATTACGACCTTGATCGCATCCGTGGCCGCCCCGGTGACCATGGTCACGTTGAAGGTGATACGCGAAATCAGATGACCCGAGTTATGCTTGTCGAAGTACCGGTTGGGCAGCACCAGCAGGTTGTTGAACAACTGCACCCGCAGGTCGTGGACCAGCCCGAGGGACACCTTGGCCAGGAAGTAGTTGCCCAGATACGAGCCAAATCCCTGCCACGCCGCGATCAGGATGATCAGCAACGGCACCGCTTGCAGCAGTTGCAGGTCGCGCAGGTACGGCACCGTCGGGAACAGCACCGCTTCCGGATTGGACAGGCCATCGACGAAGTACTTGAGAATGTAGCCAAGCATTGGCTGCGTCGAAGCGAAAATCAGAAAGCCGACAATGCTGATCAGGAACAGACTGATATACGGCCGTACATAGCCGAGCAGACGGAAGTAGATTTTCAAGCTCGATGGGCTTGCGGAGAGACTGGAGTCGGTCATATCACGCGTTTGTCGATAAAAAGGACGCTGACTTTAGCACAGCTTCTTCAGGGTTCTGGCAAACGCATAAAGGCTGTTATTGTTAGGCACTGCATTAAGCATCAAATAGCCATCATCCCGAAATGGCCGATCAACTTCAGGATTGAATCTCTCAGCATGCAAGTCAGCGGTTTCAAAAGTACGTCTAATCGAATCTTCGATTTCATTTGCCTGTGGATTCTTCCATTGGGTTATCTCCTGCTCCTGAGCGCGCTGTTTTTCCTGCCGGGTCGCAGTCTTCATCACAAGCTGTTTTATGGTCTGTTCAGCATCCCCTCATTGATCGCCCTTTGCCTGCGCCCGCGGGAACTCAAGCAACTGTTGCGCGAGCCGGTGTTCATCGCGCTGTTACTGTTCGCTGCCTGGGCCATGCTGAGCCTGTGCTGGGGCCCGTCGGACGACGACAGCATCGCAGGCCAATTCAAGCCGCCGCTTCATACGCTGCTGTTGTTCGCCGGGTGCTATTTGCTGGTGCGCCATCGCAGTGAGATCGTCCAGCCGCTGATCTTCAGCGCGGCAATGGTCGGGTTGATCGCCTCGGTCTACAACCTGTTCATGTTTGCCCGTGTGTATGAACCAGGCATGCGCCTGATCGGTGGCGGCGCATTTGATAATCCGTTGCTCAGTTCTCACGTGTTCGGCTTCTTCTGCGCCTACTGGCTGAGCCTGAGCATGACCTGCAAACGCCCGCTGATCCTCTGCCTCAGCCTCCCGGCGATGGCCGTGATGTTTGCAGCGGTGATTGCAACCGGCTCCAGGACCCCACTGGTGGCGCTGACCATGGCCGCTTTCTGGTTGTGTTTCATCTGCTGGAACCGCCGCTCCGTCATTTTGCTGAGCACCATGATCCTCGGGGGGGCCGCGGTGGGTGTGATGTTTGCCAAGATGATCCTGCTGCGCGGCGATTCCTATCGCTTTGAAATCTGGCAGATGGCGCTGCAACGGATCGCCGAACACCCCTGGATCGGCCATGGCTACAACGCCAGTCTGTCCCTCGACCCCGGCGTCGGCTATGCCTTGCAGGAACCTCACAGCTTTGCTCTGGGCGTGCTCTATTACGTCGGCATTCTGGGCTTTATACCCTGGCTGTTTTTTCAGGCCTGGGCCCTGCTGAGCAGTTGGCGGCATCGTGTGCAACCGCTGTTTATCATCGCCTCGACCTGGCTGGTGTTCGGCATCGGCGCAGGCCTGACCGAAGGCGGCGGGATCATTTCCCGGCCCAAAGAGCACTGGTTCCTGCTGTGGATTCCCCTGGCGCTGATCGCGGCGTTGAGCATTAACCAGCGCGCCCGACGCTTGCTGGCCATACCGGTCAAGGCGCTGACGCCGACCGCGATGCAACAGATGACCGCCAACGCCCAAGTGATCGAGGAGGACGGGCTGGGGCCCAAAGTCCTGCGCCTGCAGGACGGCAGCTTCCTCAAACTGTTCCGCCGCCGCCGCTGGTACACCTCGGGCAGTTTCAATCCGTATTCCGAGCGCTTTGCCGTCAACAGCGAACAATTGCGCACCATGGGCATTGCGACGCCACAGACCCTGGACCTGTACCGCCTCAAGGACGGCAGCAGCGCGGTGCATTACTCGCCGCTACCGGGCAATACCCTGCGCCAGGTGCTGCAAGGCATTACCGCCCCGGCGGTGCGTCAGGCGCTGGTCGAGCGTTTCGGCAAATTCATGGCGCTGCTGCATGAGCAAGGCGTGTATTTCCGTTCCCTGCACTTGGGTAACGTGCTGGTGCTGGAGGACGGCGAATTCGGTCTGATCGATCTGGCCGACATGCGCATCTATCCGTCGTCATTGAGCCTGTCCCTGCGCCAGCGTAACTTGCGCCACATGCAACGCTACACCGAAGACCAGCGCTGGTTGTTCGAAGACCATTTCGAAGCGCTGCTTCAGGGATACGCCGTCACGGCGTCAAAATCCGCCGTTAGCAACCTGCACAGGCAAGTGCTGGCCGCCAGCAATCCGGCCCGGGCTCACTGATGACTGAAACCAACCCCCTTATTGCGCTGGCAGCCTATCTGCTGGCCATCGTGACCGCCGCATTGCTGTTGCGCACGGTTCCGAAAATCGCCCGGCACCTGCAACATTCCGGAGAAAGCCGCTATGCCAGCATTGATGGCCTGCGCGGCTACCTGGCGTTCGGGGTGTTCGTGCACCACTCGATCATTACCTGGATCTTCTTGCGCACCGGTGTGGTTGATTTCCCGCCGAGCAACTTCTACTCGCAGCTAGGCCAGGGCAGTGTCGCGTTGTTTTTCATGATCACCGGTTTTCTGTTCTGGGGACGATTGCTGACCCAGGGGCGCAATCACGACTGGCTGGCCTTTACGGTCTCGCGGCTGTTTCGCCTCTACCCGCTGTATTTGCCGCTGATGCTGCTGGTGTTTGTCTCGGTCTTCCATTTGCAGAACTGGGAGCTGAAGGAATCCGGCCTGCGGCTGGCCGAGCAGATCTTCGCGTGGCTGACGTTCGACCGCCCGGACGTCAACGGCTATCACCAGACCGGCATGCTGATCTCCAATGTCACCTGGACGCTGGGCTACGAGGTGTTCTTTTACCTGGCGCTGCCCCTGGCCGCCATGGTGTTCATCTATCGCGGCAGTTGGTTGCAAGTGGTGCTGTGCCTGATCGGCATCTATGCCGTGTATCAGATCGTCGGCTGGGAGCATTCGCTGAAGAAGCACTTCCTGGCCAGCTTCCTGGGCGGGATTGGCGCCGCATACTGGGTGCGTAAACCGCAACTGGTGGCCTGGGGTCAAACTCGGCTGGCGGGGATTATTGCCTTGCTGGCGCTGGCGACGGCCTTCACCGCGTTCAGCCGTGCGTTCAGCCTGGTGCCGCTGCTGCTGTTGTCGGTGTTCTTCGTGGTCGTGGCGTCCGGGCACACGCTGTTTGGCGCCCTGAAACCGCGCAGCATCCGCTGGCTCGGCGAAATCAGCTACAGCACCTACCTGCTGCACGGTTTCGTGCTGTGGCTGCTGGTCCAGCGCTTGCCGCACGTCTTGCCGATCGATACCCGTGAAACCTGGACATTCCTGCCGCTGATGGCGCTGTGTGCGTGCCTGCTGATCGTTATCAGCAGCGCGACCTTCCTGTATATCGAGAAGCCCGGCATCAACGCTGGCAAGCATCTGTTGCAGTGGCTGCGTCAGGGGCGGGCGGCCAAGAACCTGCGGGAGAAGATCGCCCGATAAACCGGAGCGATCTTCCAGCGCGGCGTCAGTCCTTTTCCAGCGGCGAAAACAATAGTCGCCCCAGACCGCGCCAGGTCTTCTTGTTCCACGCCTTGAACGGGATCTGCGCCAGCAGTTCCCGTGCGAGCTTGCGGTCGCGGTTGGCGGTTTTAAGGAACATCGAGCTGAGGAACTTGTAGCGCACCTCGTCGTACAGCGGATGGTCGCTGAACAGCGCATAGGACCGCAGGATGTTGTCGATCATGAAGCGGTGGTTCTTGTAGGAGTTGGTGGCGTGCTTGCGATAGCGCGCCATCAGCACATTCAGACCGTCGATGAAGTAACCGGCATGGGTCACCTTCAACTCGATCAGCAAGTCTTCCAGACGAATATTCGGATCGAACCCGCCCACCTTGTCCAGCGCCTCGCGGCGGATCATCAGGGTCGGCGCCGGCGGATAGGGCTTGCGCTCCAGGAACATGTCATCGAAATCCAGGCGCCGGAACGGCACATCCCGGCGCTGGCGCTTCTCCGGGTACAGATTGCCGTCGGCGTCGATCAGTTCGATGTTGCCGGCGCAGATCCCGACTTCGGGCTTGCCGTCCATGTACGCCACCTGCGCGGCGATTCGCTCCGGCAACATGATGTCGTCGGAACCGAACGGCACGATCAGGCTGCCCTTGGAACGAGCGATCGCGCCATTGAGCGTGTTGGTCAGCCCCTGATTCTGCTGGACCCGGAAATCGAAACCGTACTGCGCCTGCAACACCTTGATGCGCTCGACGCTGTCGTCCTTGGAGCCGTCATCGACCACCAGCAACTCAATGTTGGGGTAGGTCTGGTTGATGACACTGAGGATGCTTTCCTCGATGTAGGGCGCATGGTTGTACGACGCGATGATGACGGTAACGATGGGCTGCGCGTCGTTCATTTCTGTTCCTTGCGGGCCTGTTCCAGGCCGGAGTCAATCAGGGTCAGGTATTCCCGGCGGAACACCTCGATGTCGTGTTCTTGCTGCAGGTAACGGAAGGCTTGTTCGCCTTTGGCCTTGAGTTCCTCGTCCGACAGGGCGAGGTAGTTATCCAGCGCCGCAACCAGACTCGGTACATCCTTGGGGGTAATCGCCAGACCTCCGGCGCCCTCGATCAACGGCAGCATGGCCGGCACGTTCGAGGCGATCACCGGCAGGTGCCCGCTCATGCCTTCGAGCAGCGCCAGGCCCAGGCCTTCGGCCAATGACGGCATGGTCCAGACGTCAAAGGCGCGAATGTACTGCAAGGCGATTTCCTTGAAACCCAACAGGTGCGCACGGCCGGTCAGGCCCAGGCGTTCGATCTCGGCCGCCAGTTTCGCCTCTTCGCGGCCGGCACCGATGATCGCCAGTTGGGTGTTCGGGTATTTGTCCTTCAGCGCAGCAAACGCCTGCAACAAATAGGTGTGCCCCTTGACCGGCACCAGACGCCCCAGCGCGCCGATCAGCCGTACCGACGGATCGATGCCCAACAACTCACGGGCGCGCTCGCGGCTGTGCTGCAAGCCTTCAGCCTGTTCGATGTCGATAGCGTTGGTAATGGCGTAGGTGTTCTGGTCGGTGAAACCGCAGTCGCAGTCCAGCAAGTACTGTTTGACCGCTGGCGAGACCCCGACGAAGCGCCAGTGGCGATCGATCAGGCGCTGGGTCTGGCGGCGCCGGTAAAAACGGTCGTACTCGCCGAAACCGTGGGAAATCCCGATGCACAGCGGCACTTTCAGCCAACGGTTGAGCGTCAGCATCATGTTCACGGGTTTGAAGCGGTTACAGATCACCACATCGAATTTTTCCGCGCGGCAGAACTTGAACAACTGCCACATCGCACGCAGGCGCATGCCCTTGAGGGACTTGTCGGAAAACTCGAAGTACACCGAACGGTCGGCACGGCTCACCGCCTCGCCAGGCCCCGGCTTGCCGCGCAGGAACGCGGCAGTCACCTCATAGCGATCGCCGGGCAGTGCCTTGACGATCTGCTCTGCCAGGTCGGCAAAATCATGGGCTTTGACGTTGTAGTCAGGCTGCAGTTGCAGAACCTTTGACCGTTGACTCATAACTCTCCCCGTGGAAACCAGTCGCATCGATGACCCATGTCGGGTCAGAGGCGATGCGCCTGACCTCGGCCGGATCGGGTGGGGGCAACCGTGACCACTCGTTGCGTTTCCAGCAAACAAAGTGGAAATACGGAAACCGGCGATCGCCATCGCGATCATTGCTCAAACAGCCATTGCGCCAATACCAGTGACGCGGAAAATCGTCCGTGCCGTCGTGCCACTTGATGCAGCCACCGGGCGTGCTGAACGCTTCGGTGAACTCGCTGCGACGACGCCACGGGTTGAGCTTGCCCAGCAGCGTGAACAACGGCTCGGGAAAATTCTTGCGCCAGAGGAAGATGCGGCTGAAGGCCCCTTCGTCCAGTGCGTGATGCTCGTGATCGGTAAAACGCTTTTTCCAACCCTTGATCTGCATGAACAACTCACGCTTGCGCGCGGTGTTGCGCATCAGGCAAAGATGCCCGGCGACCCGTCGTTCATGGGTGGAGAACAGGTCATAAGCGGCCAGCCGATCCGGGGTGAAGTAACTTCGCAGGTCACCATACACCAGATCAATATCGCCGAACGCCCAGAAATCATAGCCTTGCAGGCGATCAGCGTGAATGTGCCCCAACGCCGGTTTGATGTCGCACAGCTTGTAAGCCGCAGCGGGCGCAAAGTCGATGTTCAAGCGCCGGGACACCAGCGCGCAGTAATCGCTGAAGGTCATGGTCTCGACGGTGACGTTCGGCGGCAGGTTCTCGGGTATGCCGCAGTCACTGAACAACAACCAGTCAATGTCCGTATTACGCCTGCAACTCTCCAGAAAGAACGGCATCCAAAATGGCCATTGGCCAAAATAAGGAATCAGAAAAAGAATACGCGGGCATGGACTCATCACAGAAACTTCACTGCGGCAGGTTAATTTGCGGCCATGCTAAACCGAGTCATGCTTCATTTTTACGGTGCAGATGTATCGTTATGCTTCAAAACCCACAACAATTCGTGGCGCCTCACGGCTTTGCGAAAGAACTCATTCTCTCCGTAAACCGGCGGCATGCGTCCAGCCAGCAGCCGCTGTATCCAGCGGCGCAAACGTCGCTTGAACGGCATGGGCGGTTGCAGGTCATGCATCATGCCCAGCGCCATGGCCTTGTCGCGTTGCTGCTCGATGGACATCGGCAGGCAGCACGGCTGCATCGCCAGGGTCGAATCGAACGCCGGTGGCAGCGCGATGCCATGGCCGGCATCGCCCATCGGCCAGCGATCATTGTCGTGCAGGTGGTTGGCATAGCCGAGCAGCGTGGGTTGCCAGTCGAGGCCTTTGAGCGCTTCAAGAACGGCTTCTTGAGCGCAGAGATGGTCGGGGTGCGGATCGAGTGTCGGGTGCGGCAGGACGATCACCTCCGGGCGCGCCCGCAGCAACACTTCGCGCAGGTCCGCCAGCAGGTTGTTCCAGGTCGGCGCGCCGTCGACGTCACCCGGCAGGGTAAACGGGTTCAACTGGCGGAACAGCCGGGTGTCGCCCAATTCGGCTTCCCGTGAACCGATCGGCTGAGTGGGCGCGGCTTTCATCGCCGCCAGTTGCAGACAGAAATAACCCAACTGCACGCAATGCGCCTCAGGCACGCCCGCCCAGCGCGGTACGGCAATGCTGTCCCAGGCGCGCAAACGGCCCTTGAGCCGCGCCGCCTCGACCTTGTTCATTCCGAACTGCTGATAGTGCTCGGCTTCGATTTCACCGGCGGTCAGGGTGACAATCCAGGCCTCACTGGCCTGACTGTACAAACCGTAAGCCGCCAGTTCGGCGTCGTCGGCGTGGGGCGCGATGACCATCACCCGCTGACGGCGATAATCCGGCTGCTCGAAGACCCAGAGCACCGGCTCACCGAACACCTTGCAGAAGCGTCCGCGCAACCTGAGTTGCCCTTGGGACAGAACATGCGCCTGACCGCTGAGATTCAGGTAGCGCAGGCCATTGACGCCACGCTCGAAGGTCTGCCGATCCGGATGGTTGCCACCGGCCAACTCGACCACTGGATCGAAAAAGCGCCCCAACCAAGTGCTTTTCACCCGCAGTGCCAACACCAGCGTGGCGTCATCGACCAGCATCACGCCTTCGTCCAGGCGCAGATGCTCGCCCACCAGATGAACCTTGGGCCGCTGTGTATAGGGCGGGAAGCTGTACTGATAATCGTCTTTGGGCGAATAGAACAAATGATCGGCGAACCACGCCTCGTGCGCGATCCAGCCCAAAACCGCGAGCACTAGCGGCAACCACCAGGCCACCAGCACACCCACGACAATCAACAATCCCAGCGCAATCAGCAGGCCGATGCGCTTGTTGCGACGATGACGCTTGAGCAGTTGCTGTTTGCGGCTCATGGGTTGGCTCATACGGTGAAGACCGGCACAGGATTGCACCAGCGGTCCTTGTATTCACGGTCGGCCCGACCGAAGGAAAACCGCAGCGGCTTGCCCACGGCACGCGCCTGTTCCCAGGCGCTTTGGGTGTTGAGGAAACTCAGCACGCTGCCGGGGCTGAACTCGCGGGTTTCAGGGTCGACGCCGCCGTTGATGTACTCGACGCTGATCCACTCCGGCGCTTCGACGCGGTACACCAGTTGAATCGCAATGGGTGCGTCGTTGAGGAAAATCACCGAGCCGATCAGCAAGTCGCGCAGCAACTCGATCACGTCGCCCATGCGTGCCGCGCCGGTCGCCGGGAAACCCCAGCGGCGCTGGAACAGGTCGCAGTAGATCGCCGCCAATTCGCGGCTGGAAAACGCCGAAACCGGCCGCACCACCCCGCCCGCCTCTTCCAGTAAACGCAGTTCGCGGCGCTGGTTGTAGCGAAACTTCTTCGACAGTTCTTCGGGGGTTCGGGCCATGGCCAGTTGCTCGGCCTGCAATTTGATGCCGGTGAAACGCCCTTCATTCAGCGCCGACAGATAACGCCCGCGATGCCGCAAAGGCGCCTGGGCATCGGCGGCAGCCGGCAGGATCAGCTCGGCATTGCCGAGGTCGAACAGGCCTTTTTTACCACTGCGCTTGAGCACATCCTTGGACAAGGCCAAGTCGCGGCCCCAGGTCGGAATCGCCGCTTTGAGTTCGCCGTCCTGCTCCCAGGCGAGGTAACGCACCGGGATTCCGGCCAACTGCGCCAGGCGTTCGACCACCAATGGATGCGTCGCGACGCTGCCACCGAAACGCTGCCAGGCCTCGGCATACGTCGAGGCGTCAACCGACGCCCAGCCTCGTTCGCGCCAGCCTTGAAATCGGTTGAGCATCAGCCCCTCTGTGCCAGTTCGGTAACGTGTGGCAAATGCCAGAAAGCCTCGCGCACGGCGCGATCGCTGAAACGCTCGCGCAAGCGGTCGAGCATCAACTCGGCACACTGGCGACGTTGTTGCTCGTCCATCGCGGCCAAATGCTGCAGCCCTTGCGCCAAACGTTCGGCATCGCCGAGCGGGAACAGAATGCCCACGCCTTCGACCACTTCCTTCGCCCCACCGCACGCGGTAGCGAGCAACGGCACGCCAGCGGCCATGGCTTCGAGCAGCACCATGCCGAACGGTTCGTGATCGGAGCTCAACGCAAACACATCGAAAGCCCGGAAGTAACGCCGGGCGTCCGGCACCTGGCCGAGGAACAGCACGCGGTCGCCGATCCCGAGTTCACGGGCCAACGACTTGAGGTCCTGCTCCAGACGACCGGAACCGAGAATCACCAATTGGCTGTTGCCCGGCAACCCCGGCAACGCCGCGGCAAAACCGTGCAGCAGCGTGGCTTGATCCTTGTCCGGGTGCAGCCGCCCGACGTTGCCGACCACCCAGGCATCCGCCGCCAGGCCGAGAGTTTCCCGGGCCTCGCGGGCCGATACCTGGCTGACTTGCATGGCTTGCACATCAATGCGGTTGTAGAGCGTCTGAATCCGCGCCGCCGGCCATTTCGGCAGGCACTGGCGCATGTCGTCGCGCACCGCATCGGACACGCCGAGCAGGCTCAAGCGCTTGCGGAAGATCTGTGCGAACAGCTTGCGGGTCCCACGTTTGTAATCGCCAAACGCGTGATGCACGCCAATCACCGGCAGCGAAGTGCCGAGCAAGGCGATGTAGATCGGCTTGAAGCGATGGGCAATGCAGAAACTGAAATTGCGCGAAGCGGCGATCTTGCGCAGATCGCTAATGGCGCCCAGCTTCAGGCCACGAATGGCCTTGGAGCTGTATTCCATGAACAGCACTTCATCGGAAGCGCAGCCCGCGGCGACGTCAGCATCGGCGGCCCCGGTCAAAAAGACCGTGGTCACCCGATAGCCCGTCCCCGCGAACAGGCTGGCGTACTGCCGGGCGCAGTCCAGGAACGGCCCGTCATAGCCGTGACAGAACTGCAGCACATGGCGTTCAGCCGAGCGTGTCATAAGCGTCCGCGCCTTCTTTGACCACCAGAATGTCTTCCATGATCAGGTATTGCAGGTCGGAGCCGAAGAACATGTTCAGGGCGTCGGTCGGTGAGCAAATCATCGGCTCGCCACGACGGTTGAGCGAGGTGTTCAGCGACACGCCGTTGCCGGTCAACACTTCCAGCGCTTTCATCATGTCGTAGTAGCGCGGGTTGTATTCGCGCTTGAGCACCTGGGCCCGGGACGTGCCGTCTTCGTGCACGACTTCCGGCACGCGGGTCTTCCACTCTTCAGCCACTTCAAAAGTGAAGGTCATGAACGGCGCCGGGTGATCGACCTTGATCATCTGCGGGGCCACGGTGTCGAGCATCGACGGGCAGAAAGGCCTCCAGCGCTCGCGGAACTTGATCTGGTGGTTGATGCTGTCAGCCACGCCGGTCGCACTCGGGCAACCGATGATCGAACGACCGCCCAAGGCACGCGGACCGAACTCCATGCGACCCTGGAACCAGGCCACCGGGTTGCCATCGACCATGATCTTGGCGATGTTTTCCGGCATGTTCTCGAGCTTGCGCCAGGTCGGCTTGCTCGGGTGGCGGGCACACGCGGCGATCACGTCTTCGTTGCTGTACGACGGGCCGAGGTAGACGTGTTCCATCTTCTCGACCGGTACGCCACGGGCGTGGGACACATAAGCCGCCGCGCCGACCGCCGTGCCGGCATCGCCGGACGCCGGTTGTACGAACAGCTCTTTGACGTCGTCACGAGCGATGATTTTCTGGTTCAGCTTGACGTTCAACGCACAGCCACCGGCGAAGGCCAGTTTGCCGGTTTCCTTGAGCACATCGCCCAGGTAGTGGTCGATCATTTGCAGCGAAATCTTCTCGAACAACGCTTGCATGCTGGCTGCGTAGTGGATGTACGGCTCGTCGGCGATGTCGCCTTCGCGCTTCGGCCCCAGCCACTCGATCAGCTTCGGCGAGAAGTAGAAGCCCTTGCCCTTCTCTTTATAGCGGCGCAGGCCGATGACGTTGGCGTAGTCGGTGTTGATCACCAGTTCGCCGTTTTCAAACGAGGCCAGGCGCGAGAAATCGTATTTGCTCGGGTCGCCGTACGGCGCCATGCCCATGACCTTGAACTCGCCGTCGAGCATCTCGAAACCGAGGAACTCCGTAATCGCGCCATACAGGCCGCCGAGGGAGTCCGGATCGAAGAATTCCTTGATCTTGTGGATCTTGCCGTTTTCGCCGTAACCGAAGAAGGTCGTGGCGTACTCACCCTTGCCGTCGATCCCGAGGATCGCGGTTTTCTCTTTGAAACCGGAGCAGTGGTAAGCGCTGGAGGCGTGGGCCAAGTGGTGCTCGACCGGCTCGATCTTGATTTTCTTCGGGTCGAAACCCAGTTGCTCAAGGCAGAACACGATCTTGTTGCGATAGCGCTTGTAGCGACGGTTGCCCATCAGGATCGCGTCGAGGGCGCGGTCCGGGGCGTACCAGTAACGCTTGGCGTAATGCCAGCGCGCCTTGCCGAACAGGCTGATGGGCGCGAACGGAATCGCCACCACGTCAACGTCGGAAGGCTTGATGCCGGCTTGTTCCAGGCAGAACTTCGCCGATTCGTAAGGCATGCGGTTCTTTGCATGTTTATCGCGCACAAAGCGCTCTTCTTCGGCAGCCGCGACTAGCTTGCCGTCGATATACAGGGCTGCGGAAGGATCATGGCTAAGGGCGCCGGACAGGCCAAGAATCGTCAATGCCACAGGGGTCTAGCCTCTTAAGTCTGCATGCAGGCGCAACGCGCCTCAAAAAATAATGCGCCCTCGCAAGCGGCGAGAGACAGCTAAAGGGCGGGATTATAGCTTAAAAGCAGCGGCAAGCACTCACAGCGGTGACCGCATCACTGATTATCCGCGTGCAGGCCGCCAGTAAATGCGGACATTGCCCTCCATGCCCTGCTGGTAAATCGTGTACGGCAACACAACGGTGTCCAGTACTCCCGACAGGGCAAGGTCCAGCAGAACGAATGGAACGAGGATACCCGTGGGATCGGGCGGCGCATTCAATACACAAAAATCGTAGGCCAACCCGCTGTAGACCCGAGGAATGGACTGGCAATAGGTTTTTTGCCTTCGAAGCCCCCGAGCCGCGTCTGCATCCTCCTGCAGCACCGTTGTGACGGTTCCGCAACCCACCAGCGTCAGTGCGATGGCACCCAATGCAACCGCCATTTTCATTGTCAAAGTCTGCCCTCCGAGAACGTCAGGCAAACTAGCACCGTGGTCATTCAGGCCACAGTTCATGGCTTCGCAAGATCGCGTAGGACAATTCCCAGGGACTTGTCCCGATTTATTGCTGGCTGTTCGGGCCTCCTCGACTGGCTTACGAAGGCGATTCAGTCAGCACTGACGATGTCTTTGGGCAAACGCTCATCGATGACTCGATAGAGGGCGCTGCTTTGCGGCCAGTTACGCATGAACCTCGCCCGATCCCGCGCATACGCCGGCGCGAAGCTGCCGAGCGAGCCGTGCTGACACATCGAATCCAGGTCGATCAGCGCCCAGCGATCCTGTTGCCAGAACAGGTTGTGCCCCTTGAAATCGCCATGACTGATGCGCGCTCGAATCAATTCGGCGAACAGGTGATCCAGCGCCAACAGCTCAGCCTCTGGAGCGTCGCCATTTTCAACGTAAGGCGCAAAACGCTCGATGATATCCGGCCCCGGTAGATACTCGGTGACCAGATAGGCACGGCTGCGCAGCCAGAAAAAACGCTTCTCCAGCAACGCCAGGGGTTTGGGCGTAGCGATGCCAAGGAACGCCAGGCGATTGCCTTCGCGCCAGGAATGCCAGGCACGACTCGGGCGCCAGAAGCGTTTGAGCCAATGGGCGAAACCCTTGATGTTATAGCGCTTGATGACCAGTGTACGACCGCCCGCCTCGACCTTGCCGACACTCGCCGCGCCGCCAGTCTTGTACAGATGGCCCTGATCGAGCAAGGCATCGGCCTGCGCCAGAACCGGCAGCATCGCCGCCTCTTCTTCGCGACGAATGGCCTGCAAACCGAATGCGCCACGCCGGACGCTGAACAGCGTGCAATCGCGACCGACCTTGATCAGGAAATCTTTGAGGCGCCAGCTGCGGACCTTGTCGATCTGTTTCTGCAAGGCCTCCATGGGCAAGGCATGCTCGCCGTTGCTCAACAGGTAATAGACCAGCAACTCCTCGATGTACGGCTCCATCGACTTGGGCAACTGGGCAAAAAACACCCCGAGGTTTTCCAGGACTTTCTGGCGCGACAATGGCTGGCCAGGCGTTTCGCTGCGGATCCCGGCGCCATCGATCAAATAGAGGCGATTGCCCTGGCGCAAGAGGTTGTCCAGGTGCAAGTCTTCCTGCCAAAGGCCCTTGCGGTGCATTTGCCCGATCGCGCCCAGGGCTTCTGCGAGGACGGCTGATTGCTCATCGGCCAGCATTGGCAGGTGTTCAACCCGCTTCCAGGCATCATCGAGGCTTTCGGCGCCCTCAAGAAAATCGAACAGCAGCCAACCGCCCTCGCCATCCTTGAGGCCATCGGCCAACAACAGTGGCGTGGTCAGTCCTTGTTCGGCGAGTAGACGAACGCCAGCCAGCTCTCGCTGAAAATGCCGCGCCGCCTTGCT
>Ga0302175_10000330_pt1 | contig 16581 bp, 13 predicted proteins | sample I_Fen_N3_3_FD_198791 | JGI IMG/M metagenome (GOLD analysis project Ga0302175, IMG submission 198791) | Peat permafrost microbial communities from Stordalen Mire near Abisko, Sweden - I_Fen_N3_3 | ecosystem: Environmental > Terrestrial > Soil > Wetlands > Permafrost | place: Sweden: Abisko... | reverse complement strand
AAGTGAAACACCTGCTGCTGATCGCCATCCTCGCATTGACCGCTGCTTGCTCATCGAAGGAAGTCGTAGACGAAAACCTGAGCGAAGTCGAGCTGTACCAGCAGGCTCAGCACGATCTGGACAACAATAGCTACACCGCCGCCACAGCCAAGCTGAAGGCGCTGGAGTCGCGTTATCCGTTCGGCCGCTATGCTGATCAGGCTCAACTCGAGCTCATCTACGCCAACTACAAGAACTCCGAGCCAGAAGCTGCCAAGTCTGCCGCCGAGCGCTTCATTCGTTTGCACCCACAGCATCCGAACGTGGACTACGCGTATTACCTCAAGGGTCTGACCTCCTTTGATCAGGACGTGGGCCTGCTGGCGCGCTTCCTGCCGCTGGACATGACCAAGCGTGACCCGGGTGCTGCCCGCGACTCGTACAACGAGTTCGCCCAGTTGACCAGCCGCTACCCGAACAGCCGCTACTCGCCGGATGCCAAGCAGCGCATGATTTACCTGCGCAACCTGCTGGCGTCCTACGAGATTCACGTTGCCGACTACTACCTGACCCGTCAGGCCTATGTCGCCGCCGCGAACCGTGGTCGTTATGTGGTGGAAAACTTCCAGGAAACCCCTTCGGTCGGTGACGGCCTGGCGGTGATGGTCGAGGCCTACCAACGTCTGCACCTGGACGAACTGGCCAACACCAGCCTCGAAACCCTGAAGCTCAACTACCCGAACCACCCAAGCCTGGTGGACGGTCAGTTCAAGCCTTCGGTCGACGAAGCGGACAACCGCTCGTGGCTGAGCAAAGCTACCCTGGGCCTGATCGAATCCCGTCCGCCGCTGCCGCCGGGCGAAACCCGCGCCAACCAGGACGTGCAGAAGCAGTTCCAGGACGCGAAAGATTCGATTCCTAGCGAACTCAAGCCTAAAGACAGCAATGGCGACGTGATCAAGGAAGAGCAACACGAAGCAGAAGGCAACAACAGCGACCGCTCGTGGTTCAGCTACATGACCTTCGGCGTGTTCGACTGACACCGCCGTTGTGCAAAAAGGGAGACTCTTGAGTCTCCCTTTTTTATGGCGGCGATTTATTACGCTGTGCGCCTGTCATGTCCTTGGCTAAACTGCCGGATCATCACTCAAAAAGCCGCCCATCATGCTTCGTTTATTGTTCTGGATCGCCCTGATTGCCGCCGCGGTATGGTTCTGGCGCAAGTTCAAAAGCCCCGCGTCTGCCGCCCGACCTTCTGCCGAACTGGAAGCCGCACCCATGGTGCGCTGCGCCCACTGCGGCGTACACCTGCCCCGCGACCGCGCGCTGAGTCTTCAACAACAGTGGTATTGCAGCCAGGCTCACCTTGAGCAAGGCCCGGGCTCCAGTGCTCGCTGAGGCGTCCAGCCCCGGCAGTAAACAGGCCCAGCGACTGCTGCGCCTCTATCACCTCTACCGTTTAAGTATCGGCATCACCTTGGTGCTGCTGATTTCCAGCAACATGGACAACCAGTTGCTGACGCTGGCCAATAACGACCTGTTGCGCAGTGGCAGTTGGTTGTACCTAGTGCTGAACATTTTGCTCGTGGTGTTCCTGGAGAACATCCGGCGCCCGGCACAGCTGTTCAGCCTGACCCTGGTTGATGTCTTGCTGCTGTGCGGCCTGTTTTACGCCGCCGGAGGCGTGGCCAGCGCCATCGGTAACTTGCTGATTGTGTCAGTGGCAATCAGCAATACGCTGCTGCGTGGGCGCACAGGCCTGCTGATTGCGGCGGTCGCGGCCCTTGGCATCGTCGGCTTGAGTTTCCTGCTGAGTTTCAACCGCCCCACCAGCCCCAGTGACTACCTGCAAGCCGGCACCCTCGGCGCCCTGTGCTTTGCTGCGGCGTTGCTGGTGCAAGGTCTGATCCGTCGCCTGGAAGTCAGCGAACACCTCGCCGAACAACGGGCCAGCGAAGTGGTCGGCCTCGAAGCGCTCAATGCGCTGATTCTGCAACGTATGCGCACCGGTATTCTGGTGCTCGATGAGCAGCGCCGTGTGCAACTGGCCAACCACAGCGCCCTGTCCCTGCTGGGCCAGGAGCGTCTCGACGGCGAGCTGATCGATGACTACTCGCCGCTTCTGGTCGAACGCCTGCAACTGTGGCGCAACAATCCGACCTTGCGCCCACAGAGCCTGAGAATCGCCAGCTCCGGCCTTGAGCTGCAACCGAACTTCATTGCCCTGGGCCAAAGCCCGCACCCGCAGACCCTGGTGTTTCTCGAAGACCTCGCTCAAGTTGCCCAGCAAGCCCAGCAACTGAAACTCGCCGCCCTCGGTCGCCTGACGGCCGGTATCGCCCATGAGATCCGCAACCCGCTTGGCGCCATCAGTCACGCGGCGCAGTTGCTGCAAGAGTCCGAGGAACTGAACGGCGCGGACCGGCGTCTGACGCAGATTATCCAAGATCACTCTCAGCGAATGAATCGGGTTATCGAAAACGTCCTGCAACTGTCCCGCCGCCAGCAAACCACGCCACAACGGCTTGATCTGAAGCCGTGGCTGACACAGTTCGTCGCACAAACCCGTGAAGCCGCCACCGAGCGTCAACAGATCCACCTGCACATCGACTCGGGAGACTTCAGCACCCTGATGGACCCCAATCAACTGACCCAGATTCTCGACAATTTGTTGCGCAATGCCTGGCGGCACAGCGCATTGGTCCACGAACAGGCGCAGGTCTGGCTCGAGTTATTTGTCGACGCCGACAGCCAGTTGCCGGTCCTGGAGGTGCTGGATAACGGTCGCGGCGTTGCCCCGGACCAGCAGGTGCACTTGTTCGAACCCTTCTTCACCACCAGTAGCCAGGGCACAGGCCTGGGGCTTTATCTGTCCCGTGAGCTGTGCGAAAGCAACCAGGCCCGCCTAGACTTCAAACCACGCCAAGGCGGCGGCTGCTTTCGCATCACCTTTGCACACGGACGGAAACAAAGTTGAACATGAGCCCACGGCAAAAAATCCTGATCGTCGACGACGAACCGGATATCCGCGAACTCCTGGAAATCACCCTGGGACGGATGAAACTCGACACCTTCAGTGCCCGCAACCTCGGCGAAGCCCTGGCCCTGCTGGCCCGGGAGACATTCGACCTGTGTCTGACCGACATGCGCCTGCCCGATGGCACCGGCCTGGACCTGGTGCAACACATCCAGCAACGTTATCCACAAACGCCGGTGGCGATGATTACCGCCTACGGCAGCCTCGAAACCGCCATCAACGCCCTCAAGGCCGGCGCTTTCGACTTCCTGACCAAACCGGTGGACCTCACCCGACTGCGAGAACTGGTCACCAGCGCCCTGCGTCTGCCGGCTCCGGGTGGCGCCAACACCGCCATCGATCGTCGGTTGCTCGGCGATTCATTGCCCATGCGCAACCTGCGTAAACAAATCGACAAACTGGCGCGCAGCCAGGCCCCGGTGTACATCAGCGGAGAATCCGGCAGCGGCAAGGAACTGGTCGCCCGCCTGATCCACGAACAAGGTCCACGGGCCAGCGGCCCCTTCGTCCCGGTCAACTGCGGGGCGATACCGTCGGAATTGATGGAGAGCGAATTCTTCGGCCATCGCAAAGGCAGCTTCAGCGGCGCCATCGAAGACAAGCCGGGGCTGTTCCAGGCGGCCCATGGCGGCACGCTGTTCCTCGATGAAGTGGCAGATCTGCCGCTGGCGATGCAGGTCAAACTGCTGCGGGCCATTCAGGAAAAAGCCGTGCGCAGCGTTGGCGGGCAACAGGAAACCGTGGTCGACGTGCGCATCCTTTGCGCCACTCATAAAGACCTGGATGCTGAAGTCAGCGCCGAACGTTTTCGCCAGGATTTGTACTACCGGCTCAACGTGATCGAGTTGCGGGTCCCACCCTTGCGCGAACGCCGGGACGATATCGAGCTCCTGGCCAGCCATGTCCTCAAGCGCCTGGCCGCCGGCACCGGCCAACCGCCCGCCAAACTGCACCCGCAAGCCCTGGATGCGCTAAAAGGCTACCGGTTTCCGGGCAATGTGCGGGAATTGGAAAACATGCTCGAACGCGCGCACACCTTGTGCGAGAACAAACAGATCGAAGCCAGCGACTTGCGCCTGGCCGAAGGTAACTGCGCCGCCGAGGCCGGCGTGCCGGACCTGACCCGGATCGACAATCTGGAAGACTATCTGGAAAACGTCGAACGCAAACTCATCCTCCAGGCCCTGGAAGAAACCCGCTGGAACCGCACGGCGGCGGCTCAGCGGTTGAATCTGTCGTTTCGCTCGATGCGCTACCGGCTCAAAAAATTGGGGCTGGATTAAAACCTGAAAGATCGCGGCCTTCGGCAACCCCACAGGGGCAATGTTCTCCTGTAGGAGCTGCCGAAGGCTGCGATCTTTCGATCTTCTTAAATCCGCCCGAGCGGCGCATATGGCGCCGGATCAATAATCGGCTCGCGCCCCAACATCACATCCGCAAACAACTGACACGACGCCGGCGCCAGCACCAACCCATTGCGGTAATGCCCACAGTTGAGCCACAGCCCGGCAAACCCCGGCACTTGGCCAATGTAGGGAATGCCTTCTGGCGAACCCGGCCGCAGCCCGGCCCAATGCCCAACCACTTCGGCATCCGCCAGCGCCGGAATCAATTCCACCGCCGAAGCTTTCAGGCTTTCCAGCGCCGATTCGGTCGGGGTCTTGTCGAAGCCTTCGTGCTCCAACGTGCTGCCAATCAGGATATGCCCATCGCGCCGCGGGATCGCATAACGCCCCTTGGCCAGCACCATGCTCGGCAAAAAGTCCGCCGCGCACTTGTAGAGAATCATCTGGCCTTTGACCGGTTCGACCGGCAACGCCAGGCCGAGACTTTTCAGCAAATCACCACTCCAGGCGCCCGCCGTCAGCACCACTTGATCGCCATGAATCGCGCCGCTGGATGTCTGCACCCCGACCACCGTGTCGCCTTCACGGATAAACCCGCTGACTTCACATTGCTCATGGATTGTCACGTTTGGCAGCGCCAGCAGCGCGGCTTTCAGGGACTTCACCAATCGCGGGTTGCGTACGTTGGCCACGTCGGCCATGTAGATCGCCCGGGAAAAACCGCCGCCCAGGACCGGAACCGCATCATGTGCCGCCGAGATATCCACAGCCCGCAGCGGGCGGTTTTCCCGTTCGGCCCAGGCCAGCGCTTCGGCCTCGTCATCCAGATCCAGCCAGTACAGCCCGGTGGTGTGCACTTCGGGGTCAACACCGGTGGCGGCAAATAACCGCTCACCGAGCTGTGGATAAAAATCCTGGGACCAATGAGCCAATGCCGTGACCGCCGGGCTGTAACGCCACGGATAGAGCGGCGAAACGATACCGCCCCCGGCCCAGGACGATTCCTGGCCGACATTCGAGCGATCCAGCAGCACAACACTTTGCACTTCGGACGCGAGATTGAACGCCGTCAGCAGGCCAATCACCCCGCCGCCGACAATCACCACTTGCTGTTGCCTGGTCATGTTCTGATCCAACCGTTCAAAAGACAGCGGGCGCAAAAGGCGCCCGAAAAAGAAACTCAGCGGCCCCAGCAATCCTTGGTGGCCAGCCCGGCCGTGGCGTTGACCATGCTTCTGACGCCGGTGTTGGTGATCGTGAAATCACCACATTTGTCGGTGGCCATGGCCGTACCGGCCTTGCGCACGGCCGTCAGTAGAAAGGTCTGGTCGGTAATGGTCGGGGTGATGGTGTAAAAATCGTTGCCCGTGCTCAGGCCGGTGGCGTTGGTGTAGACATTATTTCTGGAATAGAACCGTTCAAGAATTTGCGCCTGCTCGGAAAGCAACCCGGCCACTTCGGTGCGACGGCCCTTTTTCACGTATTCGGTGAGGCTCGGATAGCCAATGGTGATGACGATACCGATGATCGCAATCACGATCATGATTTCGATCAGGGTAAAACCTCGGTTGGATCTGCGCATTGCCTCAACTCTCACTTACTGTATTTGTCGCCACATGATGCGACGGCTGCCGCCACCGCCAGGTTTTTCCGCCAGAGAGGTGATACCACCACTGGAGTCGTTCACGATCTTGCGGCCCGCATTGTTGACGATCGCGTTCAGCGTCGGAATACCACCGGAGAAAATCACTCCGCTGGTAATCGAATCCGTGCTGTCGACCACCCCGTCGCCATTGGTGTCGAGCACCGCATAGCTGAGCATCTTACCGCTGAATGCATCCAGTTCGACCAGTTTGCCGGTGCCGAAACTGGCGCACGGGTCAGTGGTATCGACGCTGGCCGTGGTGAACACGATTCGCCCGGCCGCCAGGCTGGCCTGATTGATCACCCGCTCACCGGTCAACACGTTGTTGTACACCAGCGGCAGGTACCAGCCCTTCTCTGCCGGGTATGTCGTCTCATTCTGGCTCGTGGTGATGAACTGTCCGCCAGCGCTGCCAGTGATCACCCCCGTCACCGACTGGGCTTGCAAGCTCGCCACGGTCAGTTGGCCAGATCCACCATCGGCATCCCACACGGAGTAGAACGCCTGAAGATCCTTGTTGGTTTTGTCGGCCGTTTCATTGAACTTGCCGGTGCCAAAAAATACTTGCTTGCCGCCCAGAGAGTTGTCCGCCAGCAGCGGTTGCGCGGTAATCGGCTGCGTCGCGCCCCCCGGAGTCGTGAACAACGGTTTGCCGGAAAAGGCCACCACCCAGGTGTCTGTCGAAGTGCCGCTCAGGTCAAACTTCCACAGCCGCCCTTTCAAGTCGCCGCCATAGGCGGCCTGCACCACATTCTGCGAGTTGACCTTGAGCTTCACCGACGACAGTCCATTGGTGGTCTCGGTGCTGTCGATGACGATTTTCTTGATCAGCGAGCCGTCGCGAACATCCACCACGTACAGCGCCGCCACCCCCGAGTTACTCCCGTAACCGTTGGAGATGAACGCCGCCCAGCGCCCATCGGCCAAGCGTGCCACTTCGGGGCGCGCGTAGGCATAACCCAGATCATTGAAAACGTTCGCGGTGTTTGCCGTGGTCGGTGCGCTGATTTCCCATAACGCCTTGTACACGTTGCCCGCCGAGGCATCGAACAACTGCACCGCGTAGAACGCCTTGCCTCCCGCGCCGGTCCCGCCCAGGGCCAGGGTCTTCCAGGCGCTGTTGAGTTGCATGTCGTACACCCCGACCTGACCATCGACCAGAAACTTGTGGCTGACACCATTGATGTAGGTGGGATCGGCGATGTATCGCAGCGAAGGCAGCACGCTGGATGGCATGTAGGCATAACGTCGAGCGCCATTGGACGCGTTGATGACGCTGAGGAACCCGTCGTTGGCGTTGACTACCAGGCTGGCGCTCATATTCGCCGCTTTGGTCGCCAGGTAGGCGGTATAGGTGGTGTCGCCCACCAGGTCCGAAGCGGTTTGATCCGAGGGTGACGCCAGCGCCAGCGGTGAGTTGATGATGTCGCCGAGCAGCACCGTACGGACTTTCAGCCCGGCCTTGTTGGTGCCCTTGCTCCATTCCACCAGGTCATTGCCGACAATGCCGGTTGGCAAGCTCAGGCCGAGCGTCGTTTGCTGGGCCGGGGAAAAGTTGCTGTAGGCCAGGGTAATGGCGGCGTTGGTCAGGGTGTTCCAGGACTGGTAGGTCGGCGCCGTGGCACTGGGCACAATGGCCGTGTCGGTGGTCCACAACACCGACGCGGTGTTAACCGAGCCGCTGGCGGTAAAGCCGTAGGCCTTGATCGTCCCGCGCCAGTCCTTGGGGTCGTAGGTGGTCTGGTAGTAACTCGAACCGCTGGACAGCGTGCTGCTGCTGGTAACACCGCTGCCGCCGGAACCCGCCTTGGAGGTGATGTTACTCAGGGCCGAGGAAAGTGCCGTGTTGAGGCCGGCCGCATCGTTCGCCTGGTAATACAGGCCCTGGCCGTAAGCCGCGGCATCCGACAGCATCGGGTTGGCCGAGGTGAATCCCACGGTGTAGGTATTCATGTTCTGCTTGGGAAAATCCGCCAAGTCCCAGGCCTTGCCCGCCAGATCGGTGCCGGTCGAACGCATGTCGATGTCAAAGGCGAATTTGGCGATGTCGTCCAGATACAACGTGTCACCCTCGCCGTCACCGTTGAGGTTATTGCCGTCGTTGTTGATCCCGTCCCAGTTCGGCAAACGGCTGCCGCCCAGCGGATCGTTGCTCGGGAACGTCCGGTCATACGTCGGCAAGCCGTCGGTGATTACCACGCCATAGTTCTTCTGGCAGCGGTACTGGATCGGGCTGGTGTAGGTCGACGGTGTGGAGTTGTAGTACGGCGCCATGCCACGAAAGTAACGGGTGATTTCGTAATAGGTTTCGGCCAAGGGCGTATTGGCGATGGCGCTGAGCCCGTTGATCGCATTGATCAGCGCGTTGTAGTTGGTGTCGGCCTGGGCCTGGGTAACGCTGCCGCTAACGACCGACAGATCGCTGATGGAGCGCGCGATGAAACCGCCGTTTGCGCCGTTGTTACTGGTCGGTGGATTGAAAGTCGCCAGGCCGATACGCAGGCCGCGGTTACTGGCCACCAGTGCCGTGGAGACGTTACGTGCCACGTTGACTCGGTAATCGTTGGGAATCGCGCCGGTGGTGAAGTCCCGGTTACTGCCGTTCGCCAGGCTCACCACATAGGACAGATAGTCGTCGGTATAGCGGGTGTTGCCGCTGCCGACCGGGTCGGGAAGCTTGAGGCACAACGGCGTCAGGCTGTTGTTGTAGAACGCGTAGGCGCCCCCGGAGCAACCGGAGGTCGGCAGGCTGGAGAGGAAAATCGAGTCGCCGACGATATCGGACGAACTCACACACAATCCGATAAAGGCGTTGCATTGCCTGGCCGGTGTCCGGCTGACAGAGGGATCGAATCCTGCCGCGTAGATGATGGTGTTCATGCTCCCCGAGTCATCGATCAGCAACATGACGTTCGGCGGCACGGCGGCGGCGCTCAACAACGGCGAATCCGACGGTGTGAAGGCGTAGGCCGGCGCGGCCAGGTACAGGCTCAGCAGCGCGCCGAAAACCATCTGCGCCCATCGGCGACGCCAGCCACCGCGAGCATCAATACTTGGCATAGATGCTCTCCACCACGCTGCGAACGTTGTTGCCCACGATGCCCACCGCCGTGACCCGGTACAGCGTCGCCGAGGTATTGCTTGGCACGTTGACGGCGGTCAGCGTGGTACCGATGTTCTGCACGCCATAAAAACCGCCACCGGCGGCGATCCAGGTAACCCCCGACGTCGAGTTAAGCCCGGTGCCGGTCACCGTTGACGATTCTGCCGGCGGCGCACATTGGGCCGTGCTACCGCAAACCGCCAGCGTATAGGTCGCCAGTTGCACTGCGCTTTCGCCCATGCGCAACGTCGCCTCGGCCAGTTGAAAGGATTGATTGCGCAGGGTCACGCTGCCGGCCATTTTTTCCTGGAGGGTCGCGTTCTGCATCGATGAAATACCAATCAGGGTCAGCAACAACAGAAACACCAGGCTGACCAACAAGGCCATGCCCTGTTGATTGTTTTGTCTGCCGGTCGGGGTTCTCATCCGCCACTCCCCCTATTGAAGCCGGTTGCGCAAAGCGGCAACCACGTTGAAGGTTTGATTGCGCACGAGGTTGTTCGGATCGGTCAGCGTCAGGGTCAGACGCACGCTGCGGATCAGCGCCGGGTTGGCCGGGTTGCTGCTGTAACTGGAGGCCGCCACATCCGTGGTGCTGGTGGCCACACCGAACGACACGTTGAACGCACTGACGTTGTTGACCAGCACCGCCTGAGTCGGCGTGCCGCTGCCGACGCCCATCAACAACTGGTTGTTGCTGAAGCTGTAGATCAACCGGCGGATCGGGAACGCCACTTGCCCGGACGCCGGCGCCCTGACGCCGGTATAGGCCGTGGCGCTGTTGCGGCAGTCGGACACCACCGTCCAGGTCGGCGTCCCGCCATTGCCGCCGACATCCGCAGTAACCAGCGTGAGCTTGAGGTTGGCGTTATCCCAACTGATCGGCGCCAACTGACTGGCATTGAAGTCACCCGCCGAGCTGGCGTCAGTCACCGTCCCCAGGCAACCGAACATGCCGATCATGCGAACTTCCTGAATCATCTTGCTCAACACGAACCGCGCATCTTCCTGCATCCCGGCGGCGGCGTTCTGGCTGACGTAGGTGTTCTTGGCGGCGATGAAAACCTGCGCCACGCCCAGCACCACGATCAGGCTCAACACCAGGGCGATCAGCATTTCGATCAGGCCGAAACCTCGGCTGGAATGCTTCATGGGGTCGCCGCCGGGTCGACGGCGGCGCGACTGGTCAGGACGAAACTGCGGCGCGTGTTGGCAACGTTGGCGGCCCGCGAGTCATCCCAGGTGATGGTGATGGTGTACACCCGCTGGTTCAACGCAACGCTGCCGGTGGCGGTCGTGCCGCCGAAGTTGACGATGTTGGTGGTGAAATCGTAGAGATCCTGATCCCGGGCGACGCTCAGGTTGGCCGAGGTTGGAGGCGTGACGGTGTAATCGGCGCCGGAGTTGGCGCGGATGCGGTCCATCATGTCGTAGGCGATGAAACTCGCCTGACTGGTCATACGCGAGCTGTCGGTGTATTTGAGCGCATTGAGCTGAATCGCCGCCGCCCCCAACAGCCCCACGGTCAGAATCAACAACGCGACCAAGACCTCGATCAGCGTCATGCCTTCCTGAGCAGCCTTGCTCCATTCCCTCATCCGCAACTACCACCCAATAGAATCCGTCCGTTCAAACACACATTCAGCGTCCTGCTTTGCGCCCCCAATACATAGCTGATCACCACCGCCGTGGACGGTGCCGCCAAACCGCCCAGATTGTTGAAATCGATGGTGGTCACTCCTGAGGTTAGCGTCAGAGTCGCACCACTGCTCATCGCTGGAACAACCCGCAATACATTCGCCGAAGTGCCAGTACTGTCATAAACCGTCAACTCCCCGGTCCAGACGCTGCCAGCGGCCGTCGGGCGCAGTCGCGTGGTGATGCCTCGGTCGATGGCCTCCAGCCGGGCGTAGTTGAGACCGCGCTGCAGGTCGCCGATCTCGGTATCGGCCCGGGTCCCCTGGACCGAACGGGTAAACATCGGCACGGCCAAAGTAATCAGGATCAAAAAAATCGCGAGCGTGATCAGCACTTCGACCAGCGTGAAACCTTTTGTACGATGATCCATCGGTGCCCTCCGTTGCCGTCGGCTATACCTGCCCTTACACGCTAGAACATTCGACCGACAGATGTACGGTTGTTTTGCCATTACTCGCGCAAGGATTGCGCGAATCGCAGCACTCCACGGAGGGAGAAACATGCATCAGCGAGGCTTCAGCCTGATCGAACTGCTTATGGGACTGGCAATTGCCGGGATTGTTCTGCTGTTGGTCAGTCCGGCGTTTGCCGCGCTGACCGAATCGAACCACCGTGAGGAAGCGGCGCAATCGCTGATCAGTGGCATACGCAACGCCCGGACTGCGGCACTGACACACAATCAGAGCGTGGTGATTCACGCGATCAACGGCGATTGGGGCCAGGGCTGGCGGATCATTCTGGATATCAGTGGCCGAGGGCCGGAGGACAGCAGCAATCCGCTGCTGGTCGAGCGGGCGAGTGACGCCCGGGTGCCGATTGTCGGCAATTGGCATGTTCGAAGTTTTGTACGCTTCAGTCCGCTCGGCCAGCCATTGATGCCGGGGCGGGCTTTTCAAGCAGGGACACTGCACCTGTGCGCGAAACGCGAACCCGTCAGTCACTTGCGGGTGGTACTGGCGGCGACGGGCCGCGTGCGCCTGGACAGTAAAAAGACTGACCAGGCGCTATGTGCAGAGGAAAAACGGCTTAAAGCAAAGAACGCACGCGCAATTCTTTAGGCATGGAGAAAGTGATGTTCTCCTCGCGACCGGCCAGCTCATCGGCACCGGTAGCACCCCAGGCCTGCAATTGCTGGATCACGCCACGCACCAGGACTTCCGGCGCGGAGGCGCCGGCAGTGATGCCGATCCGCTCGACACCGTCGAACCAGCTCTTTTGCAGGTCTTCGGCGCCGTCGATCAGGTAGGCCGGGGTGGCCATGCGCTCGGCCAGTTCACGCAAGCGATTGGAGTTGGAGCTGTTCGGGCTGCCGACCACCAACACCACGTCGCACTCGTCGGCCAGTTGCTTGACCGCGTCCTGCCGGTTTTGCGTGGCGTAGCAGATGTCGTCCTTGCGCGGACCACCGATGGCCGGGAAACGCGCACGCAGGGCGTCGATCACGCGGCTGGTGTCGTCCATGGACAGGGTGGTCTGGGTGACGAACGCCAGCTTATCGGGGTTGTGCACTTGCAGTGTCGCAACGTCTTTTTCATCTTCGACCAGGTAGATCGCACCACCATTAGAGCCATCGTACTGGCCCATGGTGCCTTCGACTTCCGGGTGACCGGCGTGACCGATCAGGATGCACTCACGGCCGTCACGGCTGTAGCGCGCGACCTCAATGTGCACTTTGGTCACCAGCGGGCAGGTAGCGTCGAACACTTTCAGGCCACGGCCGGCGGCTTCGGTGCGCACAGCCTGGGAAACGCCATGGGCACTGAAGATCACGATGACGTCGTCCGGCACCTGATCCAGTTCTTCGACGAAGATCGCACCACGGGAGCGCAGGTCTTCGACGACGAATTTGTTGTGGACCACTTCATGGCGCACATAGATCGGCGGCCCGAAGACTTCCAGGGCGCGGTTGACGATTTCGATCGCCCGGTCCACACCGGCGCAGAAGCCACGGGGGTTGGCGAGTTTGATTTGCATGCTGTGCCTCGTGTCTTGCGCGCAAGAAGTTAGATCATTACACCCTGTAGGAACGAAGCTTGCTCGCGAAGGCGGTGTGTCATTCAACATTGATGTTGAATGTGATGACGCCTTCGCGAGCAAGCTTCGCGCCTACAATTGACCGTGTTGGGTCAGTTACAGCGATTTGACGTCGAAGATCTCGACGTCAAAGGTCAATGTCTTGCCAGCCAGCGGGTGGTTGAAGTCGATGGTGACGTGGTCGTCATCGAACTCTTTCACGATACCGGGCAATTCAGTATTGGCCGCATCGTTGAAGATCACCAGCAGACCCGGCGACAGGTCCATGTCCTTGAACTGCGAACGCGGGATGACCTGCACGTTTTGCGGGTTAGGCTGGCCGAAAGCGTTTTCCGGCGCGATGGTCAGGGTGCGCTTGTCACCCGCCTTGAAGCCGAACAGTGCCGCTTCGAAACCCGGTAACAGGTTGCCGTCGCCGACCTTGAAGGTCGCCGGAGCTTTGTCGAAGGTGCTGTCGACGGTGTCGCCGTTCTCCAGGCGCAATGCAAAATGCAGGGTGACTTCCGTGTTCTGGCGGATGCGTTGCTCAGCCAATACCTGTTCAGTCATGAACGGTTTCTCCGGTTTTCTTGCTTTTGAACATATCCAGCGCAAGCATCACGGCGCCGACAGAAATAGCACTGTCAGCAAAGTTGAACGCCGGGAAATACCAGCGGTTCTGCCAATGCACCAGAATGAAATCGATCACATGGCCCAGGGCGATGCGGTCGTACAGATTGCCCAGCGCACCACCCAGCACCAGCGCCAGGGCGATGGCAAGCCAGGTTTCGTTGCGCCCAAGGCGTTTGAGCCAGACCACCAGCACCGCGCTGACCACCACCGCGATCAGCGCAAATAACCAGCGCTGCCAGCCGGAACTGTCGGCCAGGAAGCTGAACGCCGCGCCGGTGTTATAGGCCAGGGTCCAGCTGAACAAATCGGGGATCACCACGATTTGCTGGTACATCTCGAGCTTGCCTTCGAAGTAGAACTTGCTGGCCTGGTCAATGACCAGGACCAGCAGACTCAACCAAAGCCAGTTCAGCCGTCCGAAACGGCCAGCCGCGTTAGGCATAGTGACGAACCTCGCCCGCGCCGCTGATGTTGTCGACGCAACGACCGCAGATTTCCGGATGCTCCGGGTTCACGCCGACGTCTTCACGGCAGTGCCAGCAACGGGCGCACTTGGCGAAGGCCGACTTGACGATTTTCAGCTTCAAGCCGCTGACTTCGGTGACGACTGCATCGGCCGGAGCCTGTACGAACGGCGCAACGCTGGCGGTCGAAGTGATCAGTACGAAGCGCAGTTCGTTGCTCAGCTTGGCCAGGTCGGCGCTCAGCGCCTCTTCGGCGAACAGCGTCACTTCGGCTTGCAGGTTGCCACCGACGGCTTTGGCCGCGCGCTGGATTTCCATTTCCTTGTTGACCGCGACCTTCACCGCCATGATCCGCTCCCAGTAGGCGCGGCCCAGTTCGACGTTGTCCGGCAATTCGGTCAGGCCTTCGTACCAGGTGTTGAGCATCACCGATTCGTTACGCTCGCCCGGCAGGTATTCCCACAGTTCGTCGGCGGTGAACGCCAGGATCGGCGCGATCCAGCGCACCAGCGCTTCGGAGATGTGGTACAGCGCGGTTTGCGCCGAACGGCGGGCCTTGCTGTTGGCGCCAGTGGTGTACTGGCGGTCCTTGATGATGTCGAGGTAGAAACCGCCCAGCTCCTGCACGCAGAAGTTGTGGATCTTGGAGTAGACGTTCCAGAAGCGGTATTCGCCGTAGTGCTCTTGCAGCTCGCGTTGCAGCAGCAAGGTGCGGTCCACGGCCCAACGGTCCAGCGCCAGCATTTCTTCGGCCGGCAGGATGTCGGTGGCCGGGTTGAAACCGGTCAGGTTCGAGAGCAGGAAGCGCGCGGTGTTACGGATACGCCGGTAGGCGTCCGCACTGCGCTGCAGGATCTGCTCGGAGACCGCGATTTCACCCGAGTAATCAGTGGAAGCAACCCACAGACGCATGATGTCGGCACCCAGGGTGTCGTTGACCTTTTGCGGCGCGATCACGTTGCCCAAGGACTTGGACATCTTGCGACCGGACTCATCCACGGTGAAGCCGTGGGTCAGCAACTCGCGGTACGGCGCGTGGTTGTCGATGGCGCAACCGGTCAGCAACGAGGAGTGGAACCAGCCACGGTGCTGGTCGGAACCTTCCAGGTACAGGTCGGCACGCGGACCGGTCTCATGCCCCATCGGGTGCGAACCGCGCAGGACGTGCCAGTGCGTGGTGCCCGAATCGAACCAGACGTCCAGGGTGTCGCTGATCTTGTCGTACAGCGGCGCTTCGTCACCGAGCAATTCCGCCGCGTCCATCTTGAACCAGGCTTCGATACCTTCGACTTCGACACGCTGGGCCACGACTTCCATCAGCTCAACGGTACGTGGGTGCAGTTCGCCGCTTTCCTTGTTCAGGAAGAACGGGATCGGCACGCCCCAGTTGCGCTGACGGGAGATGCACCAGTCGGGACGGTTGGCGATCATCGAATGCAGGCGCGCCTGGCCCCAGGCCGGAACGAACTTGGTTTCTTCGATGGCTTTGATCGCCCGCTTGCGCAGGGTTTCGCCGGACGTTGGTTCTTTGTCCATGCCGATGAACCACTGCGCGGTGGCGCGGTAGATCAGCGGGGTCTTGTGGCGCCAGCAGTGCATGTAGCTGTGTTCGATGATTGCGGTGTGCAGCAGCGCACCGACTTCGGTCAGTTTGTCGACGATGGCCGGGTTGGCTTTCCAGATGAACTGGCCGCCAAAAAACTCCAGCGACGTCGCGTACACGCCGTTGCTTTGCACCGGATTGATGATGTCATCGTTGACCATGCCATACGCTTTGCAGGTCACGAAGTCGTCCACGCCGTAGGCCGGGGCGGAGTGAACCACGCCGGTGCCAGCGCCCAGTTCGACGTACTCGGCCAGGTAAACCGGCGAGAGACGATCGTAGAACGGGTGACGGAAGTTGATCAGTTCCAGTTCTTTACCGGTGGTGGTCGCGATGACCGAACCTTCCAGGTTGTAACGGGCCAGGCACGACTCGACCAGCTCTTCAGCCAGGACCAGCAGTTTGTCGCCGACATCGACCAGGGCGTAGTTGAATTCCGGGTGAACGTTCAGCGCCTGGTTGGCCGGGATGGTCCACGGGGTGGTGGTCCAGATCACGATCGAAGCAGGCTTGGCCAGGGACGCCAGACCGAAAGCGGCAGCCAGTTTGGCTTCGTCGGCAATCGGGAACGCGACGTCGATGGTCGAGGACTTCTTGTTCTCGTACTCGACTTCCGCTTCAGCCAGGGCCGAACCGCAGTCAAAGCACCAGTTCACGGGCTTGAGGCCCTTGAACACGAAACCGCCCTTGACGATTTCGGCCAGGGCACGGATTTCACCGGCCTCGTTTTTGAAGTCCATGGTCTTGTACGGGTTGGCGAAGTCGCCCAACACGCCCAGACGGATGAATTCGGACTTCTGGCCTTCGATTTGCTCGGTGGCGTAGGCACGGCACAGTTCGCGGGTTTTATCCGCGCCCAGGTTCTTGCCGTGGGTCACTTCGACTTTGTGCTCGATCGGCAGGCCGTGGCAGTCCCAGCCCGGAACATAAGGCGCGTCGAAACCCGACAGGGTTTTCGAGCGGATGATCATGTCCTTGAGAATCTTGTTCAGTGCGTGACCGATGTGAATCGTGCCGTTGGCGTACGGAGGGCCGTCGTGCAGAACGAACTTCGGACGAT
>Ga0302175_10000326_pt1 | contig 16709 bp, 13 predicted proteins | sample I_Fen_N3_3_FD_198791 | JGI IMG/M metagenome (GOLD analysis project Ga0302175, IMG submission 198791) | Peat permafrost microbial communities from Stordalen Mire near Abisko, Sweden - I_Fen_N3_3 | ecosystem: Environmental > Terrestrial > Soil > Wetlands > Permafrost | place: Sweden: Abisko... | reverse complement strand
TCTGGGCTAACCGCCAAGGCTTCGCAAGGCAAGGCCGACGAGCTGGTCACCCGCAATCAGATAGAAGATGAGCGGCTGAAGATCAATCAAAAGGCCATCGTCACGCAGCTTGCTGTGGCGCAATCGAAAATTGAACAAATGCGGGCGCTGGCGCAACTCAAACAGGAGCAGTTGGCGAAACTGAAGGTGCGTTCTGGAGTCGCGGGCGTCCTGGTGGAAGTCCCGCTGCAAGTTGGACAGCACGTGCTGCCCGGAGCTGAGCTGGCAAAGGTCGTTCAGCCGAACCACCTGATGGCAGCTCTCAAGATTCCCGAAACACAGGCGCGTGACGTGCAGATCGGCCAGCCTGCGTCCATCGATACCCATAACGGCGTGATTGCCGGGACGGTCAGCCGCGTCGATCCCGCAGTGCAGAACGGAACTGTCACGGTTGACGTATCACTGACAGGCGAGTTGCCGAAAGGCGCACGTCCGGACTTGAGTGTCGACGGCACCATCGACCTTGAGAAGCTGGAGAACGTGTTGTATGTCGGGCGTCCAGCTTTCGGCCAGGAGAACAGCACGATCTCGATGTTCGTGCTGGACAAGCAGGGCAATGGAGCCGCACGGGCTCAGGTGAAGACGGGGCGCGCTTCGGTGAACCAGATCCAGATCGATTCGGGGCTGAAGGAAGGCGATACGGTCATCCTCTCTGACATGTCGCGTTGGGACGCTACGGATCGGGTGAAGCTGGAGTAGCGAAAAGCAGTTAGCTCTTAGCAATTAGCTTTTAAGTTGGCGTGTTCACGGAATCGGTTGGAGAAGACAAACAGCGAAGCAGGCCCGGACCGAATGCTAAAGGCTAAAGGCTAAAGGCTAATAGCTCGCGGCTCGGCGGCGGATTAGAAGAAATTCATCTTGAGATAGGAATACACATGAGCACAACAGCAGCACCTTTGATCGAAATCGAAAACATGACCAAGGTCTTCTACACGGACGAGGTGGAAACTCACGCGCTCGCGGGAGTTCACTTGACGATCAAGAAGGGTGAGTACGTAGCCATGTCGGGGCCCTCGGGCTGCGGCAAATCGACGCTGCTGTCGATTATTGGCCTGCTCGACACGCCCACCGACGGCAAGTACAAGCTCAACGGCAACACGGTTGAGAACCTTGACTTCGGCGACCGCTCACGCATCCGCAATCGCGAGATCGGCTTTATCTTCCAGAGTTTCAACCTGATTGGCGACTTAACGGTGTATGAAAACGTCGAGCTGCCGCTCACCTATCGCGATGGCATGCCTGCCGCAAACCGCAAGGAGCGCGTGCTGGAATCGCTAGAGCGCGTGGGTATGGCGCATCGACTGCGGCACTATCCGTCGCAGCTCTCGGGCGGTCAACAGCAACGCGTAGCCGTAGCCCGAGCGCTGGCTGGTTCGCCGTCGATCCTGCTGGCTGACGAGCCTACCGGAAACCTGGACTCGCGCAACGGTGAAGCCGTGATGGAGCTGCTCCAAAAGCTGCACCGTGAAGGCGCAACCATCTGCATGGTGACGCACGATCCGCGCTTTGCCGCACACGCGGAGCGCGAAGTGCATTTGTTCGACGGAAAAGTTGTGGCCGAGGACGAATTGCGCAGGCTGATGCAGGAGACACAATAAGCTGTCAGCCGTCAGCTTTCAGCTATTAGCTTATGGCCTTCGACATTGGCCGGATTGCCATGCCTGGGCCGAAAAACGCTCAACAGCTCATGGCTGAGAGCTGAAGGCTGATATCTCATCACTTTATGATTGAACTAAAAAATCTCGAACGCAGTTACAAGACCGCAGCTGGGGAAACCTGGGTGCTCCGCCGCATTGACCTCAAGATTCCCGAAGGGCAATTCCTCACGGTCATGGGACCGTCGGGCGCGGGCAAGTCTTCGCTTCTGAACGCGCTCGCGCTGCTCGACGACCAGTGGGCAGGCGAGTATTGGTTCCGTGAGGAGGCGGTACATCGCATGAAGCGCAAGGAGCGCGCGGAGTTGGCCAAGCGCAACATCGGCATGGTCTTCCAAAGCTATCACTTGCTCGACGACCTTACGGTGGCTGAGAACATCGACTTGCCGCTCTCCTACAAAGACATCGCTCGCAGCGAGCGCCAGGCGATGGTGGCCGATACGCTGGACCGTTTCCAGATTGTCGCCAAAAAGGACCTTTATCCTAGCCAGCTGTCTGGCGGGCAGCAGCAACTGGTCGGTATCGCGCGCGCGGTAATTCATAAGCCAGCGCTGTTACTGGCGGACGAGCCCACCGGCAACCTGCACTCCAGCCAGGCACAGGAGATCATGGAGCTTTTCGCTGAACTAAATCGCCAGGGCACGACCATCGTGCAGGTGACGCACTCCGACGTGAACGCTTCGTACGGCTCGCGCACGATCAACTTGAAAGATGGATGGCTGGACAGCGATACCGGCAATACGAATCTCGCGCCCGCTGGTGAGGCAGTGCGCTCATGATGGAACGAATTTCAAAGTCGCCATTATGCGTGGGACTGCTTTCTGCATTGCTAGTCAGCGGGCAAGCCCAGACAGCGACAACCCCTTCGCCCGCACCAGTCACAGCCAATACGCAAACGAACATTCAGACTCCTCCGCGGCTGGCGATGCCGCATTCCTGGGAGCCGTTTAGCGCCTACCGCCCAAATTCAGTTCCGGAGCCGCAGCTCACCAACTCATCGCGGCTCGACCAGTTGATTCGCGACGGCAAGCTTTACATTTCGCTGAAAGACGCAATCTCGCTGGCCATCGAGAACAATCTCGATGTCGCCATAGCGCGTTACAACCTGCCTATCGCTGACACTGATCTGCTGCGTACCAAGGCGGGCGCATCGTTCCGCGGCGTCAACACCGGTGTGGTGCAAGGCACGCCCGGTGGCGGCGTCGGAGGTTTTGGAACGGGCGCCCCTGGGGCAGGAGCAGGCGGCACTTCGGGTGGCGCGGGTGGGGCGGGCGCAGGCGCGGCTGGCATCGTGCAATCGACACTGGGCATCGGCGCGCCGGTGCAGTCTTACGATCCGGCTATCACCGGCAACATGGGCATCGAGCACCTTACGACGCCGCTCTCCAACATTCAGATATACGGCGTTCCCTCGTTGCAGCAGAACACCGGCGTCTTCAACTTGGCTTACCAGCAGGCGTTTCCGACCGGAACTAGCGTCACATTCGAGTCCAACAGTAACCGTCAAACGACGAATAGCGTGTTCAGCAGCCTGGTTCCCACGCTTGGGAACTATTACAGAGTGGCCGTGCAACAGCAGTTGCTGTCGGGTTTCGGCCTCGGCCCTAACCTTCGCTTTCTGCGCATCGCGAGGAATAACAAGAAGATTTCTGACATCGCGTTCAAAGACCAACTCGTTGCCACCATCACGCAAATATCAGACATCTACTGGGACCTGGTCAGCGCTTACGAACAGAAGAAGGTCACTGAGCAGTCGTTTTCCTTCGCGCAGCAGAGTCTGTCGAACGCGCAGAAGCAATTGCAGCTCGAGGCGGTTCCCGAGATGGATGTGATGCGGGCGGAGGCTGAGGTATCGCGTCGCGATCAAGATCTGCTGATTGCGAAGACCAACCTGCAGTTGCAGGAGTCGCTGATGAAGAACGCGATCACCAAGAACCTGGACGATCCCGTTCTGGAAGCAATGCCCGTCATCCCGACAGACACATCCGACGTAATAGGCGTATTCTCTGACCAACCGGTACAGGAATTGATCAGCGCTGCGCTGACTGGCCGCCCCGAACTTGCAGAGTCAGACATCGACCTGGTGAACCGGCAGATCAGCCGTCAAGCCGCGAAGAACGCCTTGCTGCCGCAGCTCTCCGCAGTTGGCTTCTACGGAGGCACGGGGCTGGCGGGACAGTTGAATCCGAACTACCAGGGCGGCCCAAACAGTTCTGTTTTGCCCACGAATTTCTGGGGCGCTTTCGCCAACTCCTATAACAACACTTCGCCCGACTACTTCATGGGAGTGAACCTCAACATCCCGATTCGCAACCGTGTGGCCAAGGCTGATCAGTACCGTTCTGAACTGGAATATCGACAGGCCGAACTTCGTCAGCAGCAATTGAAGAAGCAGATACGCATCGAAGTTCGCAACGCGCAGTATGCCCTGGAGCAAAGTCTCGCGCGCGTGCAGGCTGCGAAAAAGGGGCGCGATTTGGCAGACAGAACGTTCACGATCACGAAGAAAGAGCAGGATCTGGGCGCGGGATCGAGTTTCCAGACGCTCACCGCGCAGCGCGACCTCGCTGTGGCCTCGCTCGACCTGGTGACGGCCAATACCGCGTACCAGAAGTCGAAGGTGGAGTTACAGCGCGCCACTGGCACCACCTTGGCGGATAATGGAGTCCAAGTGCAGGACGCGGTAGATGGCATCGCGCCTGCGGGAGAGCACGTTGCCCCGAACCCAAGCACACAATAACTTCGCCGAACAGACCGGACAACAGGAACCGGTGCGGGCGGCGCGAATCCTTGCGGCCGATGATCAGCCGCACATTCTCGAAGCCATTGAGCTGCTACTGCGCCCGGAAGGTTATGTTGTCGATACTGCGAAGTCGCCGGCCGCAGTGCGCGAATCGTTGGCCTGCGAATCGTATGATTCCGTACTCATTGACCTAAACTACACGCGCGATACCACATCGGGACAGGAAGGTCTGGACCTGCTCTCGCAAATCGTCTCGTATGACAGCAACCTGCCGGTGATTGTCATGACGGCGTGGGGCAACGTCGGCCTGGCGGTCGAAGCCATGCGCCGCGGCGCCCGTGACTTCATCCAGAAGCCGTGGGAGAATGCGCGCCTGCTGGCCATTATTCGCACTCAAATCGAACTGCACCGCGCTTTGCAGCGCACGCAGACGCTGGAAGCCGAAGCACGTCTGCTCCGTGCCGAGGGCGCTCCGGAATTCATTGCGTCGGCACCGTCGATGCAGCCTGTGCTGCAAACCATGGCGCGCATCGGGCCATCCGACGCAAACGTAATGGTGACTGGCGAGCACGGCACCGGCAAAGAAGTAGTCGCACGCACGCTGCACGTATTGTCATCGCGTGCTTCGATGCCGATGATCGCCGTCAACACCGGCGCGCTACCAGAAGGGACATTCGAAAGCGAACTCTTCGGCCACGTGAAAGGCGCGTTTACCGACGCACGCACCGACCGCATTGGGCGCTTCGAGCTGGCGGACAACGGGACTATTTTCCTCGACGAAATCGGGAATGTGCCAATGCGTCAGCAGGCGAAGTTACTGCGCGTGCTGGAGACGGGGGAGATTGAGCGCGTTGGCTCATCGCGAACGAAGAAAGTAAACGTGCGGGTGATCTCGGCTACCAACTGTAATCTCGGCGAGGCCATTGCCGGTGGACTGTTTCGCGAAGACCTGCTCTTTCGCCTGAACACCGTCGAGATCCACTTGCCCGCGCTGCGCGAGCGCCGCGAAGACATCCCCGCGCTGGCGGCGCACTTCCTGGCGCGCTATGCGCAGCGATATCGCGCACAAGTGCGCGGCTTCGCGCCCGCGGCCATGCAGACCATGATGCAGTATGCCTGGCCCGGCAACGTCCGCGAATTGGAGCACACGCTAGAACGGGCGGTCTTGATGGCGCGCGGTGAAGAAGTGCAAGTCTCGGACTTGGGATTGAACCTGCAGCGCCCGCAGGGACAGAACCTCGAAGAGCTCAGCATCGAAGAGGTTGAGGGCATCCTGGTTCGCAAAGCGCTGCAACGCTTCCATGGCAATGTCAGCCAGGCCGCCGAAGCTCTCGGCTTAAGTCGCGGTGCCCTGTATCGGCGCATGGAACGCTATGGACTCTAGCTCCGGCAGCGGTTACCGCCAGCGTGACCGCACGACCGGCGAGCACTTCTCGCGGCACCGCTTGTTTTACGAACGCCGCATCGCAATTTTTGCGGTGCTGGCCGCACTTCCCGGAATCGTGCTATCCATTACCTTAATCTGGTTGCAGGCCTGGTCGCGCGACGCCAGGGCCGGCCTCACGCTCGCCTTGCTCTTTCTGTGGTTTCTGCTGACACTCGTTCTGCTGGAGCAGATTGTCCGTCCCCTGCAGACTCTGTCGAACGTGGTCAGCGCCCTGCGCGAAGAGGACTACTCCTTCCGCGCGCGCGAAGCGAATCCCAACGATGCATTGGGTGAGCTGGCGCTGGAGATCAATACCCTCGCCGACATCCTTACCGAGCAGCGCATACAAACCATCGAAGCCGCAGCGCTTCTCAGGCGCGTGGTCGACGAGATCGACGTCCCCATATTCACCTTCGATCCCGACCGGGCCTTGCGATTGATGAATGCCGCAGGCGAACGCCTGCTGCAACAGGCATCGGCTCGCGTGCTTGGCCGTACCGCCAGCGAGCTGGGTCTCGACGCCTGCTTCGAAGCGCCTAACGCCACACTCGTAAACCTGTCGTACTCGACGCCGAATGCGCGCTGGATGGTGCGCAAGCGTTCGTTCCGTCAGAACGGCGTACCTCACACGCTGATCGTGCTCTCCGATGTCAGCCGCGCCTTGCGCGAGGAAGAGCGGAGCGCCTGGCAGCGGCTCATCCGCGTGTTGGGTCACGAGCTCAACAATTCTCTGGCGCCCATCATGTCCATCGCCGGCAGCCTGGCAACAAGGCTTCCGCAGCTCGACTTGCCGGAGCAAACCAAGTCTGACTTTCAGCGTGGACTCGACATCATCGAATCGCGCACTGCATCGTTGCATCGCTTCATGCAGTCATACCGGCGACTGGCGACCATGCCGTCGCCAAAGTTGCAGTCCGTCGAGTTGCGGTCGCTTGCCGAGCGCGTGGCGGTACTTGAAACACGCCTACCCGTCACGATCATGCAGGGACCCGACGTTGCGTTGTCGATTGATCCTGACCTCATCGAGCAGATGCTGATCAACCTCGTGCGCAACGCAGTTGATTCGGCACTGGAGCAGGCCCACACCACCGCTGGCACAGAGCCAGAAGTCGTTTTGCGCTGGGAACAGAAGGACGCTGCCGTAAAGCTCATCGTGGAAGACAACGGCATCGGCTTGCTGAACCCCAGCAACGCATTCGTGCCGTTCTACACCACGAAGCAGGGCGGTTCAGGGATCGGCCTTGTGCTCTCGCAGCAAATCGCCGAAGCCCACGGCGGGACCATCGAACTTGCCAACCGCAAGGAAACGCGCGGCTGCGTCGTCACGGTGCAGCTGCCGCAGCGGGGGTGAAGCAAAGGAACAGGGGTTCACCACAGAGGCACAGAGGACGCAGACAATTTCCCTTCTGTTTACTCAGTTGTCAGCCGTTTCGTTTCGGGTCGACCGCTCAGCGGCGCATTAAGGCACACCTCATCCAACTAGGTCACCGACCGCGGCCCGTCGGTCATAAGTTTGCGCTGCTCGGGTGTGAGCAGCCCCCAGACTTTGTCGCGGGTGGCGATGTGAAGTTGTTGGATGCGGGCCTGCTTCTGCTCCTGCGTTGCGCTCTTGTCTCCGAAGACGGCAAATAGTTCGTTGGCCTCTTGCAGGAACACCGCGCGCACTTTGGGTTTCTGTTCGGTTGTAAGCGTGACTTGCTTGTCCAGCGCCGCCAGGTGCCCGTCGGCAAAGGCATCGGCTGACGAAAGCATTTGGTGGCCAGGAGGAATCGCGCCGGCGTTCTGCGCATAGGCGAGCAAAGGTAACATGCAAAGAAGGATTGTGAGAAGAGTAGCGCGTAGTTTCATAAGAAATCCGACGAGGCCAGTCAAGAAGCCCGCACTTCTACGCTAACGATTCTCGCACCCAACAACTATGACGTGCGTCACACGCGCGCACTGAACCACCCGCGATGAGACGCTCGCAGCTATTCTCCGGCGACGCCGACTGCGAACCATTCCGGCTGCAAGGTCCCCAACTTGACCCAGCGAGCAACGGTCCGGGCCAACTCATACTGGCCTTCAGCCGTCAGCATTTTGTTGGTCGTGCTCCATTCGCCTGGCGTTCCGAAGTTCAGCCCGGCGACGGGATTCCAGCACGGATTCTCTCCCGGCATACAACCGGGAGTAACGCCGCCACCCCATCTGCCGGGCGGACCACCCAATACCAGTCGCCGTGGGTCAAGATTGGCATGTTTGAGCAGCCACTGTCCTGCGCAGGACATTAGGTGCGGCGCGCGCGCATTGTTCTCAGTGCCTTGTTTCCAGTTGAGGTCGCCATCGAGAACAATCGACGCCGCGCCCGCGCGGGCCATCGCCTGGGCGAAATGCAACAAGTCCGCGCGGTTGTCCGGCCCGTCGATAGCAGAGTGAGTCAGCAGCATTCCGGGCATCGGACTTGCTGCCCTCGGGATGAGCACGGTCGCCCCTACCTCTCCCGAGCTTTCGACGATCGTCACCCGCGAGACTGCAATCCCATCTGAATCACTGACTGTCGTAGATCCCGCAAACTTACAGGGAACGAACTGAGCAATTTGCGCGACGGAGACACAAGTCAGGAAGAGGAGCAGGGAAGGAAGGGTTGAAAGCAGAATTCGATTTCTCATACTTGCCCCTTTCGTACACTACGGGACGAAACTATGCAAAAGATAGCGCTGCCGGATAGTCGGCGTCAATCAGCCTCGTCTCAGTCCATAGTTTAGATGCCTACTGCTTCTCCCCCGCCGTAAACTCCGCCCACGGATTCCCCTTCATGTCCTGCAGCACGGGCCTCTCCCACACGAACTCGGGATGTTCCTTGAGGTACGGCTCCGCCGCAAAGCTCTCGCCGCATGGGTAGCCAGCACGCGCGCTGAATGACATATTCTTCGCCATGCTGCTATCGGCGGCCTGCGAAGTCACCGCGCCGCCGGGCTCGAACGGCGGATCGTTCCACTCCGGCACGCCACGCGGCGAAGCCGCAATGTGTCCACACAGCGAGCGCTCGTTGGGGCCTTCCTTTTTGTCGTAGCTGTCGTAATGGTCGGCCAGAAACTTCTGCGCAATCGCAAGGTCGATCTGTCCCTTGTATTGGTCCATCAACTGGTCCCCACGCACGTGACGCGCGTTCATCGAACTGCCCATGTCCGTGGGATTGAAATCGGTTTCCTTCTTGATGATCTCGGGGCCGCTGGGGAAGTTCGCACCCACAAAGAAGCCGTCTTTGGTGCGCCACACCTTGTGCATCTTCAGCCCAAGCTCGAAGCGGGCCACCTCGCCGGTCTTGTTGTCGGCCAGCAGCCAGTCGTTGGCGTAGCCACCGTTGTTGCCGTCGAGCATAATTTTCACGTACTCGTCGATGGAACTGGCGTATTGCAACGCCTTGCGCGCCCGTGAAAACTCCGGCTTGCCGTTGGGGTCGAACAGCGAAAAACCAGTAATGGTGGTCTCGGTCACCATCAGCCCTGACGCGTTGATACCGAAGTCGTCGTCGCTCACGATGATGCCCGGGAAGCCGTCCTGGATAATGTGATAACCGTGCGTGGGAACGATATCGAAAACGACCGTCCAGCGGCTGCCGACGGGAAAGTTCGTCCAGTTGCTGTGCGCGATCACGGGCTTGTGGTCTTTGGTCATAGAACCAGTCGCAACGAACGCGCTGCAATGGCCGGGAGGCGGCGCTGTCGGTGCGGCGGCGCCTTTCTGCTGACGCTCGAGCCACGGCAGGTAATAGTCGGGAACCTCTTCCATCGCGTTCAACGCCACCACGTCCCACAGGTCCATCGCCACGCCTTTGGCCTTTAGCCCTTCGGCGATGCCTTTCAGCTCCTGCTGATACTCGGGTTCCACCTTCGGCCAGATGACGGTCTTGGCCGTCTGGCGAAAGAACTCCCAGTCGCGCTTGGTGCGGTGGGTGTCCATGAACTTCACGGCGTTGAAGCCGTCGGCAATCTCCGCTGACAGCAGGTAGCCATGCTGGTAGCCAATGTCGGCGGGCGAGCCTTCCAGGTGAACGTAGATCCACTTGCTACGCTCAAATCGGTAGGCCGGCTTCAGGCGAGTGGCACTATCGGCGGCGAACAGCGCGCTGCAGGCGAGCAAGCAAACCAAAGGGACAAGCAATCTCACACTACGATGGCGGATGAACATTTCATTCCTCGATAGAAGCGGTGTCGAATAGGCTTCCAGCAGCTTATATGCTGGCGCGACGGGACTCAACCGCCGCCCCCTTGTCAACAATTTGCAAAATCCGCCTTTCCGCTGGGTTCCTTTCGGCGCACAATCCATCCAATGTATTAGGTTCCCGTCTTTCGGAGGGATGGTTAGCAGGTTTATGATTCAGCAGCTACAGTTCGATTTTCTGGCTTCCCGCCTGAGCCCGGGTAGCCAGACCACCACAAGGGAAGCAGTTTGCCGTTGAGCCGCCACATCGCCAGACGTCTTGTTATCGCCACACTCGTGGTGATTTGCGCAAGCTCTTGCCTCGCGCAAAGCGGCAGTGTCGCACCGCAACCGGAACTCGCCCAGGGTTTCCGCCAGATGTACAACCTCGATTTTCAGGGTGCGCACCGGACGTTCCGCGTGTACCAGGGCCTTGCGCCGGATGACCCCATGGGCTTCGTGGCCGATGCCGCAGCTTATCTTTTCTCTGAGTTCAACCGCCTGCACATTCTCGAGTCGGACCTGTTCATCAACGACGACGACTTTGACCGTCGCAATACCGAGCAGCCCGATCCAGCAGTCAAGACGTCGTTCGAAGCCTCGCTGTCACGCAGCGACCAGATGGTCAACAGGGTTCTGGCAGCTTCCCCTAACAACGCCAATGCCCTGTTTGCCAAGGTACTAGCCAACGGACTGCGCAGTGACTACGCGGCCATGATCGAGAAGCGCAATCTCGCCAGCCTCAGCTACATGAAGGTGTCGCGCACCACAGCGCAGCAGTTGCTTGCGATCGATCCCAACTGCTACGACGCCTACCTCGCCATCGGCGTGGAAAACTATCTGCTGGGCTCGGCACCGGCGCCCGTGCGCTGGATCTTGCGCGTGACCGGCGGCGAAACCGATAAGCAGATTGGTATCGAGCGCCTTCGCGTCACGGCTCAAAAGGGCTACTATCTTGCTCCCTTCGCCCGCCTGCTTCTCGCGGTCGCTGCGCTGCGCGACAAAGACAAAACGACGGCTCGAGTCCTCCTCGCGGGCCTCGCTCAGGAGTTTCCACGCAACCAGCTTTACTCGAAGGAACTCGCGCGCATCCAATAGGCCTTCGGGCACCGACCTCCCAGTACTTGCCTTCCGATTTGAGTCGGCGTCTGGTCTGATCACGCCCCGGCCGCTATGCCGCGAGTTCCATTTACGTATCCTTCCGTAGCACAATGGCGCTCTACGAATCCTAAGAGAGCGCAATTCGAGGGCGTCAAGGACACGCTGACTGACCAAGATGGACAATCGCCCTCGCGTTTTGGCCCAAACGCAAAAGGATCGGCCGGAAGTGCCACGTGAACAGCACCTTAAGTCTCAAGAGGAATTGTAGGCCAAGGGACGAAGGCTCCGACCGAAGTCAACGCTGCCTAAAAATCTACGGTTCGCCGAAACTTCACAAGTACTAGCGGAAGTTGCTCACTCTGCGCTATGCATAGTCAATCGGATTTAACTCCAGCCAGTGCTCGTCGCGAGCTCTGCGCACTTCTCTTGCCGCGGAACTAACCACGCTCGATGTGACATTGCGTGTCTTCCAGCTGAATCCTGCGAAAAAGCCCAGTGCGCCGCCGACACTACCAAGGATGACAGCGTTAGAAGAGCGCTTGCCGCGGTGCAGCAGGCAAGAGCTCAACAACCCGGCGCAAGCTCCAACGGCGGCCAGTGCGAGGGAGCCTTGGGCCGCCTCCGTGGCAACTTTCGATAACAGTCGTTCGCCGCGGGCCGAGTCCTGACCCGTACGAACTCCGCTCATGCCGGCACCCACCAATTTGCGGCCGTAGCGGGCGCCGCTCGTTAAGGATTGAGAATGATACATAGTCGAGAACCTCGATCCTGTTATCTCTTGTCGTCGCACTACAGCTGTAGGTCACACTTGCACGGACCCGTATTCGTATACAGACTCCCACCTGCCGAACATGATGTCTGTGACTGACCGCACGCGAGGCCGTGAGCACGCGTCCCCATAGGTGTGATGGGCTTCACAGACCGCAACCAGCGGGGGGCACATAATTCCAATACGCAGGCCGGAAAATTCCCCCGGCCTTTCCAGGTCGCCACTTCCTGAAGGAATGACTGAACCTCCAAGGGACGAGACAGTCTTGCACGAAGTGCCCAGCTCCGTTTCGACAAGAGCTCCGCGCGGACGCAAATCGGGCTGCAAGGCCGGAGTTGCAACGCATGTTGGCAGGAATGCTGATTTCCGCGAACGAGTCGTACCGCGGGATTTCCCTACTTAGCCTGACCTCGCTGATCCAGATTATTGGCCTTATCTGTTTCGTATACATCGTTACCAAACGCATGGCGCCATTGGCGCGTGGCGAGCGCGATGTTCGTTTTGACCGGCTATGGGTGCGATTGCAACGGCTGATGAAGTATTGGTTCGGACAGTGGAAGCATCCACGGTATCGGATTGCGGGCACGCTGCATCTGCTGATCTTTGCCGGCTTCCTGGTACTAGCTACGCGGGCCTTCTACCTTCTTATATTCGGACTGTCTGATCTCTTCGCTACCACGGGAGCGATTGGGCGGACCTACGACGTAATCGCGGATTACGCGGCGACAATCGTATTTCTTGCAGTCTCGGCGGCAGGAATTCGCCGCATCGTATTCAAGCCGGCGCGTTATACAGTTCCGGAAAAGTTCGGTAAGGGCCACAAGGCCGACGCCATCTTCTTATTGGGGCTCATCGCGCTCCTGATGTTTTCCGAGAGTTTGTTCGAGGCTAGCCGGGTGGCGATCCAGGTTCAGAGGGGCGAGGTGCCTGAGTTCTTGCCGGCGTTGTCACTGCCCTGGATGCTGAAGGAAGTTCTGGCCGCCGCATCAACGGCGATGTTATGGAGGCTTCATTTTGGCGCCTACGTCGTCGACGTTCTGACGTTCTATTTCCTGCTCTGCTATCGGCCATTCGGGGTTCAGTTCCACGTGGAAACTTCGCTGTTCAATGTGTTTTTCGCGAAGCTCGACCGCGGTACCGTGAAACCCGTGCGTTGGGGTGTGAGCGACGAGCAACTCGATCAGGTGAAGTCGTTCGGGGTGAAGAAGTTCGAGGATTTCACCTGGAAGCACATGCTCGACTTCTATTCGTGCGCGGATTGTGGAAGGTGTTCGGACAATTGCCCGGCGAACGCAGTCGGGCGGCCACTATCGCCAAGGTTCTTGAGCATTAAGGCACGCGATTACGCCTTCCAACACTACCCGGTGTTCGGAGACACCGAAAGTCACGTGGCCCTGATTGGCGGCATTTACTCCGCAGACGAGATCTGGTCGTGCACAACCTGCGGCGCGTGTGAAGAGGAGTGTCCGCTGCTGATCGAGTACATCGACAAGATCGTCGATCTGCGGCGCGGCATGGTCGATGACGGCAATGTGCCTAAGTCCATCCAGAAGGCGCTGAAGGCGCTGGAAAGCCGCGGCAATCCATACGGCAAGCTGGAAAAGAAGAAAGCGGACTGGACGAAGGACAAGGAGTTTCAGCAATCCTGCAACGTCAGCGTGCTAAATGGTGGCGCGCCGGCGGACACGCTTTATTTCGTGGACAGCATCACCTCTTACGACGATCGCATCCAGGCGATCGGCCGTGCGACTGCGCGGATCCTCGCCGCAACGGGCGAGAATTTTGGAATCTTGGGAGCAGCCGAGAAAGACAGCGGGCACGACGTTCGGCGCTTTGGCGAAGAGATGCTGTTCCAGGTGCTGCGCGACCACAACACCGCTGCGATCAAAGAATCTGGCGTGCGGCGAATTGTAACTTCCGACCCACATGCCTACAACGCACTGAAGAGTGACTACAAAGACCTGCCTCCGGTGGAACACATCAGCCAAGTGATCGCGCGCGAAGTGAGGTCGGGAAAGCTCAAGCTGAATCACGTTGAGAGCGCAAGCAATGTGTACGCCTATCACGATCCTTGCTATTTGGGTCGCCACAATCAGGTCTATGACGATCCGCGCGAAGTACTCGATGCTATTCCGGGACTGAAGCGTGTGGAGATGAGCCGGTGCCGCGACAGGTCGTTCTGTTGCGGAGGCGGCGGACTGATGCTGTTCTACGAGCCACAAGAAGACGAGCGGATGGGCGTGAAGCGGGTGCAGATGGCGGCCGAGGCGGGAGCCAACGTGATTGTGACCGCTTGCCCGTTCTGCATGGTGAACATCGAAGACGCGATCAAAGTTTCAGGAATGGAAGGAAAGATGTCCGCGATCGATCTCGCGGAGCTAGTCGACGAGCATCTCGTACGGCAGAGACCAGCGACGGGCGACGGGGACAGTGATCAGCACGTACTGGCTCATGCCAGCGCGTGAGACCAAAGCAACGGCATATTCAGGAGAGTCAACGTGGAAATTCTAGTTTGCGCAAGAAGGGTGCCCGACACTTCGGAAAATGAGATTCAGCTCAACAGTGCGGGAAACGACATTGAACGCGACGATCTGGTGTATTCGATCAACGAACCCGACAACTACGCGGTCGAAGAGGCGCTTCAGATCGTCGCCAAGGCTGGAGGGAACGTAACTGTCGCAACCGTTGGCACAGACGAGGACGAGGAGATCCTGCGGCGGGAGTTGGCCATGGGCGCGAACCATGGGGTGTTGCTCTCGGACGATTCGTTCAGCGGATCGGACGGCAAGGGCATCGCGACGGTCCTGAAGGGATTCGTGCAGAAGGGAAAGTACGACCTCATTCTCACCGGCGTGCAGGCTGAAGACGGCGGCGCGCAGGTGGGCGGGATGCTGGCTGCAATGCTCGACTACCCGTTTGCTTCACTGGTCAATTCTATCGAGGTAACCGACGGCAACAAACTGAAAGTAGGCCGCGAGATCGAAGGCGGTAACCGAGAGATGAACGAGATCGATCTTCCCTGCGTCCTTTCGATCCAGACCGGGATCAACGAGCCGCGCTACGTCGGGATGCGGGGCATCCGGCAGGCGGCGTCATTGGAAGTTCCCACTTATGGCGCGGTAGAGCTCGGAGTTGACAAGGCCTCGGTGGGAGAAGTGGCCGCAAAGGTGGAGCGTGCCGATTACTTCGTGCCGACCTTGGGCAAGGGTGCGGAAATTCTCCAGGGAAGTAACGAAGAGATCGCCGGAAAACTCGTTGAGCGGATGAAAGCCAAAGGAGGCCTGCAATGACGGCACGGATTTTTGCCTACATCGCGCACGAAGGTGGAGTGGTTGACGATTCTGGCGCCGAACTATTAGCCGCGGCGAGGAAGATTGACGCCGCAGCGTCTCCGACGGCTGTTGTCACCGGCACGGGCCCAGAACTCGACGCGGTCTGTGAAAGCCTGCGTGGGACTTACAGCGAAGTGTGGAAGGTCTCGAGCGAATGTCTCGTTTACCCGAATGCCGAGCTGGTCCGTAAGGCGCTGGTGACAGTCATTCCGGCGGGCAGCATTGTGCTGGTTGCGCACAACCACTTTGGGATCGATCTGGGCCCTGGATTGTCTGTGAAGCTCGGTGCCGCGTTCGTCTCGGACGTGATGGGCATTGATGGCGTCGAGAGTCCCACTCTCAAAGTTGTTCGCCAGGAGTTCGGCGGACAGGTGAGTACGCATGTTCGCTGCGACATCTCCTCAGGCGCGGTAATCAACCTGCGGCCGGGAGCGTTCACAGCAATTGAGGGCGCGGTTGCGAATGGTGTGGTCATCGACAAGTCAGCGGAAGTCGGTGCACTCGCAGCAGGTCGCCGCTACTTGGAAACGATCGTTGCTGAAGTCGGCGATGTGGACATCACCAAAGAAGCGGTTCTCGTTTCTGTGGGACGCGGCATTCAGGAGCAAGACAACCTCGCCATTGCGCAGGACCTCGCGGATGCGCTCGGAGCAGCCGTGAGCTGCTCGCGTCCTGTGGTCGATGCGAAGTGGCTACCCAAGTCGCGGCAAGTTGGCTCGTCGGGCCAAACGGTAAAACCGAAGATCTACCTGGCGTGCGGTATCAGCGGGTCGTTCCAGCATTTGGCTGGACTCAAAGGCAACCCATTCATCGTCGCCATCAACAAGAACCCCAAGGCACCGATCTTTCAGGTGGCTGATGTTGGGATCGTTGCTGATGTCCTGGAATTTCTGCCTGAGTTGACCATCAAAGTCCGTGAAGCGAAGGGCGTGCACGCGCCCCGCTAAGAGAGGTATTAGCAATGCTCAGCAAGAAGACGTTAAAGCTCAGTTTGAAGTCGCTGCGGGACTTCGGCAGGAAGCGCCTGCCGGACGAAGTACTGATCGAACTCGACGAACGCGACGAGTGCCCGGAAGAGATTGTCCACACGATGTGCGACCCTGACCAACTGGGAATTCAACTGTTATTTATTCCCGAGGAATACGGAGGTCTGGGCGGGAGCACCTTCGATGTCTACCTAATCTGCGAGGAGATGGCACGCATCGATCTCGGCCTCGCTACATCTTTGTTTGCCACGTTTCTTGGCAGCGATCCGATTACCGTTGGAGCAACCCCTGAGCAAAAAAAGCTCTGGCTAAGCCGCATTGCCAACGAAGGCGTGTTGTTTGCCTACGGTGCCACTGAGCCGGAAGCGGGCAGCGATCTTGGGTCGTTGAAGACTACGGCCGACCGAGTCATGCAAGACGGCAACGTAGTCGGCTACAAGATCAATGGCAGCAAGCAGTGGATCAGCAATGGCGGGATC
>Ga0302175_10000324_pt1 | contig 16780 bp, 12 predicted proteins | sample I_Fen_N3_3_FD_198791 | JGI IMG/M metagenome (GOLD analysis project Ga0302175, IMG submission 198791) | Peat permafrost microbial communities from Stordalen Mire near Abisko, Sweden - I_Fen_N3_3 | ecosystem: Environmental > Terrestrial > Soil > Wetlands > Permafrost | place: Sweden: Abisko... | reverse complement strand
ATTGCCGAGCCCTTCGTATGCAGCATACTTATAGGTCTCACTGAGCGTGGGGTAGTTGAAAACCTGCTCGATAAACTCGTCAATTGTTCCGTTGTGGTCGAGAACCATCATTCCGATGTGAATCAGTTCGGTCGCGCTTTCGCCGATGATGCTCACTCCAAGAAGCTTTTTGTCGGCGCGGGCGAAGATGAGTTTCAGCATTCCCGCCGTGTCACCGATGATGTGGCCACGGGCGTTGTTGGCGTAGAGAGCCCGCCCGACACAGTAATCGACCATCTTCTCTTTGCAGGAGTCTTCCGTCTCGCCCGCGGCGGAGATCTCCGGGATGGTGTAAATCCCCATCGGCAGCATCGAGGCGACTCGCTGTTTGTATTTGAAACCGAAGGCGTGGCACACGGCGACGCGTCCTTGTTCCATCGACGTCGACGCCAGAGCGGGAAATCCGATGACGTCGCCCGCAGCGTAGATATTGGGCACCGCGGTACGATAATTCTCGTCGACCGATATATACCCGTGCTCGTTGACGGCCAGCCCGGCCTTTTCGAGACCCAGGCCGTCCACCGCGGCGCGGCGCCCAGCAGCGAACAGCACGGATTCGGTTTGCAGCATCTTGCCGCTCTTCATCACCAACTGCACGTCGGACGCCGAGGTTTGCACTTTTGCGGGCCGTTCGTTAAACCAGAATTGCATGCCAAGCGCGGCGAGCCGCACGCGGAGTCTCTCGGAAATCTCCGCATCGAGGAAGGGCAGCAAGCGGCCCCGGCCATCCACCAGCGTGACCTTGACGCCGAGCGCGGCGAAAATCGATGCGTACTCGCAGCCAATCACGCCGCCGCCGATTACCGCGAGGCTTTGCGGGATGCGATCCATCCGCAAGAATGTATCGGAGTCGAAAGCCCGGATGTCGTAGAAAGCTATTTCTGGCGGACGGTGCGGCTTGCTTCCGGTGGAGACGAGAATCACCTCGCCGCGCAGTTGCCATCTGCCATCCGCGCCGGAAACGGACACAGTGTGGGCGTCTTCGAAAGAGGCCCGGCCGCGGACGAGCTCGATGTGATGAACTGCGAGATTTTTCAGGACGCGCTGGCGCTCCATTTCCACCACTTCTCGCTCGTGGTGCATGAAATCATGGATGGTGAGATTTTCTTTCAGGGAATAGTCGATGCCGTAGAGGCCGCGTTGCTTGAGACCGGAAAAGTAGAGTGCGGACTCACGAAGCGTCTTGCTGGGGACGGTGCCGGTGTTGATGCAGCTTCCGCCCACATGCTCGGCGCCCTCGATGACGGCGACGCGCTTGTCAAAATAGGCAGCTTGCGCGCCAGCCTTTTCTCCTGCGGGGCCACAGCCGATCACGATTAGATCGAAATCTTCGCTAGAAGCCAATACAACCTCCAATCAGAATCCGATACAACTCTCATAGCCATTTGCCCTTGCGTGCCGGTATTCGCAGCGGGTATATGGCAAGGACTTGCGGCATGATTCTACAGAGCTTTCGGCATGTTGATGTAGTCAGTTTCAGAAATCAGGATGTTACGCCGACAACGATGGTTTTCGACGCGCCGGCAACTCGATTGGGCAGCGGTAGCCAGGGAAAGGTCACTACAATGGCATTCCATGCTTTCAGTTGCCTTCCTGCCGGCCGCCTTGTAGGCTTGCCCAGCTCTTTCAACCCGAGAGGTCCCAGAATGCAAGAGATACGGCGTCGCTCTTTTTTACAACTCGCGCTCGCCGCACTTCCGCTGCCCCTACTTGCGCAAACAAAGAACACTTCTCCGCTGACGAAGCCTTTTCGTGTTTCCGCTGGATTGGACCGCGAAGAAAAAAAGCGTTCCATCGGTCTTAGTTCCACCACGTACAAGGTTTTGACACAAGATACCGGCGGCGCTCTCTTCGTCCTCGAACAGTCCAATCAAAAGAAAGGAGGCCCGCCCCGCCACCTTCACCACGATGTAGATGAACTCTTTTATTCGCTGGAAGGCGAATACATTGTTGAAGTCGGCTCCGAGCGCTTCCGCCTCAAACCGGGTGATTGCGCGTTGGGCCCGCGTGAGATTCCTCACGCCTGGGCATTTGCTGGCGGCTCGCCGGGAAGGCTGCTCATTTCATTCGCGCCAGCAGGAAAGATGGAAGCTTTCTTCAACGAACGGGAAAATCACGGCATCAAGCCCGGCGCCTACACGACCGATGCTTCGTTTATGCGCGCCTTCGGCATGGAGCTGATAGGGCCACCTTTGGTGGTGGAATAATGAAATCGAGATGAAGCCCGGCTAGGCAACGGCGCTACTGTGCTCCGATGAGTGATTGCTGTTGTAAACACGTTTTTCACCAATACCACCCATCCCAACGCTACGGGGCCTATCGCTGTCCCCGAGTTCCGGTGCTCCTCATCCCAAATCGCTCTTCCAGCACTTGAAGGTCCCGGCCGAGGAAGACCATTGCGCCCAGAGTCGCGCGCGTTTCCTGCCCCGGATACGCATAGCGCAGATCGCGGAAGCGGACGACATAGGCTTCAGAGCCCTGGTCAATTTGTTCCGTCTCGGTTACGGGATACTGGGCCCAGTCGAGATACACGCGTCCCAGGTAGCTCTTCTTGGCGGCTAACGTAACCGGCGTTTCTTCGGGCTTGTAGCGCAGGCGCATTCGGCCTTCGGGATCCACGTCGGGCTCCAGGGAATCCACGTTCATCATGGCGAAGAAATCCTGGGTTTCGACCACGGCATACCAGCGAAACGGGTTGAACCAGTAGGGATAGGCGGAAACCCGGATCGCGTCGGCGCCCTCATAGGAGCGCGACTCGAGTGCGGCCACCGCGCGCCGGTGCTCGAAATCGCGAAATCCCCAGCAGGCAAAGACTCCCAGCAGCGCCAGAGTTGCCGCGACTCGGCCTTGTGGGCCTTTACTGCGGGCGCCGATCTCTTCGTTGATCAGCGCAAACAATCCCGGCAGGATCAGGCCGAGAATCATGATGCCGAGAAGCACCGGCTCCACGATGAACACGATGTCCCACGAATACCAGCGTTCGGAGAACGGCCAGAAGGGACGCACTCCGTAGTTGTTGGTGAAATCGAGCAGGATGTGGCTGAGGCCGGCCAGATACGCGTAGCCGAACAGCAATCCCCAGCGCGGGGGCAGATTCGGATCGCGGGTTCGCCGTCCGCGCAGTCGCCAGATGACATACATGAAGGCCACGACAGCAGCGCAGACCAGGGGCAGGCCCAGAAAGGAGTGCGTGAATCCGCGGTGATGATTGAACCCGTAGACCGAACCGCCAAAGCGGCTGAAAACGTCGAGGTCGGGAGCTTCGGCGGCCAGGGTGAGCGTGGCGGTCGCGAGCGCGGTCTTGCGATTGAGTCCGGCGCGGCCCATGCATGCTCCAAACAGAAAATGGGTGATTGGCTCCAAAGTTTCCCAGTTCGCTCCAGCTCAAGATTTGGTGCGCGGTCCAAGGCGGGGCAAGCCCCGTCTCTACACCTGTATTCACACAGGCACGATTAACGACAGAGCATCGGGGACGATCGTCATGCGCGCCGGCAGCCGTCCCAGCAGTTCCCCATCCGCTTCGACGTAGACGCGGTCGCTATTCTGCTCGGGCAACCGGCACACCACCTCGGAACAACTCACCAGATCAATCCCCTCAATGTTCCACCGCTTTCCGAGCAGCGCCCCGGCCACGTACTGCAAGTATGCGTTACGGCTTTCGGTACGGCACATCACGGCTTGCAGATCGAGGCGGTCCAAGTGCGCTCCCGGCAACAGTTCGCGCAGGACGTTGCCGAAGAAACGGATTCTCACGGCCAGCAATTCCGTGAGGCTGGCGCGCTGCTTATGGCCGCTGCCGTTCGCGTACTCGACTTCGAATCTTCGCATGCGGTGCGTGGCCCACAGATGCCAGGCTTGCAGATAGTAGGCGGCCATGCCGGTGCGTTTCTTGAGCGCGCCGTTCAGCTTGTAAAAAAGATGCGCGTCCATTCCGATGCCAGCGGCCACGGTGAAATAGCGGGAGGCTTCGCGTCCCGTGAAGTCCTGATATTCGATTCGTCCCAACGGAATTCGCCGCACTTGCCCGTTCAGGGCAGCACGCGCGGCGCCGGCCGGCCGAAGGGGAAGAGACACGTCATGAGCAAGAGCGTTCGCGGTGCCGAGCGGCAGGATCGCCAGGGCCACGTCGGTACCGGCCAGCGCCTGGACTACATCGTGGACGGTGCCATCGCCGCCACAGGCAAACACGGTGTCGCTGCCGGAGGCCACAGCGCATCGAGCGTGGTCGGTGGCTTCCTGGCTGGAATGGCAGACCGTCAGTTCTGTCCGGACACCGGCGGCGCGGATGATGCCGATGGCCGACTCCAGTTCCGCTTCGCGGCGCCGGCGGCCGGAGTTGGGATTGACGAGAATGGTCGCTTTCCGCATTTGCACGATCGTTCTAATGCGAGTTTACCGCACACCCCAGGCTCGGCAGATTTCCTGGGCATGAGTGCTCCTTCCGGAAGCGAATCAGATTAGCAGCCGGTTGCAAGCGGCGGCCAGTCTGCACTAAGCTTGGCGGCAAAAGTGGGGCAGTCGCTTTCTATCACGGGTGTGGGATCGCAATCATTTTTCTGGGGAGGTCCGTATGAAGGTATGGACGACGGTCGTTCTCTTGCTGTGCCTCGCCGCTTTTGTGGCGGCGCAAACTCATGACCATCACAACATGGCGGCGCCCAAGCCGGTGACTCTGGTGACCGGGCTGGGCGATCTGCACCATCCGGTATCGACTAAGAATCCGGAAGCGCAAAAATTCTTCGATCAGGGATTGCGCTTCATCTACGCCTTCAACCATGACGAGGCGGCTCGCTCGTTCCAGAAAGCTACCGAGCTCGATCCCAAGCTGGCGATTGCGTATTGGGGCATCGCTGAAGCGGTGGGGCCGAACTACAACGATCCGGCCAGCGAAGACCGCTTCAAGCAGGCGCACGAGTCGATTCAGAAAGCCGCGGACCTGAGTGCCAACGCTTCGCCCAGCGAGCGCGCCTACATCATGGCGATGGCCAAGCGCTTTCCGGCCGATCCGAAGAGCGATCGGCAAAAGGCCTCCGAGGATTATCGCGACGCCATGCGCGATGTCGTGAGGGATTTTCCCGATGATCTGGATGCCGCCACGCTGTTTGCCGAGTCCGGGATGGGGTTGCATCCGTGGGGATTGTGGCACGTGGACGGCACGCCCGAAACGGGGACAGAAGAGATTGTCGCCACACTGGAATCGGTGCTGAAGCGCGATCCTAACCACCTGGGCGCGATTCACTATTACATCCACGCCGTGGAGGCTTCGAATTCTCCAGAACGCGCGCTGGCCGGGGCGAACAAGCTGGCTGCGATTGCGCCTGCGGCGGGACATATCGTGCACATGCCGGCGCATGTGTATATCCGCACCGGGGACTATGCCGCGGCCGTCAAGACCAACCAGGATGCGGCCGCCGTTGACCGCGCCTACATCAAGAGCAGTGGCGCGCAGGGCATCTACCCGATGATGTACTACAGCCACAACCTGCATTTCATTGCCATGTGCTCGGCGATGAATGGGGACTACGCCGAAGCCAAGAAGGCGGGTGACATGCTGGCCGCGCACGTTGGGCCCCATGTGAAAGAGATGCCGCCACTCGAAGGATTCATGACCATTCCGATGGCCGTCGGCATCCGCTTCCATAAGTGGGATGCAATCCTGGCTGCGAAGGCGCCCGATCCGGAAATGAAAACTGCCACCGGCTTCTGGCATTTTGCCCGCGGCATGGCGCTGGCTGGCAAAGGTAAGATCAGCGAAGCGGAGGCGGAATACAAGATCATTTCTGAAGCGGAAAAAGCCACTCCGGAAGACGTGATTTTTCAGATGCCCATCAACAACAAGACCAAAGACATTCTGAAAATTGCCGAGGACTCGCTGGGCGCGCAGATCGCGCTGGCCAAGAAAGACAACGCAACTGCCGTCAGCATGCTGCGTGATGCGGTCGCCATTCAAGACACGCTCAAGTACGGAGAGCCGCCCGACTGGTTTTATCCCATCCGAGAGTCGTTGGGCGGCGTGTTGCTGATGGCGGGCGACGCCAAGGGAGCCGAACAAGTTTTTCGCGATGACCTTGCGCGGAACCTGCGGAATCCGCGGTCGCTGTTTGGGCTTCATCAGGCGCTCAAGGCGCAGGATCGCAGCTATGACGCGTGGTTTGTCGAGAAGCAGTTCCGCGAGTCGTGGAAGGGCGGCGAGGGGAAGTTGAAGGTGGAGGACTTGGTGTGATGTTGTTGTGACCTCTATAGGTGCCGTCCGGAAAGTTGCGGTTCTCCCTGTTTATCGGGGATAGAGCTAATTCTGTCGAGCGCTCAGAGTCGCGAGATACGTCCGAGAAGGTTGTAGTTGGTGTAAACGCTGTTTGCGACAGTTGCTTGAAAACTATGGTTCGCTGGGGCCATCTATTCCCGGTAGCTTCCGACAGTTGCCATTCCGAATGGCATCCTGAACCTCAGTCAGCTTCGGCAACTGCCCATGTAGTTCACTAACGAGAAGCTTGTCATCTTTCACCTCGGCTACTGAGACAGCTGAATGCCATTTCTTGTCTTCTCCAAGTCCGCGCTCAAACCAGATCACAGCATTCAGGTGCGCTGCAAGGCAGTTCCCAAAAAACATTTTAGCTTCGTAGACAGGTTGGCCAGTTTCATAGTCTGTTTCCCGACCCGGATAAGCAAATCGGCGCTGCTCGGCTTCATTTTGCATCGGACCATCGCTTGGCGAGTGGATGTAGATTGAGACGTTCTCGTCGCATTCGGTGCAGGTGGTTCCCGAAAGAATGAAATAGGGAACTTTCTTCGTCGTGCGAAGCTGGCCGATAACCTTCATGCCGTAGAGCGTGGTCTTGAACTTCGATCCATCAGGAAGGTTCAGAACCCCCGCCACATCAGTCGATGTCGTCCGCTGTTCACCCACTTGCTGCGCGGTTGCCGTACAGACCGTAAGGGCGATGAATAAGAGTGACCGACAAATAGCCATACTGGAATACTAAGGCTGGGGCACGCTCATTCCAATGTTACTTCGGTTGCTGAATTGATAACTGTTGACAAATCAATTACACGAACTACCGGGGGAGCGATTCGCAAGACAGTCTGCTAGTGCTTCGAATGCTCCAGAAAAAGCAAGATCGCGCCTCCGATGAAGGCTCCCAGAATTAGCAATCCGCCAACTACGTGCAAGACTCGGTCGTACCACGCGTCTTTGTACTTGCCAGAGATTCCACTCCAGAACAAGTCAAACGCCAAGAACAGTCCTGCTATACCTTGGCCCACACGTTGGGTCTCCAGAGGCGCAACGGGAGAAACAGGCGACCATATCCTACCCGTCCGGTTTTTCTTGGGTCGCTTCGGCATTTTGCTAGAGAGAGTGTACCTCGGGTACTGATTGTTGACGTAATATCGCATCTCTAACAATGTCGGCGGTGTCAAACACTTTTTGAGCGAACTACGCCGTGCACTCGAACAAGAGCGCCATTTCGCTCTAGTGGAAGATGTGCCGTACCAACCAAGGCTCGCTCGCAATCACTGTTCAGGTCAGGAACTTTCGGTCCGACCCATGCATCTCTTCGATCACGTACCGCGATCATGATTACTACCTCGAACTCCTCTTCGTGAAGAGGAGCGGGATGCCCAATCAATTACTCGGTGTTCGACGACACACCATCGCGATTTCCGGGCTCTCCCGCGTGCGAACCGAACTTTTTCATCTGCTCGTAATCCCAACCTTGACGCCACATCCAGTACAAACGAACCGCCAGTCTTCGCGCCATGGCGATTTTCGCGATCTTCCGCCCGCGGCGCATCGCCAGGTGAAAATACTTGCTGCGCCACGCCCGATCGCTGCGCACCGTCACCTGGGCCGCTTCGACCAGCAGAAAACGCAACAACGAGCTGCCCTGCTTGGTGATGTGTCCCAACCGTCGCCGGTCCCCGCTCGACTCCTCCGACGGCACCAGTCCCAGATAGCTCGCGATCTGTTTGCCGCACTGGAACCGCTCCGCTCGTCCGACGATCAACACGAAAGCCAGCGCCGTCAGCGAACCCACTCCGGGATGCGTCTGCAAGCGCCGCGCCTCGGGACACTTCTCCGCCTCCTGCTCGATCGCTGTGCTCAGTTCCGCAATCGTCGGAGTCAGCCGGTCCAGCAACTCCAGCAGATCGCGCCGCCGCCGGCTCGCCCAGGGTGCTAACCGAAACGCCTCCAGTTGCGCTCGTCCAGCGTCCCGCCACAACTTCTTCTTGCAACGCAGGCCTTCGTTGAGCGCCACCGACTGCAACTGGTTCATCAACCGCGTGCGCGCCTGCACCATCCGGTGCCGGTGCCACAGCAGTTGCCGCAAGTCCCGATTCTCCCAGTTCGGTACCCAGATCCGCGGAAAACGATCTTCCATCATCAGTCGCAGGATTAACTGCGCATCCTGGCGATCCGTCTTCTGTTTGCGCACTCGCTTCGCGCGAATCTCCGCTGCGTCTCCGATCCACAACTCGAACTGCAGTTCGCCCATCAGCCGCTCAAACCAGCGTGCCTGCCCACTGGCTTCCATTCCCAGGCGCACCTTCACCCCGGGGGCTGCCAGAGCACGGTAGAAGTGTTCTGCCTCTTCACGATGCTCCAGTCGTCGTTCCTGGAACTCGCCCGTGTCGGCGTCTACCAATGCAATTTGTTGAAAGCTCGGATGGTAATCTGCTCCTATAATGAGCATCGTTCGGCTCCTTTCTCCCGAGCCTTTGGTTGGTTTGCACCCCCAAAGTCTACTCGGAGCTTGGAGCCGACATTGTTATGGAATCAATTACACTCAGAACGCCGCCGGGAAGCCATTCTTGAATATGACCATCCCTACTAGCGCAGCGAAAATCAGCTTTCCGGCTTTGACGTTCTCTCACGACTCTATGGGTGCAATCCAGTCAGCGGACTCGCTCACTGAGGCATCAAGACTTGCCGTGAGAGAAGGGTATTTTCGACACCTGTTGCTCGTAGATTCCGATCTCAATAGTTTTCGTGTCGTCTCTCTCAAGAAGGTGCGCACGCTGTTTTCATGGCGTTTTGGCATGATTCTTGAACTGGTCAGCGGAAACCCTCGATGGCAAGTGGAACTCACGTTCGGATCACCCACAAGAATCACGTTGCAGGAAGTGAAACATCTAGTGTCGACCGATTTTCATCGGAATGAAGAATTCTGGGAAGAGATGGGAGACTTCGAGAAATTTCAAGACAGGGTATTGTCGGCTGATTCTATGGCCCAGATGTTTGGGACATTCAGGGACTTTCACATTTTGTAGCGTACTTGGCGAAAAATCCCAATTACACCAACACGACAGGACGACCAAGCGTTATTCACTCGTAGCGCAGCGCTTCGACCGGGTCGAGATTCGCAGCACGGGCGGCTGGGATCACGGCGCTGAGCACGCCAACTACTAAGAGTACGACGGTCGAGATCATGACCGTGAAAAGAGAAATCTTGAGGTGGATATCCGCCTTCCCGGAGTCGTCTTCGAACAGCGGGCCCATCAGCGGGAGTGTCCCCAACGCCGCGGCGACCACGTAGGACACCAGAATTCCAATCGCTCCGCCCACCAGCATGATCAACAGCGTTTCCGCCAGGAACTGGGTCTTGATGTGCCACTTCCTCGCCCCCAGCGCCCGCCGCAGGCCGATCTCCCGGATCCGTTCATCCACCGATACCAGCATGATGTTCATCACACCCACGCCGCCAATGCCGAGAGTCAGGATGCCGATGAACACCAGCAGCACCTGCAGGCCGATGGTGATTCCATTGATCACCGGGCGGAACTCTTCGCGGCCGAACATCTGGATGGCTTTCTTGTCAGTGGGGGAAAACTGCTGCCGGGTTGCAACCGCCGCCAGCACTTGCGCGATCGCCCGCTGTTCGAACTGAGGAGCAACGGGTTCAAACACCATCACCGCGGCCTGCTTGGTGTTCCAGAGATCCCCGGCGGCTGAATAGGGAATCCACACCGAGTCATCGTCACTGGAAAAGTAATTGCTCAGCTGGATCTTGCGGGCCATGGTTCCGATCACGGTGAAGCGAACTCCGCCAATCACCACCGTCTCGCCCACCGACGGACGTCCGCCGAACAACTGTTCCCGTACGCGGCCGCCCAGAAATACCACCCGGCGCCGTTCCAGTTCATCCAGCGAATTGATCCAGCGGCCCTCTGACGCCTGCTCATTGCGCATCTCGCCGTATTCCGGGCACACGCCGCGGACCGCTGCCGTGCCCACCATCCGGTTGCCGTACGCAATGCCGGGACGGCGCACCGTTTCCAGACAAGCATGCCGCACAAAGCTCGCTGTCTCTTTCACCATGTCCAGGTCGGCTTGCTCGAACACGACTTTCTTTCCCGCGCGCTGTCCGCCGGGTTGCTCGCTGGTCTGCTGCGGCCAGGCAATGACGGCGCCTTTTCCAAACGCGTCGAAGCCGCTCACCAGGATCGAACGGAAGCTGCCACCATAGGCGATCAGCAGCGTGACCGTGGCAATCCCCCACACGATCCCGAGCATGGTCAGGGCGCTGCGGGTGCGGTTCCGCCGCAGCGCACTCCAAGCCTCGTTGAGGATCTGGTAGATCATCTCTTGTTAACCGCCCGCCTCGTACCGCAGGGCTTCAATCGGATCGATCGCTGCCGCTCTTCGGGCGGGATACAGCGCCGACAGGATCGCAATTGTTCCCAGCACGGCGAACGCCAGCACGCCTGTCTGCCACGTGGGCAACAGCCCGGCAAAGAAATCCGGCATGGGGAGCAAATTCACCAGTCCGCAGATTCCAAACGCGATCAGCAGCCCCGCTCCCCCGCTCACCAGCGCAACGATCAGCGCTTCCAGGAAGAATTGCCGCAGGATGCTGTGCGCGGGCGCACCTAGTGCTTTGCGCACGCCAATCTCGCGCGTGCGTTCGCGCACCGCCACCAGCATCACGTTCATCACGCCGAGTCCGCCGAGAAACAGAGTTACGACGCCAACAGCACCTAAGAAATATTTCATCCCATCGGTCATGGTGCGGAACGCTTTTGCTTCTTGAATCGTGTCCCAGATCGGACAGGCCTCTTTGTCGGTTGGATCGAAGCTGTGTAACCGCCCCAGGATCGCGCGGATCTGGCCTTTACACGCTTCGTGGTGCTCCACCGACCGGGGGACAACCAGCAACTGATCAAAGGTGTAGGGCGTGCCGGGCGGCTTGTCGGGAAAATCGCGCCGCATCGCCGAATACGGGACGAAGACCTTGCTGACGTCCCATCCGTCGTAGCTCGAATTCTGCTTCTTCGACGACATCACGCCCACGACTGTGAACGGGACTTCGTTCAGATACACCAACTGGCCTACAGCGGGGCGGCTGCCAAACAACTGTTTCTTGGCGTCGGAGCCCAGGAACGCTACCCGGCGCGCTTCGCTTTCGTCGCTCGAGTCGTAGAATCGCCCCTCGCTCACGCCCAGGCTGCGGATTTCGGCGAACTCCGGCGTCGAGCCCGTGACCGTGAACGCGGCGGCGTTGTACGCGGTGTGGGAGCGAACATCGTTTTGCTCAAGCTCGGGAATCGCGTACTGGCAATCGGTCGCCTCGGCCTGGAGATGGGCGAGGTCGGAATCGACCCAGTGCACGAGCCTTCCCGCCCGCGTACCTCCCGCCTGCAGGCTGGTACGGCCATGGAAGACGATCATGATATCGCGGCCCAGCGACTCCGCTTGCTTGGCCTGTCCGACCCGCAGGCCCTCGCCCGCCGCCACCATCAGGACAATCGAAACCACTCCCCAGGCGATCCCGAACATGGTTAGCAGGGTGCGGATGCGGTGCGCCCACAGGGTGCGGAAGACGTCCTGAATGAGGTCACGAAAAGACATACAAGGTTTCGACGAAGGCGACGCAGAAACGGAAGCGCTTTCTCCTGAAGGTAGTACGAAGACTCGGGTAGATTGGTTCCAAAGGAGTTGAATTCGCGACATCGAGCCCTGGTGCCTACTTCTGGGCGGCCGCCGTGGGCAAGGGATCCCGGTCCAGCCATCCCGCGAACTCTCGAAGAGCCAGTTCGCACTGCAACTGGTGCCGCTGTTTGCGATCCCGAATCCGCGTTTCGAGCGGAGGCAGAAGATCAAACGTGATGTTGGCGGGCTGAAAGTTCCTGGCATCCGCCTGCGTAATGTAGTGCACTAGCGAGCCAAATGCCGTGGCTCGGGGCGGGGGCATTAGGTCGCTGCCGGTCGCCAGCGCGGCGGCACTCACTCCGGCCATCAAGCCGGTGGCAATCGATTCCACGTACCCTTCGACTCCGCAGATTTGCCCCGCAAACAGCACGGTCGGGTGCTCCTTCATTTGCAGAGTCGTCGCCAGCAGCGTTGGGGCGTTGATGTACGTATTGCGATGAATCTGCCCGTAGCGCAGGAAGCGCGCGTTCTCCAGCCCGGGGATCAATCGCAGCACCGTCGCCTGCTCCGCGAACTTCAGGTGGTTCTGAAATCCAACCAGGTTGTAGGAATCGGCGCGCAGGTTCTCCTGACGCAGTTGCACGACCGCGTATGGCATCCTCCCCGTGCGCGGGTCTTTGAGCCCCACCGGCTTCATCGGGCCGAAGCGCAGCGTGTCGCGGCCGCGTCGGGCAATCTCCTCAATGGGCAGGCAGCTCTCAAAATAGTTCAGCTTCTCCCAGTCCTTTTCTTCCACCGAATGTGCCGCCAGCAACGCATCGTAGAACTTGTCGTACTCCTCTTTCGACATCGGGCAATTGATGTAATCGGCTGTGCCCTTGTCGTAGCGCGCCGCCATGTACACCTGATTCATGTCGATCGAATCGGCTTCCACAATGGGGCTGATGGAATCGTAGAAGTGCAGGTTGTGTGGCGCGGGCGCCCCCGCCCGCGAAAAGTCGGCGTCAGAAATGCCTTGGGAATCAGAAGAAGAAGAACTCAACCGCACAATTTCCTGAGACAGTGCGTCGGAAGTCAGTGGCCCAGTGGCGATCACCGTGATTGCGTCTTCGCTAATCTGGGTAACTTCCGCCCGCCGCACCGCAATCAGCGGCTCACGGGAAATTGCTTCTGTCACCCGGCGCGAAAATTCCAGCCGGTCCACGGCCAGGGCATGTCCGGCTGGAACAGCGCAGGCGCGCGCGATCTCCAGCAGCAACGATCCCGCCCGGCGCATTTCTTCCTTCAGCAGCCAGGGGGCGGTGTTCTCGCTCTCAGATTTCAGGGAATTCGAGCACACCAGTTCCGCGAAATCGCCCGTCTGGTGGGCAGGAGTCGTCCGCACCGGCCGCATTTCAAACAACTCGACCGGGACGCCCCGCCGTGCACACTGCCACGCCGCTTCCGATCCGGCCAGGCCGGCGCCGATGATGCAAACTCTCTTCATTGCGTGTGAGACATACTCCAGCGAATCTGTTTATTATAGGTGCCGCTGCTCAGGAGAACATTGCATGGCTCGCATTTCGCTCATCGAACCCGACCAGGCCAGCCCGGAAGTCAAAGAAATCTACGACGGCAAGCTGAAGGCCAAGCCCGGCAGCATCCAGAAAGCGCTGGCACACCGCCCGGCGATGCTGGGCAACTTTCTTGGGTTCTACGCCAGTGTGGGACGCACGCTCGACCGCAAACTGTATGAGGCGGTTTATCTGCGCACGTCGCTGATCAACGGATGCCACTACTGCACGCAGCACCACATTCAGGGATCGAAGCGTGCTGGGCTGACACCGGACCAGATGAAGGCGCTAAAAGGCGGGGACTACTCGGGATTTGCCGCGCCCGAGCAAACGGCTTTGCGCTATGCCGAGAAGCTAGCTCGAACACCCGACGCCGCCACTGATGCCGACTTCGCGGAACTCAAGAAGCACTTCTCCGACGAGCAGATCGTGGATCTGCACATGCTGATCGGACTGGCCAACCTCACCAATCGCGTGACGGGGCCGCTGGCGTTGGACGTCGAGTTTCCGGAAGAAAAGCTCTAACCACGGGGGACATAGAGGTACACAGGGAAGGCAGGTTTCCCCCTGTCTACCTCTATGTCCCCCGTGGTTAAAGAATTACCCGCTCGTCGCCCACCCGCTTCGTCACTCGTTCCCGATCCAGATACTCGAGCAGCGGGATGGCGTACTTGCGGCTGACTCCGGTCATGTCTTTGAAGCGGGCAACGTCGATTTTGGGCGTGGTGTTTTTGAGCGCTGCCATCTTCTGGCGGAGATCCGCGAGCGCGCTCTGATGGAACACCAACTCCTCGGAAATCTTGATCAGTACCTTGTCTCGCAGCAGCAGCGTGACGATCTTCTGGGCGCGGATCTTGTCCACTTTCAGACCCGCGATTACCTCGCGCAGCGACGGAACCTTCAGTCCCGACGACGCAAACGCCTGCTCAATGATCTCTTTCGATTCGGCTTCTTCATCCTTCATGGCCACGCCGCGGCCGGGGAGATGGACAAGTTCGCCCGCAATTTCAAGCTTGTTTCCCTGCACAAGAGAAGTCAACACTGCTTCATATACGGCTGAACTCAATTTGAATTTGTCTCGCAGAGTTTCTTTCCCCATACCATGCACCAGAGGGTTTTGTTTGTGAAACTCGGAAAGCGCGGCAGGCAAGAGCAGGCTCATGGCACTCATCGCGGCAGAATTCAGAAACAGCTCGCCGAATTTCAGGATCTCCCCCTTGGCTACCGCTGGTTCTAGATGGGACTCAATGCTCTCCCTTCGCCACCCGGTTTCGGAGACGAGTTGTCGCCAGGAAATTCCCCGGTACCAGCGCCGGGCGATCCGTGCCGCCAGGATTTTCTCCACATCGCCGGCAGAGGACACATTCAGAAGATGGCTGATCGCTTCCGGTTTGTCCTTTGGAATCGGCGCCGCGTCTAAGACAGTTCCCCCGCCAATCGTTACGACCGGGGAAAACTGCCGCAGGATGAAACGATCCCCCGGCAACACTAGAGTAGGCTCGGCCAGGCGGAGTTGCACGTATTGTTCATCGCCGGGCTTGAGCTGTTTTGCTCCGTACAGGTGCGCTTCCGCGATCGTCTCCATCGTGTATGCATGAAAATGAACGCGGGCACGGTCTTTCAGCGGCTTTGCCGAGGGAAGCAGTGTGAGCAGCGCGTCCACCCGCGAAGTGGACTGGAAGGTGTCGGGCGGCGCCATCATCATCCCTCGCGCCAGGTCCTCCGTCGATACTCCGGCCAGATTCAGCGCCGTCCGCTGGCCTGCAAGCGCTCTTTCGGCGGCAGATCCATGCACGTGTACTCCCCGGACACGAACGCGCCGGCCCGTGGGAAAGACCTCCAGTTCTTCCTCCTTCGAAATTGTCCCGGAGACCAGCGTCCCCGTCACCACCGTCCCGAAGCCCTTCATGGTGAAGACGCGGTCAATCGGAAGGCGCGCCAGCGCGGTGGAATTTTTCGCCGTGACCTCCGATGCCACGCGGGCCAGCTCCGATTTCAACTCTTCCAGCCCCGCCCCGGTCAGCGAACTCACCGCCACGATGGGCGATTGCGCCGAGTCCAGAAACGACCCGCGCAGAAAATCCTCTACTTCCAACCGGACGACTTCAAGGGTGTAGGCATCCACGGCGTCGGACTTCGTCAGAACGGTGATCCCGCGGCGTACCGAAAGCAGGCGGCAAATGTCGAAATGTTCGCGGGTCTGCGGTTTGATGCCTTCGTCGGCCGCGATCATCAGCAGCACCAGGTCAATTCCACCCACACCGGCCAGCATGTTGCGCACGAAACGCTCGTGGCCGGGGACATCGACAAAACCCAGCCGGAGTTCTTCACCGTTTGGAACTGGTAGTTCGAGGTGGGCAAATCCGATATCGATGGTGATGCCGCGGCGCTTCTCCTCTTCCAGGCGGTCGGCATCAATTCCGGTGAGAGCCTTCACCAGCGAGGTCTTTCCGTGATCAATGTGCCCAGCCGTGCCGACGATAACGGACTTCATCGGGGACAGTATAGCCGTGGTGTGGGTCGGACACTCTTGTCCGACAAAAGCAGACGGGGAGGCCTCTCTTACGCCAAAAGCGCATTGCCGGAGGTGCTAGAGGACATTCAGAAACGTTGTCGGACAGGAGTGCCCGGCCCACAGCCCCTACCGCCACTTCTTCAGGCGCGGCCACACGTCCGCGAGCGTTCCCTGCTTGAAGCCGTGGCAGATGAAAACCGTGAGCTGCTTTTCCAGCGCGTAGGGATTGTCGGGCGTCAGCCCAACAAACTCGACACGATCGTAGTACTTCTCCAGCTGTTGCTGGCTATCGTCGAGCACGATCATGCAGTTTCCCGAATATCCGCGCGGGCCCCACAACCACCACGACTGGTGCCCGCTCAGCGCCGGTGGAAGTCCGAACTTTGGTCCCAGGAAGTCGACCGCTCCGGCTTGTCCGTAGTCCTGAGCAAAGATGGCGCACTCTTTTCGCTCGCCGGCAGGAATGCGATTCCACGCCACCAGCACGCCGCTCACGATTTCATCCCATCCAAACTGATCGGAATAGTGCTGCGGAAGCGCGGCCCGCTCGTGGCTGTGCTCGTTGCGCGGAACCTTGAACGGCAGCTTGTCCATGTAGGCGATGAACTGATCCGCCGGCAGGATCGGAACGACAATCGGCGCCAGCCACGCGCCGGCGATCACGAGAAGAGTCGCGATTGCCGGCTTCAACCATCCTTGCCGGATGCGGTCAATTCCATCGTCGATCACGACGGCCCCGGCCGCCAGGTAGACGGGATAGATCGGCCCCAGGTAGTACCCTTTCCCTTTAAGCGCAACGAACGT